>Ga0209415_10004437_pt1 | contig 25707 bp, 23 predicted proteins | sample PeaSoiSIISIP2007_FD_187696 | JGI IMG/M metagenome (GOLD analysis project Ga0209415, IMG submission 187696) | Peat soil microbial communities from Weissenstadt, Germany - SII-SIP-2007 (SPAdes) (version 2) | ecosystem: Environmental > Terrestrial > Soil > Wetlands > Peat | place: Germany... | reverse complement strand
TGGGAGCGGACCAAAGCATCACGGCAAGAAAAAAAGGAGTCCCAGGGTTCCCTCTTTACTGCATGCAATATTGCTAGACAGTATCCAGCACCAGCAACCCAAGGGAGCGGCGGAGGAGACGGCTACGAGTTTTGGCGTGACCGAACGGCCTGCGAAGGACTGCTGGCTTAACTGAGTCTGTCGGCGGCGGACAAGGAAAGGGTATAGGCATGGCTGCAAATTCAGCTAAGAAACAGCGAGGGCGCCCCTTCAAGAAAGGGGTGTCCGGCAATCCAGCCGGGAAGCCATTCGGCGCCCGGAACCGGACTACATTGGCGGTTCAGGAACTCCTCAGCGGCGAGACGGAGAAACTGACCCGCAAGTGCGTGGAGTTGGCGATGCAAGGTGATTCGACCGCACTTCGTTTGTGCATGGAGCGATTGGCACCTCCACCGAGGGACCGGCCGATTGACTTCCCGATGCGGGCGCCGTCCACTGCGCGCGATGTCAACATCGCACTGGCGAAGGTGGCCGAAGGGGTGGGAGCGGGCATTATCACACCCGGAGAGGGTAACAGCGTGGCCGCGATTCTTGACGCCCACCGCCGGGGTATCGAGACCGCGGACCTGGAAGACCGGATTGAGCGACTTGAGAAGGAAACGGCTGAAAGGGGCAAACGATGAGCACGCGGCAGATTCGGAAGCGAGTTGAGAAGGTCGAAGGGAAGGTTAGTCCCAAGGATGGCCGGACGTTCACCTTGGAAGAACTCCACCGGCTGATGTGGCGGGCGGACAAACGGAAGTATCTGGAGATGGCGAACGGGGAGCTCTGCTCTATGCAGGCGTTCGTCCCGCAATTTGAGCGGGAAGATGCAGAACGCCTTGCAGCGTTCCCCATTAAACCTGCCAACCCTGAAGCGTAGGCCGCGCCTGTGGCGCCAGCGGCGGCCATCCCAAGTGAAACCACCACCCCGGAACGCAAGCCGGCAGAAGCGCCCCGCGCTGCGGAAATAGCCGCGCCTGGGGGGACAGTGGCCGATTCAGAGAATTGGACCTACAATACCGGCATGGAGCAACAGGGAATGCCTCCGACCCCATCCACGCCGGAATCCGTGGAGCGAGCGATAGCGAATATCGAGCGCGGGCTGGAAGCGCTGGACAGCCGGGGAGAGCAGGGGCTCCAGGACTTCCTCGATCAGCTGTATCCGGGAACGCAGCGAACGCCTCTGGAGTACCCGAAGACGGACGTCACAGAGGGTCTGACCGGCGATCAACCGGAGATAGTATCGCGGGACGAGGAAGCAGCGCAAACCTCGGCGGAGCACGGGCCGTGGGATGGCGAGATACCGGGTACACGGGTGGCGCTTGGTCACGGGATGTATGCCTTCGACCTGGGCGGCGACGTGCCAATGCACATTGTCGCTGGGCCGCCGATGCGCACGGTGAAGTACCAACCCGGCATGGAGGCGGAACTGTCTCAATCTTCAAGGACGAGCGCGGACGAGGCGCCCGCAGTGGAGGGGCCAGTCGCGCCCAGGCCAGTCAACTCACCGGAATTTCGGGACGCAATGTTTCAGGAGTTGCGAGCGGCGCATCAAGCGGGAGCGGTGAAGCTGGCACCGGGCAACGAGATCCTTCCCTCCGCGCCCAATCAGATCAACTGGGAGGAGTTCGGCCCGTCGGTAGTCAAGGAACTGAGGGACTACCACGCGGCGGTGGAGTGGGCGAAAGCCAACCCGGACAAGATGCCGGCTCGCAAGGCCCAGCAGCAGCTCCAGCAGGCCGCCAGCATTGAAGGGCAGGGGGTGCCGGTAGCGGCGGTAGGCACAGGTCCGGCTCAGACCGCCAAGCCGGGGGCCGAGCCTGAGAGGCCAAGGAGTCTTGGAGCAATGCGCTCCATGAGGTGGAACTTGCTTTGGTACATGCCGCTGGTGGCGCCCCTCCTCATCATCCTTGCGATCCTTGACGGTTGCCAGGCCTACGCACAGGCGCGCGTGGTCGCAGGGTATTTCACATGGGCGCTTTTCTTCTCGCCGGCTGCGGGCATCTGGTTCTGGTCGTCCATCGTCTCGATCACGGCGCCGATTACGGGACTCGCCCTAATACCAAGGTTCTTCATGCCGGACCCGGACCTATATCGGAACCGGTACCGCAACACTGTTCTGCTCATTCTGGGTTCCGTAGTCCTGGTGGTTTTGTTGTGGACGATCCAGTGGGGATGCTTTCCATTCGACCAAGACAGTAATGGCGCAATCCGCATGCGGATGATCCCTTTCATACCGCTGCCACCGTCTCCGTTCTGAACTGCGGGCTAGCCGTCGGAAGGTTACGAGCGCTTCCACACCACAGCGACGGGGAATCGTTGCCGCCGCGATTGAGCGGTGCTACGCTCAAGCCGCCGAGGAAATCCGTGAAAAAGGGAAAAAGCAATGAGGCTGAAGTTATTCGCACGTCTGGTTTTGTTGTTCGCCATTCCGGCTATCGCTCAGGACACTCCCAAGACCATTGCCTTAACGGATAAGTCCACGATTCCACCTGAGGACATATCGAAGGTGCTACAGAAGGAGTGCCCGAACGTCAGCATCATAAGCAATGTGACCAAGAGCGACTACACGCTCGACGCCGTAAGAAAGACAGATCCCAAGGCCGGTCAGGATAGCTTCGATTTCAATCTCATTGACCGCGACGGCAAGACCTTCCGCAGCGCTTCGAACCCGAGCATCGCAAACGCCGTGAAGGATGTATGCCACACCATTTTCATAGCAACAGGCGGCCAGCGGACGGCGTTGCCGGCGCCGTCCAAGAAGGGCAAGACCGCCGTACTGGTTGAAGTTGTGGACACGCAAAACCTGACACAATCCGTGGACGCACGTGGCGACTTCAGCGGCGGGCTCGTAGGGGGGATCGTAGCGAGCACCACAGGAAGAAGAACCCACACAGACACTTCCACGATACATGTCATCGTGAACGGTGAGCACGCCTTACTGGACTGTTATGAGCGTCGCAAAGGATGCACAACACTCGGCCCGGGCAAGTATTACGGGGAACTGGACGGCGAGTCCGTTTGGGTGAACTACGAAATGCCGCTCACCCACAAAACCGTTCGCAACCACTACAGGGTGGCGGGTGGCTGGTAGAAAGAGTCCGCGCCGCTAATCGCGGACCCTGGGAATGCCCCACCGCTCCGCTCAAGAGCCGTGCCCCACATTCCCGGAACATCAACGCCTACCTCGCCGGTCGTGCGTGACGGCCGGGTATTAGAAGTTCCTGCATCGCCTTCAACGTTGCGAGTATGGCACCGATTGCCTGCTCATCCCTGCTGGCGAGAATGGTGCTCAGTTGTTCGTGCGGCAAGGACGAAGGCTTGTAGACCGGCCGCTTTCCCTTGATGCCTTTCATTGGTGCTCCTTTTCGAAAGTTGGGCGCCGACCGGCCCCTAACTGCGAGCAGCGTTAACAGGCCGCCCGTCCGATACTACCGAATCTCGTCCTGCAATTCCTTCTGCAGTTGGGTTCCGGTGACGCTATGGTGACGATGCGACCTGTAAGCACCGCCTAGACATGCCAAACAACCCCGAGCCAGAATCGGTACTAACCTGCTTGGGAGCTTACGCTTGTCTGAGTCCCGGCAAGTCACGCCAAAGTACGCTAAACCCACTCAAACCCTCTTTCACGGCGGTAACGGGGGTTCGAATCCCCCTGGGGACGCCAAATCATTCTCTTTGGTGTACCGGTTCTTCCAATTGGACCGTTTGCCTGGTTCCCGAGCTGTCGGTCACCGTCGGAAGCCGGGAGGAATCGCCTACAGGCTGCGATAGATTTTTTCGGTTGCCCACCTTAAGCACCAGCACCGTGAGCACGTCGTCGTCGATTCGGTAGACAATGCGGTAGTCGCCGACACGGACCCGGTACCGGACCTCGTTACCGCCCGACAGCTTCTCCACACCGTTCGGCCTGGGCTCGTGCTCCAGGTCTTCGAGTTTTCTCAGAATGCGCTTCTGGATGGGTCTGTCCAGCTTGCGAATCTCGCGGTCCGCGGACGGCGAGATCCGTATCGAATAGGACACGAAACCGGATTATAGCTCCAGGTCGCGTTTCAGGTCCGCCAAAGAGAGGGTGCCCTTTTCCAGCGCCTCGCGTTCGGCCGGCGATGGCATCCGCTAAGTCGGCGCGGTCTTCCGGCGCCCGCAATAGCATCACGTCGTCCATCGGCACGATAGCGGCAATAGCTCTGCCCCGGCGCGCGAGGATCACCCGCTCCTTCCCGAACACAGCCCGGTTGAGGACGGTAGAGAACTCGTTGCGGGCCTCGACAGTGCTGACCGCAGCCATGACTCCAATCTCCTGTACCAAATGTGCATCTGAGCATGGTTGAAGGTCAGGGCCGGACAGGCGAAGGCAACCGGTCAACCTGAGAGGTTGTCCGACATACTAGCTTAAAATCAATAACTTACGGAATGTTGCGACCCGTAGGCCGTTGATCCCCATGCGAGAGGTTTTGCGTGGCTGTCCGGTTTTCCACCCGAGCAAGTCAATCGTCGTGATGGCTCAGAAGCAGGGTCGTGTCGTGATCGATGAGACCCAGACGAAAATGTTGGAGCCATCCGACGCGGCCCACAACACTCCGAGGGAAGTCCGCCGGGGCAGCAAAATACACCGTCGTCTCAAACTCCCAATCGAAGCAACACAAGGTAACCATGTGGCCGTATGCATCGAACCGCCCTGTCACGGTAGTGAGAACTTGATGATGCCCGCCCTCGACATGGAGACCGAGTTGCTCGCCGTATTCTCGCGGAAAGATGCAATATGAGGCACCCGTATCCACCTTCGCAAGGAGCCTGACGGATCGAGCGTCACCTACCCTCAGGCTGATAGGCACTTCGATCCCTGCACGTGCATTCGAGTAGTCGTACTTCGATCTGAATGTGAGAGTCTCCAAGTACTCACCAGCCTGCGAAGGGCAGCTCCTCTTCGTCAACTCTAATTACAAGGGGGAGCGTGTCTTGGCCTGTGACTCTCGAGAATACTTCCTTCGCCGTGGCGCCAACGGCGAGTAGGCAATCGCCCCGAAGGGCTATCCACTTTCCCGAGTACTCGTGCCTATTCTTGGCGAGCCACCGCATCTCCTGCTGGACTTGTCGATCTTCTTGAACGCGCTTATACGCTCCCGCCAAGTACCTCAGGGAATTCTGGGCTTGATGAAAGTGGGCGTCGATAGCTGTGGCCTTTTCATCGGGCCGACGGTCTGCGAAGATGTGAGGCCAAGTCGATTGATCTTGAACTCCCTGCAAGGCTCGTTCGGCGTAAATTGGGGCAGTGGACCCAATGAGTAGACTTACTTGCGAGTCTGCGAAACCCTCTGGTCGTGAGCCTAGGGACCAGGGGTCGATGCCGCTTCGAGGAGCAGACTTCCGCGTAAAAAAACTCTCGTTAACGTGTTGGTCCGAGACCAGGAGGGCCTCCGTCATGGCACACCCGCTATACCCAGTAAGTGTAGCGCGGAAACCTCATCCTCATATATGCGCGCAGCAACGTCTGAGAATCGCGCATCTCCGGGCAGTTTGCGCTGGAGGCGCACGAATGCGGCACCTTCATGCCTTAGAGATTTGTCAATTATTAGCACACTGTCAGGTCGGTGAAGCGAAACTCCGTAAAACAGGGCCTCGCCCAAGAGATTCGTATTAACCAGGGGGGCCGTGCTTGCCCGGAAGTCAGCCGTCCCGGGAGTCACGTGAAAGGCCAGAGTGGTCTCCTGCCACTTTGGCGAGATTTTCAAGGTTTCTCGAATGCTGCCAGAAACCCGATCAAAAATGCTCACCAACTGGGGAGCCATCCCCCAATCTGGGTTTGCGGCGATGAAGGTTACAGTGTCAAGCCCGATCCGTACTGCCGCGTTCAGCCTCCGGATCGAGATATTGAGATAGTTCTCCCCGACGCTCGTTGCATCCTTATTGAAGGAAAAGTCCGTGAGTTCTACGCCGTTCGTTCGAAGCACGCCAAAAAGCATCGCGATGAATGGATTTGGAATGATCCATCGATCTACCCACGGCTCCGAGAACACCTCCCGATGCTCCAGATACGACTCCGGTATGTGCGATTGTGTCGCGACGTTCTCCACAACCTGATTCTAGCCTACGCCCGAATGATCCGGGGGCCCGACGGGCAAGAAGATGCGTCTCTTAGCCTGCAAGTTGCTGATTGTTCGTTTGCAGACTCTCTCCTCCGATAAGCCTCGGACCGGGGCTATGAAGCAACGCGGAGCAGACGCCTCCGCCCCCCTACTTCTTCCTCTTCGCCACCAGCCTTACCCTCTTCGTCTGTGAGATCGCCCCCGGCGTCAGCGCGTCGTCGACGATCTCGTGCTGCTCTTGCTGGTGGCGTTTGCCGGAGCCGCTGGCGGGGCTGGCGGATTCGGAGCGGCCGACGTAGCGGATCTCGCGGCGGGTGCCTTCCACCAGCGGCTGCATCTGCTCGCGGATGTAGCGCCAGGGGCCCATGTTGCGCGGCTCTTCCTGCGCCCAGACGATTTCGGCGGTCAGCGGGTAGCGCAGCAGGATGTCAGAGGCCTGGCTGGAGGCGAACGGATAAAGCTGCTCCACGCGCACCAGCGCGACGTGATCCGCTTTTCGTTCGTCGCGCGCCTGCAGCAAGTCGTAGTAAATTTTGCCGGAGCAGAAGACCACGCGAGAAACTTGCTGCGGGTCGGCGCTGGCTTCGCCCAGAATTTCGATGAAGCCGCCGGTCGAGAAATCGTGCACCGTGGATACGGCGCGCGCATGGCGCAGCAGGCTCTTGGGAGTGAAGACGATCAGCGGCTTGCGCACGCCGCGGCGGTCGGAGCCGCCGTACATCTGGCGGCGCAGCAGGTGGAAGTATTGCGCCGGAGTGGTGCAGTTGCACACCTGCATGTTGTTTTCGGCGCAGAGAACCAGGAAACGCTCGATGCGGGCGCTGGAATGCTCGGGGCCCTGGCCTTCAAAGCCGTGCGGCAGAAGCATCACCAGGCCGCTCGGCTGGCCCCACTTGGATTCGGCGCAGGAGATGAACTGGTCGATCATGATCTGCGCGCCGTTGGCGAAGTCGCCGAACTGCGCTTCCCAGATCACCAGCGTAAGCGGGTCGGCCACGCTATAACCGAATTCGAAGCCCAGCACCGCGTATTCGCTCAGCGAACTGTCGAAGACATCGAACCGCGCCTGGTCCGGCGAGATGTGCTGCAAGGGGATATAGCGCTTGCCGGTTTCGTAATCGTAGAACGCCAGGTGCCGCTGGCTGAAGGTGCCGCGGCCGGAATCCTGGCCGCTCAGGCGGACCGACGTGCCTTCCAGCGCCAGCGTGCCGAAGGCAAGCGATTCCGCCAGCGCCCAATCGAGCGGCGCCCCCTGGGCGATGGTGTTGCGGCGTTTTTCCAGGAAGCCGCGCAGCTTGGGATGCACGTGGAAGTTGTCCGGGAAACTGGTGATGCCCCGAACCACGCGCTCCAGAACCTGGTGGTTGACGGCGGTGCGCGGGCAGAAGCCGGAGATGTCGCCGGTGGTCACCGCGCTCAGCTCCTGCAGTTCGTAACGCTCGGCCTGCTCTTGCGCCGCGTCATAGGCGGCGGCCAGGCGCTGGCTCACCTGGTGGCGCATCGAAGACACTTCCTCGGCGGTCGCCACGCCGTCGCGCACCAGGCGCTCCGCATAGAGCGTCGCCACCGAAGGGTGCTCCTTGATCTTGCGGTACAGGATGGGCTGCGTGTAACTGGGGTCGTCGGCTTCGTTGTGCCCGTGGCGGCGGTAGCAGATCATGTCGATCACCACGTCCTTCTTGAACGTCTGGCGGTAATCGAAGGCAATCTGCGCCACCCGGACGGCGGCCTGCGGGCTATCGCCGTTCACGTGGAAGATCGGCGCTTGCACGCCACGCGCCACGTCGGTCGAGTATGGCGTGGAGCGCGCTTCGTCGGGCATGGTGGTGAAGCCGATCTGGTTGTTGATGATCAGGTGAATGGTGCCGCCGGTCGAATAGCCGTCGAGCTGCGACAGGTTGAGCGTCTCCGCCACCACGCCCTGACCGGCGAAGGCAGCGTCGCCGTGAATCAGCAGCGGGATGACGCGCTCGCGGGCCGTGTCGCCCAGGCGGTCCTGCTTGGGGCGCACGATGCCTTCCACCACCGGGTCCACGGCTTCCAGGTGGCTGGGGTTGGGAGCAACCGAAACTGCGATGTCGCGGCCGTTTTCGCAGCGGCGCACGCTATAGGCGCCCAGATGGTATTTCACGTCGCCCGAGCCCTGCGTGCTCGAAGGATCGATGTCGCCTTCGAATTCGGAAAAGATCTGCTTGAGGTCCTTGCCCACCACGTTGGCGAGGACGTTGAGGCGGCCGCGGTGCGCCATGCCGATGACGATCTCATGCACGTTGTTGCCGCTGGCGCGTTCCAGCACTTCTTCCAGGATGGCGAGCGCGGTCTCGCCGCCCTCCACCGCGAACCGTTTCTGGCCGACGAAACGGGAGTGCAGGAAGTGCTCGAAGCCTTCGGCGGCGATCAGGTTGCGCAGAATGCGGAGGCGGGTTTCCGGAGCGAGCGGCCAGTGGTTCTTGCCCGGCTCCATGCGCTGCTGCAGCCAGCGCTTCTGCTCCGGCACCTGAATATTCATGTACTCGCAGCCGATTTTGCCGCAGTAGGTCTCGCGCAGCGTTTCCAGGATTTCGCGCAGCGTGGCGAGCGGCTTGGGCCCGGCCTCGCCGATCGCCTCGCCCAGGCTCCCGGTGAGGAATTCGCGGTCCAGGTCCCAGATGGTGAGGCCGTAAGTTTCCGGGTCGAGCTCGGGATGATAGCTGGGCTCGTGGCCTAGCGGATCGAGGTCGGCAATCAGATGACCGCGCACGCGGTAAGCGTTGATCATCTGCATGATGCCGGCTTCCTTGGCGATCTCCGCGGTGCGCGTGGACGCCGTGCCGGGGAGCCGCGGCCTGCGGTCGGTCTCCCAGTGCACCGGCTGATGCGGAATCTTCAGGTGATCGAAAACCTCTTCGTAGAAGCCGTCCTTGCCGTCCAGCAGCGCCTGCACCTTGCCCAGGAACGCGCCCGATTCGGCGCCCTGAATAATGCGGTGATCGTACGTGCAGGTGAGGGTCATCACCTTGCTGATGCCGAGGATGGCGCGCGTTTCCGCGGCAGTGCCATGGTATTCGGCGGGATAGTCGATGGCGCCGGAGGCGATGATAGCGCCCTGACCCAGCATCAGGCGCGGGTTGGAGGACATGGTGCCTACCGTGCCGGGATTGGTGAGCGAAATGGTGGTGCCCTGAAAATCCGCGGTGGCCAGCTTGCCGTTGCGGGCGCGGGAGACCAGGTCGTCGAAGCTGTTCAGGTATTCCTGAAAGCTCAGCGCACCCGCGTTCTTGATGTTGGGCGCCAGCAGGTTGCGCGCGCCATCCTTGCCGCCGATGTCCACCGCCACGCCCAAATTGACCTGCGGATGTACCACGCGATAGGCGGCGCCATCCTTTTCCGCGTAAGCCTGGTTCAGGCCGGGAATCTCTTCCAGCGCCTTCACCACCGCCCAACCGATCAAATGCGTGTAAGATACCCTGCTTAAGCCGAGGACCGTGCGGTGCTGGTTGATGATGCGGCGGTTTTCATCCATCACCTTCACCGCGATGGTGCGCTGCGAGGTGGCGAGAGGGATGGAAACGCTGGCCGCCATGTTTTCCGCAATCCGGCCGGCGGCGCCGCGCAACGGCTGCAATTGCCCGCTTGCGGGCGGCTCCGGCGCCGGGATTGCGGGCGCTCCGGCGGCCTTCGCAGCCGCGGGACTCGGCGCGGCAGCGTCGCTTCCGCCGCTCGAGTCGAACACTTCCTTCCAGCTTTCGTCCACCGCGGACCGGTCGCGAAGGTACTGCCGATAGAGCTCTTCTTCGAGCCAGCTATTGACGCCTAATTGTGGATCGGATTTGACAGCCATGCGGGAGATGCTTTCCTATCTATGATAACGTGCGCGGCTGGAAGTATTCTTAAGTGGCGCAGGCTTCAGCCCAATGCCACTCAGTTTTCCCAGTGGCGGACACCCGCGTGAATTGTGGGGCGGACGCCCTCGTCTGCAGCCGGCCCCCTGGCCGGCTCTTCGGGCCCGGCAGGCGCTTGATTCGTCGGCAAACAGCGTCCGTGGCGGACGCGCAGACCAGGGGGTCTGCCCCACAATTCCTACCGCATTCTCGGTCTCGCGAAAACTAAGTGGCATTGGGCTTCAGCCTGCCGTGCCGGCACTTTTGCCGACACCCTGGCGTCGAGAAGAGTCTCGACGCGGCACGCACGAGTGCGTGCGCCACGCCGGGACCGGCGCCCGCATCTTTTCGATGATAGCGCGCATCTTACTGAGCGGATGGGACCAACGCTGACGGTTTTGGGGATTGCGGGGAGCCTGCGCAAGGGCTCGTTGAACCGCGCGGCGCTGCGGGCGGCGCAGGCGCTGGCGCCGGAGGGAGTGCGGGTGGAGATCTTCGATCTCGACGGCATCCCCGTCTTCAACCAGGATGACGAGGCGCAACCGCCGGCGCGCGTGGCCGAATTGAAAGCGCGCGTGCGCGCGGCGGACGCGATTCTGTTCGTCACGCCCGAGTACAACTACTCCATTCCCGGCGTGCTGAAGAACGCGATTGACTGGGGCTCCCGGCCGTATGGCGACAGTTGCTGGCAAGGGAAGCCGGTCGCGGTGATGGGCGCTTCGCCGGGCCCGTTGGGGACGGCGCGCGCACAATACCATTTGCGGCAGTGTTTCGTGTTCCTCGATATGCACCCGTTGAACAAGCCGGAAGTGATGATCGGCGGCGCGATGCAGAAGTTCGACGCTGCAGGAAACCTGACCGACGAGCACATCGGAAAATCGATCCAGGATCTGCTCGTGGCGCTGGCTGCGTGGGCTCGAAGGCTTCAGTAGGGAAAGGGCGGCGCCACCAACCCGCGCAGGCGCATTTGGCGATAACCTGATGGGAGCGGGCGCCCCCGTTCTGAGCCAACGCCCGCGTTATCATACGACCGAAGGACGCGCAACCATGGCCAAACTGAAAGGCACCAAAACTCACGAAAATCTGAAGGCGGCGTTTGCCGGCGAATCGCAGGCCAACCGACGCTACCTCTATTTCGCCAAGCAGGCCGATGTGGAAGGCTATCCGGATATCGCGGGCCTGTTCCGCGATACCGCGGAAGGCGAAACCGGCCACGCCCACGGCCACCTGGATTACTTGAAGCCGGTCGGCGACCCCGCCACGGATCTCCCCATCGGCGACACGGCCACCAACCTCCAGGCAGCCATTGCCGGTGAGACCCACGAATACACCGACATGTATCCGGGTATGGCCAAAGCGGCCCGCGAAGAGGGCTTCGCCGAGATCGCCGACTGGTTCGAAACCCTGGCCAAGGCCGAAAAATCGCACGCCGGGCGCTTCACACAGGGGCTGAAGGCCATCGCCTAGCGGCAGTCCGGCGGTTCGCCCGTTGCGGTCACCCGCCTCCTGGCAGTTGCGGCCAGACCATCGAAAGAGTGCGGTTGCGCCGCGGCCCTGGAAGCGGCTCGCGGCGGCATGGAGTTACATATGTCCGTCATCAAAGGCGCGCCGACTGCCGGCCTGTGCTACAACCCCAACCAGCCCGTTTACTGGGATCAACCCGCCCTGCAGCAGGAAATCGATCGCGTGTTCGAGATCTGCAGCGGCTGCCGGCTGTGTTTCAACCTGTGCTCCAGTTTCCCCGCGCTCTTCCAGGCGGTGGAGCGCGCGGGCGACGTCCGCCAGATCACGCGGGAAGAGACGGACCGCGTCATCGACCTCTGCTTCCAGTGCAAGATCTGTTACGTCAAGTGCCCCTATACGCCCGATGACCAGCACGAGTTTCAGGTCGATTTTCCGCGCCTGATGATCCGCGCCAACGCAGTCCGCCGCAAGGAGCGCGGCATCCCGCTGCGGAACCGCCTGCTGTCGCGGCCGGAGAGGATCGGCCGCATGGCCGGCATGACCCCCGGCTTGGCCAACTGGGCCAATCGCCAGCCGCTGCTGCGCGCAGGGCTGGAGCATGCCCTCGGCATCCACCGCGAAAAGATCCTGCCCGAGTTTCACGGCGAGACGTTCGAAGACTGGTACCGCAAGCAGCCTCCGCCGGCCGGCGACCCGAACCAGGCGGTGCTTTTCTACACCTGCTCGGTGAATTATAACGATCCCGAAATCGGCAAGGCCGCGGTCGAAGTATTTTCGAAGAACGGAGTGTCGCTGGGCATTCCGAGGCAAAACTGCTGCGGCATGCCCGCCATCGAGTCCGGCGACATCGAGCTGGCCCGGCGGATGGCGGAGCAAAATGTGGCGGCGCTTTTGCCGGAAGTGCGCGCAGGCAAGAAAGTGGTCGCCATCGACCCCACCTGCTCGTACATGCTGCGCAAAGAGTACGCCGCGCTGGTGGGCACGCCGGAAGCGCGCGAAGTGGCCGCCGCGGCGCGCGACATCTGCGAATTCCTCTTCGAACTCAAGCAGCTGGGCAAATTCAGTCGCGCTTTCCGCTCCTCTCCGGGCAGTGTCGCCTATCATCTGCCGTGTCACCTGCGCGCGCAGAACATCGGCTATCGCTCGCGCGACATGATGCGGCTCATTCCCGGAACCAAAATCACGCTGATCGAGCAGTGCTCCGGGCACGACGGCACCTGGGCCATGAAGCGCGAGTTCTTCCCGCTTTCGCTGCTGGCGGGCCGGAAGGCTTTCGACGCCGTCAGCCAGGCCGGGGCCGAGGTCTGGGCCAGCGATTGCCCGCTGGCCTCCATCCAGATTCAGCAGGCATTGGGGCGGCGGCCCCTGCATCCCATCCAGGTGCTGGCGCGCGCCTATCGCGCCGGCGGCTTTCCCCATCCCGTGGAGTCGAAATCGGAATGAAACTGATTGAGATTTCTGAAATCAAGAACATCGCCGAGTACGAACTGGAGCGGCCCGAACTGCGGCCGAAGATGATCGCCCTCAAGGACCGCCGTCGAGTGTGCGTAGGCGGCCACCTCACGTTTCTCTTCGAAAACCGCGAGACCGTCCGCTACCAGATCCAGGAGATGATGCGGATTGAGCGCATGGCGCTGCGCGAGGCGATCCGGCATGAGGTGGACACGTACAACGAGCTGATCCCCGGCCGCGGCGAGCTATCGGTCTGCCTGCTGATTGAATATGAATCGCCGAGCGAGCGCGACGTCCGGCTGCGCGAGCTGCGCGGCCTCGAGGACCACATTTGGATCGCCGTGGCAGACCTGCCGCCCACGCGCGCCCGGTTCGATACGAGGCAGATCTCAACCGACCGGCTGAGCTCGGTGCAATATCTCAAGTTCCCGCTGACGCCGGAACAGCGGGCGCGCTGGACAGCCGGCGCGCGCATCGTAGTGGACCATCCCAGCTTGCAAGCCGAACAGCCGCTCACCGCGGCGCAACTAGCGGAACTCGGCGCCGACTTCGCGTGAGCGTGGGCAGTCCCCCCGGGAGTGCGTTCTGGGCCCGGAGCAGACCAAGAGGGCCTGCCTGGGAGTTCAGCCCCTTCGCTTCTGATAGCTCCGTGCCAGTTCCATATAGACGCCCAGGTCGCGGTCCAGGTCGGATTGGGTGCCATCGAAGTAAAAATTGCGGATCGGGATGCCTCCCAGGTCCCGGCTGACTTGAGGGTAGATGGCTTCGCAGACGATGCCGTTCATGCAGGTGAAGGGGCTGATGTCGATGATACCGGCCGCGCCCTTCTTGGCCAGATATACGGCCTTGCCGACGTTGAGCACCATTTCGCCGAAGGCTCCTTCGCGGGGCAGGTAGGGGCGGGCGCATTCGAGAACCTCATAGATATCGGGCTCTTCGCGGCCGGCGAAATCCTCGCGGAACAGTTCCACCAGGCGGTGCTCGTCGTGCTTCTGCACGCGCTGGCGGACCCACGCGCCAAGCGCTTCCAGCGTCCAGGTGCGGTTTTCTAGCTTGAGCTTGCGGAATACCTCGGAATTGGTGTACCAGACCCACTCGACGAGATCGGAGAGCCAGGCTTCAGCGCCGTATTGCTCAAGCGAGCCGATCAGGTTCTCATTGGAAAAGGTATTGAGGCGGCAGAAAATTTCGCCGACGATGCCGATCAGCGGCTGTTCACCGTCGCGGCGCGTATCAAGCTTGCGGAAGCGGCCGCGGGCCCGGAGCATCGATTGTCCCAGCGCGGCCAATTGCTCGCCCGGCTCGACGGTAGTCGTTTCGATGGTGCGGCACAGGTCGGCGAGGCACTCCTCGTAAGCGGCTTCGGCATCGCCGCGTACCTGCTCATAGGGACGGCGCATCAGCAACAGTTTCTCCAGCAGGTCGGCGCAGAGCAGCGCGCGCCAGCCGCTGCGCACGAACGGCTTGGCCAGCCCGCCCAATCCTTCATACGAATTCCGGCTGCTGGGAGACAGAATCTGCACTGCCTGGTAGCCGTTGGTATCCAGCACGTGGCGCAGGTACGGCGCATACTGGCCGAAGCGGCAGGGGCCTTCGGCGGTGGGCATGAAGAAGGCGATGCGCGAAGGGTCAACGCTCGGGTCTTCCAGAACCTTCATGAAATCGCCGACGGTGACTTTGGCGGGATAGCACTCATCGCCGGAAGTATGGCGTGCGCCGAGCTCGCGCGTGCGATGGTCCGAGGGCGGCGTGGGTTCGGCGTCCAAACCGATCGCGCGGAAGGCGGCGGCAAAGGCGCGCGCGCTGCCGGTGGCCATGGGCGGGATGTAGATGCGCTTGCCGCTTACTGAATCGCCAGCAGGCCCGCTGGGGCTTCCGGCGGCGCGGGCATGGTCGAGGACTGGTAGCATCGCAGAATTCCTTTGCTATCGAGGTAGGCTTCGCAGCGCGTCATATAGCCCGCGTCGTTGCCGTGCCCGTCGAACTGGAGGATCAGCAGCGGCGCGCCGGCGGCCTGCCGGGCGAAGTGCTTGATGTAGGAATCGGGCCCGCACTTGAAGTTGGTGATATAGACCAGGTGCAAATTGGGGCGCGCGGCGGCCTGGCGCGCGGCTTCCAAAATCTTGCGGCCGGAAATCCAGAACATGTTGGCGCCGAGGCCGGCCATGGATTCGCGGCCGGTCACCAGGAAATCGAGCGGAATCACATTGGCGCCGTAACGGTGGCGCAGTTTGCGCGGGATGTCGCAGTTCACGCCGCGATCGTAGATGTTGTAGCCGCGTCCGGCCAGCACCAGGCCGGGTTCGCCGGTTTCGTCCAGCGTGGCGATGGCGCGCCGGCCGGCTTCGATCAGCTTGTCCTGGAAGTTGCGCTGCTCGGCGAAGGCGGCGTCCACGGCGCGGTCGCTGGCACGGCGCTTGATACCGAGGCGGCGCATGGTCTCGGCCAGCGCCTTCTTGATCTGCGCCGGGCCTAGCTGGAAGTGCAGGGTGGGAATCAGGAAGCGGTGTTGATGCGGCTCGAGCGTGGGCACCGCGCGCAGCACCCACGGCAGAGTCTGGCTCCAGGGGCAATAATGCGCCGCGCCGGGGTCGCCGCCGGAATCTGCGTCCACCAGGTTGGGCAGCAGGATGTAGTCGACGCTGGCGTTGATCAGCGCCTGCACGTGGCCGTGCGCCACCTGCACCGGGTAACAGGGCTCCGCCACAGCCATGTCGATGCCGGCGGCGGAAATGCGCGGATCGGTCACCGGGGAGAGAATGGTGGGGATGCCCAGCTCGGCGAAGTAGCGGCGCCAGAATGGCAGGAGATCGAGCATCGCCATGGCCCGCGGCAGGCCAACGTGAAACGGGCCTTCAGCCGCGTTGGGCAGCGCATCGAGCAGTTGCTCGCGGTAAGCGAAGAGGTCTTCGATAACCGGCTTGCGGCCGGTGGGGGAAGGCTTGCGGAACTTGTCGGAGCACTTGTCGCCCCAGTAGCTCTTCTGGCCTTCGATGACGAATTCCTTCATGTCGCACAGGTTGGAGCAGGCCTTGCAGATGAAATCGCGGCTCGAAAGCTCCAGCTTGCCGAGGTCGTAACCGCGGAAGCGGCTTTTGGCGCCGGTAGCGTGACTCCACTGGCGGGCAATCAACGCCATGCCGATGGCGCCCATCACGCCGTTGTACGGCGGCACCGTGATCTTTTTTTCGAGCACGCTGGCGAAGGCGGCGGTGACGGCATCGTTGTACGCCGTGCCGCCCTGGAAATAGATCACCTTACCGATCTTGCGCCCGCGCACCACGCGGTTCAGATAATTGAGCGCAATCGAATACGAAAGGCCGGCCACCAGGTTGGGGACGGTCTCCCCCTTGTGCAGCCAGCCGGTGACGTCGCGCTCCATGAAGACGGTGCAGCGCTCGCCCAGGCGGGTGGGGCTGGCGGAGGCCAGGGCCAGCTTTGCGAACTCGCCTTTGATGCTGATGCCAAGCTTCTCGGCCTGCTCTTCCAGGAACGAACCGGTGCCCGCGGCGCAGGCCTCGTTCATGGCGAAATCCACGACGACGCCGTGTTCGATGGAGATGAACTTGGAATCCTGGCCGCCGATTTCGAAAATGGTGTCCACCGGCTCGCCGCCCAAGGTGCTGGAGATGTGGATGGCGCCGGTCTTGTGCGCGGTGATTTCGTCGTTCACTGAATCGGCGCCGACGAACTCGGCGATCAGTTCGCGTCCCGACCCGGTAGTGCCCACGCCGCGAATCTCCAGCCGCTCGCCCCACAGCCGTTCGACTTCGCTCAGGCCCTGCTGCACGGCCTCAATGGGCCGGCCGGCCGTGCGCAGATAAACGTCGTGGATGACGGCGCCGGATTCGTCGATCGCCACCACGTTGGTGGAAACCGAGCCGATATCCAGGCCGAGATAAGCCGGGACGGGCCGGCCATCCGGCGGCGGAGTGTAGACGCCCACGCGGTCGCGCAACTGAATGACGTTCTCGGTCGCGAGCGGTTTCGAATCCTGCACCGGGATTTCGGAATCGTGCTGGCGCAGGCGGTGAATTTCCAAAATCGAGCGTTTGCGCGTCTCTTCGGCTTCGAGGATGGCGGTGCCAATGGCGCCGCACCAGGCGTACTGTTCGGGGATGAGGAGCTGGCCCGCGTGCAGGTTGAAGGCTTCGGCCAGCGCCCTGGTGACGCCGGCGTTTTGCGAAACCGCGCCGATCAGTGCCACCGGCGCCTCCACCTTGCGGCCCTTGACGATGGAGCTCTTGAAATTGCGCGCCACCGCGTCGCACAGGCCGCGCAGGATTTCAGCCGGCAGGTAGCCCTTTTGCTGGGCGTGGATCATATCGCTTTTGGCGAAAACCGAGCAACGGCCGGCGATGCGAGCGGCGGAACTGGCGCCACACACCAGGTCGCCCACCTCTTCTACCGAGTACTGCATGCGTAGCGCCTGCTGGTCGAGGAAGGAACCCGTGCCGGCGGCGCACTCGCCGGAGCGATCGTAATCCTGGATACCGGTTGAATCGAGGCGTATGTACTTCGAGCTTTCGCCGCCGATCTCAAACACCGTGCGGACCTGGGGGAAAAAGGCCGCCATCATGCGCGCAATGGCCTTGAATTCGTTCTCGAAGAACAGGCCCAGCACTTTGGCGATGGTGCGGCTGCCGGAGCCGGTGAGGCGGATGCCTTCCACTCGAACCTCGGGCACGGTTTCGTAGAACTCGTCCAGCAGGTCGTAGGTGGATTGGATGGGACTGCCGGAGATGCGGCGGTAATCGGAAAGCACCAGCGGACGCCCCTCGAACTCCGTCAGACGGAACTCGGGGCGGGCGGCGCAGAGGCTTTCGAGGATTCCGCGGTCACCGGTTTTACCCAGGGCAGCGAGCTTGAGGCTGATGGCCCCAATGTCCAGCCCGAGATTGATACCCATTCTATCCAGTGTGGTGCGGGAAACTACCGATTTCAATTAATAAGACCTGAATTGCCGAAAAGAGGGGATGAATGGGGTTGGACAGAGGGCAAGGGGCGCGGCACCGGCGCGAGCACCCCTGGGCGCTTCGCCGCTGCTGGTTCCTCTCGATGGTCGTGTTAGATTTGCTTTCAAAGACTTACAGGAAAAGACTGCCGGTCTCTTGATTCAGTGCTTCATTTTGATGCATAATGAGGCAGTGTGAACAACGGTGCTGCTATGATAGCTGCCAAGAATGAGAGGAAAGCGCGCGTGAGTGTTGCACTCCCTCCGGAGCTTCACAACGAAGTGAGCGCGAGGGCTGAGCAACACAACATGAGCCTGAATCGTGCAATCCTACAGCTTCTGCGTGCTGGACTTGAAGCCGAACGTCAGAAGAAACAGCGTCTCGAAGAGATGCTTCGCGAATACCGCGAATGCGCCGATCCCCAGGAAGCCGAGCGCCTGGGCGATGAGCTAGGTGCTATGCTCTTCGGGCGGTGAAGCTCAATCGCTGGAGCGACTTCCCCAGAGGCGTTCAGCGCCACCTCAGTGAGCGGCTCCTGTCCCGCAGGATAACGTCCGATGATCTGAATAAGTTACGGGTCTGGGTTGAATCTCAGCCCGACGTACCGGAGACGTCTTGGTACAAGGACTTCGGATCTTTCAAGATTGTCGGTGAGGGGCCAAACCCACTGAGTTTTCTGGATGCCGGACAGATACCGTTTGGCGTGGAGATCCGACTGGATGACGAAGAAGACCCGACATCCAACGACTGAGCGCCGGAACGTCATTCTCAGCAACCGCAAGCGAGTGATCATCGCGCTGGTGCACACAGTGGCGTTTCTGCTGCTGGCTGTGTACACGGGGATGCTGCTGGTGCGGCCGCTGCATGCCGGTTCGCCGATGTCGGGATGGATTCTCGCCGGCGTTTACGTAGCCATCACCGGCGCCCTGCTGGTGCTGGCTGCCATCAGCGGCAATGCCATCGAACGGATCTACTTCGGGTTCTGCACCACCAGCGCCGGGTTCGGCCTGGCGCGGCAGATTCTGGGCGATACGGGCATCCCCGCTGCTGTCTATGTGCGGGTGGTCATGCTGGCGTGCGCGGTAGCAATGGGCCTGGTGATCTTGCGCGGGTACCGCGCCGGGTAACCGGTGCAAAACGGCGAGCTAAAAGCGTGCCCTACCAATCGTCGGTAGGGCATGCTTTAGCTTGCCCGGCGGTGAGTATATCAGTGCCTGCCACAACAGCCACCATGCCGGAATACCAGATTCTGGTGTCTGAGAATCAGACACGGCCGGGCTATCCTCCCAGGCTAACTCCTTTCCTTTCAATACGGCCATCTTCGTGCACTATTTGGAAGCGAAGGGAGACCTATCTTGAGCGATCCATCGACGTACTGGCTCACCATTACCAACGTCGCGCTGGGGCTGGTGACGGTGATTTGTTGCATCGCCGTGGCCTTCGGCGTGGTGCAGGAACTGGCCGCCAAACGGAAGAAAAAGGCGGCGCTTTCTGAACTCGATCATGAGGTGTCCGACCTGGCTGCCTCATTCGGCGACGGGCATGCATTCCATGTCCCGCAACTCGGACTAACCATGGCGGATGGCGGCGAGCCGACCGTTGAAAGGGAAGCCGAGAAAGAAAAAGAGCGGTAGCCACCATGACCTGCCCCTTCCTTAGAGAAGCTCAGGTCAAATTCTGCCACGCTTCCAGTGTTCGGAAGCTGATTCCGCTGAGCGTGGCAGCGGGCGGCGGGCGCGCTGAGGAAAAATGTTCCTCGGTCGGCTACCCGACCTGCCGGGTGTATCAATCGCACCCCATCGAAGGACCCGCCGGCGGGCCGTGCCCGTATCTGGGGGAGTCGCTGATGCAATACTGCGCGGCAGCGCCGGTGGCGAAGCTGGTGCCGTTCAGCGAGTCGCTGCTTTCCCGGTGCGGCAACGACAGCTTCCGTTACTGCGAACTCTACGGCTCGATGGCGCACCCGGTGGCCGCGCACGATGAAGTGGACGGAATCGCCATGCCGGCGGAGCTGAGCTACGCGGCGAACCACCTGTGGCTGGAAGTGGGCGAGGGCGGTCAATGCCACGCCGGCATCGACGCCTTTCTGAGCCGCGCGCTGGGCAAAGTGGAACGCATCCAATATGTATGGCAACTGGGGCTGCACCGGCCGGCGGCGATCCTGACGGCGGACGGAGCCGATTGGGAAGTGGTGTTCCCCAATCCGATGCTGCTGAAGAGCTGCAACCTGTACCTGCGCGCCAACCCAGGCCGCCTGACAGGCGAACCGTATACCGCGGGATGGCTGTTCGAAGGGGCCGTGGTGGAAGGCACCACCGACAACCTGATGCAAGGCGCGGGGGCCAGGGCCTGGATGGAACAGGACCTCCGCCGCATCAACGAATCTCTCCAGCGTGGCGCCGGCACGGCCGCCGATGGCGGGCTGTTCGCGGTGGGTGCGCTGAGCTGCCTGGAGCCCGAATCCAGGCCAGCCCTGTTTCACGAATTTTTCTCGCCGTTCGCGAGTGGGAAGAGGACCTTCTGAATGATCCGCGGCAAAATCGCGTTTGCGTCGGGAATGCTGGTGGCGCTGGCGGGCGGCTGGCTGGCATTCCCGCGCATTCTGTATCAAACCCGGCTGCAGCCGGTCGATTTCAGCCACAAGGTGCACGCTGAAAAGGCCGGCGCCAAGTGCGAGGATTGCCACTCGTTCCGCGACGACGGAACCTATGCAGGCATCCCCACGCTGGATAAGTGCTCGGGTTGTCACGCCGCCGCGATGGGCACCACAGCGGCGGAGAAGACCTTCATCGACCAGTACGTAACGCCGAATCGCGAGCCGCAATGGCTGAGCTACGCACGGCAACCGGAGAATGTCTACTTTTCGCACGTCTCGCACGTCAAGCTGGGCCAGGTGAAATGCGAGCGGTGCCACGGCAACGAAGGCGGCACTGGCGCGCTGCGGCCGTATCAGCAGGACCCGATCAGCGGCTACTCGCGCGACATCTGGGGGCGGCCGGTGAACCGGATCGGGCTGCGGACCGAAGGCGGAATGAAGATGGACGATTGTGTGAACTGCCACCGCCGGCAGGGCTTGGAATACAGTTGCATGGGTTGCCACAAATGACGACGACGCGGCGGAATCTTTTCAAATTCGTGGGCGGCGGAGCGGCGGGCGCGCTGCTGACGCCGGCGCCGTGGCGGCTGATCACGGATGCCGCGCTGTGGTCGGAAAACTGGCCCGGGATTCCGCGGCCGGCACGCGGCGAGATTCGCGCGCGGTTCACTCATTGCACGCTGTGCCCGGCCGGATGCGCAGTTCGAGCGCGTTGTGTCAACGGGCAGCCGGTTTCGCTGGCCGGGGTGAAACCGCACCCCATCGGCCATGGCGCTCTGTGCCCGTGGGGCATCGCAGGGCATCATCTGCCGTATCATCCGGCGCGCGTGCGGCAAGGGCCGGTGAAAGAAGCCGTGGCGGCGGTGGCGCGGGCCATCGCGCAGCGAGGCGCCGGCGAACGCGTCGCGGTGCTCGATCTGCGCCCCGGCCGCACCGTTTCCTGGACCTATCGCCGCGCCATGGCGGCGATCGAAAACGGCCTCTACCTGACGCCGGGCCAGCCCGCATATTCGATCGACCTGGCCGCGGCCAAGACCGTGGTGAGCTTTGGCGCTCCGCTTCTCGACGGTTGGGGCACGCCGGGCAACGTATTCGCGGCACGCGACCATTTCCGGCTGATCCAGATCGAGCCGGTGGAGACGCGAACCGCGGCCTTGGCGGATATGTGGCTGCCGATACGGCCGGGCACCGAATCGGTGCTGGCGGCGGCTCTCGCAGGCGAGACTACGATCGCGGAAGCGGCGCGCGTGACCGGCGTGGAAGAAGAAGCGGTCGGCGCGGTGCAGGAAGCGGCGCAGAGCGGATCGGCGGTGGTGTTGGCCGCGGACCCTGGCTCGCCGCTGATGAGCCTGAACGCGAAATTTGGTGCGCTCGGCCGCACGGTGGTGGCGCGGCGCGAATCGCCGCTGCCGGACGCGTGGAAGAAAGCGGCGCCGGTGGCGGAAATGGCAGCCGCGCCGGATGGAGCGATCCGCGTGCTGCTGATCGACGAATCGCTGCCCGGCGGGTACGTGCCGTGGTCCACCATCGAACCGAAGCTGGCGGCGAACGCCATCGTGGTGGTGTTCAGTTCGACCAGTGAGGGCTACGCGCGGCACGCGCAGTATGTGCTGCCGGCGCCTGTGTATCCGGAGGCGGCAGAGGACATTGGGCCTGCCATCGACACCGTAGCCGAGGTCTTTCGCATTGCAGCGCCGCTGGTGGCGCCGGTGGTGCCGGTGGTGAAGCCGGGCGAGTTCGTGGCGCAGATGGCGGGCCTGCCGCAAGGCGATCCGCTGCGCGAGCGAGCCGACGCCATTCACAAGACCGGCCGCGGTGCGCTGCTCAGCTATGCGGACGGGAAATCGACGCCGGCGAAAGAAGTCACGGCCGATGATTTCTGGAAGACTCTCAACCAGAGCGGGTGCTGGATGGATGAGACAGGCAAGAAGGCGGCACCGAGCGGGCTTGGCAGGTCGGTGACCCGCCTCACTTCGCATGACGAGCTGCCGCTGGCTGTGGTGGTGGCGGAGTTCAACCGCGGCGGGCTGGCGTCGCCGCTGATGTCGAAGCTGGAACGCGAGTCGAACCTGCGGATGGCCGCCAATCGGGTGGTGCTTTCGCCCGCCGATGCGCGCGCAAACGGCATCGAGAGTGGCGGCCGTTGCCTGCTGGAAACGGCCTGCGGCCGAATGAACGTGGTGGCCACGATTGACGCCGGCGTGCCATCCGGCGTCGTCGAGGTGGCGGGCGGGCCGCGGATGGCCGATCTTTGCGGCGCGAGCCGCCGCGCCAGGGTGGTGCGGGCATGACAGCGCAAAATCAGAACCGGCGAGCGGCGCGGTACGGTATGTCGATCGATATCGACAAGTGCAACGGCTGTGGCGCCTGCATGGTGGCTTGCGCGGTGGAGAACAATATCCCGCCGGCGCCGGAAGCCGCCAACGATCGTAAAGGCATTACGTGGATTCGCGTCTACAAGGTGGATAACCACCGCGCCTACCCGGAGCGGCGCACGGCGTTTGTGCCGGTGCTGTGCCAGCAGTGCGGCCACGATACGCCTTGCGCGCACGTCTGCCCGCAGCAGGCGGTGGACGTGGACCCGGCCACCGGCATCGTGGGCCAGATGCCGGAGCGCTGCCTGGGCTGCCGCTACTGTATGGTCGCCTGCCCTTACCACGCGCGCTATTTCAACTGGTGGGATCCCAAGTGGCCGGCCGGCATGGAGAAAACGCTCAACCCGGACGTGGCGCCAAGGATGCGGGGCGTGGTGGAAAAATGCAATTTCTGCCACGGCCGCTGGCACGCCGCGCAGCAGAAGGCAGCGGCCGCGGGCAAACGCGAAATCGATGCGGCGGATTACGTCCCGGCCTGCGTGGAAGCCTGCCCCACCGGCGCGCTGCGCTTCGGCGATCTCAACGATGCATCGACCGAAGTGGCGCACGATGCGCAGCGCCCGGAAAGCTTCCGGCTGCTGGAAAAGCTCGGCACGGAACCAAAGATTCATTACCGCTCGCAGCGCGATTGGGTGCGGGAAATCGCCAGCGCTCCCCGGCCCGAAGGAAAGGATGGGCTTCGTGGATAAGGAATTCATTGCGCGCGGGCTGCGGCGCTCCTCCACCGGGCGATTCCTGCTGTGGATTCTTCCCTGGGTTGCGTTGCTGGTTTTCGGGCTGTACTCCGCCGGGCTGTGCCTGGTGAAGGGCTTGAACCAGACCAACATGGACAACCGCTTCGCGTTCGGCCACTGGATCTTTCTGGATCTGGCAGTGATCGCGCTGGGCGCGGGCGCGTTCTTCACCGGGTTCCTGCTCTACATTCTGAAAATCGACGAGCTGCGCGCGGTGATCAACAGCGCCGTCGTCATCGGCCTGGTTTGTTACAGCGGCGCGATGGCCGTGCTGGCGGTGGATGTCGGCCAGCCGCTGCGGGCGTGGTTCACCTTCTGGTATCCCAACGTGCACTCCATGCTCACGGAGGTTACCTTCTGCATCAGTTGCTACCTGACGGTGCTGCTGATCGAGTACCTGCCGATCGTGCTGCGCAACCGCAAGCTGCGCGACGTACCGTCGTTCCTGGTCTTCGAGCACGAATTGCATAAGCTGGTTTACGTGCTGGCCGGCGTAGGCACGTTCCTCTCGTTCTTCCACCAGGGCTCGCTCGGCGGCTTGTATGGCGTGCTGCGCGGCCGGCCATTTGCGTTCCGCGAAGGGCTGGCGGTGTGGCCCTCCACGTTCTTCCTGTTCATTCTTTCGGCGGCTGCGGTGGGGCCGAGCTTCATCCTGCTGACCACCTGGATGGTGGAGAAGCTTTCGCGTAAGCGACTGGTGAGGCCGGCAGTGTTCGGGCGGCTGGCGCGCGTCTCGGGCCTGCTGCTGGCGGTGTACGTGCTCGCCAAGGCTGTAGACACGCTGGTTTGGATCAACCGCACCTCACCCGAGACCGGTTTCCAAGCCTGGCAATACTACAGTTGGAAGCCGTTCGGAACCTGGATCCTGTTCGCGGAGATCGTGCTCTTCGGCCTGCTGCCCGCGCTGGTGATGCTGACGCCGCGGCTGCGTGCGCACACCGGCTGGCTGGTGACGGCGGCGGCGATGGCCTGCTGCGGCGTGGCGCTCAACCGTTTCGTGATGACGGTGCAAACGCTGGCGCTGCCCACGCTGTCGTTCGATCCCTACCTTTCTTACTTTCCGAGCTGGCAGGAAATCGGGACGTTCCTGGCAGTGGTGGCGTATGGAGTTTTGGTGTACTCATTCTCGTTCCGCTACTTCAACCTGTTCCCGGAAGAGCGTGAACTCAGACTCGAAGCGGCAGCGCAGGAAGAAGAACCCGCGCTGGCCGGGAGGTATTAGAACCGTGTTGCCGTGGAACTATGGGTTCGACTGGAATGCAAGCCACATCATCTTCCTGGGCGCCTTCTACGCGGTGCTGGCGGTGGTGGCGGCGACGCTCGCCGCAGCGGCCATCCGCTCTTGGCACGCGCTGCGCGCCGGCAAGGCGGAGGCGATCCGCTGGCATTCCGATTTTGAAAGCCTGCCTGACGGCGATCGGGTGTGCCGCCACGTCCTTACCGGTGAGTTCCACCACCGGCAATGCCCGAACGCGTTCTGCTGCGGGGAATGTGCAACGCATGCCAACCTGATCGGGCGGCACCCGCTGCCAAAAGTGGAGGAGCCGGAAGAAGAGGTCTGCGGCATGGCGTTTCCGCTGAACCGCTTCTACCATCGCGGCCACACCTGGGCGCGGCTGGAGCGGGATGGCACCGTGCTCGTGGGACTGGACGAGCTGGGCAAACGCCTGTTGGGCCAGCCGGATAAACTGCTGCTGCCGAGACCCGGTCGCCAGGTCCACGCCAACGGCACCGCGTTTCAGGTGCGGCGCCGCAATGCCAAAGTGCGCGTGCTGTCCCCGGTGGATGGCAAAGTGGTGGAAACCGGGAGCGCGGAGCGCGGCTGGTACCTGCGGATCAAGCCGGAAAGCAATAATGTGAAGGCGTTCCAGCACCTGCTGCGCGGCGCTGAAATCAAACCCTGGATCCTGCGCGAAATGGAGCGCCTGCAACTGGCGCTCACGGACGAAGGCGCATCCCCAGCGCTGGCCGATGGCGGCGTCCCGGTCGCCGACATCGCCGCCTCCTACCCCGCCGCCGATTGGGACGCAGTTTGCGGGGAGATGTTCCTGCAGGGCTGAGGCTGTTGAAAAAGTCCGGGAACCAACTGTGGGGCAGGTTGATAACCTGCGCACCGATTGTCAATCGGTGCCGCCGGGCAACGCCCGGCCCCAACCGCGTCCAT
>Ga0209415_10004436_pt1 | contig 25707 bp, 20 predicted proteins | sample PeaSoiSIISIP2007_FD_187696 | JGI IMG/M metagenome (GOLD analysis project Ga0209415, IMG submission 187696) | Peat soil microbial communities from Weissenstadt, Germany - SII-SIP-2007 (SPAdes) (version 2) | ecosystem: Environmental > Terrestrial > Soil > Wetlands > Peat | place: Germany... | reverse complement strand
CCGATGGGATTTGAACCCACGACTTCCGACGTGACAGGCCGGCGTTCTAACCGGGCTGAACTACGACCCCGCCCGAAACATTCATTTGTACATGGTGCCCCAGAGAGACACAAGCGAGCGGCGGCGCGTGCGCGTTGTTTGCAGGAGCATCCATAGTCCCCAGCGATATAGGAACTAGGCCGTGCTGGCACTCAGGTTAAAAGGCTCAGACCTGAGTTACTACGCTCCTTTAGATATAAATTGGCAGAATTATGCCTAAACCCGCAATCACGACTTCCGTTGACATCCATTGTACAAGGTACCAGAGTTGGAAACACGGGGGCGGTGGAAAATAGCCACCAAACCAGGAGAGAAAACTATGTTTTTCGTCCGAGGTTTGTCGTCCCGTCGCCAAGAAGTCTTGATTAATCCAGACCAGGTCCTCTACGTCCGGCCGGCAGGATTGTTGGGAAAAAAGAGCGCACTGGTGCTCACCCACGGCAAATTTCTGATCGTGGATCAGGATACCCAAACGGTCTGGCAGCGCTTCGAAGAATATCTCAACGAAGTCGTCTCCGATGAGCACACCCACCACGATCTTGTGGACGCGGACGGGGATCGCGGCGACGGGACCATGCAGTAGTACGGAGCCCTCGCCGCAGAGTGACGCTCGCGCATCACAGGCGCTCGCGCCACCGGGCATTATCCGCGCACTATTTGCAAGGGACCCATTGGCTTAGATAGGCCGAACGCTTTGAAATTTCTCAGACGGCGCAATTTCTCGTCCGGGCGCGCCATAGCGAATGATCGAATTTGCTGGTGGCGACGCTGGATCTCGGTGGAGGCGAATGGCGGCATCGGAGAATTTGCGGACGCCGGCGGAAGTGTTATTTTAGGCGCGACGCTCGGAACCCATTAACGGGACGAGACGAGACCGCGGATTAGCCCGCGCGCCATTTTCCGGAAGACCCGCTTATGTGGATAGTCAGTTTTGCGCTCCGCCGGCCGCTGTCGGTCTCAGTGATGGCGCTCCTGATGCTGGTGCTGGGGGCACTAGCGTTCACACGCATGAACGCCGACATCTTTCCCGCGATCGACATGCCGGTGGTGATCGTGGTGTGGGGCTATCCCGGTCTGTCGGCGATCGACATGGAGCGTCGCGTCGTGATTATCAGCGAGCGCGCGATGTCCACGACGGTCAACGATATCGAGCACATGGAATCGGAGTCGATCGCGGGCGCGGGAATCGTGCGCGTGTATTTCCATCCCGGGACGACGACGGCTGCAGGAATCGCGCAGATTAGCGCGATGTCGCAATCGCTGCTGGGGATCTTTCCGCCGGGAATAGTCGCACCGAACGTGGTGGACTACAACGCGGCGAACGTGCCGGTGGCGCAGCTCAACGTGTTCAGCGATACGCTCTCTGAGCAGCAGTTGTTCGATTACGGCCTTAACTTTATTCGGGTGCGCCTGTTCAGTATCGAGGGGTTGTCGGCGCCGTCGCCGTTCGGCGGACGCACGCGATCGATCATGGTCAACCTCAACCCGACACAAATGTATGCGAACGGGCTGTCGGCCCAAGATGTCGCATCGGCGCTGGCCAACACCAACACGATTATTCCGGCGGGCTCGGTGAAGGTAGGCAATCGCGAATATCGAGTCGAACTGAACGGCAGTCCGGATCAGGTGGCGAAGTTCAACAACCTGCCGATCAAGATGGTCAACGGCACACCAATTTTTCTCGGCGATGTGGCGCCGGTGACGGACACCCATCAGGTGCAGACCAACGTGGTACGCGTCGATGGCCATCGCGCGACCTACATCCCGATTTTCAAGCATGCCGCGGCGTCCACGCTGAGCGTGATCGATAACGTCAAAGCGATCATCCCGCTGATCCTGGAGACGGCGCCGAAGGGGCTCAAGGTCAAGCTCGCGTTCGACCAGTCGGTGTTCGTGCGCGGCGCGTTGTGGGGCGTGGTGCGCGAGGCGGTGATCGCGGCGGGGCTGGTGGCGCTGATGATCCTCATTTTTCTTGGATCGGCGCGCAGCATGTTGATCGTAATCCTGTCAATTCCACTATCGATCCTCACGGCGATCGTGGGGCTGAAGTTATCCGGCCAGACGATCAACATTATGACGCTGGGCGGGCTCGCTCTTGCGGTCGGCATGCTGGTGGACGACGCGACCGTCGCGATCGAGAACATCCATCGGCATCACGCGATGCATAAGCCGCTGCTGGTGGCGATTCTTGACGGATCGGCCGAGATTGCGACGCCGGCGTTTATCGGGACGCTCGCGATTTGCATCGTGTTTTTCCCGGTGGTGCTGCTGTACGGCGTCGCGCGCTTTCTGTTCACGCCGCTGGCGCTGGCGGTGGTGTACTCGATGCTGACGTCGTATCTACTCTCGCGCACGCTGGTACCGGCGATGGCGCGTTACCTGATGCCGGCGACGCACGAGGAGGCGGTCGGCACCGGACTATGGGCGCGCTTCGTGAGCGGCTTCGATCGGCGTTTCGAGCGCTTTCGCGATGGCTACCGCGAGATGCTCGGCGGCTTTATCGCACGGCGCGGTTTTGGCCTGACATGCGTGGCGATTCTAATCGGATCCTCGTTCTTGCTGGGGCCGGTAGTGGGCCAGGATTTTTTCCCTACGGTCGATGCCGGCATGCTGAAGATGCATCTGCGGGCGCCCAGCGGCACGCGAGTCGAGGAGACCGAGCGCATCGTCGATGACCTCGAGCGCGCGGTCAAGCGGGTGATTCCAGCCACCGAACTCGACAGCATCAGCGATAACATCGGGCTGCCGGCCTTCGCCTACGTGTTGGCCTACTATCAGACCGATAGCGTGGGTCCGCAGGACGCCGACATCCTGATCTCGTTGAAGCCGGGAAGTCATTCGACGGCGGCGTATCGCGAGCAGATTCGTCGCTTGGTGCATGAGCAATTTCCCGGCGTGCAGGTCTATTTCCAGGCCGCCGATATCGTCAGCCAGGTGTTGAACTTCGGGCTATCGGCGCCGATCGATGCGCAGATCTCGGGCCAGAGTCTGCAGGCCAGCTATCAGATCGCATTGCGGCTGCAAGGCGAAATGAAACGGATTCCGGGACTGAAGGACGTGCGGATCGCGCAGTTGCTCGATTACCCGACGATTCGCGTGGACGTCGATCGGGTCAAGGCGCTGGAGCTAGGAGTCGATCAGCGAGCGGTCGCAAGTGACCTGCTGATTGCGCTCGCCACGAACACTCTGATTCAGCCGACGTATTGGCTCGATCTCAAGAACGGAGTGAATTATAGCGTGCTCGAACAGGTGCCGCCGCATCTGTACGACTCGGTGCAGGCGCTGGGGAATACGCCGCTGACGCCGTCGGCGGGGAGCGGGGCGGCGGCCAGTCAACAGTTGCTCGCGAACGTGGCGACGTTGCGGCAGGACATCGAGCCCGCGCTAGTCAATCATTACAATGTGCAGCGCGTGATCGACGTGGACAGCGGCGTCGAGGGGCGCGACCTCGGCAGTGCGTCGGCGGCGGTGCAGCGTGCGATCGATTCGCTGGGCGAGTTGCCGCTTGGCACGCGGATCACGATTCGCGGACAGAGCGACGCGATGCACGAGTCGTTCGCGAGCCTGCGTTTGGGCATCGTGCTCGCGATCATCCTGGTGTATCTGCTGATGGTCGCGAACTTCCAGTCGTGGATGGAGCCGCTGGTGATTATGCTGGCGGTGCCGGGGGCGCTCGCGGGAGTGCTGTGGATGCTCGCGATTACGGGCACGACGATCAACGTCGAGTCGCTGATGGGCGCGGTGATGGCGGTGGGGGTCGGCGTCGCCAACGGCAACCTGGTGGTGATCTTCGCCAACGAACTGCGCGAGCAGGGTTACACTCCGACAGCGGCCGCGATTGAAGCCGCGCGCACGCGCTTGCGGCCGGTATTGATGACGGCGCTGGCGATGGTGCTAGGCATGTTGCCGATGGCGCTCGCGCTGGGCGAGGGCGGCGAGCAAAACGCTCCGCTGGGGCGCGCAGTGATCGGTGGACTGCTGGTGGCAACGCTGATGACGCTGTTTGTGGTGCCGGCCGTATACTCGACCTTCAGCGGCCATTTCAAGGGCAAACATCATCGCGATGCCGAGGTCGAAGCGGTGACGCTGCCGAGCGCCTGAGCGAGCGAATATTTCAAGATGGAAAACGATCCGAAGGATTACACGCCAAAGGCGCCGGGCCGGGTGTTCTTTGCAGGGTGGATTTTCGCGGTGGTGGTACTGCTGGTGCTGACGGTGGGGCTGGTGCTCGCGCGCAATGTGCGGCTGAATCGCCAAGGGACGGAACTCGATCAGCAACTGGCGCAGGGGGGGCGCGTGCTGGTCGCGCCGGTCGGACACGGAACTGGCTCGCGCACCGTGCAAATTCCGGCGACGCTGCGCGGTTACGTCGAGACGCCGGTGTACGCGAAGATCGCTGGCTACCTCAAAACGATTTCGGTGGATAAGGGCGATCGCGTGCGAAGTGGGCAGGTGATCGCGATGCTCGAGTCGCCAGAACTCGATGAACAAGTGAATAACGCGCGCGCTACCTACAATCTCCGGCGCATCACGGATCGCCGCAACCAGACGCTCAAGCGCGAAGGTGTGATTGCCGTGCAGACGGCGGACGAAGCGCGAGCCGCGATGCTCGAAGCCAAGGCGACGCTCGACCAACTGATCGCGATGCAACAGTACAAAGTAATTCGCGCGCCCTTCGACGGCATCGTGACGGCGCGATACGTCGATCCGGGGCATCTGATTCCGCAACAGACCGCGCCGTCCAGCGCTAACACCCCAGTGGTTGCGATCTCGACCCTGGCGCCGCTGCGGGTTTACGCCGAAATCCCGCAGAGCGTGGCGCCGTTCGTTCATGACGGCGATCCGGCGACGATAACGGTGACCGAATTTCCTCAGCGGAGATTCAAGGGCGCCGTCACGCGCCATCCGCCGGCGCTGACCAGTGCGACGCGCACGATGCTGGTCGAGGTCGATTTGCCGAATAAGGACCACGCGCTATTACCCGGAATGTACGCATCGATGGAGTTCGATGTGAATATTCCGGCGGGTGTGCCGACGGTGCCTGACGACGCGCTGATCTTCCGCGAAGGCAAACCGTTCGTACCGCTCGTCCGTGATGGGCGCTTGCGGCTCGCCGCCGTAACGCTGGGCTACGACAACGGCGTCAATGTGCAGATCACAGACGGAATCGCCAACGACGACATGGTCGCGCTCAACGTCGGGCAGGCCGCGCGCGACGGCGATCCGGTGCGTCCGATCACTGCCGATCAACTGCAAAGGTGATCGATGCGAGGGGCCGCCGCGATCGATCTCTACGGACCCAGCAGCCCGTACACGTGAAGCTCGGTTTGGGTGCCGACGTAAACCTTGCCGTTCGCGACGGTCGGGGTGGTGAACTTGACCGGCGGCCCCGCCTGGTCTCGGCTGTTGACCATCTCGCTATGGCAAAGCAGGCTCTGCGTCCCCGCGTCATAGGCTACCAGCACCGCCTCAGAACTGTTGCGGAGATCTAAAACCCAGAGGATGCCATTCGTCGTGCCGTTGGCCGAGATCGCCGGCACCACGCCCGGATATTCGAAGGCCACGCTGGTGGACAATTCACCCGCCGGCGCAAGCTTCCCATTAACGATCGGAATCGCGAACACCGGAGTGTTGTAGGAGCTCATATAAAGGAGGTTGTTGAAGACCGCCGGCGGAGTATAGGTCGCGCCGAGGAAATTCGGCAGTTCCTGAACGATCTGGGTATCCCCACCGGCGAGAAAATGACCCATGTGGTCGCGGTCGATCAGATAAACCGTACCGGCCTTGTCCGCGGTCACCAGCAGATGCGCCGGTCCCACGGCCTGGTCGGGCAGCAATACGGCGCCTGCCGTTCCCATGTCCAGATCCTGGGTACTCAGATGCCGTTGGTTGTACGGCGTGAAGTAATCGGTAGGGCGGAGCACTCGTTTTTGGGTGAGCGCAGCGGCGGAGAGCTTGATGGTGCTGTCGCCATAATCGAGACCGCCCGCATTTGCGTCAAAAGTGCCGTTGCCGCTGACAAAGTAGATCGCATTCGCGAAATCGGCCGCGATCCCGTTGCCCCCCTGCCAGATCCCGCCCTCGCTCCCTCCCGGTGTGTCGATATACACGGTCGAGAGTGCGAGCGTCCGGCGTTAAAGCCGAGCACCCAGCCATGGTAAGGGCGATTGTCGCCATGCGACGCAAACGCGACGAAAATTTTTCCTCCCAACTCGGCGAGCCCCGCGCGCTGGTTCTGCCGCAGCGCGTTGAACGGAATGCGGCCGTTTGGCAGGTGACCATCGCCGCGGCCTGCGACCCGCGGTGCGATCACTCGGGGCGATGACGTCCGTTCGCTGCCGGTCGTGATATCGATCGCATGGAGTTGCTGAAAGTACTGGCCGTTATCCTTGATCTTGGAAACTACGTAGAGCGTGCCGGATGGATCGATCACGGGTGTGCCGGTGATCCCGATCTCAGGCACGATGTCCCTGGAACCAACGTCGGCGGAGGGAACTGTGGTTATGCCCGCGGCCGGGTTGATGAAGCTGGTGTGCCAAAGCGGTTGGCTGCTGAGGCCGTCGGCATCGTAGGCATACACACTGTCGTGCTCGGTGACTACATAGACGACGTTGCGAACGCCGATTAGCGGAATCGAAACGCCGGGAACGTAGAGCGGTTGGGCATAGATGTAGCCATCGACCGGATAGCTGAAGAGCTTGCCGAAGGTGGTCGAATTCACATTGGCGGGAGTCAAAGTGGTCTCGAACGGATTCAGGCCACTGCGTGCGTTATCATTGTGGTAAGTGAGAACGCCCTTAAAAGGCGGCGGACTCGAGGTGTTAGGGTCGGCGGCCTTGGGAGCGAGGGTTGCTAGCAGAATCGTCAGGAGAGCGGTAATCAGGAGCGGTGGTTTCGACCCACGAAGTATTCGCATCGGCAGAGACTTAAACCTGGGCAAATCTGTTTGATCCTTACGGCGCGTCATTTCGATTTGGGACGATAATACAGAATGTACAGTGAACAAACATCCTCGGCGCCGGTACGATCCTGAATGCGAACCACGGCGGATACGCGCAGCGGAAAATCATCGGGGGAGTCGAAAGCGCCGCGCCGTAGCGGGGGCCGCATCGCCGGTTGGATAACGGTGGTGGCATGGGCCGCGGTGATATTGACGCTCGGGACCTCGCTTTTTTCGATCATGCGGACGAGCGCGATGCTCGATCCGTGGTTGGCTCGCTTCGCACCCGGCACCAGCGCGGACGGGCTCTACAATCTTCAGGTGTTTGTCCGCCGCAGTGCGCATTTTGCGGAGTATGCGATTCTGTTCCTGTTCCTCAACTTTGGTCCGCTGCGCGGGCGGCCGGTAATCGCGTTCATCGTCTGCGTTGGATGCGCGTCGCTCGACGAGGCGCTGCAAACGCTTAGGCCGTCGCGCAGCGGCACGTTTTTCGACGTGGCACTGGATTCAAGCGGCGCAGCAACGATCCTGGTGATCGCGATGCCGTACTGGGATCGCGCGCGACGTAGTCGCCAAACGGCGTCAGTATATTAGCGGGGGCCGCGATGCAGGATGCCGTCGGCCTCGAGGCGCCGCACGCGTTCCTCGGAATAGCCCAGACGATCGCGCAGAATCTCCTCGTTGTGCTCACCAAGTGTTGGCGCATCCAGTTCTAGCTGGCCCGGAAATTTCGAGAAGCGCAGCGGGAAGCCAGGTATATCGAAATCGTCCATGAAACGATCGTGCACCGTCCGCACCGTCCCGCGCTCGCGCATATGCGGATGGTTGATCACTTCTTCGACCGTTAGTACCGGCGCGTAAGGGAGGCGATGCTCTTCGAGCCGCCGGTAAACCTCCTCGTCGCTCGCGACTGAATCGAGCCATCCTTGGACGATCTCGTTGAGGACCTCCAGGTTTTTTGCACGCGCAGGAATATCGATGAAGCGCGGGTCCTCGATCAATTCCGCCTTGCCCATCGCGCGGCAGAATCCCGGCCACATGTGCTGGATGCCGCCGACGATGAAGATGTAGTGATCCTTGCCTTTGTAAATTCCGACCGGTGCGACCAGGTAGTGAAACGAACCGGCGCGCCGCGGGCGCATCGCACCCTTGCTCGCGCTCAGCACCTGCACGTTGACTTCGTGGTAACTGAAATAACAGTCGAGTAGGGAGGTCTCGACGAACTGCCCTTCTCCCGTGCGCTCGCGATAGAGCAGGGCGGAGGTGATCGCGCTGAGGGCGGCGATGCCCGTGCTGACGTCGCCGATCCCGAGTTGCGGAAACACGGGAGCCTTGTCGGGTTCGCCGATCATGTCGAGGACGCCCGCATAGGCGGCGCCGATATAGTCGAAGCCGGGACGATTGGCGAGCGGGCCGGTCTGACCCATCGCGGAGATCGAGCACATCACGAGGCGCGGATTGAGCGCGCTGACGGTCTTGTAGTCGAGCCCGAGGCGGCCGATGACGCCGGGCGAAAAATTCTCGACCATCACATCAACCGTGCGCACGAGGTCTTTCAGGATTTCCAGCCCGCCCGGTTTGCGGACGTCGATGCAGAGGCTTTTCTTGCCGCGATTTTGCTGGATGTAGTACGCGCTGCGGCCGTCATGCATATACGGCAGGCCGCGCGAGAAATCGCCGATCGGTGCGATTTCGACCTTGATAATCTCAGCGCCCATCTCGGCCATCATGCGCGTGACCGTCGGCCCGGCGAGGAATTGCGTGAAATCGAGGACCTTGTACCCGTCGAGAACGTGCTTCGGTTTGTCGGACATCGGACACTCCTTCCCAAACGTAATCGCAAGATTTCACACGGTCATCAAATAAGCGCAAGCGAATCGCGGGTGTGCTTGATAAAGCCGGGCGCGTTGTGGTGCAATCGCGCTTCATCATGAATGCCCCCTAATTCGCGAACGGTACGGGTGTTACGGAGATTACGATGCCTGAGAATCTGAGAAGCAAAATTGTGACCCAGGGTGTGCAGCGTTCGCCCAATCGCGCGATGTTGCGTGCGGTCGGATTTGGCGACAACGATTTCGAAAAGGCGATCATCGGCGTCGCCAACAGCTACAGCACCATCACACCGTGTAATGTCGGCCTCAATATTCTGGCCCAACGCGCGGACGCCGCGATCAAACTGGCCGGCGCGATGCCGCAGATGTTCGGCACGATCACGGTCAGCGACGGCATCTCGATGGGCACCGAGGGGATGAAGTACTCGCTGGTCTCGCGCGAGGTGATCGCAGATTCGATCGAGACCGCATGCAACGGCGAGAGCATGGACGGCGTGGTCGTGGTCGGCGGCTGCGACAAGAACATGCCTGGTGCGATGATCGCGATCGCGCGCATGAATATCCCGTCGATCTTCGTTTATGGAGGCACCATCAAGCCGGGTCATTATAATGGCCGCGACCTGACCATCGTGAGTGCGTTCGAAGCGGTCGGCCAATTCAGCGCGCATAAAATCGACGAGAAGGAATTGATCGAGGTCGAGCGGCGCGCGTGTCCGGGCGCCGGATCCTGCGGCGGCATGTACACCGCCAACACGATGTCGTCGGCGATCGAGGCGCTGGGCATGAGCTTACCGTTTTCGTCCACGATGGCGGCCGAGGACGGCGAGAAGGCCGACAGCGCGGCCAAGTCCGCCGAAGCAGTGGTCAACGCGGTGCACCAGCAATTGCTCCCGCGGCAGATCATGACGCGCAAAGCTTTCGAGAATGCGATCGCCGTCGTCATGGCGGTCGGCGGTTCGACCAACGCGGTGTTGCATCTGCTCGCGATCGCGCACGCGGCCGAGGTGCCGCTCAAGATCGATGACTTCGAGGTCATCCGGCAGAAAATTCCGGTGCTGTGCGACCTCAAGCCGTCGGGACAGTACGTCGCCACCGACCTGCATCGCGTGGGCGGCATCCCGCAGGTGATGAAAATGCTGCTCAGCCACGGCCTGCTGCATGGTGACGCGATGACGATCACTGGCCGCACGGTCGCCGAAAACCTCGCCGAAATTCCCGACGCGCCGCGCAAGGACCAGCCGGTTATCCATCAGTGGGACTCGCCGATGTATGCGCAGGGGCATCTCGCGATCCTCAAGGGCAATCTCGCCCCCGAGGGCTGCGTCGCCAAGGTCACTGGCATCAAGCATCACGAAATCACTGGGCCGGCGCGCGTGTTCGAGCGCGAGGAGGATAGCCTCGACGCGATCCTCGCAGGGAAAATCAAGGCCGGCGACATCCTGGTGATTCGCTACGAAGGGCCCAAGGGCGGCCCCGGCATGCGCGAGATGCTCTCGCCGACCTCGGCGATTATCGGCGCGGGACTCGGCGATTCGGTCGGGCTGATCACGGACGGCCGGTTTTCGGGCGGAACCTACGGGCTGGTGGTCGGGCACGTCGCACCCGAGGCGCAGGTCGGCGGACTGATCGCGCTGGTGCACGAGGGTGACTCGATCACGATCGATGCGGACAAGCGGGTGCTCAACCTGAACGTGCCGGAAGCGGAAATCGCGCGCCGGCGCGCCGCATGGACGCCGCCCAAGCCGCGTTACACTCGGGGAGTGCTCGCGAAGTACGCGGCGCAGGTTTCGACCAGCAGCCTCGGCGCCGTCACCGATTAAGGCGACTTAACCGGTCCTCTGAATCCTGACGCAGCTCGCGCAGTCGCTTGCTCGGCGCGCGGGTTCGCCTGGTGTTAATATAGCTGTAACATTGGAGTGAACGCGGCTGTGCGTTCGCCAGCCGCGCGAGAGGGCGGGTGCCGTGAGAGCGGGAGCAGACTTCTACAACCTGTACAACCACGACTTCGTTCGCGTCGCCGTGGGAATCCCGACCGTGCGTGTAGCGGACCCCGCTTACAATTCGGAACAGACGCTCGCGCTGATGCGCGAGGCGGCGGATCGCAAGGCGATCCTGGTGCTCTTCCCCGAGTTAGGGCTCTCGGCGTACACCTGCGACGATCTGTTCCATCAGCGCGCGTTGCTCGACGGCTGCCGCGAAGCGCTCGCAAAAATCCTCGCGGCTTCGGCGTCTTGGCCGATCGTGGCGGCAATCGGGATGCCGCTCGAAGTCGATCACCTGCTCTACAACTGCGCGGTGGTTATCAATCGCGGACGCGTGCTCGGCGTGATCCCGAAGACTTATCCGCCCAATTATCGCGAGTTCTACGAACTGCGGCAGTTTCAACCCGGCGATAACGCGTTGCGCAGCGAAATTGAAATCGCGGGACAAGCCAAGGTCCCGTTCGGGAACCGGATTCTCTTTCAGGCCGACGATATTCCGGCGCTGACGATGCACGCCGAAATCTGCGAGGATCTGTGGGTGCCGATTCCGCCATCGTCGCATGCGGCGCTCGCGGGCGCGACGGTGCTGCTGAATCTTTCGGCCTCGAATATAACGGTCGGCAAGGCCGACTACCGTCGCGATCTGGTCGCGAGCCAATCGGCGCGATGCCTCGCCGCGTATCTCTACTCGGCGGCCGGTTCCGGCGAATCGACGACCGATCTCGCGTGGGACGGTCATGCGCTGATTTGCGAGAACGGCAATCTGCTGGCCGAATCCGAACGATTCCATTACGGCGCACAACTGATTTGCTCCGAGATCGACCTCGAACGCCTCGCCCAAGAGCGGATGCGGCAGACCAGCTTTGGCTATTCGATTCGCAATGAAAGTCGCGCGCTCACCGACTTCCGCACCGTGACGTTTTCCGCGCAACCGCCCCGTGGCGGCCGGCTGTTGCTCGAGCGCCAGTACGAGCGTTCCCCTTACGTGCCATCGGATCCGGCGCGGCGTGACGAGCGTTGCGCCGAGGTGTACGAAATCCAGGTGCAAGGCCTCGCGAGCCGCCTGAAGGCGTCGGGTATCAAGCGTGTGGTGCTGGGAATTTCGGGCGGCATCGATTCAACCCACGCGCTTCTGGTGTGCGCGCAAGCGCTCGATCGCCTCGGCTATCCGCGAACCAATCTGCTTGCCTACACGATGCCGGGATTCGCGACCGGCGCGCGCACGCTGGCGCAGGCGCGGCGTTTGATGGCGGCGATCGAATGCGAGGCGCACGAACTCGACATCCGTCCGAGCGCGCTGCAAATGTTCAAGGACATCGGCCATCCGTACACCGAGGGGCGCGAGCAATACGATGTGACGTTCGAGAATGTGCAGGCCGGCGAGCGCACCAGTCATCTGTTCCGCCTGGCGAATCTCAATGATGCGATCGTCGTCGGCACTGGCGATCTGAGCGAACTCGCGCTGGGCTGGTGCACTTACGGCGTGGGCGACCACATGTCGCACTACGCGATCAACGCCAGCGTACCGAAGACGCTGATTCAGCACGTCATCCGCTGGGTCGCAGAGACGGAGCGATTCGGTGCGGAGGCGAGCGCGACGCTGGTTGAGATTCTGGCGACGCAAATCAGCCCGGAACTAGTGCCGTCGCGCGTGGGCGAGCCCGATCAGGACACCGAGGCGATCGTCGGACCTTACGAGCTGCAAGACTTCAACCTTTACTTTACATTGCGGTTCGGCTTCTCCCCGCCGAAGATCGCTTTCCTGGCGTGGTCCGCCTGGCACGATCGCGCGCGCGGGACATGGCCCGACATCCCCGCGGAGAAGCGCAGCCAATACAACCTCGCCCAAATCAAAGCGAATCTGCGGACGTTTCTCTATCGCTTTTTCCAGACCAGTCAGTTCAAGCGCAGTTGTGTTCCGAATGCGCCGAAGGTCGGCTCAGGTGGATCGCTGTCGCCGCGCGGCGACTATCGCGCGCCGAGCGATGGCGAGGCTGCCGCGTGGCTCGCTCAACTCGATCTCATTCCGGATGGCGACGGCTAGGCTTCGCGGCTGTTAGTCTATTTGCATCCTCGCGCGCGGCCGGTGCGACCGATTCAACTCGATTATGGCGTCGGCAAGCTGTTTGCTGAGGTCGCTCAAATCGGCGCTGAGCGCGGCTGCTGCGCCTTCAATCCCGCCGCTGGCGCTCTCGGCGAAATTCGCTTGCCGCGAGAGCAATAGCCTGTCGTCATGGCCGTCGCGAATAATCCAACTTGCGGCCAATTGCGTACCACCCGAAGCGTCACGCTCGAAATGCTCGACCGTCACTTCAATTTTGTAGTCGAGCGCCACTGAGAGATCCCACGGAAACGGCACCACCTGATCGGTGCCGAGGAGGGTAGCGAGGTTGCGCGTGAGCACCCGGTGGAAGCTTTCGTCGAGCGGTTCGGCCCATTGATCGGTCGCCGACAGTTCCAGGCGATTGGGCGCGGCGCGCGTGACGACCTCGGAATGCGCGAGATAGTCGGGGAGCTTCACCGGACCCAGTCCGACGGCGAGACGGCTTGCGGATCGCGCCGACGTCGTCGAATCCGCGCCCGCGATCGCGGTCAGCACATAAAACTTGGTGGTGTCTGGCCGCGGCGACAGGAATGAACATCCGGCCGCCAAGGCAATGGACAGCGTCGCGATCAGCGGCGCGCACTTGGGGCGCTTCACTGCGCGCCCTTGTAGGAGCGCCCGCGGATCAACGAATCGGGATTGCGCTCGAGGTATTCGGCCAGTTGGCGAATCGCGCGCGACGCCTCTGAAATATCGACCAGTGTATGGTTGGCCTGATAGAGCAGTGGCGCGTCGGGGCGCAAGGTATTGTCGAGCCGCGCGATCATAGCCTGGGTCTGCTTCAAGGTCGCATCGGCGTCGCGCGCCGTCATCCGCACACTATTGCCCATCGGACTAAGCTGATCGTCCAAATGCAGCGTCAGAGTGCGAATGCTCTCCGAGGTCTTGTTGAGGCTCTCCCCAGTTTCCTTCATCGACGTGATCGCGGCCTTCAAATCAGAGGAGTCGGCGAGATCCCTGAACGCGGCCATAGTCTGCGTCGCGGTGACGACGAGTTGGTCGAGCTGGACCTTATCGAGCTGGTCGAGCAGTTTGAGCGCCACCGACTGCGCCTGTTCAAACGGATTCGCCAGGGTCGGGATCTCCGCGTAGGGGGAAGTCTGATCGGTCGCAAAACGCGCTGGACTTCCCGGATGCATATCGAGGTCGATGTAGAGCAGGCCGGTCAGCAGACTCTCGGTCGCCAATTGCGCACGCAGCCCGCGGCTGATCGCCAGGCGCATGCCGGCCGGATTGCCGACGTTGATATAGGTGGCGCCGCGTTTCAGGATGCGGCCCTCGTCGAGCTGAATCACGACCGGGATTTTGACCACGCTGGTGCTGCCGACGGTCGCGGGTCCATTCGCGGCGTTGAGGCTCAGCAGAATCTGTTTGACTTCGCCGATCTCGACGCCCTTGAACTTTACCGCGGCACCGACGCGCAGGCCGTTGACGTTGCCGTCAAAAAAGCAGACGAACTCATGCGTCTGTCGAAAAAGACTTCCCGATCCGAACACGGCGACGGCGATCACAGTTAAAGTGATCGCGCCAAGCACGAATAATCCGACGGTTTTGGGATCGGCCCGCTTAGCCATTTGCGTTCTCCGCGCTTTCCCGATTCTCGCCGCGAGTCAGGAAGCGCAGGACCCGCGGATCTTTGGAATGGGCGCGCAACTCTCTGGGATCGCCACTGCCGATTGCGGAGCGGCTGTCCGCGTCGAGCAGCACGCAGTCCGTGCCGATCGTGAAAATGCTCGGCAGCTCGTGACTCACTACCACCAGCGTCGCGCCCAGACTGCCGCGCAACTCCAGGATCAGTTCGTCGAGCAGGCGCGAGCTGATTGGATCGAGTCCGGCGGAGGGTTCGTCGAAGAAGAGAATCTCGGGGTCGAGGGCCATCGCGCGCGCGAGGCCGGCGCGTTTCTGCATGCCGCCACTGATTTGGCTGGGGTAATAATCCTCGAAGCCTTTGAGGCCCACCAGCGCGAGCTTGAGCGATGCAATCTCGCGAATCTCCGCCGCGCTCAAATCAGTGAACTCGCCCAGCGGCAGGCCGACATTCTCCGCCAACGTCATCGAACTCCACAGCGCGCCGCCCTGGTACATCACGCCGAAGCGCCGCAGCATCAACTCGCGCTGCTCGGGCGTCGCCGAGGTGAAATTCACGTTGTCATAGAAAATCTCGCCGGCCGCCGGTTCCTTGAGTCCCAGCAGATGGCGCAGCAAAGTGGTCTTGCCGCATCCCGAACCGCCCATGATGATGAAGATGTCGCCTTGGCGCACCTTGAAATTGAGGTCGTGGATGAGCACAAAGCTGCCGTAGGCCATCGTGAGGTTGCGTACCTCAAGATGAACCGGACGTTCCTGTGCGGAGCCGTTGGGCGCGGCGCTGACGGGCTCCGGCGCATCAGGCGTCGCCACCATTATCGAGTCCTTGAAACCGGATAGTTAGAGGGGAATGCGCCGAAGTTCGCTCCATGACTGCGATCAGATTCCCAGAATGTGGAACAGCACCGCAAAGACGCCGCAACTAACCACGATCATCACGATAGCGCTCACCACCGCCGCAGTCGTCGCATCGCCCACCGCCGATGAGCTTTGGCCGCATTCGAAACCCTGGTAGCAGCCGGCAAGACCGATCAGGACACCGTAAACGGTGCTCTTGAAAAGACCGCCCGCCAGCGCAGACATCGTGACCGCGATCGCGGTCTCATGAAGATAGGTTCGCAGCGACAGACCCAGCATGGTTACCCCGACCGTGGCGCCGCCGAGGACTCCGATGAAGTCCGCATAGAGACATAGCAGCGGCATCATCAGGATGAGTGCGATCATCCGCGGCATCACGAGGAATTCCATCGGCGAGATTCCCATCGTCGTCAGCGCGTCGATTTCCTCCGTCACCTTCATGGTGCCGAGTTGAGCGGCAAACGCGGCACCGGTGCGTCCGGCCATGATAATTGCCGTCATCATTGCGCCCATCTCGCGCACCAGCCCGATCCCAACCAGGTCTGCGACATAGATAGCTGCGCCGAACTGCTGCAACTGGACCGCGCCCATGAACGCGAGAATCACGCCGACCAGGTAGCTGATCAATGAAACGATCCCGAGCGCACTGGCGCCGCACGCCTGGATCGCTTCGATCAGGTCGATGCGGCGGTAACGCGCGCGTCCGCGCATCAACTTGCCGAACGCAAGTGCAACCATGCCCACGAACTCGATAAGCCTGCCGGACGATTCGCTGTAAACCAGCGCGACATTGCCGAGCCGCTCCATGAAAGACCCGCGCGTTTGCGCGGCGCGCGCACCCTTTTTTTCGGCTACCGCTTCGGCCAGCCCGATTAGCCGGTTGAGCCCCGGAGGCAATCCGCCGCGATCGAATTCGATCTGACGCTGCTGGCAGATATCGTCGAGCCCGACCAGAAAGCTGACCAGGCTGCTGTCCCACGTCTGAAGTCCGCTGGTATCGACCGAGATCCGCTGCGACCCGGTGCCGGACGCAAGCGCCGGTTCGACCGACTTCGCCGACGGCATCCCATGTCGCATCTGCCACGCGCCGGAAATTCGCACTACGACGTTGCCGCCCTCACCACGAACGAGATCGACCTGATGCCCGTTGCCGTTCGCGCGGCGCTCCAATGGCGCATCGGCGGCAGTATTCCCCGTCGCGCTCATGCCTCCAGCTTCGGCGTGGCTTCAGCCCGCCACGTCACCCTGGTAATGCCATTGCGCGAGGCGTGCGCTCAGCGTCTCCGCCCAGTAATCGATGGCCGCGTGCGCGTCGCCCCATTGCCATTGCGCGGCCGTTTTGAGCGAGCCGCCCCCGATCCGGCGATCGATCCACGCGAGCAGACGCGCTCCCGTAACCGAATCCGTCACCTCGCCTTCGCTTTCGGCGGCGCCGGTGAAGGAGTAGGCCCCGTTCGACAATTGTTTCACGACCTCAAGCAGCGTCGCGGGCGGCGGGCTGGCCGAGACCGTATCCATCCCCGTTGGAGACTGGCCGGAATCGATCAACGTGATCCGCAACCGCATCACGCCCGGCCCCGGCCGATCGACGATCGTGAAATCATGGCCGAGATGCTGTTTCAGCACTTGGTACAGGTATTCGCTTAGGACGAACTGATCCTCGGGCGAGATATCCAGCGTCATGTCGCCGCACCACAATCGTACAGGGTCGATAATGATGCTGCCGTAACGCGAGGACTCGGCGTCAACGTCCTGGTAGTAGAGCAGTTCGCTGCCCTCCGGACCTGCCTTCATTTGCGGACGATCGGCGAGGATCGTTGGTCGCGGCCGCATGATCTCGGTCTGATTCGGAACCAGCGGTTCGCTCGCCGTGCATCCCGCCATCGCGACGCTGAAAACTATTACCGCTATCAGGCCGTTCAACGGTTTCTCCATGCGTCAGTCCCCACCCGCCGGCTGCGCCCTCGTGTGCTGCGGATAACTTATACGGAATTTCGGCGCGCGTGTAGTTGTTCGGGCGGGTTGCCGCTATTCGATTCGCCGTCGCAAGGGGATTCGGATGCAGGGGCATTCGCCCGGGCTACGCGGTCTGAGTTTCCGAAGCGGCCGCGGATTTCGCTCCGCTCGGCGGGGCAAAGCCGAGTTGACTGCGTAGCATGATGAAGTGCGCGATCGCCGAGCGCGTGATCAGGCCGATCAGCCGCTCCTGCTCCATCACAAGCAACCGTCCGCTGTCGCTCCCCGCCATCTGCCGCAACGCGTTGGAAACTGGCGCGGCGGGTGCAATGACGATAGCCGGATCGAGCGAACGCATGATTTCACTGATTCGTTTGCTCGCACGCTCTTCCGCGGCGCACTCGCGTATCTGGCTGAGCGAGATCAAGCCCACCACGCGACCGTCGCGTATCACCGGATAGCCGCCGTGGCCGTGACGCATGAAGTGATCGCCGATGGCGTTGGCGACCGTGGTATCGGCGTCGATTGTAATCGGAGCGCGCACCATCAGGTCGTTCACCTGCAGGCTGCCGAGGACCTGTTCAATCACCAGGCTCTGATAACTGGACGAAGCGGCGCCCTTGAGGAACAACGCGATGAAGATCAGCCAGATGCCGCCGACCAGCGCGCCCTCGAAGATCTCAAGCGCACCGAGAAAAATCAGGCCGTACGCGATCCCCTTGCCCCATTCCGAAGCGCGGGCGGTGGCCTGACGAAAATCGCCGGAACGCTGCCATAACACCGCTCGGAGAATACGGCCGCCGTCGAGCGGAAATCCTGGCAGCAGATTGAACAGGCCGAGCGCGAAATTGATGAAGCCCAGATAATTGAAGACCGAGGCCCACATCGAGAGCGATTCGTTCAGGCCAAATACGCGCGGGACCGCGAGGAAGAATGTGCCCAGCACGAAGCTGGTTATGGGGCCGGCCGCGGCAATCTTGAGTTCGTCGCGCGCGCTGGTCGGTTCGTGGCCGAGATGCGCCATGCCGCCGAAGATGAACAGCGAGATGCGCTCGACCGGCTGTCCAAGGCGATTGGCGATAATCGCATGCGAGAGTTCGTGAGTCACGATCGAAGCAAAGAACAGCAGCGTCGCGACCAGCCCGACGATCCAGTACTCGATGCGCGTATAATCGGGATGCAGAGCCGGGAAATATCCAGCCGAGAGGCTCCAAAGCACCAACGCAAAAATGATCAGCCATGAATAGTCGATCGCGATCTGGACTCCGGCCACTTTGAATAGATCGATTTCGTGCGGACGCTTCGCTTCCATTATTGATGCTCCGATAATGCGGGCCCGTTGTGGATCGTTGAGCTATTCGGGTGCACGCGCAATCGTATCATCGTTGCCGCGCGCTAATCACTTGCGCCAGTTATTATCGCGGCGTTGACGCAGGCGCCGAACGCCAGCCGAACGCGCGCCATCCGGTCGCCGCGATTATCACCGCCGCGGCCAGCGCAAAATCCGTCAAAGCGATCGGACGAATGTGGAGCAGTTGCGCCAACGGATGCCAATTCATGCATAACGGCAAGGTTGCGGCCACGCCCGTCATGATAATCGCAAAGCGCCGCGGGCGGCCGAGAGGCGCCTTCCACCACGGACGCGGCCCTGCGAGTTCCGCGAAAGCGAGCACGATACTTCCCCCGATGACGACGACCATCGCGACGCTACGTGCGTAATCGACGCCGAATGGGAGTCGGTAAGCATAGACCGCGAGGGCGCCGGCCGACAGCAGCATACCAGTGATCGCCGATCGCAGCGCCGGTCCTGCCGGCATCAGCGGTGACGACGGTGGCCGCGGCGGACGAGCCATCTCGTCGTCATCGGCGCGAGCGTGTTCGCCCTCGAAAACCAGCGCAGAGACCGGATGGACGATCAATTCGAGCCAGACGATTTGCACCAGTAGCAACAGCACCGGCAAGCCGATCAGCGGTGCCAGCAGCGCGAGACTGATGACCATGGTCTTGAAGCCCGCCAGAAACAGGAATGCGCGTTGGATGTTGTCGAAAATCTGGCGCCCCTCGCGGATCGTCTCGACCAGGGCGCCGAAGTCGTCCTCCAGCAAAACCAGGCTGGCGACTGCGCGCGCGACCTCGGTGCCGCGCTTGCCCATACTGATGCCGATATTTGCGCGGCGCAGAGCCGGAGCGTCGTTGATACCATCGCCCGTCATCGCGACGACCTCGCCGGCGCCCACCAACGCATCGACGATCGCGTACTTCTGCTCCGGCCGCACGCGCGCAAAGATACTGGACGACTGCGCGGATGTCGCTAATGTCGCCGGCGACATCACCTCGATTTGGTCGCCGGTCAGGATCGCTTGATCGTCGTGGCTGATACCGGCGGCTTCGGCGATCGCGTGCGCGGTCAACGCATGGTCGCCGGTAATCAGCTTAATCGCGATGCCGCCGTGCTGGCAGGCGGCAACCGCGGCCGCCGCCTCTGGTCGAAGAGGATCACGAGACCCTAGCAGCCCGTGCAGCTCGAGCGATCGCTCATCATTGTCACGCGTGCCGTTGAAGGGTTCCGAAGAAGCCGGCGCGGCCGGACTCGATGGAGTGCCAGGCGTCGCACTCATTGGTTCCGCGATCGTCCGGAAGGTATCCGCACGGCCCGCGACCGCCAGCACCCGCATCCCGGCGTTTGCCAGCCGGGCGTTGGCGGCCTCGGCCTCCGTGCGTAATTCGGGGGTTATCGCGCAATGTTCGAGGATGCCCTCGAGCGAGCCTTTGGCGGCGATGCGGCCGGTGTGACCGTTGTTGTCCGTCGGCTCCCACACGTGCGACATATGTTTGCCGCGCATCTCGAACGGGTAGTCGTACTGCAGACGCCACGCGTGCAGCCCCTCGAGATCGACGCCGTGTCGGCTGCAGTAATCCACAATCGCGCGATCGATCGGGTCGGCCGCATTGACTTCGCACGCGAGCGCCGCGGTTTCGAGCAGTTCGCGCATCGCGTATGGCCGCAACGGTACGCTCGAATTGAGTTCATAGTGCCCGCGCGTCAGCGTGCCGGTCTTATCGAGACAGATGACCGTGGTTGAGCCGAGCGTCTCCACACTCGCCAGATGGCGCACCAGGACGCCGCGATTGCCGAGCCGCCACGCGCCCAGGCTCAGAAAAAGCGTCATCACCAACGGATATTCTTCCGGCACCGCCGAGATCGCGAGAGTGATCGCGTACAGAAAGGCGCGCGAACCGCTTTCGCCCCGAGCGATCATCAGGGCAAAGATTGCGATTGATGCGGCCACTCCGATCGCAAGCAGACGGCGCGCCATCTTTGCGGTCTTGGCCTCCAGCGGGGTGCGTCCCTGAGTGGCCTCGCCAACCAGCCGCGCGATATCGCCGAAGCGTGTCGCCGCGCCGGTCGCCGTTACTTCGCCCCATCCGTGACCGCTAACAACCAGCGAGCCAGCGTAAAAGCGGGTCTGTACCGCGAGGCTATCCTGGGCGCCTTCGGGTACCGAGATTTTCTCCTGTGGATCGGATTCTCCCGTGAGCTGCGATTCATCCAGGGCGAGATTCGCCGCCCAACGCACGAGGCCGTCCGCACGTACGATATCGCCCTCGCGTATCACGAGCAGATCGCCAGGCACGATCTGTTCAGTGGGAATTTCCACTTCGGCGTTATCGCGAACGACCCGAGCACGCGGGGCGACAGCTCCCGCCAGCTGCTTGAGCGCACCGCGCGCTCGCGATTCGAACAGGACGTCAACTACCAGCACGGGGGCCGCGGCAGCGATCAAGACGTAGGCATTGACGCGGTCGCCCAGCGCCAGGTAAACCCCGGCGGCTACGAGCAGCATCACCACCATGGGATCAGCGACCGTCGCAACGAATTCGAGCAGCCGCGCTGCGGCTTGCTCGCGCACCAATCGATTTGGTCCGTAGATCTTTAGACGTTCGTGCGCCGCGGCGGAACTGAGACTCTTCAGCCCCGCCGGAGTAGTAACCCGGGCGGTTTGCGAAGCATTCGTCATCGCCGAACCGCAACGGTGCCGGTGCCGCGTGCGAAGATATTATGCGAGAAGGAAATGCGTGCCGTTACGATTTATCGGGTGCGAAGAACAGAATCGTGCGCGCCTCGATACTCTCGCGCGGCGCCGCGTTGGGCGGCGAGGTCGGATCCTCGAAGGCCGAATGAGCGGTGAACTGCGTCCGGCGCTCGTCGGAATCGAAGCACTTCAGCAGCAACGCTTCATCGGTCCTCATGTGCGGGAAATAAAACCATCGATGCGTCGGACTGTAGGCGACCGAATAAACCTCGCCGGTGCGATCGCGATATTTCAGATCGGTCGCGATGAAGTCCTTGATCGTCATGCTCTTGGCGTCGCATACCGCCAGCGGAAACTCCTCGATCGGGCCGCGCACCGGACGCCATACGTTGATGAACGCGTAGCGATGCTTGAGCAGTTCCTCCGCCTGGGCGTCGCCGACGAGGTCGCGGACGCGCTGCGGACCTGATTTGACGGTGTAATCGTTATGCGCAAATTTCACCGGCTCGCGCACGCCCAATCTCTCGCGCGCCTCTTTGGAGCCGTTGCGCACGTTATGGTCGAAGACAATCACTCGCGTCGCGCCGGTCTTCTCCTTCACCAGACGCTCGACCTCGGGGTAGTAAACCCGGCGCACCTCGTCGGCGTCATAGAAATCGTGCACCGCCGTCTCGTGATGCGTCAGCATGAAGCCCTGGTCGTCAAGGGTGATTTTATCGACTAGCGGCCGGCCGTTGAGGATGCCGATGGTCTGTTTGACGATTTTTCCGGTCCGTGGCGGCACGCCCGGTGGAGGCTCATAGGTGTATGAAACCGGCTTTTCGCCTGTATCAACCAGGTAATTCATCGGCGCCTCGATCCGCTCGAGGCCCGCGCTAATCCCGCCTTCAGTGGTGCTGCTCATGAGCGAAAGTTTACAACGATAAACTAAAATTTGACAAACGCTGTTCACGCCCTCGCGCCGCCGGTCGGCGCCATTGGATCGGCATCGGTTCAACCGGTAACTTCGCGAGGTAGGGCTGGGAATATTCTCAATTGACCAGTTCGAGGGGCTAACGCAAGCATGGCCGTTCCGCCAATTTCCGACGAGAGCAGCAAGCTCTTCAAGTCGCTGATCGAGCATCATCTGCGCTTCACGCTGGCCAAGCGCCGAATCCAGCTGTCGAAGGTCGATTGGTATCGCGCGACGGCGATGGTCGTGCGCGACATGCTGGTCGAAAAGATGCTCGCGACCGAGGCCCGCGTCGAGCGCCGCAACGCCAAGAAGATTTACTATCTCTCAGTCGAATTTCTCATCGGCCGCTCGCTCGAGAACAACCTGTTCAATCTCGGCATGATCGACGTTTGCCGCGAGTATCTCGCCGAGAGTGGCTTCGACCTGCAATCGCTCTTCGACTACGAACCCGACGCGGCTCTCGGCAACGGCGGTCTCGGCCGGCTCGCCGCTTGTTTTCTGGATTCGCTCGCGACGCTCGATATTCCCGGCTATGGCTACGGCATCAATTACGAGTATGGTCTGTTCCGCCAGGAGATTCGCGACGGCCATCAGGTCGAAAGTCCCGACGCATGGCAGCGCGAGACCTCGCCCTGGCTGGTCGAGCGGCCCGAGGGTACCTGCCTGATTCCGGTGTATGGCCGCATCGAACATCGCATCGATCGCGACGGAGAATATAAGCCCACCTGGGTGGACTGGCGCATGCTATCGGGAGTGCCATCCGATCTGCCGATTGTCGGCTACGGCGGCCGCACGGTGAATTATGCGCGGCTCTATTCGGCACGATCATCGAGCGAATTCGACATGCAGATCTTTAACGCCGGCGACTATATGAAGGCGGTCGAGCAAAAGATGGTTTCCGAGACCATTTCCAAGGTGCTCTACCCGTCTGACTCCGTTCAGGCCGGCCGCGAATTGCGTCTGCTGCAGGAGTACTTCTTTGTCGCCTGCGCGGTGCGCGATATTGTGCGCGGCTTCCTGCGGAGTGGCCAGGATCTGCACGATTTCCCTTCGAAGGCCGCAATTCAGCTCAACGATACCCATCCCGCGCTCGCCATCGCCGAGCTGATGCGTTTGCTGGTGGACGAGTACGAACTTAAATGGGAAGCCGCCTGGGAGATCACCCGCGGGGCCATCGCCTACACCAACCATACCTTGCTGCCCGAGGCATTGGAGAGCTGGCCGGTTGGCTTGATTGAGCACGTCGTGCCCCGCCATTTGCAGATCATCAACGAGATCAACCGCCGCTTTCTGAGCGAGGCAGCGACCGTTTGGCCGGATGATCCCGACCGCGCGCGACGCCTGTCGATTATAGAGGAAGGTCACGAAGGGCAAGTTCGCATGGCGCATCTCGCGATCGTCGGCAGCCATTCGATCAACGGCGTCTCCAAGCTCCATTCCGAGCTGGTCAAAACGCGCCTCGTACCCGATTTCTATCAGCTCTGGCCCGAACGCTTCAGCAATAAGACCAACGGGGTTACGCAGCGGCGCTGGCTGCTGATGGCGAATCAGGGGCTCGCGAATCTGCTCGATGAAACTGTGGGGCATGCGTGGGTAACCGACCTCGAGCAACTCAGGGGTATCGAGTCGCGCGCCGACGACGGTGAGTACCAGGCTCGCTTTCGCGCGATCAAGCGCGCCAACAAGGAGCGCCTGGCCCGCATCATCAATCGCATCGCATTCGTTGATGTCGATCCGGCCGCGATTTTCGACGTGCAGGCCAAGCGCATCCATGAGTACAAGCGCCAACTCCTGATGGCGCTCGGAATCGTCCACCAGTACCTGACCCTGGTCGAGGATGGAGTCGAGCCGCCGGTACCGCGCGCTTACATCATGGCGGGCAAGGCGGCACCCGGTTATTGGGCCGCTAAGATGTTGATCAAGCTGATCAATAGCCTCGCCGAAGTCATCAATAAAGACCCGCGCACGCGCGGTCTGATCAAGGTCGCCTTCCTGCCCGACTATCGCGTCTCGCTGGCTGAGAAGATCATTCCCGCCGCCGATGTTTCGGAGCAGATCTCGACGGCCGGGATGGAAGCGTCGGGCACCGGCAATATGAAGTTCGCGATGAACGGGGCACTGACTATTGGCACGCTCGACGGCGCCAATATCGAGATTCGCGACGCCGTCGGCGCCGACAACATTTTCATCTTTGGGCTTACCGCCGAACAAATCGCCGAGATGGTTGCTGCGCGCAACTACCATCCGACTGAGTATTACGACGCCGATCCGCGGCTCAAACGAGTACTCGACGAACTTGCCTCGGATCGTTTCTGTCCCGCGGAATCGGGACTCTTTCGATGGATTCGCGACGTGCTGCTAAATCGCGATAGCTACTTCCTGCTCGCCGATTTCGCCTCGTATATCGATACTCAGGCCGCGATTTCACGTGAGTTTATTCAGCCCGCCGTATGGACGCGGAAAGCGATACTCAATGTCGCACGCATCGGCACCTTCTCTAGCGACCGCACGATCCGCGAGTACAGCCGCGATATCTGGCACGTCGAACCCTCTTAACCCGTGCATTTTCCCGAAAGATCGATTTCGCTCTGCGCTAGGGTCGCTCGATGAATCAGACCAGGGCGCTCTTTTATGTCACGTCTTGGTCGATGGCGTCGCGATGAAAATCAGCGCGGCCGAGTTCATACAGTAGCGCAATCCGGTCGGCGCCGGACCGTCGTCGAAGACGTGCCCCAGATGCGCGTCGCATTGGCGGCACAACACTTCGGTGCGGGTCATGTCGAACGATACATCAGTAGCCGTGCGGATGTTTTCCGCGGCGATCGGCGCCCAGAAACTCGGCCACCCGGTGTGCGAATCGAACTTCGTGGTCGAACTGAAGAGCGCGTTGCGGCAGCATACGCAGCGATAGATTCCGAGCGCGGTCCATTCGTCGTACTTGTTATTGAAGGGCGGTTCGGTGCCTGCGTGCCGCGTGACCTGATACTGCTCGGGTTCGAGCAATTTGCGCCACTCGGCGTCGCTCTTGACCACTTTTGCAACCGACGCCGGACCCTGCTTGATGCCGGCTTCATTGAATATGACGACCGTCACCATCGCGGCGGTGCCCCCATGCGCTGGCGCGTCGGCCGCCTCGGCGCGCTCGCGATAGGTCCAGCCCAACGCGAGCATGAACGGCACTCCGATCGCGGTCGCCACGAACCTCCGCCGCGAGAGGATGTTGCGGTCGCGACCGTCGCTGCAGGTGCTGTCCATCACATTCATTATTGCGGCAATCGCGCCCAAAGTTACAGTGCACGGATTCGATGCCGGTCCTTCTTTCGCATCTCGATGGATGTTTCGAAATAGATCAGCGCGGTCGGCACATCAGAGCTGTCTATCGCGGAAATTGAAAAACAAAATGACGACATGGAACGGCGG
>Ga0209415_10004435_pt1 | contig 25709 bp, 27 predicted proteins | sample PeaSoiSIISIP2007_FD_187696 | JGI IMG/M metagenome (GOLD analysis project Ga0209415, IMG submission 187696) | Peat soil microbial communities from Weissenstadt, Germany - SII-SIP-2007 (SPAdes) (version 2) | ecosystem: Environmental > Terrestrial > Soil > Wetlands > Peat | place: Germany... | reverse complement strand
CTGGAGGCTAGACCGGATCTGGATCTCAACGCGATGCCCAAGGAACGGCTGACGCTGCACGGCAGAACTTCTGTACTTGTAAACCAGATGGACACTTCGGTATCCGTCGGCTTTGGGTTCGCGAATGTAGTCTCTCTCTCGGAACAGTTCGGACTTAATGTCGTGGTGCCTGTACATCCCGTAGAGCACCTGCGCGTCTATGAGGGTCGGCAAAATGGCGCGGCACCCGCCAATGTCCTCAATTTGGGTGAGCCTTAGGTGTCGGTAGGCGTTGTCAGACAACTTCTTCTCGATAGACGGTAGGCGTTTGATCCTCTGCGCCAGAACCGCATCCTGATTAACTGCCTTAGCGCGCCGTTCCAACGTCTTTCTAATCTCGTAAAGCGGCAGGGAGTGGGATGATCGCCAGTTGTTTATAACGGCTAGATTTTCTCTGTCGAGGAGGTGGGCTTTTCGCAAACGGCCTATCCGTTCCCACATGTCATCATTTGGAGACCCGCAACTACTGAAGGTATCGCTTGAGGAATCGCGCTCCAAATAGGCGGCAGCGGCAGCGTCTACTCGCCCCTTGCTGTAACGCGGAACAGCCCAAGCCATATCGCTCCACGGTACCTCACCGCCGCCATCCCCGCCGTGTATCCAGGGGCGCGGGGCGGTGCTACCAGCCGAATCATCGCATAATTGGCCTGATGCGTCAAGTATATTTCTACCACAAAAGTTTACATAATATCGGTTATCGGAAGTCAAAACTACCGCTTTGAGCCTACGAGGCTGAATCGCCTTGATCGCTTCTCGCGGCCAGCCGCGATGTTCCCGCCCGGAACCGCAGCACGAAACGCGTTCCGGGCGACGCGGTCTGTTCCAGCGATCCCTCCAGTTGCTTCGTCAGGATGTCGACGATCCGCAGCCCGAGCGATCTTCCGTCGCGCGCCTGCCGGCTCCGAACGAACCCGACGCCGTCGTCCTCGATGGTCAATTCCAATTCGCCCGGCGCCGATTTCCGCAACGAGATCCCGACCTCTCCGCTACGATCCCCAGGGAACGCGTGTTTCAGCGCGTTCGTCACCAGCTCGTTCAGGATCAGCGCGCACGGAACCGCCCGGTGGATGCCGATCTGAATCGGTTCGGCGTTCACCCGGATGGCGATTCGCCGCGCCTGAACGCCGTATACTCCCCCCAATTCCTGCACCAGTTGGCCGGCGTACTCGGCGAAGTCGATCCTGTCCAGGTGTTCGGTTCCGTAAAGGTGTTCGTGGATTAGAGCGATCGAACGCACCCGCTGCTGGCTGTCCTCCAGCGCGCCCTGGGCCTCGGTGCCGTCGATCGCGCCGGCCTTCATGCCGAGCAGGCCGACAATCACCGCCAGGTTGTTCTTCACGCGGTGGTGGACCTCTTGCAGCAGGACCGTCTTCTCCGCCAGCGCCGCTTCCAGTTCGCCCAGCGCGCGCTGCAAAGCCTGTTGGGCGCGCTGGTGCTCCGTGACCTCTGTGGCTACCACCAGCAGCTGCGCAGCCTCGTCCGGCGGCGCCGGGGCCGCGCCCGGCAGCGGTATGTACGATAAATCGAAATAGCGCTCTTCCGGCGGCAGCCCGGGCCCGCGGTGCAAAGGAACCGCCAGGGCGCTGGCGCTGTACACCTGCTGCCGATCGCGCACTTCCTCGAGCAGGGGCATCACCACCGGCGCGGCCTCCGGCCAGACCTCGCCGACCGTCCTGCCCATCATCGGCTCACCGGGCGCCAACGCCTGGTACGCCGGGTTGACCATCTCAAAGCGGAAATCGTGGCCGCGCAAGAGCGCAATCGACACCGGCGACAGCTCGATCACCGACTCCAGCATGCGCTGCCGTGCCGCCAGTTGCAGCGCCATGTCCGACCGCACGTGTTCCGCCGCGGCCGCTGCCTGCTGCGCCTGCCGGAGCCGCTCGAACAGCCCGCTGGCCGCCACCCCGGTCAGCGCCAGCGCTCCCAGTCCCAGCCATTGCTGTGGATCCTCTATCCGGAAATCTCGCACCGGCGCGGTGGCAAAGTAGAGCGACTCGATAGTGCATAGAATCGTCGTCAGTACACCCGGTCCCCACCCGCCCAGGAATGCGCTCAACAGGATGAACGGCACATAGGTGATAAAAGGAATCAGGGTTTGCGAATGAAGCGGAAGCCGTGCCAGTTGCGCCAAAGCAGCCAACAGCATGGCCGCCCCATAGGATACAGCGGGCGGCAACTTTTTGCCTCGCATCAGACCCCCCTTAGCCCCGAATCACTGGATGAGCGCCGGCGCTTGCTGTAATAAGGCCCGCACCCGTTGCGCCAGCTCCGGCGCCCGGAAGGGTTTCGAAAGCACTTCGGCCGGCGCAAGCCCCGAGCGCCCCAATTCGTCGTGTGCATATCCGGAAACGAACAGCGTCTTCATTTCCGGGCGGTGGGGCTTCAGCCGCGCCGCCAGTTGCAGGCCGGACATCCCGGGCATCGCCACGTCGGTCACCAGAACGTGGATCGGCCCCGCGCAGGCTTCAGCGAGACGTTCGGCTTCCTCCGCGTCGCGCGCCTGCAGGAGTTGATACCCTTCCCGCTTCAGGCAAGCGTGCATCAATCGCCGGACGCTGTCCTCGTCATCGACCAGCAGAACCGTCGTCGCCGCTTCGTTCACCGCGGTTTCTTCCCGCGTCTCGCCCACCTTTTGCGGCTTGCCTGCGCGCGGCAGCAGGATCTCGAAACTCGTTCCTCTGCCGATTTCGCTCGATGCGCTGACGTAGCCTTCGCTCTGCACGATGATGGCATGCACCATCGCCAGGCCGAGGCCGGTTCCGGTGCCCGACCGCTTGGTGGTGAAGAACGGTTCGAAGATGCGGGCCAGGGTGGCTGCATCCATTCCCTGCCCCGAGTCGGTAACCTGAATTCTCACGTACCGCCCCGGCCGGCACTCGCGCCATTGCGGGCTCTCTTCGCCGATCTCGATCAACGAGCTCGCGATCCGCATCTCCCCGCCCTGCGGCATCGCGTCCCGCGCGTTCAATGCCAGGTTGAGGAACACCTGTTTCAACCGGTTGCGGTCGCCGCGCACGAACCCGGCGGGCGAGCCCAGCTCCAGCGCCAGCTTGCAGCCCGATCCCAGGCTGCGCGCGATCAAGGTTTGGATTTCGCCAATCACGCCGTCGACGTCCAGCACGTCCGCGTTCACCACTTCCCGGCGGCTCAGCGTCAGCAACTGCTTACTGATGGAACCGGCCATGGTGGCCGCTTGCTTGATCTCGGTGGCATGCCGCCGGTCCAGGTCGTTCTTGAGTTCCCTCTCCAGCTCGTCGGCGTATCCCAAAATCACCATCAGCAGATTGTTGAAGTCGTGCGCCAGCCCTCCCGCCAGGTTGGCGATCGCCTCCATCCTTTGCGACTGGATCAACCGCGCCTCCATATCCCGGCGTGCCCGGATATCGCGCACCACCAGAATCGAACCCAGCAGTTCCTCCTCCGACCGGTTCTCAAAGCAACCCACCTCGACCGGTGTGCTGGCTCCCGACTTCGAAACCAACAGATACGCGCAACCCTGGTTTCGGAGCAAGTCGCGGCGCTGGCTTGCGAAGAGGTTTGAGACGGGGTTGCCGGCCTCACGGCCGGTCGACTCCTCCAGGAGCCGGAGAACATCCGTCAGCGGCCGGCCGAGGGCCGCCGCGCCGGTCCAGCCGGTGAGCCGCTCGGCCACGCGATTCAGGAAAACGATGTCGCCGGCTCGATTCGTGGCGACGATCCCTTCGCCCACGCTCGCGAGCGTGGTCGAAAGCCAGGCTTCGCTGGCACGAACGCGCCGCTCCATCTCATGCTTGTGGATTGCGATTTGCACCGTGGTGCGCAGATTCACGTCGCTGATCGGCTTCAGAATGTAGCCCAGCGGCTCCGTGATCTTCGCCCGGCTCACCATGTCCGGGTCGGCATGCGCGGTCAGGTAAACCACCGGCGTCTGCAGTTCGTCCTTCAGCGCCTGAGCGGTGGCGATGCCGTCCATCTCGCCGTGCAGGCGGATGTCCATCAGCACCAGGTCGAAGGCGATGCTCCGCGCAAACCGCAACGCTTCTTCGCCCGAGCTCGCGATCGCCGGCACCGCGTAGCCCAGCCGCTCCAGGCGCCGCTGAATATCGTCGGCGATCAATCCTTCATCTTCAACGACGAGGATTTGCTTCTTGGCTTCTTGGGCTGGCTGCATTCGCCGCTACCCCCTAGGAAGGCGACTGATCGTACAGTGCCCCTTGCCAGGCACGATTCTCACCCTTTACACCCTCTGCGCGTGCTGCGGTGCCCGTTGGCTGGTTGAGATGGCCCAAGCCTGCCGCCGCACTTGTACCGGTACACCTAGTAATGGCTGAATATTCAATCGGATGATAGCACGCGGCAAGAAAAGCCGACAGAACTCCCGGTTCAAGCAGTCCTGATAGGCCGCGCCGCGCCGGCAACCAGCTAGTGCACGTATACTGGCGATTCTCCGTGGGACCACGGATCGTAGGTGGCGACGAAGTGGACGCGTTCCGGCCGGGTGGGATGATCCCACATCCAGAACTTATCGAACGAGCTCGGTTTCGGATCGGCGAGATTGATCTCGCCGCTCTTTTCAAAGTAATGCGCTGCCACCTGGCCGGCATCGGGCACTATGCCATGGATCACTTCCAGCCCGTAACGATCGGCTTCATGCTCGAAGTGGCGGCTGGTCGCATTAAAAGCCGGGGTGGCGAAAAAGGCCAGCACCGTCAGAACGAGGAGCAGAACAGGCAGCGAGGCCCAGTCCTCAATGCCGCGAATCGCCCAGCGCTCTCCGCGGCGGGCCAGCATCCGAGTCGAGATCCGGGCGCCGAGAAAGCTGAGGACCAGCAGCATGGCGGCTTCGATGGCGATTTCCTTGGGGATGTGGAGCAGAACATAATGCCCCATCTCGTGCCCAAAAACGAATAGCACTTCGGGGGTGGTGGCCTTCTGAATTGTGGTATCCCAGATCACGGCCCGCTTGGAAGAGCCGAAGCCGGTGACGTAGGCGTTGAGCCCGGTCATCTTGGAACTGGCGTTCATTTCGAACATGCGCTCGGGCGGGATGTCCATGCCGCCGTGCTGGACAACGCGTTCGATTTCACCGGTTAACGCCGGCTGGCCGGCTGCGAGCGGCTTGAACTTGAAGAACAGCGGGTCAATTACCAGGGGCTGCAGGAAAGAGAGAGCCAGGAGCACGGGGATGGTAGCCATCCAGAAGTAGAGCCACCATCGGCTCGGGCTGCGGCGAATCACGCCGTAAAGGACCCAGACGAGGAAGGTACCGACCACCAGCGCGACAACTTGGTTGGTGGTCCAATCCGCCAGCCACGACATCCAGCCTTGCACGGACAGACCGAAGCTGCGTTCGAGCGAGTGATCCCAGGCGTCCGTGGGCAGGCCAAGGACGGCCACGGTGAGGAACAGCGCGGGCGCATAGATAAGAACCTGCACGAATCGCCGCGCGGAGACGCGTTCCGCCCAGCCTCGATATTTGGGACCCAGGCGCCAGCGAAGCACCAATATCAGGATCAGGAGGCCGTACAACGCGTCTACAAAGAAATGGCGCTCGTGCGCACTGGAGTAAGCCACGGCCTTTTGATAAGCGTCTTTGCCTGGAGAGTATTCCGTGATCGCTTTTCCCGCGTAGGAAGGTGCGGCCGGCGTTCCCGGCGAAGCAGCCGGCGGTGCGGCTTGGGGAGCCGCTTGCGCCCGCAGCAACGGCGGAGCCGCGGACAGGAGGACGAGAGCACACAGAAGGGAGAGGGAAAGCCGGCCGAGGGTGATCCGCGTCATGGCGCCTCCGCGCACCAGACCAGATTACCGCGGACGGTACACTCACGCTACTTCGAGCGCCAGTTCGATCACTTCCTGCATGGAATTGACGTAGCGGATGGTCATGTCGGCGATGTGCTCGGTCTTGAGGTCTTCGCGGACGTTGACTTCGTTTTCGGCGGGCATGATGACTTCGCGAACGCCGCCGCGCTTGGCGGCGAGCACCTTCTCCTTAATGCCGCCGACGGGAAGAACCTGCCCGGTGAGGGTGATCTCGCCGGTCATGGCAAGGTTGGGGCGGACGCGGCGCTCGGTGAGCATCGACACCAGCGCGGCGGCCATGGTGATACCGGCGGAGGGGCCGTCTTTGGGAATGGCGCCGGCAGGGACATGGATATGGATGTCGATGGATTTGAAAAGCTCGGGATCGATGCCGTTTTGGGTGGCGGCGCCGCGCACCCAGGTGAGGGCGGCCTGCACGGATTCCTGCATTACGGGTCCCAGTTGGCCCGTCATGATGAGGCCCTTGCTGCCGCCGGGCATGCGGCCGGCTTCGACGAAAAGGACGTCGCCGCCCACAGGGGTCCAGGCGAGGCCGACGGCAACACCGGGCCGGCTGGTGCGCTCGGCGACCTCGGTATCGGTGCGGAAGCGGGGGGCTCCCAGATCCTGTTCGACGACTTGTGGCGTGACGTCGATCTTCTCATTCCGTCCTTCTGCGATGCGGCGGGCCTGTTTGCGGCAGATGGAGCCGAGCTCGCGTTCGAGGCTGCGCACGCCGGCCTCGCGCGTGTAACGGCGGATGAGGAAGCGCACAGCCTCGTCGGAGAACTGGATGCCATCGGCACCGAGGCCGTTTTCCGTGATTTGCCGAGGAATCAGGTAGCGGAAGGCGATGATCACCTTTTCCTGCTCGGTGTAGCCTTCGAGCGAGATGATTTCCATGCGATCGCGCAGCGCGTCGGGAACAGGATCGAGCACGTTAGCGGTGGTGATGAACAAGACCTTGGACAGGTCGAACGGGACATCGAGGTAATTGTCGCGGAAGGTGGAATTCTGCTCGGGGTCGAGCACTTCGAGGAGGGCGGAGGCGGGATCGCCGCGGAAATCGCGCCCCAGCTTATCGACCTCGTCGAGCATGAAGACCGGGTCGTTGACGGCGGCGCGGCGCAGGGCCTGGATAATCTGGCCGGGCAGGGCTCCGATGTAGGTGCGGCGGTGGCCGCGGATCTCGGCTTCATCGTGCATCCCGCCCATGGAGATGCGCGCAAATTTTCGGCCCAGGGCGCGGGCGATGGACTTTCCGAGCGAGGTCTTCCCTACCCCGGGAGGCCCGACGAAACACAGGATAGGACCCTTCAGGACGGGGCGGAGCTGGAGCACGGCGAGATAATCGAGGATGCGGTCTTTGACCTTTTCAAGATCGTAATGATCCTCGTCGAGGATTTCGGCGGCGCGCCTGACGTCGACCGGCGAGCCGGAAGAAACGCTCCAGGGAAGCCCGGCCATCCATTCGAGATAGGTGCGGGTGACGCCGTGTTCGGGCGAAGAAGTGGACATTCGCGCCAGGCGGTCGAGTTCGCGCAGAGCTTCGATCTTGACCTCCGGCGGCATGCCGGTGGCTTCCAGCTTGGCGCGCAGCCCTTCGATATCGCGCGTGCCGTCTTCGCTGTCGCCGAGTTCCTTCTGAATGGCCTTGAGCTGCTCGCGGAGATAGAACTCGCGCTGGCTTTGCGAGAGCTGTCCCTGCACCTGAGATTGAATGCGGCCGCGCAGCTCGACCAGCTCGAGCTCGCGCGTAAGGTGAACCAGAACGTGGTTCAGGCGCGCCAGGCCGTCGGTCTGCTCGAGCAGTTTCTGCCGCTCCAGGTGCACCAGGGCGGGCAGGTTGCCGGCCACGAAATCGGCCAGCCGGGCGGGTTCGACGATCTGCGCGGCGCTGGCGGAAAGGTCGTCGGAGAGGTTGGGCGAAGCGGCAACGATCTGCTGAAAGAGGCTCACCACGTTCTGCCGCAGCGCTTCCACTTCGGGAGTGATGGCGGGATCGATCTCCTCGAGCTTTTCGATGCGCGCGCGCAGGAACGGCTCGGTGGCGGTGAACTCGCGGATGCGGACGCGCGCGGTGCCCTCGCAGAACAGGAGCAGGTTTTCGCGCGGCACGCGGATCGCCTTGTGCATGACGCAAAGGGTGCCGATTTCAAACAAGTCCTTCGGCTGGGGCGCATCGACGCGCGGGTCGAGCTGGGAGACGATTGCCAGCGTCCGGTTTTCACCCAGGCTTTGCACCAGCGCCACCGAACTGGGGCGGCCGACGGTGATCGGCAGCATCGCGCCGGGATAGAGGATTACGTCACGCACCGCGAGGACCGGAACTTCCTCGAGCGGCACCGCAGTCGGGTCAGCCATCGCCTTCAGTGTAACGCCCGGCGCGTCGGCTTCCCATGAGCGCTAACTAACGATTTTATGGACCGGAAAGATTTCGCTCCGGCTCATTCTCAAAGCCCGGAGGGCAAAAGCTCTAAGCCCGCAGGGCGAAAGCAAGTAGCCCACGGCGCCAGCCGTGGGGGCCAGCATCCCGAGCACAGCCCCGGAACGGGGCGTAAGAATCCCGCCGGCGAGAAAACCTTCCGCCCCGTTCCGGGGCTGTCCCGCGTTTCATGCCATTCCCAAGGCTCACGCCTTGGGCTATTGTCTTTCGCCCTCCGGGCTTGCCGAGGCAGGGCCAGGTCAGCGCTTTAAGGTGCAGCCTCCTGGTCAGGCGCCTTTGGGATAGCAGCCGAGCACGCGCAGGAAGTCGGCGATTTCTTCCAGGTGACGGAGGGCGTTGCGGGAATGAGGGTGGTCGACGTGGCCCAGGAAATCCAGATAAAAGAGATACTCGTAGGGCTTGCCGCGCAACGGGCGGGATTCGATCTTGGTGAGATTGAGGTCACGCAAAGCGAAGGCGCTCAGCGCGCGAAAGAGCGCTCCCGGAATATTGCGCGTACTGAAAACCACGGAGGTCTTCCAGATCGTTCCGGTTGGCATGCGGAGAGGGTGGCGCCGGGCATATGCGGGCGTCCGCAACAGGAAAAAGCGCGTGAAATTCTGCCGGTCGCTTTCAATCGATTTGCGCAAAATGCGCGCTCCGTAAATCTCCGCGGCGACCGCGGAGGCGATGGCGCCGGCATCGGTGAGCCCCTGTTCCACAATCATTTTCGCGCTGCCGGCGGTGTCGTAATACGGAATCCGTTCGATTTGAGGGTTGGCGAGAAAGAAATCCAGACACTGATTGAGCGCCACCGGGTGCGAGAAGACGCGCCTGATCTGGCGGAAGCTCACGCCTTTGGGGGCGATCAGATTGTGCACAATGCGCACGCTGGTCTCGGCCACGATCGGCAGCCCGAAGTGCAGCAGGTGATCGTAATTTTCGTGGACCGATCCGGCCAGCGTATTCTCGATCGGCACCATCGCGCCGGCCACGCTGCCTTGCTTGAGGTGGCGGAAGATGTCCTCGAAGCGTACGCAGGGCTGTACCGGCGTGGAGAGCCCCAGCAACTGGCGCACGGCTTGTTCGCTGAAGGCGCCCCGTTCGCCCTGAAAGGCCACCGCCCGCGAGCGGCGCCGGCGCGGGGTCTTCATTGCCCGGCTCCCTGCCAGCGGCGGATGGCGGCATCGGGCAAGCCGAGCAGGTCGAGCACGCGGTCCAGGCTTTGATCGATGACGTCCATGACGGTTTGGGGATGGTGATAGAAGCCGGGAATGGGTGGCGCGATGATGGCTCCCATTTCCGCCAAAGCCGTCATGCTGCGGAGATGGCCGAGGTGGAATGGGGTTTCCCGAACCATGAGAATCAGTTTGCGCCGTTCCTTCAAGGTCACGTCGGCGGCGCGAGTCAAGAGGTTAGAAGTGATTCCATGAGCGATGGCGGACATGGTGTGGATGGAGCAAGGGGCGATCACCATGGCATCGACAGGGTAAGAACCGCTTGCAGGCGCGGCGGATATATCCTCCGGCGAGTAGGAGTAGTCCGCGAGTGGGCGGATTTCCGCAAGATGCTTTCCCGTCTCGAGGAATAAGGTCTTTTCTCCCGACCTGGTCCAGATGAGGTGAGATTCGACAGTTTTGGTCGCGCGCAGCCGTTCCAGCAACCGCACGCCGTAAACTGAACCGCTGGCACCGGAGATGCCGATGATGATTTTCACAACATTACTCTTGAGGCGGCTGGCGTTCCGATTTTAGAACAAAAAACGTCAGTTTTGGTTGTCGCTCCTGGAGCAGCCACGGTATACTTTTGAGCGGCTGGACCAGAGACCGAACGCCCAGCCTGGATCATAGCATGGAGCATGGCGGAGAACGGTTGAAAAGGGCGCGCGAGCGCCTGCGGATGACCTACCGTGAAGTGGTGACGGCAAGCCAGGAGATTGCCGAGCGTCGCGGCAACGCGGAGTTTTCGATTGCGTTAAGCCGGCTGGCCGACATCGAAAACAAGGGCCGGCTGCCCAACATTTTCCGTATCTATACGCTTTGCGCGATCTACCGGTTGAACCTGGACGAAGTGCTGGGTTGGTATGGCGTGCCGGCCACTGGAATAGCCAGCGAGGCGCTACAGGTGAAGTTGGATCGGACTCATCTGGCGGCTTTCGCCATGGGGCCCGAAGTGCTGATTCCCGAGCCGCCGGACGCGGCGGTGGACTGGAATCGCACCACTTTTCTGAGCGAATTTGTGCGGCGTTTCGGCAAGATGCCGCTCAGTTTCCTAAGCGGCCTGGAGGTGCGGGAGTACCGGTATGGATTAATCGGCCTGGAGGATTGGTCGATGTATCCGATCCTGCACCCAGGTTCGGTGGTCGCGATTGACGACCGGCACCGCAAGATTCAAAACGGGGGCTGGAACGACGAGCAGGAGCGGCCGATCTACTTTCTGGAGTCGCGCGAGGGATATCTGTGCGGATGGTGCACGCAGGCCGGACAACGATTAATCGTGCAGCCTCATCCGTCTTCGCAGCAGTCGGCCGCGGTTTTCGAGTACCCGCGGGAGGTGGACGTTATTGGGCGGGTCGTTGGACTGGCGATGCTGCTGCAATCGAAAAGACGGCGTCCCGCTCGACACGGAGCAACTCCATCAGTGTCTCCAGGTCCGTGAGATAGAGCAAGCGCTCGACATCGCAGGCGGCAACCGGCACCAGGCTGTTGTAATAGCTGGGATAGCGCGGCCCGCCGCTTGAGACCAGGTACTCGCCCAGATCGTTTTTCTGATCCGACAGGCTGAACGCAAGCCACTGCGAAAAGACCCGGTGGTGATACTGCGAGACGGTGCGATTAAGGTCGCCGTTGGCCATAAACAGGGACAAGTGCGGGTGCGAATAACGCCCGGTACTGGAATCGTGGAGAGACGCCAGGTAAACCAATTTTCCGAAAACCGTTGGAATAGTGGATAGTATCCGACGCAGCGATTCGGCAGCCAGGCCATGGCTCGCTTCCGTGTTTGTGTTAGGACCGGTCATTTCTGTCGTCTTGCCCCACCAGTTTATACCGCGGGATGTTCCTGACAATAGCTGTATTCCGATAGCAATTCCCATGTATACCGTAGTGTTCTACAAGTGGAAATATTTTGCCAAATTCACCCTACACCGGTACAGTTCCGCCTAGTATAGTACTTGCTTTTGGTACTATGAAAGGACCCGGAACCATGAAAAAAGTCGCCCTGCTGGCTGTTTTTGTGCTGTCGTTCATCGCCTCTGCACGAACGATAAACAAAGCAGAAAATCCTCTCCCCAGGTGCAACCCCTGTAATTGGGTTAAATAGCGCCTCCGAAGTAAATTCATGGGTCGCCGCTCAAGGCGATTCGGTTATGATCGCCTTGAGCAAGCAGATAGATGCCGACTGCCGCTATCCAGCAATTCGTCTCGATACTGTTGCTGATCGGCTCCGTCCTCATGGCTGCCAAGCTCTATGGCAGCGGTCTCTGGCGGAAATACCCCGTTTTCTTCGCCTACTTCGTCCTGCGGGTACCGAACTCCGTTTGGCCCCTGGTGGTTAACGTCGAGTCTCACCTTTACTTCCGGTTGTTTCTGATCACGTCACCAGTGTTTGTGATTTTTTACGTGCTGGTGGTGGCGGAGTTGTACCGGCTGATTCTGGAGAAATACCGCGGATTGGAAACAATGGGCCGTTGGGCGATGTACACGGCCACTGCCGTCTCGGTGGTGATTTCGGTGCTGGCATTGCTGCCGCATTTCACTCCTGCCATGCCCCAATCCTCCAAACCCTTGGGCTACGAGTACGCTTTGGAACGGGGAATCGATTTCAGCCTGGTGCTGTTTATCCTGCTGCTGCTCTTCTTCCTCAGCCGATTTCCGATTCCGCTGAACCGCAATGTGGTGGTGCATGCGGCGATTTTCTCCCTTTACTTCCTTACGGCTGCGCTGGGGCTCATCCTGCACGCGCTGTGGGGAATCAACTTGTCGGCCGAGGTCAACCTCTTTCTGAGCTGCACCTCGCTGCTGTGTGTCACGGCATGGCTGCTGCTGTTGAATTCCGCCGGCGAAAAGGTGCAGGCTCACCTGCCGGTTTTCGGGTCGGGGCACGAGGAGGAGATTCTGCAGAATCTGGAAGCAGTCAACGCGGCGCTCATGCGGGTCTCCCGCAGAGTCTGAAATACCAATTGCTTACTTTGGTTAATTGGTACTGTCATTACTGCGCCTGTCTTGATTTATACGTACTGTATCCTTACTATTAAGTGCAGATGACAAGTGCAGTTGGGATAGCGATATTAATTGCGGTGGGATTGATCGTCGCGCTTGGTCTGGTGATCCGGCGAGTGGCCTTCTGCCACAGCAGTTTGCCGGTGACCGCAGAGTGGATCGCGGACCTGTCCGGGGACCGATACCGCCCGATGTTGCGCCTTTTGGACGGCACCGACCTGGAGTTTCTGCGGTCGCAGCCCGGCTTTAACGGACAGAGAGCAGCCAAGCTACGCCAACAACGATGCCAGATTTTCAGAGGCTACTTACAGAGCCTGCAGGTCGACTTCGGCCGGGCGGTGGTGGCTCTCAAAGTTCTCATGTTGCAGTCGCGCGAGGACCGGCCCGATTTAGCCGTGGCGCTGCTCCGTCACCAGGTGACGTTTGGATGCGCCATGGTGTCGGCACGAGCGCGACTGTTCCTGTACCGCTTTGGAATTGGCTCGGTTGACGTACGCTGCCTGGTGCGGGTGTTCGACGCGGTGCAGACCGAACTGCGCAACGCGCTGCCGATGGGCGTAGCCGCTTAAGCCCCCTGGCAACCGGGCGCGCGGCACGTGCCTATAAGCGCTTCAGCATCTCCTTGGCCTCCTGAAACTGCGGGAATTTCTTTTCGGCCTCGCGGAACTCGCGTGTGTGCACGCGGCGGCGCGCGCCGGAGTGATTGACGGGAAAGCGCAGGTGCAGCATCTCGTGGAACACCACATATTCGAGCGCCAGCAGCGGAACCCCCGGCTGGTCGAAAATGCGGCTGATCACGATGGCGTTGTGCGAGGGATCGAAGTGCCCGAGCATGCCGCGCGCAGGCCGGCGGCTCCAGCCCAATTGCGGCCGGCCCATTAGGCCATCGAAGTACTGCGCGTTGAGGCGCTCGAAAATCTCTTCCAGATTGTGATGATCGCCGGCGGGGCCGGAAAGGAACTTGCGCCCGCGGATCTGGCGCAGCAACTGCGCCTGGCGCCGGACGTCGCGCCGGTTCAGATACAGGCGGTAGCGGTGCGCGTACATGCGCGGCACCGGCTTGCGGTAGAGCTTGCCGAGCAGGATGAACGCCAGCGCCTCGGTGACTGGCGCCGGGGCGCCGGCAAGCAGGTCGCTGATCCGCACCCGGAGGCAGCCGTCCTGCAGCGAAACGAAGCTGTCGGCATTGGCGAACTGGCAGAACTCGACACGCAGGCTGGGCAGAGGCGAGCGCGGCCGGAGCGTGCGGAAAACGCGGGCGTAGATCTGCTCGGCTGTTTCGAAGAACAGTAGAGCGGGCAGGCTGTCACCGGCGGCCATGCGGTCTTCACCCGGCATTCGGCTTCAGTGCGCCGAGTACTGCTGTTGCGGGAGATTGAGAACGACGTCGATGGTCTTTTCGTCCTCTTCCACCTCGAAGACCTTGCCGAAGGTCTGATACCCCTTGGCGTTGACCTGAATCTGGATGTTGCCCTGCGGGATGGCCGGCACCTTGGCGATGCCGTCCTGGTTGGTGCGCATCTCAAAGGTGGTGTTGATGGCCTTGCCGTAACGCACGGCGGGGTGCTTGGCGTTGGCCTTCCAGCGCACGATGACCTCGGCGCGGTCGATGGCGTGGCCACCTGGAGTCTTCACGGTGATCTGGAGCTCGGTCATGGGGCCTTCCGCCCTGGCGGTCGAAAGCCCCAGCCCGGCCAAGCCGGCCACCAGCATCAAAAAGCGCACACTGCGATTCCGCATACCTTGATTATCGCCGATGGTAGAATAGAGTTGTAGTACCCACCGTGCTTCTGCGAGAAATGGGGGCGCAACGGATTCGACGGGATTGAATCGGGGTGGGGAGGCGTGCCGGGTTCCGAGCTCCCGTAAAACGATCGGAAAAACAGAACTGCCAATACGCAGTTTGCATACGCTGCCTAATTAGGTAGCCGCTCCAGCCGTTCGAGCCCGCGCGGCGGTGAGTGAGCGTCATTTTGCGGGATAGGCCAAAGGCTTCTGTCCGTAGCCGGCGGTCGAGATCCAATCGGGCTGGGCTTTCGCCGCTCTCGCCGGTTTTGAAGCGGAGGCCGAGACTAATGAGCCGGCTACGCACGTAGGCTCTTCATGTCGGGCATTCTCGGACGGGGGTTCAACTCCCCCCGCCTCCACCATAATATTTATCGCAGCAGGTTGAGTTTCCATTACCGCGGGGATTGGGTTCAGGCGTCTCAGAAAATCACGCAGTTCAGGCTGTCCCTCTTCCCTTCTGGAGGTCGCCAATCTGCCAATAATCAACATCCAGCAGGAGCTGGATCATTACCACTCTCGGTTGCAGGACGAGGCCTTTCGATCACGGTTCGCGCGTGTGAATGAGCCTATTGATGTCGGTTATATGGTATGGCGTGGTCTTCCAAAGGACCTTCTTACCTACATGCTGCAGCGCGGGATTTTGACTATGGAGGCATTGATCGATGCCGCCGTAGATTACCAAGCTGGGGTCGAGGGCCGGCTTGATGATGCGTTTAGGCGGGGCCGACACGACATATGGAAGGGCGGAGGCGCCGATACCTACTACAACCGGTTGCCGGGGCTGCTTTCGGAGCGATACAAGCTCTGCAACCACAACCGGCAGCTGTGGATCACAACGAAGCAGTTCTACTCAGAACTGCGAAATCCGCTGTTCCACGGTTCTCAGCTATACCATCCGACGCCGGAGTCCCTACTTCAAGTGTTCGATTTTCTCGCGGAACTGCAACGTTGGATCAACGCCTGGTGCTCTTGGCAAACCGGTTGCCCCAACTTGACTTGACTCGGAGAGGCCTGGGCTGCCTCGCTCGGGGAGCGCAATCACCCTGAGCTCAAGCCTGACTCCGTGCGCCAGCAGTGTCCGCGCCCCAACCCTCTCCAAGGTTAACATTGCTTCGGCTCGACGCGACGGAGTATAAAGCAGACGTAATGGCTTCATCGGCAGCGAAGGTCCTAGAGGTCGTTGTCTTCTCGATCATCGCTTGGTACGTGTTCCAGATTGGATCGCGGAAGAGAGGGCAGGTATGGTTCAGAACCAAGCGCGTGTTTGTGGGTCTGATCTTCTACTTGCCGACAGCCGTCATACTGTCGCGGCAAGGCATTCCCAAGCTTGAGGCTGTGGCGCTTGCCGGTTTGTCTGGCTTAGGAGCTGGCTGGCTGTTTGTTAGGCTGCCGAGGAGGGATCGGCGGATACCGAAAGCCACACGGCGCAAGGTTATAGAACGTGATCTCACCAGCAAGGGTGTGGCGTGGGACCCAGGGAAGTACCACATCGATCATGTCGTGCCGTTCTCACGCGGTGGCGATCACTCTACGCGGAACCTGAAGGTTATCGAGAAACAGCAGAACCTGCTCAAGGGTGCCAGGATGCCACGCTTGCGGGATCTCATCAAGCGGGCCTAGCATTCAGCCCGGGATCGCCGTCGGTAGCGCAACTCCCCCGCCTCCACCATCCGCGCGGTCACGCCATAGGCACGCGATATTTGCGAATGTTGTCGTCTGCTGTGGCGAGGGCCATCCCTTCCACACGCGCTTGCGCAATGAGCAGTCTGTCAAAAGGATCGCGGTGATGCATGGGGAGGGCCAGTAGTTCCGGGATGTGCGCCGGCAGCACGGGTAGCACCGGCCAAACCGTGCCGCCCAGGATTCTGGAAAGCACCTCCTCCACCGGCACGTCGAACGAGAGCTTCCCGCTTTGATACTTGATGGCGATTTCCCAGGCGCTTACGACGCTCACGTGCACTTGGGCGCCGGGGGCGGTGATGGCCGCCCTCATGCGCCGCGTCAGGGAACTGTCGTCGTTGAGAGCCCAGATCAGTACATTGGTGTCGAGTAGGATCGGGCGTGTCACAAATACGGCCCGAACTCAGCGGGGATGGAGTCGAAATCTTCGGCCATGTGAAGCTTGCCCGAAAACGCTCCGATCATAGCGGTGGATTTGCGGCTCGAGAGCCGTGTCAAGCGCGCCACCGGCTTGCCGTTCTTGGCGATCAGGATCTCCTCACCGGAGGCGGCCCTCTTCACCAGGCGCGAGAGGCTGCTCTTGGCGTCGTGCATATTGACAACGGTAGCCATGAATCTATATTAGCCCACTTTTTCGGGCTAGGTATCGCCACACCTCCGCCATTTCATCGGCAGCAGGCTTGGCTAGACGCACAGGACGCAAGAAATGCGTCTTCCCCTTTCACTGCGAAAACCGCACTTCGCCATGCTCCTGACGTGACTACTCCCCTCCGCGCGCGACATTTGCTAATGTTATCCGCTCTAGGCCACCAATTGGGGCGGCACTCCTGCCCAGAGTGGTACCGCGGGTGATACCATTCGAATATGGCGAACGCCGCGAAGATCCTGGCCGGGATGCGGAGCAATCCCCTCGATTGGCGGATTGAGGATCTGAAGGTGGTGGCCCGTCACTTTGGCATCGAGTATCGCCAGCATGGGACCAGCCACGTCGCGTTCCGCTGCGACGTTGGCATCCTGTCCGTGCCGGCTGCGCGGCCGATCAAGCCGATTTATGTTCGCCGGTTCCTGGCTCTGGTGGACGTGCTCAAGGAGGCAAAATGAAACGCGACAAACTGAAACTCGATGAGTACCCGTTTCACGTCCGTCCCCTGACGGCGGATGAAGGTGGCGGATACCTGATCGAGTTTCCCGATGTTCCGGGCTGCATTGCCGATGGCGAAACGCCGGCCGAGGCGATTGTGAACGGCCGCGATGCCCTGAAATCCGTGTTGCTCACGATGAAGGAATTCGGAGATCCGGTCCCGAAGCCGGGCGGAACCGCAACTTCCAGTGGGCAGTGGCGGCAGCGCGTTCCGAGGTCGATGCACTCGCGACTGGTGGATCGAGCCGAACAGGAGGGTGTGAGCCTGAACACCCTGGTAACCGCGATGATTGCGGAGGGCTTGGGCAAGCGCAAGCCGGCTCGGTGAGCGCGCGGCCGACGATGATTTTCGCAGCATGGGGAAATCCGGGGGACCTGTCCCCATATCCCCATGTCTGTTCCGGAGTGCAGATGCTCGTCAAACAATTCAAGTTCAAGCGCAATCACGACAAAGGCGGCTTCCAGTGGACGGCAGAATCGGTGATTGAGCGCCCCGGCCTCTATCGCGGGTTCACCGCCGTTGGAAAGACCCTTGCCGACGTGAAGGAGTTCGCCGCGCTGGTACGTTTGTGTGAACGGACGGGTTCACTGGAACGGCTGTCGGAGATGCACCCGCCCGGTTTCGAGAATCGGATGCAGACAACATGGGGGGCACCTGGTATCTGCACAATAGAAACCGGCAAACGCGAGAGATGTTGATTTGACCGATTACCACGAGGGACACGATATGCCGATGAAGAATCACCCGCACCCCGGCCGCATTGTCCGCCAGGATTTCCTGGAACCGCTTGGCCTGACCGTCACCAAAGCTGCCAAAGTGCTTGGCGTTGCGCGCCAGACCATAAACAACCTCGTTAACGAAAAGGCCGGCATATCGGCGGAGATGGCGGTGCGTCTGTCCAAGGCGTTCGGACCCAGCCCCGAGATGTGGGTTCGCCTCCAGGCCAATTACGACCTATCCCAGGTGCGGCAAGACGAGATCAGTGTCGCGCGCTACAAACGGGCTTCATAGATGCACGTCGCGTTCCTGGCCCTGGTGGGCGGCTCAAGGACGCAAATATCAAACGCGACAAACTGAACCTCGCTGAGTACCCGTCCCTGTGTTGCCCTCACGAGGCCCGACGGCCGGCGCCACTAGCCTGCCTGCGGCTGCAGCTCAACCTTCACGCCCGCTGCCCGATATGCTTCGAGCAGCGCCCCCAGGTGCGGCGGGTGTTGCGGCGGGCCTAGGCTGTTGCCTGCCTCCATCTCTACCAGCAAACGGAAGCGCTCGAGCAGCATGCGGCTTTCGAACACGCCGCCCGAGTAAGCCATCTCCACCGTTTCACCCGGTTGCCACAATTGCCCGCGCACCGCGGCCGCGAGTTGGGCCAGTTCCTGGGCAGCCTGGTTCACGATGTGCAGCGCTACCGGATCAGCCTCGGCCGCCGCCTGGTCCACCAGCCGCGCCAGCGACGCCACGCGCGAGCGCTCCCATTCCGGCGCGTAGAACCGGTGCAGCATCTGGTTGGCGCTGGCCGAGCCGGTGGCATCCAGCAGCGCTGCGCGCAGCGCCGTTTCCGGGCCCCAGCCTTCCTCCATCCGCAAGGCCGCCCGCGCCGCCTGGCGAACGATATCGAATGCGCCGCCCTCATCGCCAAACACGTACCCCCAGCCGCCCGCCCGCGCCACGGTTCCCTGCCCATTGCGCCCCAGCGCCATGGAGCCGGTTCCGGCGATGACCACAATTCCCTGCCCGCTAGCGGTTGCGCCGGCCAGCGCAACGGCTGCATCCGTCGTCACCATCAGCCGCCCGGCGCGGACAATTCCGGCGAGAATCGCCTGCTTGTCTTCCGGCCCTCCGCTCATGCCGAAGCACGCCGCCTCGAACTCGAGATTTCGAGCGTCCAATCCCGCCTGCGCGCCGGCTTGCTTCACGCTCTCGCACACCGCGCGCACCAGCTTTGCCCGGCCTTCCGCGCCGGCAGCGTGGTTGCTCGGTCCGGCCTCGCCTTCGCCCAGCACGCGGCCCGTCTCATCGCCGATCGCCGCGATTGTCCCGGATTGTCCCCCATCCACACCCAAGAAGAGTCTCATGGCAGTCGATACAATCTGGCGCCGGCGGCCGCGCCCACCTCTACCACACCCCACAGGTCGCGATTGCGCCGCACGTCTTCCGCGGCTGCCTCGTCCTGGAAGCAGAGAATGTAGTCGATGCCGCGCCGCTTCAACTCTTCGGCCGCCGCCCGCCGGAAGCCCAGATAGGGCGCGCCATCGCTGAGCATGGGCCGATCTCCCAAGTGCTGCCAAGTCCCATCGCCGATCTCCCCCTCCAGCTCGAGCCGGATGCCGTATTGGTCCACAGGGCCCTCCAAGACCACCTGATCGGCCTCTCGCATGGCGCCGAAATCCACTTCGACAAACATCCCTGGATGAATGGCTTCACCGCTTCGCCAGAAGGTGACAGGTGAATTATCGAACGCATCCTGAACGCTCCACGGGTATGGGTGCGCCGTCAGACGCCAGGCCGCCTCCCGCGGCAGTTCGCGGCCGCCCACGAAGATGCGCAGCTCGTTGATCGTCCAGATATCGGTCCCGCTGGCCGTCTGGCGAACCCGAATGGCGCGCAGCCTGCGTGGCGAAAACGCAAATCGCAGCCGTCCGTTCGGCGGTTCCTGGCCGATGGCGGCGCTGAGAAAGATGCGTGACGCCACCTGGTTGGCAGCCGATTCGTAGTCCACCAGAATGCGCCGCGAAGTGTATGCATCCGGGATCGCTTTGAGCGTGAAAACGGTTGAACCAGGCGGCGTAACCCTTTCTATTAGTTCACATGCGGGATATAAAACCAAGTGATACTGGTAGTAACGCCCGGGATCGCGCAGGTGGAATGCGTCGCGCCAGGGGGTCAGCGTCAGGCGCCACGCTCTTACTGCGTCTGCGGGCAGCAACTTTGCCAGTACCGGCGGCCAGCAAAGCACGGCGTGCAGCAGCACTACGGCGAGGGCCATCCCAGGCAGAGTGGTCAGAGCCATTGCCATCGCCAGCGCCACGAACGGCAGTGATGGAATCAGGAAGCGCGACCCAATGTTGCTGAAGTAGTTGGCGCCAAACACTAAAGCCGCCAGCCACAATTGCCGCCCCAGCGGCTTTCGCAGCGCTGCCAGGCCGAGGGGCGCTAACAGAAACATCGGCCCCAGCACACCGCCGAGCGAGCCCCGCACGGTTGCCTCCACCGGGATCTGCCAGCGACTGGCGAGGTCATAGGTCCGGAAGTAGCTCTTATAATCTTCCTCGAAATCGATGGTTACATATGGGTTCGGAAAGTAACGGTTAAAAAACGGGGCCACCGGATTCTGCATCCACATCCAGTTCTTCGCCATCCATGGCCCGACCAGCAGAAATGCGCCCAGGGCCACGATCGCCACCGGCCGCACCCGCCGGCTTTTCCACGCCACGAATCCGATTGCGTAGGCCACTCCCAGCCATGCCGTGTACTTCAGTGCGTAACCGAAACCGGCCAGTATCCCGATCCCAGGCAGCAGGCGCGCATCCTTTTCCTGCGCCCAACGCTCCAGTACCGAGAACAGCGTGAAAGCGACCGCCGCCAATGCGACATCGTTGTAAGCGCTGGAGGCGTCCACTCCCACCATCGGGCTCAGCCCCACCAGCGCCCCGCCACACAACCCCACCCACGCCATGCCGTGCCGCACACCCCAAATCCACATCTGCCAGACCAGCGCCACCAGAAATGCCAGGTGAACCAGCGCCGCTGCCGAGTGCTTTCCGAAGGCGAAAGCGAACAGGAAAAGCATCTCCATGCCCTGTGAGAGGCTGGCGTAATAGTTCCAGGTGATGCGGTGAAACCCGTGCTCGCGGAGATACCTCGCCGTCAGGCCAAGGTGGTAAGTAGCGCCGTCAGGGCTAACTTCCGGGGCGATAGCCCTCAGGAAATAGATGTAGAAATATGCGCTAAAGATAAGAATAATAACGACTAAATGAAATGTATACAAAGGTGAACGTATGCGCTGTTCCGCACCTGTTCTGCGCTGCCACGGCCGGCAAACCAGGATCGCCGCCACACCGAGAGCCGCGAAAACGCCCGGGTACACCAGGCCGGCTGACGCCAGCAGGAACACCAGAAAGCTCAGCACCCCGGCCCCGGCCACGAAGCGAATCGGCCAATCGCCGCACGCCTTGCCCAGCAGCAGGGTGCCAAGCGCTGTAGCGGTGGCTACCGTGAACAGCGCTCCGAACAGAATCGCCGCTACCTGCACCGCTTACTCCACGAAACCGGCGCGGGTGAGGACGAACCCCAACCGCTCGCCGCCCGGGCGCACCGCGACCTTGTCGGGATCGAGCGCAACCGTGTTTATGCCGTCCGGATGCAGCCATTCCCACGGCGTTTCCCGTGCATACTTGTCGCTCCCGGGTTTGGTGTACCGGACGCGGTCGAATTCCCTGCCGTTGATACGGATCACCAACTCCACCGGCCCGGTCTGGGCGAACGTCTGTTCGGGGAACGTCAGGTCCATCAGAAAGCGCAGGCGCGGCACGCGCGGCACATAGAACTGGAGCACGGGATGCTCGTGAGTCCAGCGCCACACCCCTTCGCTTTGATCGCGAAAGCCTCCCACGATGTACGCCGCGGCATTGGGGTCGCTCATCGCCACGAAGTACCCGAAGGGGAGCGACGATGGCAGGCTCAGCGACGCCCGCTGCGCCGGAGGCGCATACCATTGGATCCGGTTCCCACACCCTGCGCCCGCCAACGCCAGTCCGATCAAAATGAGCCGCCGCACGAAGACCGATTGTAACAGCGGCCGGCGCGTTCAAACGCGCCCGTGCCCCGACCGGAGGCGCGGCCGGGGCACGCCCAACTGCCGGTGGCGCTGCCTAGTTCACCGGGCAAAGCCCATTCGGCTGGTTGATGCAGCCGGCCTGGCCGGGGCCGGCGTGCGCGCTGTCGCGTCCATCATAGGCCGGACCCACGAACGGGAACGTGTATTGCAGCGGTGAGCTGGTCATGTTGACGCCATCGCCGATGGGCGTTCCGTACTTCTTGGCATCCGCCAGGATTCCGCCGACGGCGCGCGCGGCGATGTCGATGACGTCATCCACCGGACGCCTGCCGTTCGGGAAGCCGCTATCGCCGGCGAGGAAGCCGAGCCGCTTCTGAAAGCCGGCATTGGTGGGCGTGATTCCTGTGTTGAGCCGCAGAAGGTCGGCAATGGGTCCGGCATCGGGCCCTCCGCAAGCGGGGCAAATCGGCGCCATGTATTGCACCAGCGGCAGTAAATCGGTGCGCGGCGCGGGCGGAACCGGAATGCCGATGCTGGCAAAGATCTGCGCCAGCAGAGGATTGAGGAAGAAGTCGGCGAACTGGGCGTCGTTGATCGGATCGTCGGTGCTGAATTTGTCCTTGAAGCCGGTGCCGATGATGAGTTCGTTGATCAGCGGGTTGCCCATGCGCTGCACCTGCGACCAGGGACCATACCCGCCGGAGTGGCCGTGCCGCAGAACGGTCAAGTTCTGCCGCGAGGTGGTGGCGTACGTGCCGATCACCGCTTCCTTATCGGTGGCCGGGTGGGTCTTGCCATCCGAGGTCAGCATGGTGATAGGAACTTCGATCGCGATCGAGTTGACGTTGAAGCCCGCCAGGGCGTTCGGCGCGTAGTTGCTGTGGTCGTCGGCGTCCACCGCCGCGCTCAGTACGCCGCCGCCGGCCGAAGTGCGGAAGTTCAGCGAGTCGAACGCGGCGCCCAGGTCGACAAAGAATGGATCGGCTACGGTGCCGGCAAACACGCGCATACCGTTGGCGAGCGTGTAGGTCCCCTCCCCGCGCAGGGCGGTGTAGTTCGGCATGGTGCGCGGGCCAACGTTGGTCGGCACCGCATACAGCGTCGCGCCATTGTTCAGCAGCACCGTCTCGTACGGCGTCACCATGGTGACGGTGTAGGTTTGCACGATGTTCATGCCGGCCGCGCCCGCACCCGACAGCGACGTGATGGGAGGAATGCCCGCCAGGTTGCCGACGTAACCGGTGAATACGCCGGGAAGCGTGTATTGCGTCTGGAAGCGGAATTGAAACGTAATGTCCGGCACGCCGTCGTGGTTGTTGTCGACCTTCATCTCATAGAGGATGCCGGGGTCGAACGGAAAGTAGTTGGGCCCGTTGGAAGGCTCCAGGAACGGATCGACGTTGAGAATCATCACCACCCGGTCCGGCCGTTCCGGGCTGACGAAGGTGTACCAGTCGGTGATGTCGGCCTTCTGGTCCAATGCCGTGATGGGCGCTTCGCGGTGGCTGGCCGCCAGCAGCGTTGCCGGTTGAACCGCGAGGGACGCCGCCAGTAGCGCGAGCACACGTCCCCGTAATGTCGTTCGAAGTCTCATGATCCTCTCCTCTAATCCGAAAGTGCGCGGGCGGGCGCGCGTTCTCCCGCAGGCGGCGGTCCGGCGCGGCAAGACAGGCGCGCACTCGCGGCCACCAAAGCAACGGTTGCCCAACCCTGGTTCATTAGCACTTACGGATTCGCCGCTGGTTTGGATTGGGCGCGAGAAATGATTTGTCGGAGTTTACGTCGGGCGCCCTGCCCTCGCTAGGATGCTCTGCTCGAGTATGTACTAAACTGTATGTATAAATCTGAGAGTACTTGTTGATGCGCTTCGAATGGGATGAAAACAAGAACCGCCGCAATCTCGCAAAACACAAGGTCAGCTTCGAAACCGCCAGTGGGGTGTTTGACGATCCCGACGTGCTGAGCACTCGAGACCGGATTGTGGAGGGAGAGGAGCGATGGCAGACGCTTGGAATGGTGTCCGGCGCGGTCTTGTTGGTGGCCCATACCTATCGGGAGGAGGTTGGCGGCGAGGTGATCCGGCTGATTTCGGCTCGAAAGGCAATCGCGCAGGAAAGGCGAGCATATGCAAAGAATCAAAAGCGTTCAAGCGAATGAAATTCGCGCGCTCAAGCGAATGAAAGACCGGGAGATCGATACCACCGACATTCCGCCTGTGCTCGATTGGAGCAAGGCAGTTGTCGGCAAGTTCTATAGGCCAATTAAGAAACCCCTCACAATCCGGGTGGACGCGGACGTTCTTGCCTGGCTTAAAGGGCAAGGCAAGGGTTATCAGACGCGAATCAACGCCCTCCTCCGGGGCTCGATGGAGAGGGACCGGGCGCGATAAAGCGGCGGTGCGAGTGACATGGAGTTCGGCGTTTCGTAGCCGGGCCTCCCAGTAGTATATTGAAGGCGCGGCCCACTGTGGAAGTCTACGAACCATGTCGCGCGTGCGCTGGGACGGGAGAAGCGAAGCCCCGCTAGCTAATGTGCGAAGGCACAGGGCGAACCAGCGCTGGGAGATGCCCGCGGTGCAAGGGTTCGGGGAAACGAGGGGTTACGACTCAATGTGCGGACTGCGGGGGACGAGGCGTGAAGCTCGCGAGCAACCAGAGCTTCCGACAGAAGTCCGCCCAGCGACATTAGCCTACCAGCGAAGAGCGCTGGGGGCCGTGGCGCCGCAGAAGTGACCTGCCGGTTGAAAGGATGTCAGGAGTGGCTGAGACGGGCGGAAAGCTCATTTCGCGGGGCCTGTGGTTAGGCATCGATGTCGGGAGTGCTCGCGGTAAGGTTTTCGATTTCTGTTTGATCAAGTCGGATGGCAATGGGCAGGTTGACGTTCTTTTTGAAGTTGGCAAAGCTCGCGGCCCATTTCCGCCCTGCAAGGCTGGTGTTTTTGAGGACCTCAGCCGAACAACAACATGGCTTTCAGAGGTGGCGGAGGCCGGATCAATTCAGATCCTTAAGGAATCGGCTCTCGTGAATTGCTGGAATGTGGCGCGAAGACTTGGCAACGGACGCTTTGGGGTTTGTATTGACGCCCCATGTGGCTTCGCTGCGCCGGGATTCAGGCAACGGAACACCGAGAGCCAGTCGGTGAGCTCATTCCAGACGCCCCCTTTAGAGGTGTTTCTGGAGGAGATGAGGAGATTCAGCGCGGAGGGAAACCAGACACCGCTGTGTCAGAGATTCTGGAAGCTTGTCGGCTTGGTTGCTTTCCGGTACTTCGTAGCTCTGACCACCGGGCGACCTTTCGACATGCCCATTGCAGAATTGGCGGCGTCGTGCATGGCCAGCGAAAAGGTCCGTGTCAACGAGGGTTTTCCAAGCGACACCTACAAACGGGCCAACGGGACAGTCGGTGTTTTGCGCCCCACATCACGCGGGGTGCTCCTACGCCTGAGCCAGGCGAAATGGGCGGGCGAAGGGAACTGTTTCAACGATAGTTCATCCGTTCCGCGTCAAGCCTGCATGTCGTTGCTTCTTGCGCACCAGCAGCGCCTCGCAGCGGATCTGCAGCGCATAGATTCGCAGAGAGTTCCGGCAATGCAGAAGAACTCCAACGCCTGGGGAGATCTGTGGGACGCGTTCGCATGTGCATTCGTGTCCTGTTGTGACGCTCAGGGCTGCGCCGGTTTCGTTTGCTCAGACCCGGCCCGCGGTCGCCGCGAAGGGGCAATTCTTCGACCCGATTATTGCTGACGTTTCTTCCGATTCCCTACCAGAACCCGTTCTGGAACACCGGCTTCCTACACCGCGCGCAGAATTCAGCCGTCTTGACGTCGAGGCGCTCCACGGCGTGGCTGGAGGTCATC
>Ga0209415_10004434_pt1 | contig 25710 bp, 22 predicted proteins | sample PeaSoiSIISIP2007_FD_187696 | JGI IMG/M metagenome (GOLD analysis project Ga0209415, IMG submission 187696) | Peat soil microbial communities from Weissenstadt, Germany - SII-SIP-2007 (SPAdes) (version 2) | ecosystem: Environmental > Terrestrial > Soil > Wetlands > Peat | place: Germany... | reverse complement strand
TAGCTCAGCTGGATAGAGCGGCAGCCTCCGGAGCTGTAGGTCGGGAGTTCGAATCTCTCCGGGCGCACCATGCTTTTCAGGCTTCGCACAGCGCGCCTCGGCTAGATCCAAATCCTCAGTGAAAGAGGTTCAAGGCGTTTTCGTTATCGTCGACGAAGTAGATGCCCTGGCCCGCGACATCGATCAGCCCGAACAAGGCACCGGCTCCGTTGTTCACATTGTCCAACAGAACCTTTCTAACTTGATGCCCGTGGTGGCCCTCCACTTTGGTTTCCACCAGGTATCCGTCTCTGCTGTTGACGGTCAAGATGTCTCCGTTGGTCGCAATCTCCAGGCCGAGTGGACCATTCAAAGCACCACCCGCAGAGACCGTCGTGCCCGTTCCATCGGACGTGTTGCGTTGCTGCGGATCCTCGATAGCGACGATGCGGTTGTTGAGAGTGTCGGCTACATAAAGTACGCTGCCGTGGCCACCGTCGTCACGGCGATCGGTGTCGTGGCGATCGCTGTGGCTCAGGGCAAGTCCAGTCGGTCCGATTACCAGCGCGTTCGGATCGGTCCGCTCCGCGAAACCTGAGCCGACAATTGTCATCTGCTGCAGGTCAGGCATCGACCCGTGAGGAATGTTCAGGTCCAGGCGTAGAACCGTGCCTTGATGTACGATCTTGCCTCCGCCAGCGACTGTGCCGTTTAAAACATTAGTGACGAAAAGACTGACGTTGCGGCCACCATCGAACGCTGCCATATCCCAGGGACCATTGATGAGCGAACCAAAGAATGTTTCGACCACTTGACCGCCGCTGTTCAATACCAGCAGGCACCCGGCTTGCACGGTGTCTGACATTCCGTCGGTAGTAGGCACGCTGCCAACGATGACCCATCCCGTACGGAGGGCGACCAGTGCGGTGGTCAGTCCGACTCCACCGGGGCAGGGGCCGGGTAGAGTGTTGGCGTCAATTTGGGCAAACAGAGTCACCGTCCCGCTCGGAGTGATCTGCACAATAGTCGTGCCAGTTCCCTGCAGATTCTTACCATTGTTGAAATTGCTGACTAGAATATTTCCTTTGGTAAGCGATCCTGTGGTCGTGGGTACGCGGGCCACGCCGTAAGGATTGAGGTCTCCATTACTGGGAATCGTAGAAGCGATCGTGGTGATCGTCCCAGCTTGCGCGCTGGCCAATGCCAGAGCGACTATCGGAATCAGAGCAATCGCACGCGCGATGAGACGGCGGTTCGCGCCAAGTATTTGATTAAGTGTTTTCATTTGTTCCCCTCCTGGATTTAGCAAAACTGGATTAGCACGACATTCGTGAGCTAGAGATTTTGATCGTCGAGACGAGCCAGACCTCGCAGCTCGCAGACGACCGATGTTATGTAGTTCGGGCAAGACGACTGTCAAAGATTTGTCAAACCTTTGTAATTTCGCAGGCACAAACGCGGCAACACCGGGTTCGTGTCGCCGAGAACACCAGGCACATTTTGCCGGGCGACCAACCGAGCAGAGGCAGTACTTGCCGCTGCGCACTCCAGCCGGATAAAGAGCCAGCAGAATTGCGCTCAACTTTAAATAGAATCAGCAGTCTGGATCTGAAGGCGGCGGCGAAGGATTCTGGCAGACGAGTTGCATACCAGGAAAGCGTCAGTATCGAGGAGCCGACCAATGTCTGTATCAGCGATTCTCCCCAGCACCACACTGAATCAAGCCTACAACCTGCAAGCCCCGAACCAGCAGCAGCGAACGGAGTTTCAGCAGCTCACGCAGGCGCTGCAGTCGGGCAATTTGAGTAGCGCTCAGCAGGCGTTTGGCGCTCTTACCAACAACGCAAGCAACTCCGGCCTGTTGAGCGTGCAGCTGTCGCAAGACCTCAGCAAATTGGGTTCGGCGCTGCAGTCGGGCAATCTTGCCGGTGCACGGCAGGCGTACTCATCGGTTCAACAGAACTTACAGAGTTCGCCTCCGATGGCAGCGCACCATCACCGTCCGCATCACGGCGGATCCGTGTTGAACTCACTCCTGTCGGGGCTTTCGGACAGCATCAGCGGCTCCGGCAGCAGTGCCGCCAGCCAGAGCGGCGCCTTCCAGCCGGTTAATTTGACGGCTTGAATTTTGGCCTGCGAACTACATACATCGCAAGCCTATGGAAGACGGCGGTCTCCGGCCACACATTAAAGCAACTGGACGTTCTGTCGATTCAGTATGGAGAAGCGTAGCAAGAACCGAGGCCGCAAGGTCATCGGCCACAAGCCAGTCCAATTCTAAGGAGAAAATAATGTCCGCCATCAGCCTTGCCAGCATCGTTGCTCAACCATCATCCACAAGCTCCCCGATCTCGTCCAACCCGAGCTCATGGCAACAGTACCTTACTCAACGGCGCCTTGACGTTGGGCAACTGAAGGAGGCCCTGCAATCCGGTGATTTGAGTGGCGCCAAAGCAGCTTACAACAACCTTGTCTCATTGGGTAAAACCGAGCTCCACCAAAATAATCCGTTCACCTTGACCAATCGGGCGGCTGACTTCAGCGCCATCGGCGGTGCACTTCAAAGCGGAGATCTCTCCGGGGCGCAGCAAGCCTTGGCCGCGCTTGATAGTACCTTCAAAGTCAAGCTGCATGGCACGGAGTCCAATCCGGCGGCGTCCACATCAGAAAGCGGCGTCAACGTAATCGCTTGATGACAGCCTCGGAAGATTGCAGCTGCGGGCGGGCTTCAGGAATCCCGTCCGCATTTCACCGCGGCAGGCCTAAGTCAGTTTAGAATTTCTCCTCTATGCATATGGAGAAGTTCCAGCTTTGGGCGCAGCCCTGGTGGGTGAACCTGCTGATTCTGATTCCATTCGCCACCTACTTCGCATTTCGCCGCCAGGGGCAACTTTTGAATCGGCGGCAGCTGATTACCATTGCGATCTTTGCCGCCGCTTTCGGCTTTGTGGAGGCCGCAGTTGTAGTCTACCTGCGTGCGGCGGTGGGTCTGCTCCCCGGCTACACCGGAGCCTTAACCGACCTCCGGAATTCCTCGGCGGGCTACGAGCAGGCAACATCGATTTCCCAGTTTCCTCCGAGCCTCCTCGCCATCGAGGTCTATCGCGAGGCGGCCACCATGGTCATGCTGATCAGTGTGACGCTGCTTACGGTCTCCAGGGCAAACGCGCGTTGGGCCGCGTTCCTCTGGCTTTTTGCCCTCTGGGATATCGCCTACTACGCCGGCCTCTGGGCCACCGTGCGATGGCCCGCTTCCGTCACCGACCTTGACGTGCTGTTTCTCATTCCCGCGCCATGGATCGCACAGGTGTGGTTCCCCTTGCTGGTAAGTGGGTTGACGGTCCTGGCGATCGCCGCCTCAAACCGCCAACCTGCCGGTTCTGGTTACCGATAACGCTACACCACAGTCATCTTGTCCAGCCTACGAACCTGCTTCACTCTAAGACTGTGGAGAACTCCGCTAAATCGAGCCCACCGATCAAATGACTGAAACCAAGACCTCTGCACCCGGAGCGGACTGGACCAAGCTCCTCACCGACCCGGAAATTGTGAGTCATCTCGGCGAGCTCCTGCAGGCTTATCGGGATGCCGAAGCCGGTCAACGCGACCAGGTGTTGCTTGAGACCATGCGCAAGATCAAGAGCAGGGGTCCAAGCTTGCAGACGCACGTGTCATCTTCTCCCAAAGCCTCGCCAGAGCCTCCAGTCGCTATCACACCCGCAGCGACTCCACCGTTCGAGCCGGACATTTTCACTCCCTGCTGGGGCCAGGATCGGAGGCGCTATCCGCGGATGAAGTGTTTCGTCGCAGTCGAGTTGCGCATCGACGGGTCGCCCACCCCAGTTTGGGGTAATCTTTCGAACACCAGCTTGGGCGGAGGCTTCGTGGAGACTGCGACTCCAGTCAAAACCGGAGTCAAGCTGGAAATCGGACTCTGGGTGGCTAACGGGAAAATCTGGGTGAAGGGTTTGATCCTCAACGGAATCGTGACCCGGAGCAATCCCACTTTTGGAGTTCGCCTCAAGTTCGACAACCTTGAACCCGCCGAACGCGAGACGCTCAAGCAATTCTTGAAATTCGTGGAAAGCATCACCAAGAGCTATCAGACCCAGCAGGGCTACCTCGCGCAAATGAAGCGCTAGTTTCCTGAATCAGAAATCCGTCCTGAATCTTTGTCCCGCCCATTTCATCCTAATGATTAAGGATGCCAATCGAGATGACAAATCCCCCACTGAATAGATTCGTGCTTTTCTGGTTTGATCGTCCGCACACGCCTCTCGAAAGCTTGATAAACTGCCTGATGTGGGGCACGTCCTCCGTTCGCACTTCCTGAGACGCGGAGGCACCGATCGTACGGCTCTGATCACTTCGTCCGAAGGGAGAACTTCCTGTGGTAGCGAGCGAGCAACTTCTGACTGGCAAGCAACTGGAAACCCTGAGCATCAATACAATCCGGACCCTGGCGATCGACGCCGTGCAAAAAGCAAACTCCGGGCACCCCGGCGCACCCATGGCGTTGGCGCCCGTGATCTATTGTCTGTGGCAACAATTTCTTCGCTTTGATCCCGCGAATCCCACCTGGCCTAATCGCGACCGCTTCGTGCTCTCCAATGGCCACGCCTCCATGTTGCTGTACGCGATGCTCTATTTGTCCCAGGTTCGCGGAGTGAATCCGGATTACGAGACGACCGGAGAATTCGCTGTCACCTTGGACGACATAAAGAACTTCCGTCAGATTGACAGCAAGACTCCTGGGCATCCCGAATACCGGCACACCGCTGGCGTAGAAACCACGACCGGTCCTCTGGGACAAGGCATCGGAAACAGCGTAGGCATGGCGATTGCGGCCAATTGGCTGGCGGCGAATTTCAACCGGCCGGGCTTCGAGATCTTCAACTACAACGTCTACGCCTTCTGCGGCGATGGCGACCTCATGGAAGGAGTAGGTGCCGAAGCCGCGTCGCTGGCGGGCCACTTGAAGCTGCCCAACCTGTGCTGGACTTACGACAACAACCGCATCACGCTGGATGGGCCCGCCGACTGGTCATTCACCGAAGATGTGGCTGAGCGCTTCCAGGGTTACGGTTGGAACGTAGTGCACGTGACCGACGCCAATGACCTCGACGCGCTGGCAAAGGCCTACAACATCTTTCTGCAGACCCGCGATCGACCCACCCTAATCGTTGTAAGCAGCCATATCGGATACGGATCGCCGCACAAACACGATACGAATGAGGCCCATGGCGAGCCCTTGGGCGAGGAAGAAGTGTGCCTCACCAAGAAGAATTATGGTTGGCCAGAGGACGCGAAGTTCCTCGTTCCCGATGGCGTGCTCGAGAACTTCCGCCAGGGAATCGGAAAACGCGGACACGACCTGCAGCAGAAGTGGCAAACATCGTTCGCGGAATACACCAAAACATTTCCCGAACTCGCGGACCAGATCAACCGCATGCAACACCGCGAACTGCCCGACGGATGGGACAAGAACCTGCCCACCTTCCCTGCTGATGCCAAAGGGATGGCTACGCGCGACAGCGGCGGCAAAGTGCTGAACGCGCTCGCACAAAATATCCCATGGTTGATGGGAGGTTCGGCAGACCTGGCGACTTCCGACCGGACGAGGTTGAAATTTGAAGGCGCCGGAGATTTTCAGCCCGGAACTTATGCCGGCCGCAATCTGCACTTCGGAGTTCGTGAACACGCCATGGCCGGAGCAATTAACGGTATGGCGGTCTCGAAGATTCGTCCCTATTGCGGCACGTTCTTCAACTTCACGGATTACATGAAGCCCGCCGTCCGTCTGGCCGCGCTCATGCAGATCCCTTCGATCTTTATTTATACACACGATTCCATCGGCTTGGGCGAGGATGGTCCCACTCACCAGCCGATTGAGCAATTGGCGATGTTGCGCGCCGTTCCCGGCTTGGTGCTGCTCAGACCAGCGGACGCCAATGAAGTCGTGGAAGCCTGGAAAGTGATCATGCAACTAAAGCATGAACCCGCGGCCCTGGTACTGACGCGGCAACCGCTCCCGACGTTTGACCGCTCGAAGTATGCGCCGGCCGCTGGCGTCGCCAAAGGAGCGTACGTTTTGGCCGATGCGTCCGACGGCAAGCCGGAAGTCATCCTAATCGGAACAGGAAGCGAAGTATCTCTCTGCGTGACCGCTTACGAACATCTGACGTCAGCAGGAATCAAAGCTCGCATTGTCAGCATGCCCTCGTGGGACATTTTCGAAAAGCAAGGCGAGGACTACAAGAAACAGGTTCTGCCGCCGGCAGTGAAAGCGCGAGTTTCGGTGGAGGCCGCATCCACGTTCGGTTGGTCGCAGTACGTTGGACCGACCGGGCGAATGATTGGGATGCACAGCTTTGGAGCGTCGGCACCGATCAAAGACCTGCTGAAGAAGTTTGGCTTCACGGCGGAGAAAGTGGTCGAAGCGGCTCGGCAGGCGATCGCGTCGTCTAAATAGAGTTCGTGCCGAACTGAAGCTTGTGGTACTGCGCGTGAGATCCTTCGGGACCTCCGGTCCCTCAGGATGACGTCAAAACATAAGGGCTACGTCAAAACCTGAGCCCTGCGCCAAAATCTAAGCGTTGCGTAGGATCACTTAGTTTTTGACGTCATCCTGAGGGACCGGAGATCCCGAAGGATCTGGCGTGGGGTGAGACAACTGTTGGCCGGCGTTCAGAATTTTGAATCAGGAGGCATTAATGGCAACCGGAATCATTGAGACCGCAAAAGCAACCAATCCACTAAAAGATCTCCTCAAGTACGGCCAATCCGTATGGCTGGACTACATCCGTCGCGACCTGCTTACCAGCGGCGAGCTCAAGCGCCTGATTGAAGAGGACGGCCTTCGCGGCATGACCTCGAATCCCGCCATCTTTGAAAAGGCGATCGCGGACAGCACCTTGTACAGCGACATCCTGCAGTCCCTACGATCAAGAACCGATCTTGATGCCAAAGGCCGCTACGAGATTCTCGCCATCCGCGACATTCAGGATGCCGCCGACTTCTTGCGCCCGGTGTATGACAGCTCGAAACGCCGCGACGGATACGTCAGCCTCGAAGTATCGCCATATCTCGCTCGCGATACCCAAGGCACTCTGGCCGAAGCGCGCCGGCTATGGAAAACCGTTGGCCGCGAGAACGTGATGATCAAGGTTCCCGGCACGACCGAGGGTATTCCGGCCTTTCAGCAGTTGATCGGCGAGGGCATCAACATTAATGTAACGTTGCTGTTCTCGCAGGAAGTTTATAAACGCGTGGCGGAAGGCTATATTGCAGGCCTCGAGCAACTGTCATCCCGCGGAGGCGACGTCAGCAAAATCGCCAGTGTAGCCAGCTTCTTCATCAGCCGCATCGACAGCTCCGTGGATGCCATCGTCGGTGAGCGCCTCAAGGCTTCCAAGGACCAGCGCGAGCAGGAGCAATTGAAGACTATCCTCGGCAAGGTTGCGATTGCCAATGGCAAGCAAACCTACGTCAGCTACCAGAAAATCTTCAGCGGCGATCGTTGGAAAGCCTTAGCCGCCAAAGGCGCACAGACCCAGCGTGTGCTTTGGGCCAGCACCAGCACCAAGAATCCCAGCTATCGTGACGTGCTGTACGTGGAAGAACTGATCGGGCCGGATACCGTCAACACGATTCCACCGGCGACGCTGGATGCCTTCCGCGACCACGGTCGCCCGCGGCCCAGCTTGACCGAAGACGTTGAATCGGCCAACCGAACTATGGAGACGGCGGCCAACCTCGGAATCTCGATGAAAGAAGTCACCGACAAATTGACCGACGACGGGGTCCGACTCTTCGCCGAGGCCTTCGACAAATTGCTGAAAGCCGTGGAAAAAAGCTCGAAGTGACAACCACGAAAGCGCGACTTCGTGCGGCGCCGCACTGAACGTGTCGTAGCGCCGGCATCTTGCCGACTGTCGCGAGGGCATCTTGCCCTCGCTTTTGGAAAGCGGCACCACTGGATTCGCCAGAACTAGAAAAACGATTTAATATTGGGGCGAAGCGCTATGAATCCGGGAATGATCGAATTACACTCTCGCCAAGCGACGGCCCGTGCATCGAACATCCGGCGGACCTCTGGAACCATCCGCCGCACTCAGCTTTCAATTAGAGGGTAATGGCTATGGCTATGACAGAAGCGCTTCAGGAAACACAGCAACACCGTCCAGGCAGGCCCGCCGATCCTTGCGTCATGGTGATCTTTGGAGCCGGCGGCGATTTGACCGGACGCAAGCTTATTCCCGCACTTTATAACCTGGCCAAGGCCGAACTGCTCTCCCGCGAATTTGCCATCGTAGGTACATCGCATGGCAAGATGTCGAACGACGACTTCCGCCAAAAGGTCGGCGAAGATATAAAGCACTACGCGGGCGGGAATGTAGACCAGGACATCGTCGAATGGTTTGTCAAACGCTTGTACTACGTGAGCGGCGAGTTCAACGACAAGAATGTTTATGCGCAGTTGAAGGACTTTCTGCAGAAAGTCGACCAGGATCACACCACGCACGGCAACTTTTTCTTCTACCTGGCGACGGCCCCGAACTTCTTTGGCCCGATCGTGGAGCAATTGGCGGCGGTTGGCCTGATGGAAGAGGACAATCAGCATTGGCGCCGGGTCATCATCGAAAAGCCATTCGGGCACGACCTGGACTCGGCCAAGACGTTAAACGTCCAACTACTGAAGGTTGCGAAAGAAAAGCAGATCTATCGTATCGATCATTATCTGGGCAAGGAAACTGTCCAGAACATCTTGGCCTTTCGATTCGCCAATGGAATCTTCGAGCCCATCTGGAATCGTCGTTATATCGATCACATCCAGATTTCGGTGGCGGAAACCGTGGGAGTGGAGCAGCGCGGCAGCTATTACGATCAGGCCGGCGCGTTGCGTGACATGGTGCCCAACCACATCATGCAACTGATCAGCCTGACTTCCATGGAGCCGCCCGTTTCGTTTCACGCCGACGCGGTGCGGGATGAGCAAGCCAAGATTCTTCACGCCATCCAACCCATCACTGCGGAAGAGGTACTTACCAGAACGGTGCGCGGGCAATATGGACCCGGAATCATCAAAGGTCAGCGTGAGCCTGGCTATCGTCAAGAAGGCGACGTTCCCCCTGACTCAAGAACCGAGACGTTTGTCGCCATGAAGCTGCTGATCGACAACTGGCGATGGGCCGACGTTCCTTTTTATCTCCGCACCGGAAAGCGCTTGGCAGCACAGAATACCCACATCGTGATTCAGTTCCGCCGAGCCCCCTTCGTGCTCTTCCGTGACACTCCGGTCGAGAATCTGATGCCTAACCAACTGGTGCTGCACATTCAGCCGGAGGAAGGAATCTCGTTGCAATTCGCAGCCAAGGTTCCTGGACCGATTATGCGGTTGGGTGCGGTTGACATGAACTTTGAGTATGCCGACTACTTCGGAACTCAGCCTAGCACGGGCTATGAACGGCTGCTCCACGATTGCATGATCGGCGACCAGACTCTGTTCCAGCGCGCGGACATGGTCGAAGCCGGATGGTGCGTGGTGAGCCCTCTCTTAGATGTGTGGAAGGCACTGCCTCCCCGCAATTTCCCCAACTACGCCTCCGGCACATGGGGTCCGAAAGAGGCCGATGATTTGCTCGAGCGCGACGGCCGTCACTGGAGGAACTTCGAGAAATGATCCTGGCAGGCGACATCGGAGGAACGAATGCAAGGCTGGCCTTCTTCGATGTTGCGGATGGCCACTTCCGACTGGTGTCCGCATCGGTTTTCCCCAGCCGCGAATACGCTGGCCTGGATCAGATCGTCTCCAAGTTCGTCGAGACTGCGAAATTGCATCCTGATGCTGCCTGCTTTGGCGTGCCCGGCCCGGTTCGCAACGGGCGGGTTGAAACCTCCAATCTTCCCTGGGTTATTGAGTCCGCACGTCTCGCCGACGAACTCAATTTAAAGAAGACCGTTCTCATCAACGATCTCGAAGCCAACGCCTGGGGCATTGCCACTCTCGATCCGGAAGATGTAGTGTCGCTGAACCAGGTGAAAGGAAACCCCGAGGGCAACCAAGCCGTCATCTCCGCCGGCACCGGACTGGGCGAGGCCGGCATGTATTGGGACGGATCGCGATATCGCATCTTCGCCACCGAAGGCGGCCACGCCGATTTTGCGCCCCGCAACGAGTTGGAGATGGAGTTGTTCCGCTACCTCTCCGGCCGCCATGGACACGTCAGTTATGAGCGCATTGTCTCCGGTCCCGGGCTGGTCAACGTGTTTCACTTCCTGCGCGACACTGGCCGCGGAACCGAGCCGCAGTGGCTCACCGATGAACTGGTGCACGGCGACCCTGCGCCTGCCATTTCCAGTGCCGCGCTCGACGGCAAGTGCGGGTTGTGCGAACAAGCGGTAGATCTTTTCGTTTCTGTCTTTGGCGCGGAGACGGGCAATCTTGCTCTCAAGCTGATGGCCACCGGCGGAATTTACCTCGGCGGTGGCATTGCTCCCAAGATGCTGGCCAAATTGTCCGGGCCATTGTTCATGAATGCATTCGTCGGAAAAGGCCGCATGCAGCCTCTGCTCGAAGCCATGCCAGTCAAAGTCATCACCAATGACAAAGCCGCATTGATGGGAGCCGCTCGCTGCGCCGCCGTCAACGGATCGGCCTGAAGTTCCTGCCTGCCGACTCCGCTCACGATGCCGAGGAATGACTGTAACCGCGATGTTGCATCAGTTTGGGCGCGCCTGACATGATGCCTCCTGCGCAGACGCCGGATTATCCACCCGCACACCCGGTTGGCCGACGCAACGCCACGCAAAGCGCAAAATCGAGCGGGCCAGCCCAACATTCTAACCCAAACTCTAAATCACACATAAAAATGGGGTGCCCCATTCTTTCCGTGTTCTTTGCGGAAAGGGTGGGAGGCGAGAATGCAAACAGCACGAACCCAATGACTCCGGACCGGTCTCAATTATCACCCCAGGCGCAGTCCAGGATTCCCAAATTGGAACCAGATCAGCCGCCCCACCTCTTTTCTCTTGCTCTCACCCTCCACTCCAGATAAGATATCAGTACATTGGTTATCTATAAGATGATTTAGATCTTTGACAACCTATCCAGTACGAGCGGTTCCAAAGTGGAACGCGCCAGCGACGGAGCCGACGTAACTCTTATGTTTCCAAGATTTTGCCTCTAACTACCTTAAGAACCATAGATCTAGGAGGCAAGCAAATTCCTGGTCCTTTGTTTTCTAGATTTTAGGCCGAAACGAGAGTTTTTTTTTGACCCATATTATGCACCAGAATGTGTGCAACGGAATCCGAACGTTGGGTCTAGGGCGCCCGAACCAGTCTCCCAAGTTTGTGAGCCCCCCGCAAGATCCAGTCGGGACTTGTGCGATATTTTGTTGCTCATCGGATGTCATTTAGAGGTAGCATGCAGACGTTATGCGCGGTACGCACCGCCATGGCGAATCGTACGTCCTCGTAGCGCCGGCTCTTTCGTTGTGCGCTAGCGTCGTCATCTTTATCATGGCGGCGTTTTGGTCCACTCCCCTGACCGCGCAGGCTACTCGGGCTTCGCTAGGCGACCACGGGTTTGGGTACGATTTCCACAATGCCGTTCCCAGCATTCCTGACGATCGAGTCAAGGTGCCGGAGAGCGTGCCGCCGCCCACGAATACCCCGGGCGACGAGTCCTGTTTCATGCCGCCCCTGACCGGGATCCGTTCTCTCACCGCGGGTGTTGCGTCTTTGGAAGTTCCGGGACCGGCGCGAAAGGATTTTCAGCGCGGCTGCAGCGCGGCAAGCCATAACAAATTGGCCAAGGCCGAAGAGCATCTTCGCAAGGCGCTCGATGAAGACGCGCAGTACCCAGCGGCGTGGGTACTGCTGGGCCAGGTCTTGAAGGCACAACAGAAGCCCGACGACGCCCGCAGCGCCTGCTCCCAAGCGCTAAAAGTCGACGCCGGCTATGTTCCGGCCGATCTCTGCCTTGCGGATCTTTACGCGATCGTCCAGAGATGGGAAGAAATGCTGCGCTTTGCCAACAGTGCAGTTGCTCTCGACCCGGCTAACAATCCCCATGCCTATTTCTATGCCGCCGGAGCATACCTTGGACTGCATCGGCTAGCTGAGGCAGAGAAGAGCGCGTTGAGGGCAGCGGAGATCGATAAGACCAACCGCGAACCCCGGACCCACTTTCTGCTGGCGCAAATCTACGAAGTGGAGCGTAAGCCGGATGCAGAAGCAACCCAACTCGAGGAATATCTGAAATCTGTCAGCGACCCGCAAGAAAAGGTGATAGTGAAGAAGTATCTGGCCGATCTCACGGGCAATCCCAAGTAATACCAATTCATACGTTGCCGTCTTAACTCAAAGGGCTGTCCCCGGACCGTCTCAGTAGGTGATAACTGTCGGATCAAATCTCACAGTTCGGAAGTATCGGAGAGCGCCAGAGGCGCCGGAAATGAGCGTAGTGATGAGGGTATTTAGCGCGGCAGCGGCGGACCGTCGGCCCGGTTTCTCTTGCCCACGACCAGTAATGAACTTCCGAATGGAACACGCAGTCGGCTCAGGGTCTTTTGCTCGAATCGGGATATCCGATAGAGGGACTCATTCACCCAACCTTTGCTTGCTTTCGGCAGCTTCGCTTTCAGCCGAAGGGCCTGTTCCGCGAGCCTGAGACCCAGCTTGATGGGAAAAATCCAGTGGTATAAATACCGCTCTTCTTCGATATCCAAACCAGCACCATTCGCAAGCTTACGGAACGACTTCTTCGTGAAGCGGGTCTGGTGATGATTCAGCTCATCATGATTCGTCCAAAGCACCATGAATGCGGGAACAGTTGCGACAAAGGTGCCCTCCGGCTCCAGCAGTTCCAGGGCGTGTCTCAACGCAGAAACGGGGCGCTCGAGATGCTCCAACACATCGAGCATCAGGATCAGCGAATATTGTTTGCCTGACTTGAAGTGCTCGTCGAAAGGGCAGATGTGAATGCGATTGCGGTCAGCATTGTCGGGGCTGACCAGCTCAGCAGAAGGCTCAATGCCCTCAACCTCCCCAAATTCCTTCAGGCGGCCAAAGAAGAGACCGTCTCCACAGCCGATGTCAAGGATCGTGGTCCAACCGGCCGCGGGACGATATCGCCTGAGCGTCTCGACAATATACTCAGTGCGGGCGCGCCACCACCAGTGCGTCTCAAACAAATCGCGGTAACGATCGCCATAGTCTCGATCCAAGCCATTCTACCGTGGAGTTGATTTTCTTGCGGTTACATCGGCCTTCTGAGCGCGGCTCTGCGCTTCGCCGCATTGTATCGCGCCGTCGGCAATTAGTTTGCGAACCACGTAGTGGGGACGGCCCTTTGCTTCTTCATAGATACGCCCCACATATTCACCAATAATTCCCAGGAAAAAGAGATTGATCCCGGAAAGAAAGGTGATCGCCAAGATCAAGGCCGTGAATCCCTGGGGTGTCTTCAGCCAGAACCTTGCATAAACGGAATAGAGCGAAAAACCTGAGGAGATCAGTATGGCGAACGCACCCACGAGGGCTGCCGCTCGCAACGGAACAATCGAAAAGGCGAAGATGCCGTCAGAAGCGAGCTTCAAGAGCCGGAGACGGCTGTATTTTGTTCTTCCGGCCTGGCGAGCGGAGCGTTCGATGGGCACTCCGATCTGACGGAAACCAACCCAGGTCCGGAGTCCGCGAAGATAACGGTGGTGTTCCGGCATGCCACGGATTTCATCTATGACTCTGCGCGATATCAAGCCGAAATCGCCCGCATCCAGCGGCAGCCTCGTCGAAGACAGGACCGCAAGCAACCGGTAAAACACCCAATAGCAGAAGCGTAGCCAGAAGGATTCCTTGCGATTGACCCGGCGGCCATACACCACGTCGTAGCCTTGGTGGTATTGCTCGAGCAGCGCAAAGACGGCCTCGGGAGGGTCTTGCAGATCGCCGTCCATCAGGACGGCCACATCACCGGTGACGTGATCCAGAGCGGCGCCGAGCGCGGTCTGATGGCCGAAGTTGCGGGAAAGGCCGACGGCTTTGATGCGGGGGTCGAGGGCGGCCGCGTCCTCGAGCAATTGCCAGGTGCGGTCGGTACTGCCATCGTCGGTCAATACCAGTTCGTGCGGACCGCCGGGAATCTGATCCATGACAGCCCGAGTGCGGCGAAGCAGTTCGGGCAGCACCAATTCTTCGTTGTAGACGGCGATGGCGAACGAGACGCAAGGGTCGGCTTTCATGGGCGGGCCGTCCCCTTGAAATAAATCATGTTCCACAAAGTCAGGCCCAAGCCGGTGAGGGGGTAAGGCTGGAATAGGACCGGTTTAAAGATGGTGGAAAAGATGTGCTGCCATTCGGGCAGAGGACGGGCGTACTTGCCGCGATCCCATCGTGCGAGGAGGCGTGAAATGGAGGCATGGGGCGGCATGACTAACTCGAGAATATGGACATGCCCATCGGCGCTGAGCAGAGTGTTGAGATGTAGGAGAATGCTCTTCACTTCACTGGTGTTGAGGTGATGCAGGAAACTGTTGACCAGGACGAAGTCAAAGCGGGCGCCGGCCGGCGGGCGGTAGGTGCGGACGTCGCAGGCGACAAACTCACCGCGGTAACGCTGACGGGCATCCTGAATGTAGTCTGGGTTGATGTCTACTCCCAGATACTCGGCTTGAGCGAAATATTTGGCGTTGGTGCCCGGCCCGCAGCCGACATCGAGGACTCTGCGGACGCGCGCCATCTGGTTGTGAGCCAGGACGGGGGCGAACTTCTGGTCGGCAAAAGGCGCCTGCCAGAGCCTGTAAACAGGGGCTTGCCCGAGCAATCGTCCGGCTAGGTCGTTCATGGCGTCCTCGCGGTTCAAGTATACCCATCGCCCGGTCCGCATGAACCGGCAGAGAGAGAAACGTCAGCGTTTGGTCAGTTCCATCTGCCAGCCCGGATTGATCGGAATCACTAATTTGGTGCCGGAGGGAGCGAACTCAAAACGGTCAGCGTATTGCTGAAAATGGTAATCCCCGAAAGCGGGATAGCGCCAATCCCTAGAGATCCCGATAAGCAGCAGGAGCAATATAGCCATGGCGACGTAGCGCAACACACGCGCAGAATGGGAACTGGCGGCGATCCATAACAACGACGCGAGGAATGCCAGCATTGGCAGGAAGTAGTAGCGGTTACAGGCGCCCGGTAGAAGAAACACTCCCCAGTCAAGCTGCTCCGGCAAACCGGCTTGAGGCCGAGCAATTCCGAGCCCCAGGACTGCGAAGGAAAATGCCAGGAACGCTCTCAGTTCGAGCGGCGCAGAAAAAAACGCATAGATCACTGCGGCCCCACCAACGAGCGCGGCTGCGACTGCGTAGGGGAAAAGCCCCTCGGGAGTATAGGAGGCAGCAGTTTTCATTCCGAACAAGCCTGAGAGAAAAACCTGACCGCCTATGATGCCGAGAAATCGCTCGAAAGTAACGCCATTTGGCGGTTGCCGCGATTGAGAAAGAATGGTGGTGAGAGTCTCAACCAGCACGCCGGGAAGGAGCGCGGCCAAGGACACCGTTGACCACCGGCTGCGGCGTTTCCACCACAAGGCTGCCGCGATGGGTAGCAGCAGAATACCCATCGGGCTACTGAAGGAAGTCAGCACCATTACCGTGACATCAAAGATCTTCCATGCGATATTGCTTGCCGGCTGAGCGAGCAAGAGCAGGCAAGCCACCAGGGCCAGATGCCACTGACCGTTTGTTATATTGGCGTGAATCTCATAGGAATTGGGAAGAGCCAGGTACAGGAAGCTGCCCAACAGCCGCACTCCCAGCCCGATGTGGGAGAAGCGGGAGGACAGGAATATGTTCACGGGGAGGATCTGCACGACGATGGCGCACAGGTTCATCACAAGTGGTGCGAGAGAGAATGGAACGAGCAACGCGAGCATAGCGACCAAACGAAGAAGGAGATGGACATAGCCACCATAGATGACGGGGAAAGAGCGGAAGCCCATTTCATAGGCAGCTCGATAAAACACGGCGCCGTCTTCGGCGAAAAATTGGGCGTTGAGGATGGCATCGGGGCGGCGGGACCAGACAATCAGGAATGAGAGTAGGAACACAACGGCTTGCAGCCGGATGCCGCCGATGCGCTGCTGTGGCGCTTCGCGCACCATGGTTTTCGGGCTCGAGACGGATCCGCCGCTCCAGACGCGTTTGATCTTGCGAATCCTGGCCTTCGTCTCGGGCATATGTGGAGGACGCGGTCAGCGAGCGCGGCAAAAGAAAAAAGGCCGGACGATTATATCGCAAGGCCCTTGGCAGAGAAAGATCTGCGAGGCGCAGGGTAGTGCCCTGCTTTGAAAGGAGCGCACGTGGGCCAAAGCACCTGCAAGAATCTGGACGGTAGCAGCTTCTGGAACACTACCGTCATCTTCGTGGTATGGAATGATGCGGTAGCGCAGCTTATCCCCTCTTCTTCCCTTTCGGTTTCTTCTTCCCGCTAACGGTCTTACGGGAGGGCTTCGCTACCTTCTTGGACGACTTGTGCTTCTCGGCCTTCGGCGGATTGTGGGCCTTCGCAACCTCGGCTTTTGCTGCGGGCGGTGGCGCCGGCGCAGCGGTTTCGCCCTTCCCTTTCTTCTTGCCTACAGTCGGAGCAGGCACCGGTGCTGCCTGGGCCGCGGCCGCAGCCGCCTTGGCAGCCCGTCCACGCTTCGGCGGCGGCGGGGGTGGCGGCGGGGGTGGCGGAGCAAGCGGCTTCAGGAATTTCAAAATCTCCGTCCGCGAGTGCAGCTTTCCGTCCAGCAACAGCATGAATACATCGTGAGCAATCTTGGGATACTCCGGCATTTGCGGAGTAATGCGCAGCTCCGTCATCTCTAGCAATGGCAGCTTCTGTTGCACCTGCCGCCACTTGCCGAAAAAGTTCTTGATCTTTTGCGCCACTGCTTGCTGCTTTGCCGTGACCTCAAGGAAAAGAACCATCTCCGGCCGCGCTTCCGAAAGCAATTTCCACGTCCGGGAAGGCGTCGCGGCTTCTTTACCGGTCAAGCGCTTCGCCAAGTCCTTGGCGTTGTCTTCGAGATCCTTCCACGCCGCCACCAGATCTTTGCGCGGAATCAACTTGCGCATGTCGGCAATATCTTTGTCACCGAGGCGCGCGGTCAGGAAATACAGCACCGCTGGCGAAGGATCAGGCGTGTATCCCAGCTGGTTCATCTGCTGCCGGGTTTTCATCAACTGACCCAGCCCCGCAGTGTCCACCTTTGCCGTGGACCAATGCGGATTGAGCACCTTCAGCAACTCTTCTTTTTCCAGCACGCGGACGATATGCAACGGGTCGTCCTCGTAGGCCAACTGTTCGATCTCCTGCCCAATGGCCCGGTCGGTGATGTACTCAATGTAGTTATTTTCTTTGGCGGACTGAATCCGGGCCAGCGTGCGCTCCTCGATCGGCCAATGAAAGCGCGCCGCAAAACGGGCCGCACGAATCAGCCGCGATGGATCTTCCATGAACGAATAGTTATGCAGAATGCGGATCAGCTTGGCTTCAATATCGGCCGCCCCATTGAATGGGTCCATCAACAAACCGCGCGACCCTGGATTCAGCGACAGGGCCATGGCGTTGATGGTGAAATCCCTCCGACGCAGGTCTTCGATGATCGTCCCCGGCGCAATGATCGGAGGCTTCCCCGTCTTCTCGTAGCGCTCGGTGCGAGCCGTGCTGATCTCGGCGCGCACATTGCCGGGCAGCACAAGATACAGGGTCTTGAGATCGTCGTCCGCCGACGCGACTACCGCCCCGGCGTGTTCGAGTTGCTTTTGCAGCTTGAGGGGATTGCCCTGAACCGTGAAGTCCAGATCGCGAATGGGAAACCCGCTGATAATGTCGCGGACCGCGCCACCGGTCAGGTAAATGTTCATGCCCGCGTCGCGGGCGATGTCCTGCACCAGCGTAACGCCCCGCTGCTGGTCGGGAGTCAGCCGGATTTCCATCGTGTAAATGTAATCAGCCATGCCTTATTCAGTTTCCAGAGTTACCAGGCTGCAATTCCCCGGGGTCGGCCGGAGCAAGATTTCCACAGGGTCCAATCCCTCCTACCCAGCGGCGTCCGGCACGTCTTACGTAAACTGCTCTGTAGACTAGACTTAGACGAGTTAAGATGGATGGCAGCAAACTACAGAAAATAACACAATGTTAACAATTTGGCTACTGTGAATGAGATGACTCACTATGTTCGAGGCAAAAGTGTGAGAATCTGATTAAGCTCACTGCCGGAAAGCCTCCGCCTGAGCCACTTTGGCCAATCCCTATGCCTTCCACTCACAAAAAGGTGGTCGTCCGGAAAATGGATCGCGATTCCATCAACGGCTACGTCGCACCTGCCAATTTCGTGCGTGAAGGCAAGTTGGAATTGCTCAATACCGCAGGCAATGTGGTCACCATCGACTTGAAGGACATCAAGGTCGTCTACTTCGTTCGCGAATTCGGAGACGCCGACTCTCCCAGCCGCAAAACCTTCACTACGCGTCCACGCACCGAGGGATTGTGGGTGCGGCTTCGATTCAAAGACAACGAAGTCTTGGAAGGCATGATGCCCAACGACCTCTCGTTAGACACCGCCGAGGGTTTTCTCATTAATCCGCCCGACCTGCGCTCGAATACGCAGCGTCTCTTTGTGCCACGCAGCGCGCTCGAGTCTCTAACCGTGCTGGCAGTGATCGGGGCCGCTCGGCGTCAACGCCGTGGGGTCCCCGCAGATGCGGGACAGGTACCGTTGTTCGGGGAGTAAGGTTTGCTAACCGCGTCAACAATCCATGCCGATCCCCGCCTCAAAACTTGTGGCGTAAGGCTCCTCCAATTCGCCACGGTGCTCGGAATTCTGATGATTGCCACCGCCTGCGGCGGGGGATCTAACTCCCAACCACCACAGCAGACCACGACCCCGCCGCCAACCGTCGCGCTCACCCCACTCAGCACTGATACTTTCACCAACCCCGGCAGCCAGCACGCCACTGAAGTGGAGGCCAGCGCCGCAGCGTCAGGCTCTACGATTGTCAGCGCATTCCAGGTGGGCCGCATTTTCAGCGGTGGCGCATCCGACATCGGCTTCGCCACATCCACGAACGCCGGCTCCACGTGGATCAGCGGTCCGCTGTCAGGCATCACCATCTACGAGCAGGGCACATTCAGCGCAGCCAGCGATCCAGTCGTAACCTTCGACGCCGCCCATGCCACATGGATCATCTCCTACCTCGCTATCGCGAACGCGGACCAGGTTGCCGTAAGCCGATCCTCAGACGGGCTCGTCTTTGACAATCCGATCATCGTTAGCGCCACGCCCGATTCCGACAAGAACTGGATCGCCTGCGACAACACTCCCGCCAGTCCTTTCTTCGGCCATTGCTACGTCGAGTGGGATGATCCCGGCAACCAGGACCTCATCTGGATGAGCACTTCGACCGACGGCGGCGTGACCTGGGCGCCCGCCCATCACACCGCCGACCTCGCCGCCGGTATCGGAGGCCAGCCCGTCGTTCAGCCCAATGGCACCGTCGTCGTGCCCATCGAGAGCGCCACAGGTGCCAAGATCCTGGCCTTCACGTCGACCAACGGCGGCAACGGTTGGAATGCTTCTACAACAATTTCATCGATCACCGACCATCTCGTCGCCGGCAATCTGCGCACATCCGCCCTACCCTCCGCTGCAGTGGACGCAGCCGGAACGGTCTACACCATCTGGCAAGACTGTCGCTTTCGCACCGGATGCACCTCCAACGATCTCGTGATGAGCACCTCAACCGACGGCGTGACCTGGACCGCTCCAGCCCGCATCCCCATTGACTCCCTCACCAGCACCGTCGATCACTTCATTCCCGGCCTGGCCGTCGAACCCGCAACTTCAGGCAGCACCGCGCACCTCGCCCTGACTTACTATTACTACTCAGCGGCGAACTGCGGCGCCTCCCCCTGCGCGCTCTATACCGGATTTATCTCCTCGCCCGATGGCGGCAACACTTGGACCGCTCCCGAAACCCTAGCCGGGCCCATGTCCCTGGCGTGGCTGCCCAACACCTTCGCCGGACTGATGGTGGGCGATTACGTTGCCACCGCCTACTCCGGAGGCAAGGCCTTCGCCATCTTCGCCGCCGCGCAGGCAAACTCAGGAACGTTATTCGACGAGCCCATCTACACCACAACCACCGGACTCACCGCCGCCAAACAAGCTGTGGCCTTCACCTCCGCCACCGAGCAACCCGTCCCCAACGCCCACTCCGACCACCCTCGCCGCCAGTTCTACGATCAGGAACATCGCTACCCGATCCCCCACGACTAGTCGTGCAGGGGATTGCCTGTGTGGGGACGGATCTCTGACCCGTCCCGCCGGAGCAAGGCTGCGCTGCCGACAGAAACAATCAATGCCGCTGCTCATAACTTTTCCCTCACTGCCTCAAATTAAGTCGTCGCAGTTAAGATAATGCCGTGGGAAATGTAACTCCGGCAGCGATCGCGGCCCTGGCAATTGAGCTCGCTCCTGCAGTGGCGTTTGGCCTTGCCGCGGAGCGCATCACACCAGCAGTTCAGCGTTGGTCGATCGTTGCTCGCGTCGCCTTTCCCGCGCTGTATGCCCTGCCATACATCCTGGTTGCGACTACCCATCACATCTTTCGATGGCGATGGTTCGCACTCTACGTGGGGCTGCCCGTGGCGGTCGCATGGCTGCTCGGGCAAGCTGCGGCCACCGATCGGGAGCAGCGCGGCAACTGGCGGGATGCCATCGTTCTGCTGATGCTGGGCCTCGCTGTCGATTTGCGCTGGTTCGACGAGGCTTGGCCCAACGGACTGCGCGCCCTGAATGAATTGCTTCTCGTGGACATAGGCTTGTATGGCTTTCTGGCCATTCGCCAGCTCAGTGGAACCGGCTACGACTTTCACCTGCGCTGGAGCGATTGGAAAAGCGGCTTTCGGGAACTGGTCCTTTTCACACCTTTGGTTTTGGTCCTGGGACTGGCGCCCGGATTCATCCATCCCCATGCCAGCCTGCCGCAAGCGGGCACAGCGGTGCTGCGATGGGTGGGGATTTTCTGCTTCACCGCCGTCCCCGAAGAACTCTTCTTTCGCGCCTGGGTGCAGAATCTACTCGAACGCCGCGCGGGGCGCCGGACAGCCCTTCTGATCGCTTCGGCTCTCTTCGGACTGTCACACTTCAACAAGCGCTCGGCGCATTTCAACTGGCGCTATGTATTGCTGGCCACCATCGCGGGGATTTTCTACGGACGCGCCTGGCGCGAACAGCGGCGCGTGCCGGCCTCGGCCATCACCCATGCCAGCGTCGATTGGATATGGGGGCTCTGGTTCTAAGAGCGGGCGATCACGCTTGACCTCTGCCCGGAGCAGGCGCACAATCCTCCTCAAAACGACTTTCGTGGATTGGCCCGCGGCCAAAAAGGAGGAACTATGCCGGTCAAGGTAAAGCAGGGTGATCTTGGGCTACTGCAGCATGCCACGTCCAAGGAACTTCTGGAGTCGAAAATTCCCGCACGCCTCGCCTATGTCTGGACCGACGGGACGCCCAGAGTCATCCCCATTTGGTTTCACTGGAACGGGCGAGAGATCATTATGGCAAGCCCGCCCAAAGCGCCCAAACTGAAAGCCTTGGCCAAGAACGCAAAGGTGTCGCTCACCATCGACGACAACATTTTCCCCAACAAAGTGCTCATGATCCGCGGCAGCGCTCGCCTGCAAACCCTGGACGGAATCGTGCCCGAATACGCCCTGGCTGCCGAACGCTACTTCGGACCCGAACAGGGCAAGGCCTGGGTCGAGAAGCTTCGGAGCATGATTTCAAACATGGTGCGAATCACGGTCACGCCGGAATGGGTCGGCCTGCTCGACTTCCAGACGCGTTTCCCCAGCGCCCTGTCGTCCTGATGATGCGGCGGTAACTTTATCATTCTCCAAATTTTGAGGGCATCGCCCCTATCCCGCTCCGATGAAAATCGGTTCTTGGCCGACAATTGGTTAATTTTCCTGAGCCTTTTTCTGCCGGTTTCGCGCTTTATACCAATAGAGGGGGGTAATTCCATCCGGGATGCGCGCCGGCACCCTCCCGCTACCAAGAAGGGGGAGCTGTACCGGTCAGCGGGGTGGTTCTGGTTCGCATCCCTGCGGTGGCCCTGATCCTTTTCCGCTACGGCTGCGCCTCAATTACAATCACGGTCTCGCTCTTACGGACACTCAAATGAAACTTGCACAGATTGCTTCTGCGCTGGGGTCGCGTCTGGAAAATGGCTCGCCCGATACCGAGATCACGGGCGTGGCTGGAATTGAAGAAGCCGGCCCGGGCCAGCTGACGTTCGTGGCCAACCCAAAGTACGCGGCTGCGGCCCGACGGACGAAAGCATCAGCCGTCGTCGTTGCCGAAGACTTCCCTGCCCTCGCGACGGCAATGTTGCGCGGCAAGAATCCGTATCTGACATTCGCACGAGCGATAGGTCTGTTCCATCCGCCGTCCAAGTACGCCGCCGGAATTCATCCCACGGCAGTGATACATGCTTCCGCCCGGATTGGCGAGGGCGCACACGTCGGACCCTATGTCGTCGTTGGTGAGTCCGTCGAGATTGGAAGACGCGCCGTGCTATTGGCGCACGTGGTGATTTATCAGGGGGTGAAAATCGGCGACAACTTCATGGCTCATGCTCACGCCGTGGTCCGCGAGCACTGCCGCATTGGAAATAACGTGATGCTGCAGAACGGCGTGGTTATTGGCGCTGACGGCTTCGGATTCGCGAAAGACGATCTCGGCCACTGGTACAAAATTCCCCAGCCGATGCCCGTGGTGATTGAAGACGATGTGGAAATCCAGGCGAATTCCTGCATCGACCGCGCCAGCGTCGGCGAAACTCACATTTCCCACGGCACTAAGATCGACAATCTGGTGCAGGTTGGTCATGGCTCACGCATTGGCGAACATTCGCTGCTGGCGGCGCAGGTCGGTCTCGCCGGCTCGACCGATGTAGGCAACAACGTAATTCTCACGGGACAGGTGGGCGTCGTGGGGCATTGCAAGATTGGGGATGGCGCCATCGTTACCCCGCAAAGCGGCGTTGCGGGCAACATCGAGGCTGGGGCGATTGTCAGCGGCTCTCCCGCCATCGATCACAGATTGTGGTTGAAGGTTTCAGCGCTGCTGAGCCGATTGCCGGAAATCGCGAAGGCCGTGCGGGTCAAGAAAGATTAGCCGTCCGTTTCTTATGTTGCGTCATGCCGAGGCCGGCCGCGAGTGATTTGGTTGTCCGCGCGAGATCCTTAGCCCGGCTACGGGCTCAGGATGACGTCCCATCTAGGTCACGACTAAGTCTCACGCCGACGCTTTTCCTTCGTGAACCTTTGTGTCCTCTGTGGCTGTCGGGATTGACTCTTGAAGCTCAACCGGCAAGCCGCTGTCGATGGCTCGACGGACTTTCGCCATCAGGCAGTCGCGGCTGCCGAAATCTTTGGGCTCGATCGGGGCGTGAAAGATTACCGTCACGGTCCCTGGCTTGATCGCGAACCTGCGCTTGGGCATGACCTCGTGCGAGCCGACGATAGTCACTGGAACCACAGGAACGCCGCACTCCTCCGCCAAGTAAAACGGTCCCTTCTTGAAGGGCAGGAGCTTGCCATCGAAGGAGCGGTGCCCTTCGACGTAGATGGTCATGTTGATGCCCTGACGGATTACATCCGCGGCGCCGCGGACGGCGGCGATTCCTGACTCGCGGTTTCCACGATCCACCGGAACGAGCGATCCGAAGCGCATAAGCCTTGCCAGCACCGGAACACGGAACAATTCTTTCTTGACCATAACTGACATGCGGCGCGGAATCAGTGGCATCAGGATCGGCGGGTCAACATTGGAAAGGTGATTGGACATGAAGATGTAGGTGCGGGCGGGATCGAGTTTGTCCAAGCCAACGGTCTTCACGTGAATTCCAGCCAGTCTAACCCCGTTCCATGCGCCCCACATTGTCATGCGATAGAGAAGACTGACGTCGCCGCTTATCAAAGTCCAGGGAAAGCCGATCAAGGCCGCGAACGGCAGCAGTACGGCCCAGAATCCGAGCATGACGAGAGTGCGAATCATTTCTGTGGCGCGATGTTGTCCACGTGGCTCAACTCAAAATCAATTTGTTCTCGGTGCCCGAGTTCTGCGTCGCACCGAGTGATTTCAAACGCTCCGGAAGCTTCTCGTAAATGCTGCCAAAGCCTCCGTTGGAGAGAATGGCGACAACATCGCCCGAACGCATCTCGGGCGCCACCAGTTGGACAATTCCCTCTACGGTGGGCACAATACGCGCCCGCCGGCCATGCTTCTGGATCTGCGCTGCGACCGTGGCCAAGTCCAGGCGTTCGGCTTCCGGAATTGCTTCCGACATGAAGACTTTTGCCACGACTACTTCGTCTGCCAGCGCTAGGCTTCTCGCCAATTCATTTTGCAGCACGTTGCGTCGCATAGTATTCGAGCGCGGCTCGAGGATCGCCCACAAGCGCGCACCCGGATAGTTCGAACGCAGAGCGGTGAGCGTACCCGCGATTGCCGTCGGGTGATGAGCAAAGTCATCGATGATGGTAATGCCATTCACCCTGGCGCGGACCTCAAGGCGCCGCTTCACACTTTTGAAGGTCTTCAGCGCGGCCGAGATCTCTTCCCGCGATATACCGCATCCGGCGGCCATTGCGGCCGCGGCGGTTGCGTTCCATACGTTGTACTCGCCCGCCACCGCGTATTCGAAATCCCCCCAGGGCTTTCCATCCCGCCGAAGCGACCATGTGGTTCGTCCGGGTTCCAGATGAAGGTTGGTGATTTGCCAAGTTGCGCTCGTGGCGGATCCATATCGTTCCACCGGGCAGAACGCGCGAGCAAGACAACGGTCGAGACTCTCTCCGGTATCGAAGGCGATAATGCGGCCGCGGCGCGGCACCAGATTCACCAAACGCTTGAACGCGGTTTCCACGGCATCGAGGTCTTTATAGATATCCGCGTGATCAAACTCAACCGAGGTCAGGATGACAGAGTCTGGAAAGTAATGCAGGAACTTCGGGCCCTTGTCGAAGAAAGCGGTATCGTACTCGTCGCCTTCTAAGATGAAGTGCTTGCCCTGTCCCAGCCGAAAACTGCTGCCAAAGTTTTCTGCAATGCCGCCGATCAGGAAAGAGGGCTGAAGCCCTGCAGTGTGACAAATCCAAGCCAGCATGGAGGTCGTGGTTGTCTTGCCATGCGTGCCCGCAACCACCAGCACTTCCTTGCCGCGCAGAAATTCATCATGAAGAATTTGCGGCAGCGAACAGAACGGGATGCGCTGATCGAGAACGTGCTCCAGTTCCACGTTGCCGCGCGAGATGGCATTGCCCACCACCACCAGGCCGGGTTGCGGTTGCAGGTTTTGCACGGCAAATGGCTGGGACAAGGGAATGTCGAGTGATGCCAGAAAGTCTGACATAGGCGGATACGCGGCTGCGTCGGAACCAGTGACGCGAAAGCCGCGCTGCTGCAGCATCCCGGCCAGTGAGGCCATCGCCGTGCCGCAGATCCCAATCAGGTGGATGTGTTTGTTGTCCGTCATGATTTGATGTGTGCTACACGCTGTCCTAAATGCGACGATGTTGCTTCCGGCGTCGTCGCGGATTCCAGAATCAGGAGGCTTCCCGCTGCTTTGCCCACATTGAGCGCCGCGCGCACTCCCAAAGGAAGCGTGATGTTGCGGCGGG
>Ga0209415_10004432_pt1 | contig 25715 bp, 20 predicted proteins | sample PeaSoiSIISIP2007_FD_187696 | JGI IMG/M metagenome (GOLD analysis project Ga0209415, IMG submission 187696) | Peat soil microbial communities from Weissenstadt, Germany - SII-SIP-2007 (SPAdes) (version 2) | ecosystem: Environmental > Terrestrial > Soil > Wetlands > Peat | place: Germany... | reverse complement strand
ATGGTGCGAGTGCCGGGAGTCGAACCCGGATCGACGGCTTCGGAGGCCGCTACACTATCCATTGTGCTACACCCGCAAAGTGAGCTTCAGGGGGCGAATGAAATGGTCAGGCAGGCGGGGCGTCAAGCCGTCGCGAGAAACCTGTTGATCCGCCGGATGACCCGTTCGCGGCCGAGCACCCGGATCATCCCGTAGAAGCTCGGTCCGACTGCGGTGCCGGACACGGCGAGCCGCGCCGGGTGGATATAATCACCGGTTCCCACGCCGTGCTGCGCCGAGAGCCCGACGACAAACGCCTCGAGCGCCGCGTCGCTCGAGTAGTCGGCTGACGGCAGCGCGCCGAGGAATTCGCCAAGGCGCGCCTTCGGGTCCCCCTTTGAGAACACCTTCTCCTTCGCCTTGGGATCTACCGCGTACTCCTCGCTGAAAAAATAGCCTATGAAGCCGGGCAAGTCCTCAATCGCGCGCACCTTTGGCTGGCAGAGGGCGATCACCTCGCGCAGGTATGCCTCGTCGGGCTGGCCGCCCGCAAAGAAGCCGCGCCCCTGCAGGAAGTCCCGCGCGAGAGAGAAGCAGCGTTCGGGTGCCATCTCGTGCAGGTACACCATGTTCAAGTGGGCGAGCTTTTTCTCGTCAAACCGCGCGTTGCTCTGGTTGACGCCCGGCAGGTCGAAGAGCCTCACGATCTCCTCCAGGGGCAGCTTCTCCCGGTCGTCCTTCGGCGACCAGCCGAGGAGGCTCAGGAAATTGACGAGGGCCTCGGGCAGAAACGCCCGCTTCCGGTACTCCTCGACGAGCGCGCCCTGGTCGCGCTTCGACATCTTGCCGGGGCCGTTCTGCTTGAGGATGAGCGGGAGATGCGCGTAGACCGGGATCTGCGCCCCGAACGCCTTGAGGAGCTCCGTGTGCTTGCTCGTGTTCGATAGGTGGTCCTCGCCCCTGATGACATGGCTGACCCGCATCGCAATGTCGTCGACGACGTTGACGAAGTGGAAGACCGGCTTGCCGTCCGACCTGAAGATGACGAAGTCCTTTTCCTCCGTCCGCGCCACCCTGCCCCGGACGGCGTCCTCGATGACCTGCGGCTCGCCCGAGATCCTGAAGAACACCGCGCCGTCCTTCTCGTAGGTCCGGCCAGCGGCCCTCAGGCGGCCGAGGTACTCGGCGTAGACCGGCGCCCGCTCGCTCTGGAGGTACGGGCCGAAGGCGCCACCGACCTGGGGTCCCTCGTCCCAGTTGAGGCCCAGCCAGCGCAGGCTGTCGTAGATCAGGTTGAGGAACTCGTCGCTGTTTCGCGACTGGTCGGTGTCCTCCACGCGCAGGATGAACACGCCGCCCGTGTGGCGCGCGTAGAGCCAGTTGAACAGGGCGGTCCTCGCGCTTCCGATGTGGAAGAAGCCCGTCGGGCTGGGCGCAAATCGGACTCGGACCTGTGTCATGGGGCGGGGCGTGGATTGCTGCTTGTGATTCGGGCGGGGGACCAGCAAGAACCAACGCGTGTCCGCTGTCAAAGCCTCACCCGTCGACGCCCTCGCCCTTGCCGCCCAACTTGAGGGCGCCGGCGCCAGGGCCGGCTTCACAAGCGAGGCGTTCGGCGACTCCGGCGGCATTCCCCTTCTCGCTCTCACCAAGCGCACCCCGGGGCCGAGGCCGCGGATCTACCTCTCGGCGGGAATCCATGGGGACGAGCCCGCCCCTCCCCTCGCGCTCCTGTCGCTCATCGAGTCCGGTGAGTTCGACGCGCGGGCCGTCTGGTTCATATGCCCGATGCTCAACCCCCAGGGCCTCGCAAGGGCGACCCGCGAGAACGCCTCCGGCGCGGACCTGAACCGCGACTACCGCCACCTCGCCTCCCCGGAGGTCCGCGCCCACGTCGGGTGGCTTGAAAGCCAGCCGAACTTCGACCTGGCCGTGTGCGTCCACGAGGACTGGGAGTCGACCGGGTTCTACCTCTACGAGCTCAATCCGGACGGGCGCCCGAGCCTCGCGGAGCCGATGATCGCCGCCGTGTCCGGCATCTGCCCCATCGACCCGAGCCCGCTTATCGAGGGGCGCGAGGCCAGGGGGGGGATCATCCGGCCGCTCCTTAACCCGCTTGAGCGCGAAAAGTGGCCGGAGTCGATCTACCTCCAGGTGCACCATACGAGGCTCTCCTACACGATTGAGACGCCCTCGTCCCTGGCCCTGGCCACGCGGGTCGCCGCGCTGCGCGCGGCCCTGGGGGCCGCGATTGCGATCACCTGCTCGGGCCCCGGCTCGCCGGCCTGAGAGGCGGCGGCCCGGGGGCCTCACCGCCCATGTCCGGCCGGGCTCCGGGTGAAAATGATTCCCGCGAGCAGCGCCGACGTCGCCCAGCCCGCCGCCGCCAACAAGAACGCGGTCGACGCACAGGCGGGCCGGTAGCGGACGACAAGCTGGTAGTCGCCCGCGGCGGGAACAACGACCCCCTGGAAGGCGTGGTTAACGCGCTCCACCGCGACCGGCTTCCCGTTGAGCTCCGCGTGCGGATAGCCCGGCCAATTCACCTCCGACAGGACCAGAATCCCGGGCCCCGGGGCGCGGACGCTCAGCGAGGTCGCGTTCTCGGTCAGGCTGTACGCGCGGGCGGCGACGACCGCCCTGTCCGCAAGCGCGCCGCTCATGCCCGACAGCTGCGGCGACTTCGCAAGGTCGAGCGCCTGGACCGCGGCAAAGGGGCGTCCATCCCCCTGGGCGACGAGAGCCATGAGCTCGGACGCCGTCCTGTAGCTCGCGACCCGGTCGGTGAAGAACGCGCGCGGCCACGCCGTCGCGCTTTCCGAGACCTCGAGGTCGCTGGTGAACGCGCGCCGCAGCGACGCCTTCGCCTCGGGCTCGGTGCCCGGGATGTCGAAGTAGTAGCGGACGTTCAGTAGGTCCAGGATCCGCTGGCACCGCGCGACATCGGCCGGTGACAGGTAGATCCGCCAGTCCCACATCCGCTCAAGGGGCGAGGCCTTGACGAGCTCCCTGAGCTCCGGACTCGAGACGGCGTCGGGGCCGCAGATCTCCTCGATGCCGTACTCGCCGCTCCAGCCGGGCATGAGGTTCCCCCGGAAGCCGATGCTGCGGGCGGGATCCCCGCGCCCAGCGCCCTTCACGAAGGCGACCGCCGCGGAGCTCGCATGAAAGTCGGCGCGCCGGCCGGGATGGACCGCGTACTGCTCAAAATGGACGGACGGCGGCTGCAGGCCCTGCCTCCAAAGCAGCGCGGCGAGGCAGAGTGCGATGCCCAGCGCGCCGGCCGGCGTGAAGCGGCCCCGCGCCAGAGACCGGCGCGAAAGCGTGGCCAGGCCGGCGAGCGCCAGGACGAGCGAGCCAAGGTAGACCCAGACAAAGGGAGGCACCGGAAGCGACTGGCCCGGGCGCACGACGGAGAAGGCCTCTCCCGTCTCCACGGGCCTGTGGGCGGCCTGGCCGAAGGCGATGAACTGAAAGACCAGGAAGAAGAGCAGGAGTGAGGCGATCGCGAGATCGGCCCTGCCCTCCGGCTTTCCCAGGCGGTCGAGGGCTGTCGCGAACCCGAAGCCGGCGAGGACGGACCAGAGGATGATCAGGGCGCAGGAGAAGCAGTTGTCGACGTGGGCCACGTTCGCGAGGAACGGGACCCTTTCGATCCACGACGGGGGGACCAGCCCGAAGGCCAGGGCCAGGGGAAGGAGGCTGGCCGCGGCCAGCGCCGCGGCGGCCCTGTTCCGGAGCTGGCTCCTGAGGGTCGCGAGAAAGTACAGGACGCCGGCGAGGACGAGGAAGTTGGCCGCCGGGTCGAAGACCCGCGTCCCGTGAGTCAGCGGGCGGTACAGGGCCTCATCAAAGGCGCCGAGCAGCATCGAGGGCTGGATCTGGTAGGCGCTCGGGACGCCGTATCCCGTGTACCCGTGGCTCAGGGCGTCCAGGAAGACGAGCCACACCGGACTGGTGATCAGTGCCAACAGGACCGTTCCGATGGCGACTCCCGCGAGCCTGCAGAGGGACAGGCGCCAATCGTCCTCAGTGGCCAGTAGGACGATCAGGCCCGAGAGGTTCATGGTCGCAAGCAGCATGTACGCCTCCTTGACCGTGCCACTTGAAAGCAAGGCGGCATTCGCACCCACGAATGCGGCCGTCCAGAGGGCGATGCGCGGCAGGCCGCGCTGCCTGCCCAGCTTGAGCCAGCAAAACAGTACCCAGGGAGCGTAGCAGAAGCTGAAGATCGCTGGATGGTTGATGCGGTATACGAATAGCCCCACGAAGGGGGCTCCCAGGCCCACCACCGCCGCGGCTGGCAACCGGCCGGTCAGCTGGAGGACCATCAGGCCGAGGCAGGCGCCGAGGAGCCATTTTGCGGCGACATACTTAAGGTCCCAGGCCCACGCGCCGCCGCCCGCGGCCATCACCAGGAGGTTCAGCGGGTCGCCAACCATCGCCTGGCCCTGGCCGATCAGGGGAACGCCGCAGCTGTTGAAGCGGTTCCAGTAGGGCGTCTCCGCCCGCGCGAGCGCCCGCCCCTCGGTCTGCACATAGGGGACGTGCTGCCAGAGGATGGCCCCAATGTCGGAACCCACCGCATCCGTTACACGGCCATCGCCGCCTCCCGGGAGAGTCGGGTGAGTGTCATAGAGGAGCGTCATGTACTGCATCTCAGGCGAAACAAAGCTCTCGCCCAGGAACAGGACCGGGTACGAGCTCGCCACGGCCGAGGCCGCAGCGACGCAGGCCACGGCAAGCCCGGGCCGCTGCCTGAGCCAGGCGAACGGCCGCCAGGCGGCGAGCCGGAGCCGCGGCACGAACTGAAGGGCCAGCAGGACTGCGAGGATGCCGGCGAACGGCCGAAGCGAGAGGCGCGCGAGCTCCCTTGCCGTCGCCCGGAAGGGCGCTGACGGCAGGTCGACCACGAGCGGCTCCCTGAACTTGACGAGCAACTGCGGGTCGTTCCCTCCAGGCACGACGTCCACCTTCAGCCGGCCGCGCTCGAGGCTGAGCGACTTTATCTGGTTGAGCGGCCTGAAGTCGCCCAACGGGATCTGCCGGAGGAGCCGGTCCTGGGCATCGACGATGGCCGCGTCGCAAAGCAGGATCTGCCCGTCGTTGTCAATTGGGTCGAACCGGAGCTCGGAGTAGGTCCCGATAGGGACATAAAGGCGGTAGGTCCTGGGATCGGCGCCCGGGGTGATGGGAAGAATCGATGAGTCGGCCTCCAGGTATCCCCGCCCGCCGTTCCAGTAGAGCTGGACGTGACCGCCGGCCGACGAGGCCATCGTGACCCGCAATGCATAGACGCGGGCGTCCGGCGCAACCTGCCTCGAATTCGAAAGGCGGGGCACCGCCGCGAGCAGGCCGAAGAGCGCCGCGGCGAGAAGGGCGCCTGCCGACACAAATCTCATGGAAGGATGGGCGCCTCGGCCTTCGCCGGCGCCAGCCCGTGGCGCTCGCAGAAGCCGCGAATGTCGTCGGGCAGCGGCGCCTCGAAGACGCACCGCTCTGCGTCGACGTCGATCTCAATCCTGGCGCAGTGGAGCGCCTGGCGCGCCAATAGGAGGCGCGCCTCGAGCTCCGGCGTCCATCCGCCGTCGATGAACTCGAGGTAGAGCCGGGCGTCGGGACCGTAGATCTTGTCGCCCACGACGGGGTGGCCCAGCCACTGGGCGTGGGCCCGGATCTGGTGCTTGCGGCCCGTCTCGGTCGTCACCCTAGCAACGGTGAACCCCCCCGAGTGCGAGAGGGCCTCGAAGCGGGTGATGGCCGGCTGCCCGTCCGGGCGGACGGCCGACTTGATGAAGATCGGGCTCGCCGTGTCGTCGCCCAGGGGCTGGTCGACCGTGCGCGCACCGTCGAACTCGCCTGTCAGGATCGCCAAGTAGGTCTTGCCCACCCTGCGCTCCTGCATCGCCGTCTGCAGGCGGGCCGCCAGGAGCGGGTTCTTCGCCAGCACGACAACCCCGCTCGTTTCCCGGTCGAGCCTGAAGACGAGGTGGATCGTGCCGAGCCCCGTGTGCTCGCGCGCGGCCCCCACCAGGCTCGACCAGGGGCCGTGCTTCGACGGGTGGCACACGACGTCGCCCGGCTTGTTCACGACGAGGAGCCTGTCGTCGTCGCGGATGATCCAAGACCGCAGCTCCCCGGGCTCGATTATCCTGGCGGGGCCCTGGGCGAGGCGCCTCGGCCAAGCCGACGCCCTGGGCCCGCGTTGCCCGGGCTCGCTCACGGCTTCAGCCTGCTCAGGCGCCACCGCGCCATGACGCGCGCCGTCATCCTCGCGGCAAGTGGCTTCGGCAGCTTCGTCACGATGGCCGCGGCGATCTTGTTCGTCCACCCGCTCACAACCATGGACTTTCCGGCCGCCAGGGCCCGCAGGGAGGCCATGATCACCCGCTCGGGCGTCTCCGTGAACGCGTCCGGCACGGTGTCTTCGTTGAGCCCCGCCCGCCGGAAGAACTCGGTCGATGTCGGCCCGGGACAGACCACGAGCGCCCGGACCCCGGTCCCGCGGAGCTCCTCGTTGAGCGCGAGGCTCCAGTGGAGCACGAAGGCCTTGGACGCGGCGTACGTGCCGAGGTAGGCGGTGGGCTGGAACGCGGCCGTCGAGGCAACGCTGATGATCGCGCCCCCGCGCGACCGGATGGCCGGCAGGAGCCCGCCCGTCAGGTGGACCACGGCGCGCACGTCCACGTCCACCATCTCGAGCTGGCGCTCGACCCCGGACTCCTCGAACCGACCGTAGACCCCGAATCCGCTGTTGTTGAAAAGGAGGATCCGGCCGGCCGGCGCCTGATTTGTCAAAAAATCCTGAATCTTCCGGAGCGCCTCCTCCACCTCCTCCCTCCTCGAGAGGTCGCACGGGACATGGCGCAGGTTAAGCTTCAGTCCGTTTATGACCGGCTCGCGGCGAGAGAGGTTGCAAAACGCGAGATCCGGCCGCATCTTCCCGCATAGCTCAATGAACGATTTTCCAATCCCGGAAGATCCGCCAGTGACGATCGCCGTGGAGAAGTCTATTAGAGCGGCACCGGGATTCGGCATTGGGAGGGGTGCTTCAATTTTCCGCAGTCGGACCATCGTGCGGCCGCGCGCAGCCAGACAAGCATCAAACCAACAACCATGAACAGACAAAACAATCCGGAACTGATCGTCTCGGGCATTCACCTCGAACTCACACCGTCGCTAAAAACGTTTGTTCAGGAGAAATCGGACCGACTTTTCCGGCATGAGGAACGCATCCTCCGTCTGCGCGTGGAACTGGAGTACGACCCGAAGGAGGACGTCGGCGCGCGGTTCAAGGCGAAGGGGCACCTCACCATCAACGGCCCCGCGATGAACGCCTGCGTCGAGTCCGACGAGTGCCACAAGGCCGTGTCGCTCCTGGCGGACAAGCTTGACCGGATGCTCAACCGGCGCGCCCAACTTTACCGCGTGAGGCGCCACCAGCTCCACGCGGTCGAGCTCGGCGCCCCCCTGCCCAAGACGATCTAGGCCGGGGCCCGCCCCTACCACTTGACTTCGTCGGTCAGGCCGAGCCTCTCGACCAGCCCGGGCGGCGGGCCGTCGAAGCGCGCAAGGGGCACGTTGCCCTCGTATCCGATGTCCCTCATGCCCTCCGGCGTCGTGTAGAAGCCGCCCGCGACCAGGTTCCTGAACAGCCTGAAGAAGTCGGCCGCGGGCTTCAGGCCGGGCCTGCCCGGATCGTCCCGGGAGATGTCCTCGCAGAGCGACGCCCGCTGGGGCCCGGCCGCCTCCGCGAACACGGCTCCGTAGCGCCGCGCCGACTCAGCGTCGAGCCACGCGAGGCCCTCGAGGATCTTCTTTCCGTCCCTGACGTTGTCCGGGTACGGGGCGCTGACGAACTCGTCGATGAAGTCGGTCACGCCGACGGCCGAAGCGCTGGGTGAGCGGCTGTCGGCGGGTATCACGACGTCGCACAGGGCGGCCACCTGGCGCCGCTGCGCCGCGCTGAAGGTGAGCGGCCAGAGATCGCCGGGCTTGTACGCCCTGAGGAGGTCGGGGTCCAGGCCGTAGCCATCCGGCGGCTTGGCGGGTGCGCCCGCCGGCGCCTCGGCGGCCGGGACGCCAAAGGCCGGCCTTGAGGCGAATACAGCCCCGGCGCTGGCCGTGAGCATCCATTTTATCGCGACGCGCCGGTCGATTCGCATGGGGTCCGGGGTATTCAAGGTTCGGCCTCCTATATGTTGCCCCTGCGCATCTCGTCGAGGACGCGGTCGGCCGTGCGCCACGCTAGGGCCATGATCGTGAGCGTCGGGTTCTTGTCTGCGTTTGACGCGAACACGCCGCCGTCGGCGACGAAAAGGTTCGCGACGTCCCAGGCCTGCGACCAGGGGTTCGTGACCGAGTTCGACGGGGAGTTTCCCATGATCGTGCCGCCAACCTCGTGGATGATGGCGCCGCCGGCATGAATCGCCCGGCGACCGTCCGGGTCGGGAGCCTTCGTGTTCGTGCCGCCCATCGCCTCGATCCAGTCGGCGAACGTTCTCTGCATGTGGGCGGCCTGCTTGATCTCGTGCTCGGACCATTTCCAATGGAAACGCAGCACCGGTATCCCCCACTTGTCGACGACCGTGGGGTCGATCTCGCAGAACGAGTCGCGGTTGGGGATCATCTCGCCGCGGCCCGTGAATGACACGTAGGAGCCGTAGTACCGGCGGGCGTCCTCCTTGAGCCGGGAGCCGAAGCTCGTCGTGCCCCCCGCGTCGGGCAAGTAGGGCCCTTCGGCGCCCGGCATCATCTTTCCCGTTCCGAATTCGACGTGGTAGCCGCGCGCGAATCCGAGCCTCCCCCTCTTCTGCTCCCTGTAGAGCCACCAGGGCACGTAGACGTGGCCGCCGCCCGCCCCGTCCTCGTTGTGCGGGGGAAGGCTCTCAAGGAGGGGCACATGCCCGCCCCACTCCGCACCGACCGTGTCCATGATGTACCTGCCGACCAGGCCGCTCGAGTTCGCGAGGCCGTTCGGGAACCGGCCCGACTTGGAGTTCAGCAGCAGCCTGACCGTCTCGCAGGCGCCCGCCGCCAGGACGACGGCGCGCGCCGAGGCGCGGTGCTCTTGGCCCGTCGTCTTGTCGATGTAGGTGACCCCCGCCGCCCGGCCCTTCGTGTCCAGGTAGACCTCGCGGGCCATCGCGTTCGCCAGGATGTCGAGGTTGCCCGTCGCCAGCGCCGGTGGGAGGTGCACGGTCGTTGACTGGTAGTTGGCGCGGATCGAACACCCGCGCCCGCATGGGGTCGCCCAGAAGCAGGCCGCCCTGCCCTGCATGTCCTCGGACAGGATGCGCTGGGCCTTCGCGTTGCCCGGGTGGAGCCTTGGCGGGATCGCGCGGTGGTCGAGCATGCGGGTCAGGACCGCCCTGTGGATCGGGATGACGGGGATGCCCAGCCCTCGCCCCCGCTGGCGGGCGAGGAGCTCGCCGATCCTGGCCCTCGGGGGTGGCAGGAGGACCCCGTCCGGGGAGTCAGGCGTGTTCTCGAGGCCGTTGTTGCTGCCGAAGACGCCGATGAGCATCTCGACCTTGTCGTAGTACGGCGCGACATCCTCGTAGGATATCGGCCAGTCGAATCCGAGCCCGTCCCGGCTGCACGGCTTGAAGTCGTAGGGCCCGTTGCGCAGCGCGATCCGACCCCAGTGGTTCGTGCGGCCCCCGAGCATCCTCGCGCGCCACCACGTGAACTGGCGGCCCTCCTCGTCCGACGCGTTCGTGTAGGGCTCGCCGGGCACGATCCAGCCCCCGCCCACCGTCGCGTCGTGGAAGCCGAAGTACTTGTCGGGCGTCCCCGCGCCGCGCAGCGGCGCCGTGTCGTTCGTCTGGAACATGGGCGTCTCGGACACCGGATCGTACTTGCGCCCCGCCTCGATCATCAGCACCCGCGCACCCTCCATCGCGAGCGTGTAGGCCGCCTGGCCGCCGGCTGCACCGGAACCGACCACGACCACGTCATAATTGTCCGAAACGGATATCGGGGAGACTGACGCCATGGGACCTGCGATAAGGCACGAAAAGAGAGCCGTTCTTGGCGCCGATGTCCAACGGGAACGCAGGTGACCGCGCGACGCAGCTTGCCTCGGCCGGCGAAGCATGATGAGTGGCCGCGGTGCGCCTCATCCGAGAACTTGCAGCGCTGCTGGCAGCGCCCGCCGCGTTCGCGCAGGTCGAGACCCTTGACCCGGTGACCGTGAGCGCCACGCGGGCGCCCGAGCCCCTCTCGCAGGTGCCGTTCACGGTCCAGGTCATCCCGGGCGACGCATTCAGCTCCGGGGCCTACCTGACCGTGGACGACGCGCTCCGGGAGGCCGCGGACTTCAGCCTCTTCCGCCGGAACGACAGCCTAACGGCCAATCCGACCTCCCAGGGCGTGTCGCTGCGGGGCCTCGGGCCGAGCGGGGCCAGCCGCTCGCTCGTGCTCCTGGACGGGGTTCCGCTCAACGACCCCTTCGGCGGCTGGGTGCCGTGGAGCCTCCTTGCCGAGGACTCGATCGCCCGCGCCGAGATCGTCCCCGGGGGGGGCGCGACGGCGTGGGGCAACGCCTCCCTCGCGGGCGTCATCCAGCTCTTCACGGTGCAGCCTCCGCCGGGTTCCGGCTCCGCCCTCGTGCGCTGGGGCGATTTCTACACGCGCAGCGCCGAGTTCGCGCAGGCGGTCGACCTGGGGCCGGGTGTCCTCGAGCTCCGGGCCATGGACTTCGCGACCACCGGGACCAGCCTCGTCGCCTCCGAGGACCGCGGGCCTGTGGACATCGACGCGGCCAGCCGGCACGACTCGGTCTCGGCGCGGTGGCGGGGCTCGCTCGGCGGGGGCGTGTCCGCCACGCTCACGCTGCGCAGCTTCGACGAGTGGCGGGACAACGGCACCCCGTACCAGCAGAACCGCACCCGGCTCGATTTCGGGTCGGTCGCGCTGTCGGGCGCGGCCTCCGCCGGCGAATCGTGGACCGCGACCGCCTACCTCCAGGGCCAGTCGTCCTCGCAGACGTTCAGCTCGGTAAACGCGGCCCGCACCGCTGAGACCCCGGCCAGCGACCAGTTCGCCGTCCCGGTGACGGCCGAGGGTCTCGCCGGATCGTCCACCTGGACCGCCGCCTCGGGCACGGCGACGACCATCGGCGGCGACGTGAGGGACATTCGCGGCGAGACGCGCGAGGACTTCTCGTATTCGAACGGCGCCTATTCCGAGCAGCGCTTCGCCGGCGGGCGCCAGACGTTCGCCGGGCTCTTCGCCGAGCGAAGCCAGCCGCTCGGGGCCTCGCTGACCGCCCTGGTCGGTCTCCGCCTCGACAGGTGGGAGGACAGCGACGGGCACATGAGGGACACGAGCCTCGCGACGGGCGCGCTCATTCTCGGGGACCTCTATCCCACCCGCGCCGGCACCGAGTTCAGCCCGAGCGCGGGACTCACCTGGAAGGCGTCGGACTCGCTGGAGCTCCACGTCGCCGGTCAGCGGGCGTTCCGGCAGCCGACGCTGAACGAGCTCTACAGGCCGTTTCGCGTCGGCTCGACCATCACCCTGGCCAATCCGGCCCTCTCCACCGAGCATGCCGAGAGCGGCGAGGTCGGCGCGACATGGAACCGGGGCCGGCTGCGCGTCGCGGCGGAGGGCTTCGCGGCGCGCCTCGACGATCCCGTCGACAACGTCACGCTGGTCCAGGGGCCCGGGACCTTCCCCGGGTTCGGCACCCTGCCGGCAGGCGGCGTCGGCCAGCAGAGGCTCAACCTGGGCCGCATCGACACGAGGGGCGGCCAGCTCGACGCCACCTGGAGGCAGACCGACGCCTGGAGCCTCGACCTTTCGGTCCTCGGGGAGGACGCCACGGTCGCCTCCGCGCCGGTGGCCCCCGCGCTAACCGGTCTCTCGATTCCCGAGGTGCCGCACTGGAACGCTTCGGCGGGGCTGACCTGGCACCCGGAGAGGCGGCTTTATTTGACGGCGCGAGTCCGCAGGACGGGCTCCCAGTTCGACGACGACCAGAACCGCCTGCCGCTCGCCCCCGCCACGGTCCTTGATGCCTCGCTGCGCGTCAGCCTGACGAGAAACGCCGAGGTCTTTGTGAGCGCCGAGAACCTGGGAAGCTCCCGCATAGAGACGGCGCACAGCGCGGCCGGCGTCTTCAACGTGGCGCCGCCGCGCACCGCGGGCGCGGGCGCCCGGATCGACTGGTGAGCGGACTCCGGCGGGCGGCCCCTGCCTCGGCGACGGCAGGCGTCCAATGAAGGATTGCCCGTTTTCCCGGGCCTGCGATGATTTCAGGCATGACCGCACCCGAGAGGCCCGACCCAGACGCCCTGCTCGCGTCGCTCAAGCGCGACGAGGCGCGGGCCCGCAGGGGCAGCCTGAAGGTCTTCTTCGGCATGTGCCCGGGCGTCGGCAAGACCTACGCGATGCTGCGCGCCGCGCAGCAGGAGCTCGCCGACCGGGTCGACCTCGTCGTCGGCGTGGTCGAGACACACGGGCGCGCCGAGACGGAGGCCCTGCTCGCCGGGCTACCCGTGGTCCCCCGCAAGGTCATAGCCTACAAGAACATCGAGCTCACGGAGATGGACCTGGAGGCGATTCTGGCGCGCAAGCCGCGGCTCGTCCTCGTGGACGAGTTCGCGCACACGAACGCCCCGGGCTCGCGCCACCCGAAGCGCTATCAGGACGTCATCGAGCTTCTCGACGCCGGAATCGACGTCTACACGACGCTCAACGTCCAGCACATCGAGAGCCGGGCGGACGCCGTGCGCCAGATCACCGGGGCGACCATCCGCGAGACGGTGCCCGACTCGGTCTTCGGGCTCGCTGATCAGATCGAGCTTGTCGACATCACGCCCGAGGCGCTTCGGGAGCGCCTGAACGAGGGCAAGGTGTACATGGAGGGCCGGGCCGCGGCCGCAGCGGAGAACTTCTTCAAGGACACCCACCTCACGGCCCTGCGCGAACTCGCCCTGCGCTTCGTGGCCGAGCAGGTCGACAAGCGCCTGCGCGAGATGCGCTCCGCGAGCGCCCTCAAGACGGTCTGGCGCTCGGGCGAGCGGCTGCTCGTCGCCATCGGCCCCAGCCCGTCCTCGACCCAGCTCGTGCGCTGGACGCGCCGGATGGCGGCGTCCCAGGGCGCCTCGTGGATAGGGGTCAGCGTCGAGCCGTCCCACCCCCTCGAGAAGGACGCCCAGCGCCGCCTCGAGCAGAACCTCGCCCTCGCGCGGGAATTGGGCGCCGAGATCGTGGTCACCCACGACAACGACGTCCCCAACGCCCTGGTGCGCGTCGCCCTCCAGAACAACGCCACGCAGATCGTCGTCGGCAAGTCCCTCAGGCCCCGCTGGCTCGACGCGCTGCGCGGCGGAAACCTCGTCGACAGGCTCCTGCGAATCGGCGGGTCGATCGACATCTATGTCGTCCCCGCGGAGCGTTCCGGCGAGAAGCCGGTCCCGTGGATCGAATGGCACGCCCTCGAGCCCTCGCCCGCCCGCGAATACGCCGAGGTGTTCGCCGTGATCGGAGCGATCACGATCGTTGGATGGCTGGTTGTTCGCCAGGCCGGCTACCCCTCGGTGGGGCTCCTGTATCTGCTCGCGGTGATCGGCCTCAGCCTTCGCGTAGGGCGCGGACCGATATTCGCCGCCGGCGTCGTCAGCGCCGTCGTCTGGGACTTCCTGTTCATTCCCCCGGTCTTCACGTTCGTCATCGGGCAGCTGCAAGACCGCCTGATGTTCGGCACCTACTTTGTCGTCGCCCTCATCACCGGCCATCTCGCTTCGCGCATCCGCTCTCAGGAGCGCAACGAGCGCATGCGCGAGGACCGTGCGACGGCGCTCTTCCACCTCACCCAGGCGATCAGCTCGGCGCGGACCATGGACGACGCCGTGTTCGCAGCGTTGCGCCAGGCCGACGCCTACTTCGGCGCCAAGTCGGCCCTCCTTCTGGACGACGGCAACGGCTCCGCGCTGATGCCCCACTTCGCCGGGTCCTTCACGGTGACGGACAAGGAGCGCGGCGTGGCCGACTGGGCATGGCGAAACCGCAAGAAGGCCGGACGCTTCACCGACACCCTGCCCTCAGCCGAGGGCTTCCACGTGCCCCTCTTGCGCGAGGACACAGCCGTCGGCGTCCTGATCCTTCGCCTGCCGCCGGAGGCGACCCTCACCCTCACCCAGCGCGACCTGGCCGAGAGCTTCGCCACCCAGCTTGCGCAGCTGGTCGAGCGCGAGCAGCTGCGCGCCGCCGGGGAGCGCGAGAAGCTCCTCGCCGAGTCCGAGAAGCTCCACCGCACCCTCCTCGACGGCGTCTCGCACGAGCTAAAGACGCCGCTTGCGGTCCTGAGCGCGGCCGCGGAGAACCTCGCGGCCGCCGACGAGGCCACGCGCGCCAGCCTCGCCGCCGAGATCCGCACGGCCTCGCGCCGGCTCAACCGGCTCGTTAACAACCTCCTCGACCAGACGCGCCTCGAATCCGGCGCGCTCAGGCCCCGGCTAGACTGGTGCGACGGGCACGACCTGGTAAACGCCGCGATCGAGGGCGTCGGCGACTCGCTTGAGGGCCACCCGTTCGAGACCGACATCCCGAAGGACCTGCCCCTCTTCCGCGCCGATGCCGCCCTGATGGAGCAGGTGATCGCCAACCTGCTCCTAAACTCGGCGCTGCACACGCCTCCCGGGACCCCCATCTTCCTCGCCGCCGGCGTCGACAACGCCAAGTCACAAGTGTTCATCACGGTCGCCGACCAGGGGCCCGGCCTGCCGGCTGCGATGCGCGAGCGCCTCTTCCAGAAATTCCAGCGCGGCGACGCGGCGAAGGCGGGCGGCCTGGGGCTCGGGCTTTCCATCATCCGGGGCTTCGTGACCGCCCAGGGCGGCGAGGTCGTCGCCGGCGAGAATCCCGGCGGGGGCGCCGTGCTGACCGTCTACCTGCCCTACAAGCCGCACGGCGACGTGCCCGAGGAATGAGCGCGCGGTCCCCAAGCCAGACTGTCCTCGTGGTCGACGACGAGGTGCAGATCCGGCGCCTGCTCCGGATCACGCTCGAGGCCGCGGGCTACTCGGTCGCCGAGGCCGAGACCGGCCGGCTCGGCCTCGAGGAGGCCGCGCGGCGCCAGCCCGACGCCATCGTCCTCGACCTCGGCCTGCCCGACCTTGGCGGCCTCGAGGTGCTGCGCCTGCTGCGCGAATGGTCGCGCGTGCCCGTCCTCGTGCTGACGGTGCTCGCCGGGGAGGCCGACAAGGTTGCCGCCCTGGACGGCGGCGCCGACGACTACCTCACCAAGCCCTTCGGCGCCGCCGAGCTGACGGCCAGGCTGCGCGCGATCCTGAGGCGCGCGCCCGGCGAGAACGAGCCCTCCGTGGTCGGGTTTGGCGACATCGAGGTCGACCTGGCCGCGCGGGTCGTCCGCCGCGCCGGGGCGGAGGTCCGGCTGACGGCGAAGGAGTACGCCATGCTCCGCCTCCTCGTCCAGCACCGCGGCAAGGTGGTGACCCACGGCCAGATGCTGCGCGAGCTGTGGGGCCCCAAGGCGGAGGGCTACACGCATTACCTGCGCGTGCACATGACGCACATCCGCCAGAAGCTTGAGGCCGAGCCGCACAGGCCCCGGCACCTCAAGACCGAGTCGGGAATCGGCTACAGGCTGGTCGCGGACTGAGCGGCCCCGGGGCGGCCGTCCCCGCGCCCCTTAGGATGCACGTTGCCCTGGCCCCGGCCCGGCGCGATCCTCCGTCCCGTCTCGCGCGGGCCCGGCCCGCGCCGCATACAAACCGATGCCCCAACCCGACCCGGCAGGCAGTCTTCCCGGCGAACCTGTTCCGGCGGACCTCGCCGAGGCCGGGGCCTATCCGACGGCCGCCGACGGCTTTGACCACGGCCTGGTGGTGCTCGCCATGGGGCGACCCTACTGGCTTGTCCCCGCCGGCGCCGGCTTCCGCCTGTGCGTGGAGCGGGAGGCGCTCGACGCCGTCCGCGGGGAGCTCGCCTGCTACGACCGCGAAAGCGTCGGCTGGCCGCCGCCGCCGCCCGTGGCGGGGCCCGCGCGCAGGGTCGAGCTCGCGACGCCGCTGCTTTGGGCGCTCATCGTCATGGCGGTCTTCTACTGCCAGGGCCTGTGGCCCGAGCGCCTGGAGGCCGCGGGCGCCCTTGACTCGCAGCGCGTGTTCGACGGCGGCGAGTGGTGGACGGTCGCCACCGCGCTCTTTCTGCACGCCGACCTCGGGCACCTCGTCTCCAACGTCCTGAGCGGCGTCTTCACCTTCTGCGCTGTCCTGACGACCATCGGGGTGCGGCGGGGGTGGCTCCTCGTGGCTCTCGCATCGGTCACCGGAAACCTGGCCGTCGCCGCCCTTAACTACCCGGGCCCCTACCGGTCGCTGGGCGCCTCGACGGCCATATTCGCCGGCCTCGGGCTTCTTGCGGGCCGCGCCGTGCGCGCCGTCCCGTGGGACGGCCGCCCGCAGCGCTGGCGAGGCGTCTTCGCGCCCCTGGCGGCGGGCCTTGCGCTCCTCGGGCTGTTCGGCGCAGGCGGGATCCACATCGACGTCGGAGCGCACGCCACCGGATTCGCGGCCGGGCTCCTTTGGGGCTTCGGCGCCGCGAGCCGCGCCGGGGCGCCCGCAGGGGCGGGACGGCCGTGAGGCCGGCGCCCGGCCGTGGCCCGAATGGTGGCGCCGGTCACACATTTCGCCCCGCCGCGGGGTCAATCGGCCCCAATGTTGTTTCCGACCCAGCTGGGCCCGGGCAATTTCGCCCGCATGAATCTCGACCGGGCAGAGGCCCTGCGCGTCTCCTGGATCCTGCGGGTCGGCGTGGCGATGGAGTTCCTCGGCCACGGCGCGCTGGGCTTCCTGCGTCCGAGCGCGTGGATCCCCTACTTCGCCTTGGTCGGGATCCAGGGCGGTGACGCGGCCCGCCTGATGCCGCTTGTCGGCTCCTTCGACATCGCCCTGGCGCTGGTCGCTCTTTTCTGCCCGGCCCCGGGCGCGGTGCTGTACATGGCGTTCTGGGGCCTCGGGACCGCGCTGCTTCGCCCGCTCGCCGGGGAGAGCGCCTGGGAGACGGTGGAGCGCGGGGGCAACTTCGGGGCGGCCCTGGCACTCTTCCTCATGGCCGGCGGGGCCGGCGCCGCCTCGTGGGTCCGCTTCAGGGGCTTTGGCGCGCTGGACTCGAGGGCTCGCCTGAGGGTCCACTGGGTGCTCCGCGTGACGACGGCCGCACTCCTCCTCGGCCACGGCGCGCTGGGCCTGCTAGAGAGGAAGGCCCTTCTCGGCACCCACTACGCGGCCGTCGGGCTCCCGGGCGCGCGGGTCGAGCCGTTCATCGGGGCGTTCGAGTGCGCGCTGGCCCTGGCGGTCCTTCTGCGGCCGGGCCCGGGCCTCCTGGTCTCCGTGGCGGCGTGGAAGCTCGCCACCGAGGCCCTGTCGCCCATGGCGGGATTCCCCGTCTGGGTGTTCGTGGAGCACGGCGGCAGCTACGCGGCGCCGCTCGCCCTGGCCCTGATGGGGCGCACCCGCGTCGGGGCTGCCTCCCATTCCCCGGGGCGCCCCGCAGCCGGGGACGCGCCGGGGCGGGCCGCCAGCGCGCCTACCGCTGGCTCCTGACGAGTTCCAGCATCCGGAGCGCCGAGGGATCGCCCGGGCGCAGCTGAAGCACCCTCTCGTACTCCGCGATCGCCTCGTCCCGCCGCCCGGCCTGCAGGAGCGCGGCCCCGCGGGCGAAGTGCGCCTGCGCGAAATCGGGCATCATCCGGATCGCGGCCTCGATGCGCTCCATCCCTTCGCGGGCCCGCCCCATCCGGCAGAGGATCATCCCGAGGTTGTTGCTTGCCTCGGCCATGCCGGGGTCGATTCGAAGGGCCTCCTCGTAATGCTGGATCGCCTCTGGGACGCGCCCCTCCTTTGCCAGGGCGTTGGCCAGGTAGAAGTGGGCGGCCGAATAGTCCGGCTTCAGGCGCAGCGCCTCCTCGTACTGGGCAACCGCGTCGCCGAGGCGCCCCGGCATCTGCGACCAGACAAGCCCCAGATTGGTGTGCGTCTCGGGGATGTCCGGCTTCAGGCGCAGCGCCTCCTCGTACTGGGCCGCCGCGTCGCCGAGGCGCCCGGGCACCTTCGACCAGGCGAGGCCCAGGTTGTTGTGCGCCATCCAGGAGCCGGGATTGCGGGCCAGGGTCGCCAGGTAGAGCGTCTCGTTGTCGTGGAACATCGCGCAGTGGCTCCACGTGAGGGCGCCGAGCGCCAAGGAGAGGGCCGCCGCCAGCGGCGGGCCCAGCCAGCGCAGCCGCGGGCCCGCCATCCGCAGTCCTGCCGCAAGGGCCGCGGCGCCGAGCGCGATCGGGCCGAGATCGGGCAGGTACTGCCAGTGGTCCCACACCCACGAATAGCGCTCCCCGTAGAGGTTCACGAAGCCCAGCGCCGGGAAGAGCGAGCCGGCGAAGAAGAGGAACGCGGCGAGTGGGCCGCGAGAGCGCCGCCGCACCGCCCAGAGGGCCGCCGCGGCCCCGACCGCCGCGACGGGAAAGAGCCACTGGCGCCAGGCCGCCGCGTCCACCGTCCAGCGCGGGTAGATGAAGTTCAGGCCGAACGGCCACGCGAGGCTTCCGGCGTAGAACCAGAGCGCCCGGCCCGCGACCAGGGCGCGGTCGACCGCCGGAACCGCGAAGTCCTCGCCCCGGGCGCCGACGTACGCCCGCTCGACCCAGCTGCTGAACAGCCCCGCTGCCGCGCCCAGCGCGATCCAGGGGACGAGCGGCACCACGTCGCGCCTCCACCCGAGCCGGCCCCGCTTCCACCAGAAGACGACCAGCAGGGCCGCCGGGAGCGTGGCCGTGACCGTCTTGCACAAGAGCGAGCAGACGAAGAGGGCCAGCGCCGCGCCGTAGGCCCCCGGGCCGCGCGCCGCGTCAAACCTCAGGTACGCCAGGGCCGCGCCAAGGTAGAGGGCGAGGGAGAGCGTGTTCTTCTGCTCGGAAATCCAGGCGACCGACTCGACATGAACCGGGTGCAGCGCGAACACGAGGGCCGCCAGCCATCCGGCACCGAGAAAGGCTCCCTTTGAGGGGCCCCAGTGGCCAGCCGCCTCTTCCGAGAAGAGCCTGCGCAGGACGAGGCCAAAGAGCACCGCCGAGCAGGCGTGCAGGAGCAGCGTGGCGACGTGGTAGCCGAGGGCGTGGTCGCCCCAGAGCCGGTGCTGAATCCAGAACGCGCTGTGGAGGAGTGGGTAGTACTGCTGGGTCGCCCCGGGCTCGGTCCAGATCCGGGCAAGCCCGTGGAGCGAGCGCAGCGCCGGCGCGGTCACGTAGTCGACGTCGTTCCAGATGAATCCGCCCGAGAGCGCGGGCAGGTAGGCCGCCACGGTCGCGCAAGCCACCAGGGCCCCGGGCCCGAATCTGGCGAGGATGCTGGACTTGGGACTTGCCGTCTCGGAAGGGACCTCTCTTGCCACCCGAGGACACGACCAAAACTTAGCGGGTTCGGCAACCGACTTTGTCGCTCGGGAGGCCGAGGTCCGCCGCGCCGGCGGGCGGGGGGACGCGCAGGGTGCCCCAAACAGGATTCCTCAGGGCAGCCGCGCCAGGCTGTAGGCGCGCGGCTTGGGCACGGCGGAGCGGGACCTTCCGATCTGGATGCCCTCGTCGTACGACGCGAGGGTGTCGGTCGCCTGCGCCATCGCCGGGGTCTTCTCGCCGTGCGCCAGCATGTCCCTGCGCACCAACTGGGCCTGGTGGCTTCCCTCGGATCCCCAGAGCACGGGGAACGCCTGGGCGCGCATCGGCGTGCCGTAGCGCGCAAGGTTCACGCCGGCCTCCAGCTCGGGCCTCGTGAAGGCGCCGACCACCTCTCCGTCGATCCGCAGCTCGTAGGAACCCTCGGCGAGCCCCGTCACCCGCAGGGTCTCCACGTCCAGCGACTCCAAGTCCGCCTGGGCGTCGCAGGCCAGCTCCACGCCGGCGTCCTGGAAGTTGAGGGGAAGCGGCAGGGAGCGGTCCAGCTGCTCCCACGTCAGCTTGCCCCCGAGTCCGCTCAAGGCGCTGACCGCGGTGTTCTCGGAGGCCTCGACCGAGCTCGCCTCCGCATTGATGGCGACGCGGGTCACCACAGTCGGCGCATGCCATGCGCGCAGAAGCGCGGCCCCGAGGACGAGGTGGCCCGCCGGGCTCGGGTGGACGCGGTCCGGCAGGAGGGTCCGGGCAAGCCCGGGATTCCTTTGGGCGACCTTCGCGATGGCGGCGTTGAGCGGCCCGCCGAAGTCGACCGTCTGCAGGTGATTCTCCCGCGCGATGGCGGCGACGCTCTCGCCGAGCCTGCGCAGCACCCTGTCGTAGCCGGGGTCGAACTGCGCCGGCCGCGAGATGTCGTCGAACGGGGAAGGCAGGATGAGGTAAAGCCGCACCCCCGGGATCTCGCGCAGCAGCTGGGCCACGATTGAACCGTACCCGGCCGCGAAGCGCTCCTGGGTCGGTGGCTCAAGCTTGCGGTAGCCTCCGTCGTTCATCCCGAGCATGATGGTAACGACCGTCGGATGCAGAGAGACGACGTCCCTCTCGAGGCGCGTCGCGATGCCGCCGGCCCCTCCCCCGTCCACCCTGTCGCCGCCGACGCCGGCGTTGTAGAACCTGAGGTCCCACTGGGGAAACCTCGTCCGCACGTACGCCTCGACCAGGCGGCAGTAGCCCCCATCCTGCGTGATGCTGTCCCCGTAGAAGACGATGCGGTCCCCGTCGCGGATGGGGAACTGGCCGGCCTGCGAGGCGCGAAGGGCGCCGGTCGGCGCGATCAGGATGGTCAGGCTAATGGCGGCGATGAACTTGAGCTTTGGCATGGCGTGGGACGGGACGATGCTGCGGCGCGCTCAGGCTGAGTGGCCGGCCCGGGGTTTGGGCCTCGTTACCGGATGATGCTGCTGGAAATAAGGAGGCAATGCCCGCCGATGGCAACCGGCATGCGTGCCGCCCCTAGGAGGCGCATGCCCCGCCCGGCTTGGCCGCCGCGGCCTTTTCCCCCGGCGTATCAAGGACCGACCCCGCCATTGCCCAGCACGCTCCGTTGAGCGCCAGGGCGACAAACAGCATGGTCCACTGCAGCCGGCTCCCGGGCGAGGATGCGACGCCCGGCGCGTGCAGCAGGAGGACGAAACAGCTTACCATGGCCGCCTCGAGCGTCGCCGCCAGGCGCGGGGCAATCGAAAGGAGGATGCCGACGCCGGCCGCGATGTGCCCGGCGCCCGTCAAGTAGGCAAAGCCGGTATGGTGGGGGAGCCATGCCGGAACCATGGAGGCTGTTCCCTCGGTGTAAACGAAGTGGGACAGGCCAATGACGGGCAGCGAGGCTGCGTAAAGGAACCGCGCGGCGCGCAGGGACCCCCCGCGCGCGGCGAACGCCAGGCCCGGCCGCCCGTCCCGCCCGGCAAGCGAGGCGAGGACGGCCCACCCGCCGGTCACGAGCAGCATGTTCTCGCAGAAGCCGAGCCACATGCCCTCGTTCGCGGGATTCGCCGCCACCCGGGGCACCTGCAGCAGCAGCAGCCAGCTCAGCACGAAGAGGGTCAGGACGAGCGCCGACGGGGCCGCCGCGCGCCTCAGCAGCAGGCCCACGCCGCCCGCGAGCAGGAGGGCGCCCGAGGCGTAAGCGAGAATCTCCCTCATCGGGATGCCCGCCGGAACCGGCTGCCAGACCATGGCGAAGTCGCCGGTGATGAGCCCGAGGACGCCGAGGCCCGCCATGCCGGCGGCAAAAAGCAGGTGCCCGAGCGTCTTCACGGGGCTAGGCGTTATGCGCCCGGCGGCCGCGCATCAAGGCAAATGGGCCGCGGTCCGTGAAGGGGGCCGGCCGGGACCGGTGTTATGCATGGCAACCCGACAATCCCATGAACTACCCCAGAATCTCGTCTCTCGGCGCGGCCTCCCTGATGCTCGCGCTCCCGTTGGGCGCCCAGATGGGCTCCCCCGACTACGTCCCTGTAAAGATCAACCAGACCGTGGATCCGGTCTACCCCCAGGGCGTTGTCGACTCGGGCATAAGGAATGGCGTCGCCTGCGTTGCGGTCTCGATCGACGACACCGGCAAGCTGGTGGACTACCTCGTGACGGCCTACTCCCACCCCCGGTTCGCCGAGAACGCGGTGGCGGCCCTGAGGAAGTGGACGTTCGAGCCGGCGCAGCTGCACGGCTCGCCCCGCAACTGCGAGGCGGACCTCACGTTCCGCTTCGAGGTCGAGGGCGTCGTGGTTGTGTCCCTGACCCCCTTCAGCGCAAACGAGCTGTTCCGCTACATGATAGTCCCGAATTCCGAGGCCCTCGGCGCCGTCTCGCAGCGTCAGCTGGACCACGCCCCCACGCCCACGAAGGTCGTGAATCCGGTATACCCGATCGAGCTCGCGCGCGACAGCCGGGGCGGGCACGTGTCGGTAGACTTCTACATCGACGAGCAGGGCCATGTCAGGATGCCGTCCGTCAGCCTCGAGACCAACGAGGCCAACGAGAACCTGGCCGCGATCGCCGTGACGACGATCGCCAAGTGGGAATTCGCGCCGCCGACGTCGAACGGCAGGCCGGTGGTCCTCCTGGCGCGCCAGGACTTCGAGTTCAGGCCCGCGAAGCTCTGACGGGCCGGATCCGGCCGGCTCCTCCCCGCGAAAGGGCCCGCCCGAACCGGCGGGCCGCCCGGCGAGGGCCGCGGACGGCGGCGATCGTGCCTCCCGCGAAACGGCGCCCCCGGCTCACTTTTCGCCCGGCACCTCCCGGACCTCCTCCGAAAGGTACCGTTCGATGTGCCGATCCAGGTCGGACATCCCGCCCGAGCACGATGCGGCCTGGACGCGCTCCACCATCTCAGTGGACCAGTCCTCCTCCTCCACCTGTTCGCTGATGAACCAGTGCATGAGCACCTGCGCGGGACCGTCCTTAGCCGCGACCGCCGCCTCGTAAACGGCGTTCACGCCGAGCGTGTTCGCATGTTCCTGCGCCTGCGCCTGCTGGGCCACCTCAAGCAGCGTCTTGAAATCCTGCTTCGGAGCGGGCACCGCCGCCACCTCGGCCGTCAGGCCGCGGTCCGTCATGTGCTTGAGGATCCTGTCCGCGTGCAGGCGCTCCTCTCCAGCCTGTTTCACGAAGTATTTTCCGAAGCCCTTTAGGTTCCTGACATCGCACCAGACGGAAAGCGCGAGGTACGAGTGCGCCGCGCTGAGCTCCTGGTTGAACTGGCGGTTCAGCTCGTCGACGACTTTTTGGGGGATCTTGAGTTTTGACATGGTGATCTCGGTTTACAGTGGAGGAATGAGGGCGGGCATTGTCCACGGCGGCTGACGCAGGGCAACCCTCCTCTTCCATTGGGCCACGGGCGCCGCCCGCGCTGCGACGGGGAGGGCCGCCGCATGGCGCCGCGCCTTTCCCGGGCTCAGTTTCTCCCCGGTTGGGTCATGGCCCCGAGGACCATCCCCAGGAACTGGTCGAGGGATTTCCCCTGGATCCAGCGGACGACGACGACCAGGTCGTTGTCCCAGTCGACGTAGATGATGTTGGTCCCGTTGCCTCGGAACGTGACGCTGTCCTCCGGCGCCGATGGCAGCTCCTTCCTCCCCGGGTTGAGGTACCAATTTGCGAATCCATATGCGGGGTTGGCCTTTCCGGGTGTCCGCGCGAGGGAGATCCACCTCTCGGAAACGATCTCCCTCCCGGCCCACCGGCCGTGCTCGAGGAAGAGATAGCCGAATCGGGCCATGTCCCAGGAATTGATGAACATTCCGCCGCCGTAGTGGCCGCCGCCCGTCACCGACTGGATCCGGCGCCCGTCAATCTCCACCCATGAGTTGCCGTAGCCTTCCCAGTGCCATGTGTCCGATGCCCCGATGGGGTCCATGACCTGCTCGCGGAGCACCTCCGGCAGCGGCCGCCTCCAGAGATGGAGGGCGGCGAGCGCGAGGAGATTCACGCGGACGTCGTTGTACTTGAAGAACGTGCCCGGCTCATGCATCGGGCGGTGGGGATGATCGGCGGGCGTTGCTCCCACGGGGCGGTCCGCCCAGTCCGGCATTCCCCAGAGCGTCCCCGACCAGTCGCTCGTCTGGCGGAGCATGTCGTCCCAGGTGATAGGGGCGTTGTGCTCCGACGCGAACAGGTCGGACGGGGGAAGGTAGTCCTTCACGCGGTCGTGGAGGTCGCGGATAAGGCCCCTCTGCCACGCGAGCCCGACCACCGTCGTGAGGAACGTCTTGGTCACGCTGTGCGTCATGTCGACCCGCGCGGGATCGCCCCATTCGGCGACCACGTAGCCGTGGCGGATGATGAGGCCCGTCATCCCGCCGCGGGGCTGCGTGGGGCCGAGCAGCCTCCACAGCGGCTCGCGGGCTCCGAAGCCCTGCTTGAGGTCGAGCGCCTCATCCCTCGGCCCCTGGCTCTCGTGTGCATTCGAGAAGGCGATGGCCCCGCGGATCCGGGCGGCGTCCATGCCGGCCTGCTCGGGAGGGCGATGCTCCCAACCGCCTCGCGGAGGGAAATAGGCCGCCACCTGCGCGGACGAGGAAAGCGGCGCGAGGCAGAGCGCCAGAATGGCGCCAGGAAACGCGGCCCGCCAAACGAACCGCTCGCAGGGAGAATTCACGACATATGCGGGGGTCACCGCCAGCGGATGGCAACAAAAACAAGAGGGTCGTCCTGCACCCCGGCTCTTGGCGTCCCGTCGGGTTGCGCAGTCCCTGGGAGCTCTCATTGCCTCTTCGATTATGGAAATCGAGAGTGGGGTATGCACTCGCCTTAGGTGTCTCAGGCAATCCCTCCGGTGGTTGTGTCAGCTGCCGACAGCCACAGGCTTCAGCCCTAGGACGCCCGCAGCGTCAGACTGGCGGGTGTCATAGGTGTAGATTTCAGCAAAACTGTGGCGCAGCGCCGTCACGAGGTGCAGGCAGTCAGCGGAGCGGAGGAACACCGAATCCGGCAGCGTCGTATAGACCCGTGCAGCGGCCTCGATCACGGCGCTGTCCAAGGGGAGCCACGTCCAAAACCCGGCGATGTCGTCGTTGGTGAATTGTCGGATCGCGGTCATGAACTTGTCCCGCCCCCAGATCTTCTCACGCAACTGCCGGTGGAAGACCCCCATGAGTTCGGTGCGGACAAGCTCCGACACGAACACCTGATCCTCCCCTTCTAGGCGCGCCCGCATCGCGGGTGATTCCTTCTCGAAGACGTAGAGCTTGGCGATCGCGGATGTGTCGCAAAAGATCATCGGTCAGCTATCCCCGCGGATTTCATCCAGAGCGGCCTGTATGTCGTTTCCCGCCGGGCCGGCCATCATCGCCGCATATTCCGGGAGGAGCGTGCGCTTCCGCCTTCGGGGGGTAAGCAGCGACGGATTGGCCAAGACGGCCACGGGCTGGCCCCTGTCTGTGATTACGACTGGCGCCCTTGACGAGCCCGCGCGCCGGACATGATCGCCGGTCGTGGCGTGAAGTTGCTTGATAGTTATGCTTGGAGGCATGGTGTAACGGTGTCACCTGACGATGTGAACGTCAAGTGTAACGGTGTAACAAAACGGGTGATCTTGAGAAATGTGCTTACCTCGCAATCGAAATGCTCATGATTCAAGAGGAAGGCCAAGGGGTTCCGCATGTCTGGCGGATGGAAATCCCATCCGAATCCATTTGCTCATCCGGGCCGGCAGGCGCGATCCTGCCGCCCCTCTGGACCTACCAACTAAGTTCATGCGTCCCGCCGATCCTCATGCTCCAGGGTTTATTCGCTTTCTTGCGAGGACGAGCCGGGGAGCCCAATG
>Ga0209415_10004431_pt1 | contig 25716 bp, 17 predicted proteins | sample PeaSoiSIISIP2007_FD_187696 | JGI IMG/M metagenome (GOLD analysis project Ga0209415, IMG submission 187696) | Peat soil microbial communities from Weissenstadt, Germany - SII-SIP-2007 (SPAdes) (version 2) | ecosystem: Environmental > Terrestrial > Soil > Wetlands > Peat | place: Germany... | reverse complement strand
CCCTACCCCGGATGGTGTGAGATCCGTCCAGCCAGGGGACGGCAAGCCGTCCCCCTACAATTTCAAGTCCCGGCGACACGCCGTCTGGACTCCTAATTGCCCGGGGCACCGCGGGCGCGAGGGCGAGGCACCGCCTCGCCCCTACCATTGTTCCCAGGGGTCAGCATGCCGGATTGCAGATCCCAGATTTCAGATTTCAGATTTCAGAATCCCGATGACCGGTGAGCGTTGATTGGCAGGCCAGGAAACCTGGGTGGCACATACATCCTGACAAAAACCGTCAGGACGTATGCGCGCCACCCGTGGCTTTTCGTGTATGCGCACCCGTGGTTCACGTTGGGGGTCGTAGGGGCAACCCTTGTGGTTGCCCCTGGCGGGACAACGGGCGGCCGCAAGGGCCGCCCCTGCGGACTAGAAGTAGAACTTCATGCTCACCTGGCCGATGCGCGGCGGGTTGGCGCCGGTCACAAAGCCAAAGGTCGAGGTATTGTTGATGGTGCCCTGCGGAGACTGGAATTGAGCGTGATTCCAAGCATTGAAGAATTCCGCCCGGAATTCCAGGCTCTTCGATTCGGTTAACTTCACATCTTTCGTCAACGACAAGTCGAAGTTGTTCCAACCCGGTCCGCCGAAAAAGCGGCGGCTGGAATTTCCGAGTTGTGGCATGACGACGGTTGGGGAAATCTGGGGTTTTGGCTCGGGAGTGAAAAGCGTCGTCTTGAAGTATGGATTACAGCCGAGAGGGCGGGGGCATCCCGGTGTCCCGGGAAGCCCCGCCGTTCGCGGATCCTTGAAACCGAGGCTACCTGGCAGGCGGTTCGGTTCGTCGATATCATTGCCCTGCCCGGTACTACCCGTTCCCAGCAGCGAATAGTCGTCGTTCTCATTGATGTACACCGGGAACCCCGTGGCGAAGCGGGTAATTCCGTTGATCAACCAGCCGTCGGTTAAGCGCTTGGGGCCGGCAAGTTTGTCGAACGGCAACCGGTAGGAATAACTCACGACGAAGTTCTGCGCCACGTTGAAGGCAGACAGCGCCTTGGTGATCGCGTGATCGATCGGGTTGATGTTATCGCCTTGGCCCAAGCCGTTGCCGGAGGCGTTGTCGAGCGACTTGCCGTAGGTGTAGGCGGCGAGGAATTCGGCGCGTCCCAGGGTGCGGCGAAGCGTTACCTCGAGCGCATTGTAGTTGGAGTTGGCCATGGTGGCCATGTAGCCATCGCTGGCAAACGCTTCGACAGGAGCACCGGAAAGACTGGGAACCACCACGTTGTAAGGCGAACGAACGCTGTAGACCGTGGCGCCCGAGGCGGAGGTAAACGGACCGGCATCCTCCGCTTAAGGGCCACAATTTGCAGCGAGCAGACTAAAGCACTGGGCCGGATTTGATGGGTTGGCTTCCATAGTGGCCAAAAGCCGGTGCGCTTGCGTTCCGACGTAGCTGGCGGAGAGTATGGTTGCCGACCCAAACTGGCGCTGAAAGGAGAAGTTGTAGTGCTCGGCGTAAGGAAGCGCGTTGGCGTGGAAGAAAGCCGGCGAACTCCCGAGGGGCACGAATTGCGCCCAGTTCAGAGTCGTGTCCGGGTTTGAGGGGCTGATGTTCAACGGGGGTACCGGGACGGGGAATCGCTGGCCCTCGTTTGCTCCGGTTGTGCGAATTGTAAACGGGTTCTGGAAATCCGGGAGAACGCTCGGCTGCCACCAGTATCCGTAAGGCGCGTCGCCGCTTTCCTGCTCGAGGATGCGGTTCTCGAAAGTGTTGAAATAGACGCCAAAGGCCGCCCGGATACTCGTCTGCCCGGGTCCTCCCAATAACTTGCCCAAGAAGCCTCCGGAAGCATGGGGCGAGTAAGCGAGCCCGATGCGCGGGCCGAAATTGTGATGGCCGGTCGGGGCGAGTGTGGAGGGAATCCCCGGGTCTCCCGGGAAACACCAGCCCATGGGCGATCCTGGAAACTCTTTCGACTGGCAGCCGGGAATGAGGGCCTCCCATTCATTGTGGGCCTCCCACCAGGGAGAACTGACCTCCCAGCGCAAACCGTAGTTCACCGTGAGGTTCCTGGTGGCCCGCCAGCTATCCTGGGCATAGAGGTCGTAAGATCGCGACCGGCCATGGACAGGCAATTGCAAGCCCTGGGAGTAGCTATTTGGCGCCCCGATCAGGAAATCGGCAAAATCAAAGCCTGTCTCATTGCCGTTGAATCCGAAGGAGCCGTTGAGATTCAGGGCGAATCGGTACTCGACTTGGTCGTAACTGTACGCCCCGCCGAATTTAACCGTGTGGGTTCCAATCACCTTAGAGAAGTTGTCCGCAAAGTTGTAGGTGTTATCAAAGACTCGCAGGAAGCTGTTCGCCACCCCAATGCTGTAGTTATTGAATCCGATGGGCTCAACGCCCTCGTAACTGGGGTTCATGGGGAAGATGCCGGTGAAACCCTCGTCGGAGAGTTTCGGGCCCAATCCCCCCAGCGGGGCGTTCGAGAACTGTACATCGCGCATGTAGCCGACCCGAAGTTCGTTGACGGCAGTGGCCCCGAGCGCTTTGGTGATGCCCAGGTTGATGATCTGCGCCCGGCCGTTATTCTTCGACGCGAACCCCGGGAAGCTTGCTCCGCCGTAAGGATTGACCAGGACGTCATCGTCGAAGAAATAGTAGCCCGAGACCATGCCCAAACGGGTGTTGCCATCGATCCGGCCGCTGGCTTTGTCGTCCCGGAGCGTTTCCTTGTAGGCTGAGGTGGTGTAGACCGAGCCGTCATTTGGAAGTGGAATGTATTTCATCAGGAACTGGGCCGGTGGACTGAATGCGGACTGCGGAATGACCGCGTTGGGAAATACGCATTGAGCGTTGCCCGTGCAACCGTGCGTGTAGTATGACTCCCCGTTGACCACGGGATAACCAAGTCGCTGGGACAGCGTGTTGGCCCAAGCTGAACCCTGCACCGTGCCGGTAAGCTGGTCGGCCTCATCCGACGAGAGGTCCCCGGTCCTGTCTTGGGCGGACGGCACCGGTATGAGCGGAGTGTCCACGCCCTCCACCAGACGCGTTCCCTGGTAGTCGGTGAAGAAGAACAGCTTGTCGTGCAGGATGGGCCCGCCGAACGTGCCTCCGAACATGTTCTGGTGCAGCGAGGCGCGGCTGGGAGAGAAGAAGTTGCGGGAATCGAGGTTGGGGTTGCGCACAAACTCGAAGGCGTCGCCGTGGAACTGGTTGGTGCCTTGCTTGGTAACGACGTTGATCAACCCGCCGGTGTAACTTCCATACTCGGCGTCAGCGTTATTGGTGAGAATGCGGAATTCGGCGATCGAGTCGAGGTTGGGAATGATGGCGGTGGCGTTGTACAACCTTTCCTCAGCGTTTCCGCCATTCAAGATGAATCCATTGGCGCTTTCCCGCTGCCCGCTCACCGCGACCGCCCCTGGGTTCAGGTTTCCTGAAACACCCATGGCGCTACTCTCACCGCTGGATGAAGGCACCACGCCGGGTTGCAGGGCCAGCAGGTCAGTGTAGCTGCGGCCATTCAGAGGCAGCGTGGTCATTTTCGTGTTCCCGATGACCTCGCCCATCTGGGTATTGGTGGTTTCGACGTGAACGGCCGTCGAGGTGACGCTCACCTCCTGGTTCACGGAACCCACCTTCATCGTGGCGTCGATGCGGAGGGCCGTGTTGACATCAATGACCAGTCCCGTCTGCCGGTATTCCTCGAACCCTGTCTCCGTGATCCTGATCTCGTAATGACCGGTGGGAAGAGCCGGAAAGTTATAGAAGCCTGCCGCATTGGTTTGGGTCGTGGTTTGAATTCCCGTGTCTGTATCGAGAGCCACCACCGAGACTCCGGGCATGACCGCCCCGGTAGGATCCGTGACCGTTCCTGAGATACTGCCTGTGACGGCGGCGCGGGCAAGCGGGCTTGCCAGCACCAACAGCAACCCCAGGGTGAACAAGCGTTGAGAACGTAAACTCAGCATTTGGATTCTGCGCATAGCGATTCTCCTGTCCCGGAATACGGATGTGCGAAGGACGATCCTCGCCCTTCGCCAAACGACCCGACGGAATACAAATGGAATGCCGATGACGGCCAAGGTGGGCCAAGTCGCTAACGCCTACAAGCTCCGGCTTGAATGTCGTCCGCGGTTTCGAACTTTGCCGCTACTCTGTAGGGATGTCTCAGCCCTGTTGCCCAACATCTTACACTTACCTTAAAGAGGACGAATTGTCAAGGTGGTTTCTATGAGGTGTTATGGCGCTGCCAGAGCCTGAAGCGCCCGCAGGCAGTGTTCGACACGTTCCATTTCGCATTTGAGAGCAGCCATGGTTACGCGGGCTCGCTCGAAGTCCCCCTGCTCGGCAAAGGCCTCCAGCCGTCCAGCTATTTCAGTCGCCTCAAGGGCCAAAAGATTTCCGGCTGATCCTTTGAGGGTGTGTGTCAGGCGTGCCAGTTCAGGTCCGTTATTCTGCTCGAAGGCGCGTCGGGCCGCCGCCAGCAAGCCGGGGCATTGGCTCAAATGAATCTCGATGAGCTCGCTCATGAGCTGGACGTCCCCTCCCAGACGATCCAGAAGGGCTCCTGTTACGACTGGCTCGTGTTCGCCGCCGAGCGGCTGAGATCCAGTTACTTCCTGGGCGTCGGAGGCGACGTACAGTTCCTCCTGGGGTGAGGCAACCCCCGCCTCGGCACAAGGCCCTCCCTCATAGCGCCGCAACAGTTGACGCAGTTCGTGCAGTTCGACAGGCTTCGGCAGATACCCATCCATTCCCGCCGCCAGGCAACGTTCCCGGTCGCCTTTCATTGCGTAGGCAGTGACGGCAATGATGGGGACGTGGCCGCCAGACAGTTTCTCGTGATCGCGTATGGCAGCAGTTGTTTCGAACCCATCCATGTCGGGCATCTGTACATCCATGAAGACCAGATCAAATACTCCGCCGGGGGCGTGCTCGATCGCCGCGACGGCTTCCTCGCCGCTCTGCGCCTCCACCACGTGGTGTCCGCGCTTGGCGAGCAAATGTGTCACCAGCGTACGGTTCACGTCGTTATCCTCGACCAGCAGAATCTGGAGCTTTCGGCCGGCAGTTGACTGGGCGCGCTGCTCCTGTGCCGCCCCAGGCACGGCCCTCGCTGCTGAGTCACCCGTGACGCTCTGGATCGCGGCCAGAAGCTCCTGTGGAAGAACCGGCTTCATCAAAAACCTTGGCGCCTCCGATTCCTGGTCACGCGCCGGCTCAGAGGTTGGGAGGCAGCCGCTAGCGAGCCGGATGGTGGCTTTTTCCAGTTTGGGGTCGGCCATGATTCGTTGAACGAGGGCGGGGCCATCGGGGCCGGGCAGGCGCGCGTCCAGCAGTACGGCTGCAAAGGGAGGGGTCCTTTCATCCGCCGAGCCCAGGTGGGTGAGCGCTTCTTGACCGCTGGCGCAAAGGACCGGCTGCGCGTTCCATTGCGCGAGCAGACTTCCCAGAATCCGCAGGCACGTGGGGCTGTCATCCACCACCAGAATCCGCTTTTCCTGAAGGTCGGGTGGCGGGCATTCAACCCGGAGCGGCGAAGCGGGGCGAAAGCAAGCGGTGAAGTGGAAAGTGCTGCCCTTTCCCAGATCGCTTTCCAGCCAGATCTTGCCTCCCATCATCTCAACCAGCCGGGCGCAGATGGACAATCCCAGTCCCGTCCCTCTGAATCGGCGTTTTGTCGAGCCATCCGCTTGAGCAAAGGGCTCGAAGATCAAGGCGTGCTTCTCCGGCGGAATTCCAATGCCCGTATCCCGGACAGAGAAATGCAAGTGCAGATTCTCCGGGTCGGCACTCTCTATTTCGACCGAGAGGAGAATCTCCCCCTCCTCTGTGAACTTTGCGGCGTTTGCCAAGAGGTTAACCAGGATCTGACGCAACCGCCCGGGATCGCCTTCGAAAACCGCCGGAACGCCGGACGAAATCTCCAGGCAGAACTCCAGCTCTTTCTGTCGAGCACGCATCGCTAAAGGCTTCATCGCCTCGGCCAGCATGTCAGCCAACCGGAACTCCACCGAATCCAATTCGAGCTTGCGGGCCTCGATCTTGGAAAAGTCGAGGATGTCATTGATGACGCCGAGCAGAGAGCCGGCCGACGACCGGACGGCCTCCAGATACTCGCGTTGTTCCGAAGTCAGAGAGGTTTCGAGAGCGAGTTCCGTCATCCCTACAACGCCATTCAACGGTGTGCGAATTTCGTGGCTCACGTTAGCCAGGAACTCGCTCTTGGCGCGGCTGGCGGCTTCGGCCGCCTCCTTGGCCTGGCGCCACTCCTCTTCGGCGCGCTTTCTATCCGTTATGTCGATCACCGTGCCTTCGATTTCGGGACCCGCTCCGTTGCCCTCGACCAGGTTGGAATTCTCCAGCACCCAGACGCAGCTTCCATCCTGGCGACGCAGGCAGAGCTCATAGAAAGTGACCGCCTCATGTTTTTTCAAGCGCGAAAGCAGCGCTGCGCGGCCTCCCTCGTCAATGTGCAACACCTGTGCGCCATGGCGAAGCACCTCCGCCGGAGAGGAGTAACCAAGAATCTGCGCAAGTGACTGGTTGCAATCAACAAGCTGGCCATCCAGCGTGGTGCGAAACACTCCCGCCATGTTCCGCTCAAACAACAGGCGGTAACGCCGCTCACTGGCACGGAGCGCCTCCTGGGCTTTCTTGCGTTTACTGATGTCACGAGCCGCGCCTTGTATTCCCACCACCTTGCCGTCGTCAGTGATTAAGCGCGTGCTGACTTCGACGGGAATCGCGTGGCCATCCTTGGCGACGAATTCTATCTCGTAGGTAGTGCTCGCACAGCCTTGAAGCTTCAGCTTCGTCATCTCCTTAGCCCGCTCCAGTGACTCCGCGCTGAGCAGGCCGGCGAAATTCCTGGTCAGCACTTCATCGCGGGTGAAACCCGTAAGGGTTTCCGCAGTCCGGTTCCAGGAGGTAATGGTGTAGTCAAGGCCGTGGGTAAAGATGGCGTCGGTGGAGTTTTCGAAGAGATCGACGAATTGTCTCCTCAGGGCCGCCTCGCGCCGAATCCATTCCCGTAGGGTTCGGGACTGCTGCCGCACCTGGGTACGGAGAATCGCGCCCCATACGATCCCGCCGCTCAAGAAACCGGCCGTGACGGTCAGCAGCCACAGTTCAAGGCTAGGGAACATCACCGAGCCTCTCCAACTGGGGCTTCAGGTGCACCTCGAAACAGTCAGGACAGACTCCATGGCTGAACTGGGCCTCGGAATGTCTGGCCACATAAGCGTCCACTTGCTCCCAGTAGTTTCGGTCATTGCGAATCTTTTTGCAGTAAGAACAGATGGGGAGCAGTCCTTGAAGCAGTTTCACTCGCTTCAAAGCCTCTTCCAGTGCTTGATTGCGTCCCAGCACGGCTTTCTGTAATTGCACAACCCGCGCGCCGGCGTGCAGCCGGGCGTGCAGTTCGCGAGGATCAAAGGGCTTTGTGACGTAATCGTCGGCCCCGGCTTCTAGCCCCTGTACGACATTTTCAAGCCCCCCGCGCGCTGTAATCAAGATCAGATAGGTCGGGGCGCTCAACTGTGCGGCGCGGATGCGGCGGCAGACTTCAAGGCCATCGACCCCCGGCATTACCCAATCCAAGAGGGCGATATCGGGAGGATTCGACCCTCTCAAAATGCTCAGGGCCCCGGCACCCTCCTCCGCTACCAGAACCTCGAATCCCCAATTGCTCAGAGTCACTTGGATCAGGTGCCGCGTCGTGGCTTCGTCGTCGGCGATCAGGACCCGCATGGTACTCCTCCTGCGTCCACGTAACCTCCGTGGCCCAGATCTTCGTTGGGGGCCTGGAGGCTCAACGACTCAGGCCGGCGCAATGCCGCGGAGAGTTCCTCGACGGAGTAAGGCTTGCCGATGAAACCTACAGCGCCCGCCAGGCGCGCCTCACTTTCCACCTCGGCCGAGCTGTAGCCCGAGGAAAGAAGCACCTTAACGCTGGGCTTGATCTCGCGCAGCCGCCGACAGGTCTCCAAACCCGTGATGCCGGGCATTACCAAATCGAGTAAAACGATATCGATCTGGCCGGAGTGTGATTGAAAAACCTCGCAGGCCTGCTGGCCATCCGCGGCTGTAAGCACCTCATAGCCGAGCCTCGTCAGTACCTCCTTGGAAAACGCCAGCATCATAGGCTCGTCGTCGACGACTAGGGCCGTCCCCCTCCCGGCTTCGGGTGAAGAACTTCGAGTCAAGCTCCGTTGTTCCACGGGAGGAGCTTTCAGGGGCAGGTGGATCGAAAAAGCGGATCCCCGGCCAACCTCGCTTGACACCTGCACGAACCCACTCCCACTGCTTGCCATTCCATACACCATTGATAGTCCCAGCCCCGAACCTTTGCCGGGTTCCTTGGTGGTGAAGAAGGGATCGAAGATCCGGCTCATTACCTGCGGAGGCATGCCGACACCCGTGTCTCGAACGGTTATGCACGCATAACTACCCGGCTGGCAACGGCTGGGAAGCGCGGGATCATTCTCGCGATGCACTACCCGCGAGCTCTCGAGCGTCAAGACTCCTCCCTCGGGCATCGCATCTCTGCCGTTCATGCACAGATTCAGGACCGCCTGCTCGAATTGCGCAGGGTTGGCGTCAACCCAGAGCGGACCGGGCTGGCTGCGAGTTTGTATTTGAATGCGACGGTCGAAGGTGCTGGTGATGATCTTCACAACGCGACCCAGGACATCCCCTACACGAATGGGAAGTACTTCTTTCTTTCCTTGCCGCGCCAGGCCGAGTAGCTGCCGGGTAAGTTCGGACCCTCGCTGGGCGGACTGTTCGATCATTTTGACGAACTCGATCAGTGGGTCGGAAGGAGCCAGGCGCAAGCGCACAATCGAGGCGAAGCCCAGAATCACGCCCAGCAGGTTATTGAAATCATGCGCTATACCGCCTGCCAGCGTGCCAAGCGCCTCGGTTCTCTGTGCCGGGGAGGGCGTTTCTTGGAGTTTGCAGTGCGCGCATAACTCAGACCGCTGCGGTGATTCGTGGACAGAATCTCCAGCCCGGACAATCTGGCCGCCGTTGGAAACCGCGGAAGGGCAAGTCTCGATGCACGGATCGGCGAACGTCACGGTGAATGTTTGTTCCGGCATTCCTGACCTCAATCTGTCTTTCGGCAAATCAGGTTTTCATCTTGAATGGGAGCCAGGACGTAGAACCGCTGCGGCGAAAGGCAAACCGTATTCTTACTATCTCCGCAGGCAGTTCTTGCCGAACCCGCCTCAAGGGGAGGCCCGCCTGGCCCCCAACTCTGGAATACGGATTTACATTCTTCTGGATTCGTTTGGCGTGCTCGCTCAGCTCTTGGACCAGATGAGCGGGGCCTAGACGTACGAGTTTGGGAGATTTCCCGCGAAGGATCTCCCGCTCAATCGCCTGAACAGGGTTCGGTCCGGGTTTCTGGCTTTTTCATCGTTTAGACCCAAATATCAAGATCATGCTTGGGCTCATTGTTCGCAGGTTCGTCATCCTCCTGATTCGTTTGCAACTCGAGACTCTGTACTGGAGGCCGGTTCTCCTGGTGACGATGTGCTGCATGTGCCGGTGGCCGCTGCTGGTCTTCAGCGCGAGTGGACCCAGGGATGGGAGCAGTTGAGAACTCTTCCATGGGGGGCAACCTCCTGGCAGTCTGTCACACCCGAAGTTCTCCAAGTCTGCGAGCACCGGATTTCGGGCTCTGGATTACTCTCCGCCGAGCAAGTCGGAAGACATTGCTTGAGCAATCTCTAGGCCGGATACGTTGTAGCTGCCGGAAGTAATGGCTTTTTGGAGCTCAGCAACACGGTCCTGTCTCACTTCAGGCACTGCCGCCAGGTCAGCCTTAAGTTGTTGAACTTTTCCGCCGTCCACCGAAAGCTGAACCGAATCCGGAGTGAGTGCTACGGTTCCGCTCTGTTTCTGGGCCGGCACGGACGCAGTCGTGCCAACTCGTTGCGGCTCAGCCAGTTGCTGGAATGCGAGGGATGCATCAATCTTCATTTTGTTCAGTCTCCTCTAAGTTCAGTCCCCTTATCGGCAACAAGCCCAGAAACTTTAACGGCGGGTGAGGAGGGTCGGTCGAACGAAGACCGACCTTGACGTCGCCATATCTATATATGTAGACTTCTACGTGTAGACTCACTCCGTGTCTTGAAAAGAAGGAGGCACTCATGAAATCACTTCGAACGCTTTCATCGGCTGGTTTTCTGGTGCTGTTGGCCGCCTGCTTCAGCACTAGCTCGGCGAGCGGGCAACCTTCCGAGGGACGGTCAAGCAATTGGGACAATCTCAAATCCCTGACGCCGGGTCAGGAAATTCGCGTCGTAATGAACAACTTCAAATCCTACCAGGGTGGGTTCGAGTCGTTGAGCGACGACGGGATTACACTTCGCCAAGCAGCGGGTGATCAGACGCTGGCCCGCAAAGACATCTTTCGCGTTTCCCAGAAGATGGGGCATGACCACCCGTCCCGAAATCCACTGATTGGCGCGGTCGTCGGAACATGGGCCGGCCTCGGGATTGGGCTGGCCGCTAATCAGGTCATATTCAGCCACGTAAACTGTACCCTAGGCCCCGCCTTCAACTGCGGTAACCCCCCGAATCCGCACTGGGACATCATACTTGCGTCTGTAGGTGTCCTGGCCGGCACGGCCATCGGCGCAGCAGTGCCGACGCATGCATGGCGTAACTTATACCGCGCGCGCTGATGGCCCGCGGGGCGCAGACCGCAACTCTGCGGTCTCTGTTCATTCCGGCTCCACGCAACGCGAAGCTCTGGCGTCTCCAAGGAGCGCGATTCCACCGATCGCAGGGTTTCACCCTGCGCCAGCCGGCGACGTGCACAAATCGAGAAGGATCCTCGATCCCTATTGACACATATAGATATCATATGATATAGATACTGCCATGACTGATGTTGATCCTGACAAGTTCATCCCACTCAAGACCCATTGGTTCCACATCATGCTGGCGCTTGCCGGTGGAGAGCAGCACGGTTACGGAATCATGCAGGAAGTATTGAACCGGACCACCGGAAAAGTGCGATTGTGGCCCGCCACACTTTATGGATCGATCAAGCGGCTAATCGAGGCGGAGCTGATCGAGGAATCTGACGAAAGGCCCGCGCCGGAATTCGACGACGCACGACGCCGCTATTACCGGCTGACGCCGCTCGGCAAGCGAGTGCTCGACGCGGAATGTGAGCGCCTGCAGGAATTGGTTCGTACGATTCGAGTAAAGCAAGGCATGGTGACGGAATGAAGTTCGCATGGCGGATCTACCGGCGGTTAGCGGAGGCTTTTCCGCACGAATTCAAACTGGCCTACGGCGCGGAGGTGATGCAACTCGGTGAAGACGTGGTGGCAGAGATTGCCAAAAGGCACGGAGCCGCCGGGTTGATCCGGCTACTCGCGGACATCGCGATACGGGTGCCGCTCGAATACCTGAGCGAAATGCGCCGCGACCTGCGCTATGCGTGGCGAGCGCTGCTCAAGTCGCCCGGGTTTGCGCTGGTCGGAATCATTTCGATGGGAATCGGAATTGGGCTGACGACCAACATCTACAGCTCAAAATGGGCATTCCTGTTTCGTGAGCTGCCGGCAGCGGCGAATGCCAAGCGTCTGGTGATGCCGGAGAAGCCGGTCTCGTATTACTATATCGAGCAGTATCGGGATCAAAAGAGCCTGTTTGCCGGGGTGGCTGCATTCGAGACCGGCATCCCTTTCAATGTTGCCTTCCAAGGTGATGTGAATGCAAAACCCGAGCGCATCTTCGGGCAGCTTGTATCAGCCGATTATTTTTCCGTGCTCGGCGTCCAAGCGCAGCGTGGACGAGTGCTCAGCGCCGGACTCGACAAGCCCGGAGACGCACCCGTGGTGGTGATCACCGATCGTTTCTGGCGCCATCGCCTTAACTCTTCTCCCGACGCGGTGGGACAGACGCTCCGCCTGAATGGGCAACTCGCGGCCATCGTGGGAATATCACCGAAGAATTTCAATGGCGCCCTGGACGACCCTGACGCAAATCCGACGGAGCTGTTCGTTCCCATTACAGCGCCGGCCACGCTCGCTCCGGAGCTCACGAACGACGTGTTGCATCAACGCAATGCCAAGGAATTCCTGGCGATGATGTGCCTCGAGCCCGGCGTCACGATTGACTCCGCGGAAGCGGCTCTGGACGCCATCACTCGCCGCCTCGACGAGCAGGATGCTTCCTTGCCGGCACGAATTGACAAAGGCAGGCGCGTAACCTTATTTCCGGCCGGCACGCGGGTGCCGCTTCCTCGGCGACTGCGGCCCGTGTTGGCCGGGTTCCTGGGCGCGCTCATGGGCCTGATTATGGCTCTTGCGTGCATGAACCTGGCCAACATGCTGATCGCACGCGGCGCCAATCGCCGCAAGGAGATGGCGATTCGTCTGGCCGTCGGGGCCAGCCGTTTCCGCATTGTCCGGCAGATGATGAGTGAAGGCATTTTGCTCTCCCTGCTGGGCGGCGTGGCAGGATTCGCACTCGCGCATGGTCTCTCGGTGTTGAGCTTGAAATTCCGCCCGTCCGTTGGAGTTCCGGTCGAAAGCGGTTTCCTGGATTGGCGCGCAGCCGTTTTCGCGTTCAGCGCCGCGCTCCTGTGCGGCATCGGATTCAGCCTGGCGCCCGCCCTGCAAGCGACGCAAGCCGACGTGACCCCGGCGCTCAAAGAAGGCTCGGCACTGCGGTTGCTTGGTTACCGCCGCTTGGGTCTGCGCAACTTGCTGATGGTGGCCCAAGTCGCGGGGTCGCTCATGCTGCTGCTGATCACGGGGTTCCTGGTGCTCGGAATCAGCAAGGCAAGCAACATCCAAACCAAGTTCGATCCGCACGCGATGTATCTCCTGTCCATCGATCCGGTGCATGACGGCTATGCGCCCGAAAAGGCGCAAGCTTTGTTCGAGAAACTTACCGGACGCCTCAAGTCGGCCGGCCCGGTGCGCAGCGTCGCCCTGGCGGCACAGGCGCCCTTTTCGACCGAGGATGACACGGTGACTGCGGAAGACGCAGGGAAATCCTCACAAGCGCAGCAGTCCGTGATGGAGGAGAGTGTGGGCGCGGGCTATTTTGCCACGCTCGAGGAGCCGATGCTGGCGGGCCGGGAGTTCGAGGAACGCGACCAACGCAGCCCGGCAGGCGGATCGAAGACCTTCTCTTTGCCCGTAGTGCTGAATGAGACTGCTGAACGCAGACTTTTCGGAAATGAGAATGCCACTGGGAAGCGCGTTCGAGACGACAAGCAGTCCTATGAAGTGATCGGCGTGGTCCGCGACTTGAAGATTGGGATGGGGATGAGCCAAGCGGTAATTTACCTGCCGCTGACGCCACGCGATTTTGCGCGGCCGCCAGCCGGTGACATCACCATTCTGGTGCGGTCGGAGGCGGGAACGGATGCTCTGGGCGGCATTCGGAGCGCAATCGCTTCGATCGATCCCGATTTGACCCTGTTCAATGTGCAAACGCTTAGTGATTACCTGGATCGCAGCCGCTCCTCGACGCGATTCGCTATCCAAATATACGGCGGAATTGGGGTGTTCGGCCTGGTGTTGGCCGCCGTCGGACTCGCCGGGATCACGGCCTACGGGGTCGCGCAAAGGCGCAAGGAGATCGCCATCCGCACGGCGCTGGGCGCAAGCCGGGCTCAAGTGCTGCGGCTGGTGCTGCGCGAAGGCACGGCGCTGGTAGTCGTCGGATCGGTTCTGGGATTCTCGGGCGCGCTGGCGATGGCAAGAATCCTTTCAGCGCTGACCAACATTTTTGTCGAGGCGCTTAGGGTTGGCGCGGACGATCCGCGCCTGCTCATGGGCGCGCCCATGCTGCTGGCGGCGGTGGCGATGCTCGCCTGTTACGTGCCGGCTCGCCGATCGGCAAAGATCGATCCGCTGAAGGCGCTACGCGAGGAGTAGGCACCATGCGACGCCACATTCAGCCCGCCCTCCTCTGCGCGTTCTTGCTGGGGATCTCCGCCGTCGCCTGCGCCCAAGATGCTGCCAAGGGCGCCGTCCCACAGCCTTCCAGTGCAACAACTCAAGCCGCCGGGAGGGAAGCCGCCAAGATCATCAGCCAGTACGTGAAAGCCGCAGGTGGCGCTCGCGTGCTATCGCGCGTCCAAACGCTCTCGCTCGAAGGCACGGCGGTCCGTTCCGCCGAAGCCGCGAGCGAAGGCGAAACCTCAAGCGCAATTCAAACCGAAGCTGGCTCCGGCGCCTACACACTCGACACGAAGCTTCCGAACCGCTATTACTCGGAGCTCCTGATCGGCGGCAAGCGTTTCATCGACGCCTACAATGGCAAGTCCGCCTGGCGCGAGGACGCCTCCGGCGCTCCCGCCACAGTCGTCAGCCCCGGCTCCACCGAGATGCAGGCCAAATCGCAAATCGCCAACACGCGCCTGCTCGACCTGAAGAAGAACAAACTCGAGGCGGCCTTCGCCGGCCACGTCCTAGTGCGGGGCAAGGACACGCTGCACGTCGAGCTCACCTCCGCCGCGGGCGTCAAACGAGACTTCTTCTTCGACCCGCAATCGCATCTGCTTGTGGAAGAATCCGGCAAGGTGGGCGGCGTCGCCGAGCAGATTTTCTACAGCGATTACCGCCCTGAAAGCGGCGTGCAAATCGCGCGCAAACTCGAACTGCGCCGCGGCCCCAATCCGCGCGACGTTTACTCCGTCGAGATCACTCGCGTGGCAATCAATCAGCCCATCGGCGAGCGCGTCTTCGATCTGCCGCTCAGCGCGCAGGTCAAGCTGCCCGACCTCAAAGCGCTCTTCCAGGAACTTGACACTAACCAAAAAGCCATCGACAAAATAAAGGAAGACTACGCCGGCACGCGCGTCGAGGACGAAACCGAATACGGCTCGAACGGCACAGCAAAAAAGCGCACCGTAACCGAGTCAACTTTCTTCTATGCCGACGGCGAAGAAATCTCCACCGTCACGAAGCGCGACGGTAAGCCACTCGGTGTCGCCGAGGCGAAGAAGGAAACCGAAAAGGCGCAAAAGCGCGTCGAGGAAATTCAGAAGCGCCAGGCCAGGAAAGCTGCGAAAGAAGAAAAAGCTGAGGAAGAAGGCAAGCAGCAGAAGGACGATAACGACGTCGGCATCGAGAAATTCCTTCGCACCTGCCAGTTCGTCAACCCGCGCCGCGAACGCATCCGCGGCCAGGACATGCTCGTCTTCGATTTCGAGGCCAATCCCGAATACAAGCCGCGCAATCTCACCGAACGTATCGTGCAGAAGCTCGCGGGCTCAATCTGGGTCGACGAAAAAGCTCACGACGTGGTCCGCCTGGAAGCCTATTTCGCCGGCGACGCAAAAATCGCGGGCGGCGCACTGGCCAGTGTGCAGAAAGGATCGAACTTTGTTTTCGAACAGGGGTACGTGAACAACGAAGTCTGGCTGCCCACGCTGGTGGAAATACACGTCAGCGCGCGAGTGCTGCTAGTCAAGGGCCTCCGCGCCACGGACGTCACCCGCTACTCCGGCTACAAGAAGTACCACGTAGCCGTCACCTCCGTAATCGGCCAGCCAAAACCCCAGTGACCATTCGCATTTTCCGGGGCGTTGCTCGCTGAGCCGGGCCTTTGCGACGGCCGCCTTCAGGCGGGCCGGTCAGTCTTGGTACATCCGGCTCAGGAAAGTCCGCTCAGCTTTTTGGCGGGGGAAGGGGGGAACCGGACATCTTCGGTTATCTGTGCTCAGAATCCGAGCGGTTAGTCACAGTGCGTGTTTAGTGCTTCTTCTTCTTCTTTTCCAGGTACATGCCAATCCTCAATCGCGAGAGTTGCTTGTCCAGAGCTTTTCCGTACACGCTCTCGGTCTGATCGACGAACTTCTCGCCGAAACTCTCTGCATTCGCGAGCCTTGCGAAAGCCAGAATTTCGCCCGTTTTGGCATCGGCCATGGTGAGGATGAGGGTTGCGTACGAGGTGTTGCTTCTTCCTCCCACGAGCATGCCCATCGCTTTCTTTCCCCCCGAAGTCACCCGGCCTTCTCCCTGCACGAAGACTAATACGTCGGATTTGGCGGCGCAGGGTAGCAATGCGGCGTCGTCGCCCAGCGTGTACCTGGATTTTCGGATGTCTTTGGGATGCCTATTGAGCTGGTTGGCAACGCCCTCGTATTTTTGATTCAACTGCAAAATGACCTGACGGATCTCGTCGTCCGACGCTCCGCTTGTCATACGGTCCGTTGCCTCTATAATCTGCACTCCGGCAGTCTTCAGGTGCGCTTCAACCAAGTTTTCGAGAGCGGTAGTCCAGTTGTCGGACTCATTGGACATGCCCTGCCCGCCTTTCATTGTCACCTTTGACAGCTTTCCTTCGGCGGGCATCATGCACACATTACGAATCTGGAATTCGCCGGAAGTGATCTTGGAGTTCTCAAACGACCACGATGGGGTACTGGCAAGGGCACCGGCAGTCAGGAATCCGGCTGCACCCAGGATGGCGAGAAGGCGAAGTTTCAAAGTCATAGGTCGTTCCCCCTTTTTCAATTGGCGGAGAGGGCATTTTTCACGCCTGCCCACGTCCGGATTACCGGGATTGCATGGGTGTGCCCGACAGCTTCTGAACGGCCGCCAGGCGGCGCTCGATGCGGAGGTGATCCATGCTGGTTCCGGCCACCTTGCTTAAGTAGCTCTGGTACTCGGTCGCAGCGTCACTGTACTTGCCTTCCCCTTCGAACAGGAAGCCGAGTCCGCGGTGGGCATCTGCGTAATTTGGGTTGCTTTGCAGAGCGCTTCTGTAAAGCTGTTCTGCCGTTGCCTCGTTATCGTGAAGCGCAGCCTGCCCTTCAGCATTTTCAACGAGCCTCTTCTGCTCCTCCTCCGGCGTCATGCGAAAGTACTCCTTGCGGTGCTCGACCTGTCCGTGCCGGGTTCGCTCGTCTGGCGAAGGCAATTTTGTCCTTGCTCCGAGAGCTCGATACGAGTCTGCGAGCAGCACCGTGTACTTCGGATTGTCGGGGAATAAGGCGCTCAACTTTGAGGCGCGATCGACTGCAGTCCGCTCCCGGCGGCTGCTCAGGTCGAGCTGGATCTCGTAGCAGGCGGCGGCAGATACGCTGTCGGCGTAAGTTTTCTTGTCGTCTGCCTCTGGCTTATCGGCTTTGTGTGTCGATGCATACTGCAAAGCGAATTCGCGGCGCTCACTGAGCTTGGGATGGTCGCGGTAGAATCCCCGAATCGGCTCGTACTCCAGGCTGCTGTCTTCGTCGAGCAGTTCAAAGGAGCGGGCCATCGCCGTGGGATCGTAGGATGCGCTCGACAAGGCGATCAGGCCGTCGCTGTCGGCTTGATGTTCCTTTTCGCGCGAGTATCCGAATACCGACCCAACAATAATCGCGCCGCTGACAGCAGCGCCAAGTTGCACGGCCATTCCAAAAAGCTGCACGCTCTGCGAGAGGTTGGCACCGACCGGCGATGCGGAGGCAACAATCTGCAGAACGTTGAGAGTGAGGGCCTTTTTCCGAATGCTGCGGTTCTCAAGGTACCCGTGACGCTCAAACACATGTGCGGTTTCATGACCGAGCACCGCCGCCAGTTGCGATTCGTTTTCCAACAGCGAGAGCAGGCCGGTGGTTACGTAAACAGAACCGTTGGGCAAAGCAAAAGCTTGCACCATGGGATCGCGCAAGACCATGAATTTGAACTCGACCTGCTCGGGTATCGGGCGATTGCCGATGATGCGTTTCCCGATTGAGTCGAGATAGGCCTGGAGTAGCGGGTCCTGCATGACAAGACCCTTTTTCAAGTACTGCTGGTCGATTGAATTCGAATCCTGAAGGACCTGGTTGTCAACGTTGGTAAAGTGGAAGTCGGCCGCAGTTTTGTCCAGCTCCTGAGCTCCGGTAACTGCGCCCGGAATTGTAACTATGAGAACCAGGGCTAGGAAAGCGCATTTGAGACAGGCATTTCTTCGATCGATACTCCACCTCGCAAGGACACGGCTTGCATCCACTCGAAGGCCCATAGGCTCCTCCAGAGAGACGAAATTTGCCACGGATTATACTCCCAGTGTCGCCTCTGTCAAGGCATTGTTTTGCATTGCATTGTTTTGCATTGTTTTGCGTCTGGTTGAGAGGCATCTCTGTTTGAGAGGGGTAGCCGCTGGCCGGCGCGGCATCGCGATAATTCGCCCGCAGTCGTCCTGGCGCGCAAGACCCGCGCAAAGCCAAAGGCTCTGAAAAACCGGTCGGCGCCACTTGCTACTGGGTTTTGGTATATCGGGGTGGCTGTTTAGCCGCGCAGGTCCAAGCTCACGGAAAGAAGTTTGCCCTCAAATTCGAAGGTCACTTCGTGATGCTCTCCGCGGGCAAGTGAGAAGAGCGTGAAATCTCTCCCGAAGATCACGGTGGGCACGGCGAGCGCGCAAGCGTCCGCGAGGCCGGAAGTCCTCCCTTAAAACTGCCGGCAATCGTGTTGCACACTTCTCCGAAAACGTCTTGTGCCGCGTCACCAGGGCCGAGCTCGTCGTCGCCCAGCATCTTGCCTGCTATTCTTCTAGCGCACTCGAAAGTCGTTCGCACGTGCCGGTTTCATCCCTGTATCACCCCCATATCGCGGCGATGGGCAGTTCCAATAAATGCACAAACTCGGGAAACTCAAGCTCCAGGACCCTTGCGAGCTCGTTTTTTTCGGCGTCGGTCAAGCTCTGAGTGGAGTTATCGAGGAGGCTCTTGTAGACGTTTCGGTCGGCGGGCGCGATTTGAGGGCGCGCTCCACCAACCCGTACCCCGTGCATCTGGCATACCAGGTCGGCAGCGACAACGATGTCCACCAGAGTCCGGTCGCACCTTGCGTCCTGAGGCCGATGGTGAAATTCCAGGACGTCGATAATCTGCGGCGCACAGTTCCAACTGAGACCGATACACTTGCCCACCAGGCAGTGATCAACGCCGCTATGTTGGCGCTCGAGCTCTACGGATTCTCCCCACGCGATGGAGCCCGGAGCGAATTTGGGGTCACGCGATCCCGCCGCGAGCAGGAGCAGAGGCAGAACCCCCAAATCGTGGAGGAGCCCAGCCAGATACGCCTGCTCTGTCTCCAGGTAGCGGAGAGAGAACGCGCAACGCTCGCTCAGGGCCGCGGTCAACAAACTGTGCTGCCAGAAGGACTGCAAATCCGAGGAAGACAACAAGTTCCCCAAATGCTGGACCAGCGAACAGGTCAGCACCAGGGCCCTCAGCCGCTCCGTCCCCAAGAGTACGACAGCGTGTTCGATGTGCGAGACTCTCCCCCGCAGACCTAACATCGCCGAATTGCATAGGTGTATGACTTGCGCGGCGAGGCTAGGATCAGTTCGAATAACCCGGGAGACCCGCCTCAGGTCCACAGGCACACAACTCAATAGAGTACTGAGCTCAAAAATGTAGGCAGGAGGAGTGGGGATGCCCTCCGCGAGCAGAGCCCGGACCCTCGCCTCTTGACTCTGTTCCTTCTCCATACGCGCTGATTCCGCTTGGTTGATCTCTGTCGGCATGCCTGCCTCTCTTCGATAGCTCCATCGGCAAGCAAAAGCAGGTCTTTAGGGTAGGGCGCCAGGCTGTGGCGGGCAGTTCTCATCGCCCAGGGCGCCTTGACGGCAAGCCATCGTTTCTATTCAATCGGTTGGGGTGGAAAGGAAAGCAGTGGAAATTAACCTTGTTCGGTTTTCTCGCCCTGCAAAAGGCGATAGGCTTGGCTGCGAGAGATGCCTCGTGCTTTGGCAGCGGCCTTCAAAGCCGCGCGCTCATCGAGTCCGCGTTCGGCCATCAGCGTTTGGATTTCGGCCTGGATAGGCGATTCGGCAGGCCGGCCCTCTGCCGCCGCGGCGGCAGCCCCCACCAGGAGGGTTATTTCGCCTTTGATGGCCTTGCCTTTCAGACGCTCTAACAGCACGGAGACCGTGCCACGCCAGAATTCTTCGTGGACCTTGGTCACTTCACGCGCCAAAACCACCTCGCGCTCTCCCAGAATGTCCCGAACATCGCGCAGCAATTCGAGGATGCGGTGGGGGGCCTCATAAAACACCAGCGTTCTCGTGGCCGTCTTGTTCTCTTCCAAGGCCCGCCGGCGAGCCGCTTTTTTGGCGGGGAGGAAACCGAGAAAACGAAACTTGTCCACCGGCAACCCCGATGCAGCAAGAGCCGCCACAAAGGCTGAAGCGCCCGGAACAGGAATCACCGGAATCGCGTGGCGAACCGCCAGGTGAACCAGGCGAAAGCCGGGATCAGACACCACGGGCATTCCCGCGTCGCTGACCAGGGCGATGTTCTCTCCCTCCGCCAACTTGATGACCAGCTCCGGGGCCCGCGTCATCTCATTGTGCTCGTGGTAACTTAAGGTGGGCGTGTGAATCTGATAGTGGTTGAGCAATTGTTGCGTGCGGCGCGTGTCCTCGCACGCAATCAGATCCACCTCTTTGAGGATACGGATGGCGCGCAGAGTAATGTCCTCCAGATTGCCAATGGGCGTGCCAACGACAAAGAGCTTGCCCTTCGACCCGTTGGTGGGATCCTCGAGAGGATCCATCAGATCCGGCTTGGCGGAAGCAGAGGTTCGCGGCATAGGCGTCAAGTGTGCTCTCTCTACTCCAGTGTACCAACTCGTTTACAGAATGACAACGGAGAGTTGGATGACGGCACGGCTTTGACGCGGCTGGACGGTGCCGATATAATAGGGCAGAAGGGTTTTTGCAAGGAGGTCAAATTGCCGCTTTACGAGTACGAGTGCACGAAGTGCGGAAAGCGCATCGAGAAAATCCAGAAGTTCTCTGATTCTCCCCTGACCAAATGCGAGAAGTGTGGAGGCAAGCTGGAAAAGCTCATCTCGTCGTCAGCCATCCAGTTTAAGGGGAGCGGATGGTATGTGACGGACTATGCTCACAAGTCTTCTGCCCTCCCCTCGAGCAGTTCCTCAGAATCTGGCAATGGAGACAAGGGGCCAAGCACCAAGGGCGCAAAGACGGAAGAGTCGAAGAAATCCGCAGACAAGCCTGCGGCCGGCAAAGAATCCTGAAGAGAAATAAGTCCGTTGTTCCGCCAACCGCTCCGCCTGATCTCTCTTACAGTTTCAACGATCTGAGATACTTACGGAATTCTTTCCCCAGGTCCGGGCGACTCAACGCCAGTTCCACCGTAGCTTGAAGGAAGCCCAGCTTGTCGCCCGCATCGTACCGCTTCCCCTCAAACAGGTAACCGTAAATCGGCTCCTTGGTGAGCAGGCGGCGCAAGCCGTCGGTGAGTTGGATTTCGCCTCCCGACCCTGGCGTGGTGGCCGCCAGCTCATGGAAAATTGTCGGTGTAAGGATGTATCGTCCTATGACGGCCAGATTGGAGGGCGCTTCGCTCGGCGCCGGCTTCTCCACCATGTCGTCGATGCGGAACAGCCGCCCTTGCCATTCCGCGTCGGGCACAGTCCGGCCGCGAATTATGCCGTAACTCCCCACCGCCTTGCGAGGCACCTTCTGGATCGCGATAACGCTTCGGCCATAGCGCTCAAAGACCGCCAACATTTGCTTTAAACAGGGCACGGGATTCACGACCACGTCATCAGAGAGCAGCACAGCAAAGGGCTCTTCGTCCACGACGTCGCGTGCGGTGAGAATCGCGTGCCCGAGGCCGCGTGGGGTTTGTTGGCGCACGTAGGCAAATCGCATCAGCCCCGAGATCGAGCGGATCTGCTCCAGGAGTTCCTGCTTACCTTTTCCCTCCAACTCCTGCTCGAGTTCCGCCGACACGTCGAAGTGGTTCTCGATGGCCGTCTTTCCCCTGCCGGTGACGAAGACCACCATGGGAATGCCGGAAGCGGAAACTTCCTCGACGGCATATTGCACCAATGGCTTATCTACAATGGGAAGCATCTCCTTGGGTTGCGCTTTGGTGGCGGGCAGGAATCGCGTGCCAAGACCAGCAACAGGCAGAACCGCTTTGCGAATCTTCATGGGCACCTCAGCATCTCGCGGGCTCAGCGAGTTTCGCTACGAGCCAGTGTACCGCCACCCTCCGGGAGGAGTCAAAAGCAGAAAAGCAGGGGCTAGGGACTGGGGACTAGGGGCTGGGGGAGAACACAAATCGCACCATCGCGCGGAGAAACGTGCAGCGTGAACTTCCGGAACACCGCACCCTGTCCGAGGTTTGTTTCCCCAGCCCCTAGTCCCCAGTCCCTAGCCCCTTCTCTTCTGACTCCTGACTCCTACCTGTGTTAGCATTTAGGCATGTTGGTTCTTGGCATTGAATCGAGTTGCGACGAGACCGCCGCGGCCGTCGTGTCGAACGGGGAACAGATACTGTCCAACGTTGTTGCGTCGCAGGTGGCAATGCACGCGAAGTATGGCGGGGTTGTGCCGGAACTGGCTTCGCGCGAGCACCTGCGCAAGATCGAGCCGGTGGTTAGCGAAGCTTGCGCGCAGGCGCGAGTGAACATCAGCGACGTGGACGGCATCGCGGTCACCGAGGGGCCGGGGCTGATCGGCTCGCTTCTGGTGGGTCTGGTTTACGGCAAGGCGCTGGCCCACGCCTTGGCCAAACCGCTGGTGGGCGTGAACCACCTGGAAGGCCACATCCACGCCGTGCTGCTCGAGAACAAAATCGACCGGCAGGCCGGAAGGGTTGCGGAAGAGGCGCAACTCCCTGCGGTGGTGCTGGTCGTTTCGGGTGGTCACACGAGTCTGTTCCTGGTTGAGGAAGTCAGCCCCTCTGCGCATTCACCTTCGGCTGTCTTTAATTACCGGCGCCTCGGACAAACACGCGACGACGCAGCCGGCGAAGCCTTTGACAAAGTCGCAAGACTGCTCGCTTTGGGGTACCCGGGCGGGCCGCTGATCGATCAACTGGCCCGCTGGGGGAATGCGGAAGCGGTGGATTTCGGCCGCATCAGGATGAAGGGCAACCCGCTGGATTTCAGCTTCTCCGGAGTTAAGACGGCGGTTCTCTACCGCGTGCGCGGCACTCCCCTGTCCCTCGAGGCGGAGGAGCGGCGAGCGTGGCGCACGACGCGCGACAACGTCTCCATCGACGAATTGCGGGCCCGCTGCTCGCAAGCCACACTGGACCTTATCGCCAGTTTTCAAAACGCTGTCGTCCACAACCTCGTGGAGCGCACCTTGGCGGCAGCGGAAGCCGCGCACGTCGATTCGGTGTTTGTCTCCGGCGGGGTGGCCTGCAATTCCCTTTTGCGCGCCCGCATGCTGGAGGCTTCTCGATCCCAGGGAATTCGTGCGCTCTTCCCTTCCCCTGGGCTGTGTACCGATAACGCGGCGATGATCGCGTCGGCGGGCTACTACAAGCTGAAAGCCCGGCAGCTTGCCGATGCGACTCTGACCGCACATGCGGCGTTTCCGTTAGGGACTGGGGGCTAGGGGCTAGGGACTAGGAAGAACAAAACCCCCGGGTCGAGTGTGATACCCAGGCAATCTACGCTACGCTCTCGCGTCGCGGTAGATCCGGTTCTGTTCTTCCCTAGTCCCTAGCCCCTAGTCCCCAGCCCCTGCTTTTGTACTTACCATGCGCATTGGCGTTGACACGGGCGGAACGTTCACGGACTGCGTGATCCTTGAGCGAGGCGAGGTTAAGATCCTCAAGGTGTTTTCGACGCCGGACGATGCTTCGCGCGGCATCCTGGAGGGCGTGCGCCGCCTGGCGCAGCCGTTTCGGCCTGCTGACTCACTCGACATCATCCATGGCACCACCGTGGGCACCAACAGCTTGCTGGAGCGGCGAGGCGCGCGCGTGGCCCTGGTCACCACCGCAGGTTTCGAGGACCTCGTCGAAATCGGCCGCCAGGCGCGCCCCCGGCTTTATGACCTCGAGGCGCGGCACGCTCCGCCGCTCGTGCCGCGCGATTTGCGCTTCGGCATTGAGGAGCGAACGGCGGCGAGCGGGAAGATTCTCCAGCGGCCGTCAGCAGCCGCCATCGCCCGCTTGGTCCGGAAGCTGAAGCGATTGAATGCCGATTCCATCGCCCTCTGTTTCCTTTTCTCGTATCTCAATCCTGAGAATGAACGCGTGGTGGCGGCAGCGCTAAGAGCCTTGCAACTGCCCTTGTCAGTATCCCACGAGATTCTCCCCGAGTTCCGTGAATACGAGCGGTTGGCCACGGTGGTCATCAACGCCTATCTGATCCCACGTATGGGTGAATACCTTAAGCGGCTCGAGCGCGGCGTCGGGGAGGCGGGCCGCGTTTACGTGATGCAATCCAGCGGGGGAATAACCACCGCGCAGCGCGCGGCGCGCGAGCCTGTGCGGACGATCCTCTCCGGGCCTGCCGGAGGCGTTGTGGCGTCCACCTGGCTAGCCCGGCAACTTGGACTGGACCGCGCCATAAGCTTCGATATGGGCGGCACGTCCACGGACGTGTGCCTGATCGACGGTCTGCCCCGCACCACCAATGAGACCACGCTGGGCGGCTTGCCGGTGGCAGTTCCCGTTCTGGATGTTCACTCGGTGGGGGCGGGCGGCGGGTCGCTGGCTCGCCTGGACGCGGGGGGAGCGTTGCGCGTGGGCCCGGAAAGCGCCGGCGCAGAACCCGGACCGATCTGTTACCATCGCGGCGGCATCCAACCCACCGTCACGGACGCCAACCTGTTGCTCGGGCGCCTCGACGCCGGCCTCTTTCTGGGCGGGGAGTTTGACCTGGACCTCGGAGCGGCGGAGCAGGGATTCGCAGAATTCCTCCAACTGCACCGAAGAGAGATTGGCTCGAAGACTGTCCCGCAACTGGCCGCTGACATCGTGGCCGTTTCGAGCGCCACGATGGAGAAGGCCTTGAGAGTGATCTCCGTCGAGCGCGGCCATGACCCGAGGGGCTTTGCTCTCGTCTGCTTTGGCGGGGGCGGAGGGCTGCACGCCGCGGACCTGGCGCGCGCCCTGCGGCTGCCCAGAGTCGTCGTGCCGCGGAATCCCGGCGCTTTCTCCGCACTCGGAATTCTGCTGTCGGATATCGTCAGAGATTCTGTGCGGTCGGCCTTCCTTCCTGTCCCCTCCGATGGAGGGCTAGCCGGCCTCTGGCTCGCACTCGAGAAGCGCTTTGCAGGAATGGAGCGCGCCGCTCGCACGGAGCTTCGACAGGAAGGTCTTCCCGGCCAATTGGCGCGGGCCGAGCGGCGGCTGGACCTTCGCTACGCCGGCCAGTCCTATGAGCTTTCGGTGCCTTTCAAAAGAGACTTTCGCAGGCTGTTCGATCAGCAACACATGTGGGCTTACTGGTATTCTCATGCGGGGCGGCGGATCGAGATCGTGAACCTGCGCCTTCGCCTGGTGATTCGAACTCCCAAGCCGCGACTGCACGTCCACCCGATGCGGGTGGCCGCGCCGGTGAAGATGAAATCCAAACCGGTCTGGTTTGACGGGCGCTTTCGCGCCACCCCTGTCTACGACCGGGAGCGGCTTGCGGCCGGCACTCGGCTGCGAGGCCCCGCAGTCATTGTCGAATATAGCTCGACCACCGTCGTCCCGCCGGATTTCAGGTGCGAGGTGGACAAGTACCTGAATCTGGTTTTGACACGCGCTCCCCGGAGGGGAGCCCATTGAGTAGCCGGGGGCGAAACCCCCGGGATCCGGCCCCACACCCCGCCTTCGGTACCCTCATCCCCGCCCGCGGTGGAGTGGACATTCAGCCCGCGAGCTGTGGTGCGGGCGTCTCGCCCGCGGTGGAGTGGACATTCTGCCCGCGAGCTGTGGTGCGGCCGTCCCGGCCGCTGTCGCTGGGGCGTCCCGCCCCAGCGGG
>Ga0209415_10004430_pt1 | contig 25718 bp, 23 predicted proteins | sample PeaSoiSIISIP2007_FD_187696 | JGI IMG/M metagenome (GOLD analysis project Ga0209415, IMG submission 187696) | Peat soil microbial communities from Weissenstadt, Germany - SII-SIP-2007 (SPAdes) (version 2) | ecosystem: Environmental > Terrestrial > Soil > Wetlands > Peat | place: Germany... | reverse complement strand
CGAGAGGGGCCTCGAGGCAAGTTAATCGCGAAATTGCGAAACGAACTCGAGACGCCGGCCGCAGATTCGCGAAACGAACTCACGACAAGAGCCCCAGGAATGACTTTCTATCGGCGAACACCAACCCCGGCTGGTCTATCTGACCCGGCCCTGGCACACTGCGGCCTGTCACCCGGCGATGCGGCGTCACCCGAGGACGGGGATTACCGGCTCCTGCTCAGTCGACTCGACGAACTCCTGCATGCGCTCGAGCCCTGGGCCCTCGGTCTGCCGATTCCCGGCTATGAACTTCGACCGGATATCAAATGGGTAGATCGAAACCTGGTGGACGTGAAGCTCCAGGCGGCATCATTCGGATTCAATCCGCCGAACCGTCCGAGACGGACGTGCTTCGGCGCCCCAGCGCCTAGTGGCGCACTGTCCGAAACCGAGATCGCCTGCAGGCGCTCTCTCTTGTCCGCCCTTTACAACGAGCTCGGGCGTGCTCTCGATCCGTGGGCTCTCGGTCTGCCGATTCCCGACGATCAGTTTCGACCGGATATGAAGGTCGTGTCGGCCTACCTCCGGGCCCTCGCAACCTACGCAGGTTTACTTGGATTCAAGCGATCCAAAGCAACCACGGCAAAGATGGTCCGTCACCGTCCCATTTACGCCTCGGGGCCGGAGCATGACGAAAAGATGCGGGCGCTCAAGAACGATTTGTTCCGAGGCTGGGGTCTCAACCATGAAGACTAGAAAGCTGAGGCGGGTGATCTTGTGCGGCCCGGTCACAGCAAACACAGCATCTGACTGAAATCAGATGCTCTTCACTTGTCTGGGGCAAAAGTCCAGATCAGGGTGCTCGCAGGGTCAGCGCGCTCGGAGGGACTCGAACCCCCAACCTTCTGATCCGTAGTCAGATGCTCTATCCAATTGGGCTACGAGCGCATCCGACACGAACTGAGTGAACCCAGATCGCGCCGAATCATCATCTTATCCAGGGGCCGGTCGACACCTCCCCGGAACCGACCAGGAGCAACGATCCCTCGGGGTTCCGTCCCTGCAGGTGGACACCAGGTTCGCGACCCCCCTGGAGCCCTCGGTCAGCAGTGCCTGGCCCTTCTAATCTCGGCGCGAAAGGCGAAACAAGACAGACCGAGGTGACGCATGGAACTTCAGGGAAAAGCGGTGGTGGTGACCGGGGCATCTGCGGGATTGGGCCGTCGTTTCGCGATCGATCTGGCCAAGGCCGGTGCCGTGGTCACGGGAATGGCCAGGCGAGCTGACCTGCTCGAGACCCTCGAAACGGAGATGCGGCGTTACTCACCGGAATCGTCGACAGCCGTCTGTGACGTGAGTCACATCGACAGCTATGTCCGTGCTCTCGGCGAGGTCGAGCAGAAGCACGGTCGGATAGACCTGTTGATCAACAACGCCGGGATGGGCGAGGATCGTGACGCCGACAAGGGCCTCGACTCCTACCGGCAGGTAATGGAGACCAATTACTTTGCGCCTGTTGCAGGCACCCTCGCGGTGCTCCCTGGCATGCGCAGGCGAGGCTCGGGAGTCGTCGTCAACGTCTCCTCGGACTCGGGGCGTGCTCCGGGCCCGGGCGACGCTGCGTACGGAGCGTCGAAGGCCGCATTGAGCGCCTTCACCGAAAGCCTCGCCTTCGACATCGAGTCGACTGGTGTGCGTCTTCACCTTCTGTACCCGGGATGGGTGCCCACCGCCATGGGCCAAGGGGCAGTCGACGCAGGTATGCCGATGCCGCCCCGAGCAGTCCGGCGCACGGAGGAACAGGTCTCGAACCTCGTTCTCTCGCGTATCGGGGGGCCGAAGATCGACATCGACGCCACTCTGATGGCGCGGATGGCCCCGATGGCCCGCGCCTTGTTCCCCGGGGCATATAGGCGCGGGGTGCGCCGGGCCGCCGGCTGAACGGCCGGCCGGCTGCCAGGAAGGGCGAGGAAATCTGACGCGGCGTTAGGATCGCCCGATGGCCCAGGTCAAAGAACGTGTACCGGCGATCGAGGGGTGGTTCTCGACGGGTGACGAGCCCGCACTCATCGGAAGCCGCTGTCGCTCCTGCGGCAACTACTCCTTCCCCGCCGAGACCTTCTTCTGTCGGAACCCCGCCTGTGACGGGACGGACTTCGAAGAAGTGGAGCTCAGCAGGCGCGGGAAGCTGTGGTCCTTCACAGACGCCTGCTACCAGCCGCCTGTTCCGTACGTGGCGGCCGAGCCGTTCGTCCCCTTCTGTATCGCTGCTGTGGAGCTTGCCGCAGAGAAGATGGTCGTGATGGGCCAAGTCGTGGCGGGCGTCGGCGTCGACGACCTCGCGGTGGGCGACGAGGTGGATCTGGTCTTGGACGTCCTCTACGAGGACAACGATCACGAGTACCTGGTGTGGAAGTGGCGTCCCGTCGGCACGGAGACCATGAAGGCGAAGGCGTGATGACAAGCAAGGACGACCAGGGCCGCGTGGCAGTGCTCGGGGTGGGCATGCACCCCTGGGGCAAGTGGGGACGCAACTTCGTCGAGTACGGGCTCGCTGCCGCACGGCAGGCGCTCGGGGACGCCGGGGTCAGCTGGAGCGAGATCCAGTTCGTCTCGGGGGCCGACACGATCCGAAACGGCTATCCGGGATTCGTCTCAGCAGCCACTTTCGCACAGGCACTCGGATGGTCGGGCGCGCGCGTGTCGAGCGCCTACGCAGCTTGTGCCTCGGGGGCATCCGCCATCGCTGCTGCGCGAGCGCAGATCCTCGCGGGACTCTGCGACATCGCCCTGGTGGTGGGAGCCGACACCACTCCGAAGGGCTTCTTCGCCCCGGTCGGCGGCGAGCGAAGAGACGACCCCGACTGGCTGCGCTTCCATCTGCTCGGTGCCACGAACCCCGCCTATTTCGCGCTCTACGCACGCCGACGGATGGAGTTGTTCGGCGCCACCGAAGAGGACTTCGCCAAGGTGAAGGTGAAGAACGCACGCCACGGGCTCGACAACCCCAACGCCCGCTATCGCAAAGAGGTCACCACCGAGGAGGTTCTCACCTCGCCGATGGTGGCCAACCCTCTTCGGCTCCTCGAGATCTGCGCGACCTCCGACGGCGGCGCGGCTCTCGTGCTCTCGAGCATGGACTTCGCGAGGCGCCACTCGTCACCCAAACCAGTGACCGTGCAAGCGGTGTCGACCGTGACCCCGCGCTTTCCTCAGACGGTCATAGAGATGCCGAACTTCTCCACCGACTCGGCGGTCACCTCGAACGGCACGCTGCATCTCGGGTTCCGCAAGTCGATCGCCCAAGCTGCTTACGAGGAGGCCGGCATGGGACCCGAGGATCTCGACCTCGCCGAGGTCTACGACCTCTCCTCGGCGCTCGAGCTCGACTGGTACGAGGACATCGGCATCTGCAAGGAGGGAGAGGCCGAGCGCCTCATCCGCGACGGGGACACCACTGTCGGAGGCCGCATCCCGGTGAACCCGAGCGGCGGCCTGAGCTGCTTCGGTGAGGCCATCCCCGCCCAGGCGATAGCCCAGGTGTGCGAGCTCACGTGGCAGCTCCGAGGGGATGCCGGCGCTCGACAGGTCGAGGGAGCGCGCGTGGGCCTCGCCGCCAACCAGGGTCTGTTCGGCCACGGCTCGAGCGTCATCGTCGCCCGTTGAAGCGAACTCCGGCGGAAGACCGACCTGCTACCGCGTGACGAGGACGACCTTCCCGAGCTTTCCACCGCCGGCGAAGCGCTCGTAGGCCTCGGGGGCGCGATCCATCTCGTACAACGCGGCGACCGGTACCCTCACTCGACCCGAAGCAAGAAGAGGGACGACGTGGGCCTCGACCGCTCGTGAGACCACCGCCTTGTCGACAGGAGGTCGCGAGCGAAGCGTCGATCCGCTCACCCGCGCTCTTCTCTGCATGAGAGCCATGAGGTCGAACTCGGTCTGTGCTCCTGAGCCCACGCCGATCACGGCGATGCGCCCGCCGATCCCAAGCGCCTGAAGGACACCGCCGAAGCTCGCAGCTCCGACGAGCTCGAGTGCCACGTCGAAGGGGCCGTGCGCGAGCGCTTCCTCTGGATCGAGGGCCTCGGTCGCACCGAGAGCGGACACCGCGTCGCGAAGCGCTTCCGAGCGAACCGATGCGACGACCGACGCTCCTGCCGCAGAACCGAGCTGCACGGCAGCCGTACCCACCCCTCCCGCAGCTCCCGTGACGATCAACCGGTCGCCGATCGACAGACCGCACTGGGTGAAGAGAGCATCGTGGGCCGTGGAGAAGGCCTCGGGGAAGCCGCCTGCCTCGTCCCAGGAGATGTTCTGCGGCACCGCCATGCACGAGCGCTCGTCGACAACGGCGAGCTCCGCCTGTGCACCGCCCCCCACGACGGCCATCACGCGGTCTCCCACCTTGAAACGCGAGGTTCTTCGGCCGAGGGCCACGACCTCCCCCGCCAACTCCATCCCCGGTATGTCCTGCGGATAGCCCGCAGGCGCGGGGTAGAAGCCGGCTCTCTGGATGAGGTCTGCCGCATTCAGCCCGGCCGCGCGCACCGCGACGAGAAGCTCCCCGTCACCGGGTTTCGGGTCGGGGTGCTCGGCCCAGTGCAGATCACCGTCGGCGATCGTTACGGCCCGCACTTGCTAACGCTGGCGCTCGCGGCGGGGATTGAGACGCTGCAGCCGCCCCTGCACACGCTTTCGGAGCATGCGCCTCGTAGCCCATTCGGCGACGGCGCCGAAGGCCAGGCACGTGACGATCAGCCAGACGAGATGGACGTGGGCTGTCACGAACCAGAAGTGGACACCGACCGACTGATGGTTCTGAACCACGAAGGCAACCGCAAAGCCGGCGACGACGAGCCCCGCCACCAGCCGAGCCGGGTTCCGCTCGCGGCCTTTGGACTTCGACTCGACGTCGTCCGAGAGCAATTCGGCTTCGGGCTCGCGACGGGGCACTGACAAGAGCCTACCGGGCACGACCTACGACGCTGGGGCCGCCGATCACACCGCCAGGTGGCGGCCCTCCCAGAGCTTGATCCCGCCCAGGATGCCGGCCGAGTTGTCCACGATGCTCACGTCCGCTCCCAGATCGATGTTGAGGCGCCTCGAATTCCCGCCGCCTATGTAGCACTGGTCGAAGAACGTGAGAGCCCGCAATACAGACACGGCCTTTCTCACCCTGCGGTTCCACCTCGGGTTGCCGATCGCCTTTCGAGCGGCATCCCCGATCTGGTCGTTGAAGGACTCGTTTCGCCGGAATGGAGCATGTGCGAACTCGAGGTGGGGAAGGATTCGCCCCTCGTAGAAGAAGGCGCTCCCGACACCGGTCCCGAGGGTGAGCACCAACTCGAACCCTTGACCCTTCACGACGGCGGCGCCTTGGAGATCCGCGTCGTTCGCCACCCTCGTCGGCTTGCCGAGGCGCTTGCGAAGCGCGCCCGCGAGGTCGAATGCCGCCCACTGCTCGACGAGCGTGTCGTCGATCGCGGTCCCGGGGCCTGCCTTCGTCACGAAGTGCGGCGCGGACAAGACGCGCCCCTTTCTCACCATGCCGGGAAACCCGGCGGAGACCCTGGCTGCCGGAGGAAGCGGGGCGACGAGAGCGGCGAGGTCCTCGACGAGCGTCGCCGGCGGGCAGGGATAGGTGGTGTCGACGCGCACCCTGTCGGCCACCATCGCCCCGTTCGCATCGAGCACGGACGCCTTGAGCCCGGTTCCCCCGATGTCGATCGCCAAGGTCAACGGGGCGACGGGCGAGGTCGGCGATCCCGCAGAGACAGCGCCTGTGGCGGGGGTCGGCCGGGAGGTCACCATGGCGCCGCAACCTTACTCAGGCTCGACGAACGGAGCCCGTAGACGCCTCGAGTCGTCGCTTTGGCTACGGTCGCTTCGGTGACAGCCAACCCATCGAGCACATACCTCGTCGGCCGCGGCATCTCCGATGTGACGGGCGAAGCCGCCGGCTGCGGGATGCTCGGGTACGGAAAGGCCGATCAGTTGTCGGCCGGCATACATGCCCGCCTTCGGACCCGGGCATTCGTCATCGTCGACTCTCGCACCGATGCGCGCGTCCTTCTCAGCGTAAGTGATCTCCCGTTGATGTTCGACAGTGTCCATCGCGAGGTGTTGCAACGTCTGGCGCAGCGTTACGGCGACCTCTACTCGGCGTCGAATGTCATGCTCACGGTCACGCACACTCACTGCGGTCCCGGCGGGTACTCCCACCATCGCCTGTACAACATGACCACGAACGGTTTCCATCCGAAGACCTTCGGCGCCATCGTGGACGGCATTCTCGAGGCTGCCGCCCGCGCTCACGCCGACATAGCGCCTGCTGAGCTCAAGCTCTCGCGCGGCGAGTTGCTCGACGCAAGCATCAACCGGTCGCCCGAGTCCTTCGAACGTAACCCCACCGAGGACAAAGCGTTCTTCCCCGACCAGATCGACCCGCAGACGACGCTGCTTCGGATCGAGCGGGCAGGGAAGGTCGTGGGAGCGATCAATTGGTTTGCCACTCACGGTACCAGCATGACCAACCGCAACCGGCTCATCAGTGGCGACAACAAGGGTTACGCCGGATATCACTGGGAGCGCGTCGTCCACGGAGTGGACTACCTCGCGGGCGATCAACCCGAGTTCATCGCAGCGTTCGCCCAGACCAACGCCGGAGACATGTCGCCGAACCTGAACCGAGCCCCCGGGAGCGGACCGACCGGTAACGACTTCGAGAACACGCGCATCATCGGTCGACGGCAGGCGGAAGCGGCCGCCTCCCTGGTTTCCGAGCCAGGTGACGCCGTGACGGGGGGAATCGACGCGAGGTTCACGTACGTCGATCTCTCTGACGTCACGGTGCGCCCCGAATTCACACCGGACGGCAAGATCCATCGCACCAGCCACGCGATGGGTGGGGCTGCCGCTCTGGCCGGGACCGAGGAAGGGCCTGGGTTCCCGGGGTTCAGACAAGGCCAAGGCTCGAATCCCCTATTTGATCGGCTCTCGAGAGGTGTCGTGTACCGCCTGTCCGCCGAGATCCGCGACGCCCAGGCTCCGAAGGCCATCGTCCTGCCAGGCGGGATGCTCAACAACCTCATCTCGCTCGTGCAGGAGACCGTGCCGGTTCAACTCCTGCGCATCGGTCAGCTGTACCTGATCGGGATACCAGGCGAGGTCACCATCACCGCCGGGTTGAGGATGCGCCGCGCCGTAGCCTCCGTCGTGGCGGTCGAGCTCCACAACGTCCTGGTGGCCGGATACAGCAACGCATACATCCACTACGTGACCACGCCCGAGGAGTACGACGCCCAGCGCTACGAAGGGGGCAGCACGCTGTTCGGCAGATGGGAAGCGCCGGCGCTCACCCAGGTTGTGGTCGAGCTGGCCACAGCGATGCGCGACGGCAAGCCCGTCGAAGTAGGCACGCCGCCACCCGACGTGTCCGCTCTGCGCAAATCGAAGCGCGCTGGCGGCGACCAACCGGTCCAGGGGTACGAGTTCGGCTCGGTGATCGTCCAGCCGCGCCCTGGGTACCGCCCGGGAGAGCAAGTGCGGGCCGTCTTCGCGGGTGCCAACCCCAACAACGACCTTCACCGAGGGGGCACCTTCGTGGAGGTCGAGCGGGAAGCGGACGGTTCGTGGCAGAGAATCGCCGACGACGGCGACTGGGAGACGAAGTTCAAATGGGCGAAGAGCGGCCGGCTCGCCTCACGGATCACGGTCACCTGGGACATACCGAACAACACCGTCGCGGGGATGTTTCGGATCCGATACTCCGGCGATGTCGTCGACGGCGGGGGTAAGTCGTCGCCGTTCACGGGGACGACGGCTGCGTTCGCGGTAGACGCTGAGTAACGAAGCCGGGCGAAGCCGAGTAAACGAAGCCGGCCGTCCCTAAGGCTGGGCTGTCAGAAGGATCAGGAGGCGATCTCCACAGGAAGGCTCTCGAGCCCCCGAAGCACTAAGTTCTCCTTGTAAGTGTGCTCGGGACCTGTGAACTCCAGCGTGCCCGCCCGCTGCACCAACTTGCCGAGGGCCACCTGCGCCTCGTTCCGCGCCAGCGACGCGCCGAGACAGTGGTGGATCCCGAAGCCGAAGCCGAGGTGCGGGTTGTCCTTGCGCCCGACGTCGAACATATCGGGAGCCTCGAAAGCTTCGGCGTCGCGGTTCGCTGAGCCGATGAGGAGCATGGAGAAGTCGCCCTTCGACAGGTTCACCCCGCCGACCTCCATGTCCTCCATCGTGACCCGGCCGGTGAGCTGCACCGGCCCGACATAGCGCAGCATCTCCTCGACCGCGGTGCGCGACACGCCCGGGTCGTCGCGAAAGCGAACCAGTTGATCGCGGTTCTCCATCAAGGCGAGTGCGCCGCCCGAGATGAGGTTGACCGTGGTCTCGTGCCCGGCCACCAGCAACAAGATGCATGTCGAGATCAATTCTCCCTGCGAGAGCACATCGCCTTGCTCCTCGGCCTGGATGAGCCGGCTGATGAGGTCGTCCGAGGGACTCGAGCGACGCTGTTCGATCAGACCTGCGAAGTACTGCACGAACGACAGGATCCCGCCTAGGCGCTGAGTCACCGCCTCGGGCGGCAACAGGTAGTCGGGGTCGAGCCCGCGCGCGAGCGCGTCGGACCACTGCTTGAACTGGGCGTGGTCCTCCGCCGGGACTCCGAGCATCTCGATGATGATCTGAACCGGCAGCGGGTACGCATAGTCGGAGACGAGGTCGGCCTCCCCTCTCTCGAGGGCTTGGTCCAGAAGCTCGTCGCAGATCTGCTCGATGCGGGGCCGAAGTGAGTTGATGACCCTTGGGCTGAAGGCCTGCTGGACGAGGCCACGAAGTCGCGTGTGATCGGGAGGGTCTCGGAACAAGAACGGAGCCATCTCGGCGAGCAGCTCGCTCGTGTCGTTCCCCGCGATTAGCTCGCGATCGCGGATCTGGGGGAAGTGCTCTGGATCCGCGTTGCGCGCGTCGCTGCTCGAGCGCTTGTCGCGCAGGATCGCGAGACAATCCGCGTGGCGAGTGAAGACCCAGAAGCCGAGGGGGCTGCGATGAACCGGGTTGTCGGCTCGCAACTTCGCGTACACCGAGTAGGGATCGCGCACCCACTCGGGGTCGAACGGGTCCCAGGCGAGAGTGCCGGAGGCGGCCGCTTCGTCACGCGCCGATCGGGCCATCGCCGAGAGACGTTCGTTTCTCTGGAGCACCAGCTTTTCCAGCTGCTGTTGCTCGTCCTCGGGGGCGTCCGCGGTCGAGACAGGGGCGGTCGGGGGGTCGCCGGTCACCTCGCCACGTTACCCAGTCCCCACAGCAGCAGTTCGGGCCCGGGCCGAGAGAACCGGGTCCTCGTGCCAGGGACGAAGCGAGATCCGAAGCGGTGGCAGGTGCCCCGACACGACGACCGCGCTGCCCGGAGGCACACGGCGAAGTGTATCGGCGGGAAGCAGCCGGCGAACGACGGGCGACTCGGTCGTTGACGAGCTGTTGCGCCCGTCGAAGGTCCGGGCGAGCGTCGGGTGCTCGGCCTCTCCTACCAATTGGCTCGCGTGCTCGAGGGTCTGCGGGTCGGCGATTCCCGAGAGGAAGACTTTCGCGCGGTGGTTGTTGATCACGCTTCCCGCTCGGGTGCCGTAGCGCGCGTGGATCTGGCCGAAGTCCTGCCACACCGTCACGAGCTGCACACCGTGTCCGGCCGCCGTCGACGCGAGCACGTCGAGATCGGCGATCGGTGCCACGTTTGCCGCCTCGTCGAGCACGACGAGAAGAGCCGGGTCGAGCGCTCTTCCTGTCGCCTCCGCCCGATCGTAGGCGGCTTCGATGACCTGGGCGACGAGCGTCGCGAAGAGCGGGCGCAGCCTGCGCTGGTCGTGCGCAGGCGCACACAGATAGAGGGTGTTCGACCCGTCGAGAAGCCGTTGCGGGTCGACGACGTCGCCGACGTCGCTCGGAGCGGTCGCCACGTTTCCGCCTCCGCCTCCGCCTCCGCCACAGCCACAGCCGACACCGGGGCCGGGGCCGGTTCCGGCCGACGCAGCAACCATGGGATCGGCGAACGGCTCTACGACGGTCTCCGCCGTGGTGTACACGGCACTCTTCTGTCGCGGCTCGCGCTCCGAGCTCGCACGAAGCGCCCGAAGAGCTGGTGCGGCGCCCACTGACTCGAGCGCTTCGGCAGGCTCGGTGACCTCCTGCTCGTCCAGCCAACCGACGACGTCGGTCATCGTCCTTCCGCTCACCGAGGCCGCGTGCAAAAGCGGCCCGAGCAACTTGGCTGCGGTCGAGTACCAGAAGTCCCCGTCGCTCAACGCTCCGCCAGAGGAGCGCGCCACCTCCGTGAGAGACCCCGCCACTCGCCTCGCGCCCGCCCACGTGGAGGCCGCGGCGAGAGGGGACCACGCCGAGCAGCCGAGCCCGGTAGCGCCGCTCGGGTCATAGACCCACACACGACCGTTTCGCGCTCGCCAGTCGATGCTGTGTCGCACTAGGTCGGACTTGACCGATGCAGCGACCACTGGACCATCCCACTCGAGCAACGCCGGCAGGGCGAAGCCGCTCGTCTTGCGGCTCTGCGTCGGCCCCACCACGAGCACCGAGCTCCTCGGCTCTGCAGCGACCAGCCGGCGCCCCATGCGCCCGAGCGTGAGCCTGCCGGGCTGCGGCTCGGGGACGTGCAAGCTTCGAATGTCGCGCCGGGTCGCCCAGCGCGCGCCACCCGAGTCAGATGAGCCGAGGTGGTGGACGAGGGAACCAAGCGAACCGATGGACATCTGATGCCCTGCCGCGCGAGACCTCCGCGCCGGCGACAGGGCCAGCCAACCGGCGGCGAGCAACCCGAGCGCCACGAGCAGCCGCAGCAGGTTCACGTCACGCTCATCGGAGCGTCGGTGTCGACGATGTCGGACTCGTGGGGCGAGAGCTCGTGGCGGACCAGGAACGAGCGGCCTCCCACCTTCCACAGCGCCAACCCTCGCCCCATCCGGGGAACCAGCTCCGCCTCGGTGGAGCTGAGCGCTAGCAGCGACGCTGCACGCTCGACCTCGCCGGGCGGCTGCGAGTAGACGACCCTGGTCTCGGAGTCTGCGAGCAGGCCTTGCGCCAGCCCAACCTGCTCGGTGCCGGCCGACCCTGCGGAGGACAGATCCGACACCCGGTGCAGCACCGCCACGTTGGACACGCCCCAGGCACGCGACAGCTTCCACGAGCTCTGGAGCCACCGCGCCACCCCCAAATTGAAGAGGATCGCCCACGCCTCGTCGACAACGACGATGGTCCTCTCGCGCTCACGACGATCGTCGGTGAGTGGATGAGGGGTCGGATCCGCCTGTGCGACGAGACCGGCCTGGAGCCAAGCCGTCGCGCACGTCATGAGCACTCCGAGCGCTGCAGAGTGATAGACGGCCGAAAGGTCCAGGACCACGAGCTGCCCGTCGAGGGAGATCCCCGGGGTGGTGGGGCCGTCGAACATTCCACGCAGATCGCCTGCAACCAGCCTTCGAAGCTCGAGCGCCACGTTCCTTCCGTCGGCAGCGAGTCCTGCGACATCGGTGCTGATCGCGTTCGCCGCGCTCGCGCTCGGGCGAAGGAGGGCGTCTACCACCTGTGGCAACGTCGGGGCGGGACCGGAGGTGCTCACCTCCGCGACCGCCAGCTCGATCGACACGCGCTCGGCCGGGAGCAGCGAACGGCCGAGGCTCGCTGCAGCCAGCGACGAGAGGAGCTCGGCCCTGCGACGCGTCGTTCCCTCAGGCTCCCGAGCGTCCGCGCAAACAGGTGCGTCGAGAGGGTTGAGCCTGACCCTTCCTCCCGGTCTGAGCGACACGGGCTCCACACCCGTCGCGTTCGCGAGCGACTTGTACTCACCCTTCGGGTCCACCACCCAGGCCCTCCGACCGAACAGGGCTTGTCGCCACAAGTAGGTCTTCACGAAAGCGCTCTTGCCCCGCCCAATCTGACCGAAGACCACCATGTTCGGGTTCGTGAGGAACCCTTTTCGATAGAGCGAGAACGGATCGAAGAAGAAGGAGCCTCCCAACAGGTCGCGGCCGACGAGAACTCCTTCACAGCCGAGACCCGGCTCCGCCGCAAAGGGATATGCGGCGCCGAGATGCCGTGTCGTGGTCTCGTGGGCGGGAGCGGCCACGTCGCGCTCAGCTCAGGCCGCGACAGATAGGGAGGGTCGAGCAGAAGGCGCCCGCCTGATCGCCAAAGCAGACGCGAAGCTCGAGCCCGCAGCGAGCGGCCGCTTGCTCGACCCGGCCACAGACATCCTCGAGCTCGTCCGGGTCGGCCGCGCTCACGGTCACGTATCCGGAGAAGCGGTACGGGGCGTGTCCGTCCGCGAGCTCGACCTCGCGCTGAGCCAGGGTCTCCTCCTCGCGCCTGCGCCTGGCCGTCGCGAGAAAACCGCCGCGGCGTCGGAGCTCCGAGTCCGCCACGTCGGCGGTGCGCGCCTGCTCGATCCTGCGCGCGGCCTGGATGGGGCCGAGCGGCTCCATGACCACCGACACCGCTACTCGGGCCTCGGACACGAGAAGCAGCGGACCGAGAAAGTCGGGCCCCACCTCCGTGCGGGGCCATTCCGAGACCCAGTAGGTGACGTGCCACGTGCCTTCCACCTGCACCCGGCCCCACTCCGGGTGCAGGGCCATGGGCCAGGGCCACGACGCCGGGCGCCGATCCGCGATTGCAGCCTCTGAGTTCAGCTCTTGGTTCAACTTCACATGACCGTTCGCCCTCCACTGCGAGCCGGCCGCTGCGGCAACTCCGCTCATGGAGCCGCATCCGATCTCGCCGGACGCACGATGAACCGCGCTCGATATTTCGCGCTCGAACGCATCACGGATCACGCGCTCGAGGGCCTCGGGACTGAGAGCGATCCCGGCATCGATCCGTGCATCGGCCAGACGACGGCGCAGCGTTCCCGCTTCTCGGAGCAGCGACGAACACGCAGCGACGTGGCCCGCGCGGGTGGGATTGCCCCGACGCACGCCCCTTGCGGGACGGACGCTCAGGGCGACGAGGACCTCCTGTCGGCGTGAGAGCTCTCCGTGGGCCTCCAACAGAGCGGAGTACGAGCGACGTGCGGACGGAGCGCCGCCGTTGCCGGGGGTATCAACGATCGGCGCGGCCCGAAGGTTTCGCGCCACCCATTGCACCCGATGCACCGCCGACCCTTCGCGTGCAAGCGCCGAGAGCACCGACGCCCAAGCGCCGATTTGCTGCACCTTCTCCTCCTCGCTCAGGAGCACGAACCCGGCTCCCGAGGCACGGAGCACTGCGCAGTACGCCCGAGAGGTCTCGTCGAGGATCACGCCGGCTCGGGCGCCGGGTGATCCCGTCAGCTCCACAGGAAGCACCCGCAGTCTGGCAAAGGGGTCTGTCCTGACCCGACGGCGCCGCCTCGCGCCCGAAGCGTGGCGAACCGCGTCCGGGGCCCACTCCTCGAGCGTGCGCCCGCCGACCGGCCACGTCGCCGCCCCTACCGCTGCTCCGACCACGACGAGCGCAGCGACCGCACCCGTGACCGAGCTGTCGGCTCGCACGATGAGCACTGCTACGACGAGGCTCGCGGCCACCGTCGCGATCTGACCCCCGCGCCAGCCTGCGACGATGCCTCGACGCTCGAGCGGGCCGAACCGGTAGCGGACGCGCGAGTCCCCGTCAGCCGCCAACGCCTGCCCCACTGTCGCGGGCGCGCTCGGGCCGCTCGCCTGCAGCTTCGAAGAGGTGCAGCCAATCCGGTGCGCCTTCGGGTTTGCGCTCGTCGAGCCCAATGTCGTGCTCGGCGGCACCCGCGCCCGGAGTGTCTCCTCCGCTTTGTCCCGCACCGGGTCGTCCTCCGGGAGCGCCGCCTGTCGGTGCGCCGCCTCCTGCTGCTTCGGCGATGTCTCCGCCACCGCCTCCCGAGCCGACCGAACCGACCGAACCGGCCAGCGCAGCTGCTCCCGCTGGAGCGGCGCCGAGCGCAGCGATGTCGAGGGCGAGGCGCCCAGCTCGCAACGGTGCGCGAGCTGCGCTCGTGAGCCGATGGCGCGCCGATTCGAGATGAGAGACGGCGCCGGCCTCCACGGCCGGCACGAGCTTCAGGAGCGTGAACGGGGATGTCGCCGCGATCAGCAACATCGCTATGCCGGTGATCACGGCCGCGGCACCGCCGCCGTTCGGTCCCTCGGTCCCGAGCCCGCCTGCGATCGCGCCGACCGCGAGAGACATGACCGCCGCTATGACGAACTTGGAAAGCACGAGAGCGGCGAGCGTGTCCGCGAGGCGCCGGCACCAGTGGGAGACCGCAGGCCATACGAGTGCCGCGAGGGTGAGCGGCAGGAAGAGCGTCGCTGCCGTGACCGCGGCGGCGCGCACTATCAGCTCGAGCCACAACACCAACGCGGATACCGCGACGATCAGCGCCACGACGAAGACGACGAAGCCCGGTGCGCCGGTCGCTCCACCGGAAGCGAGGAAGCCGGTTATCGGAGTGAGCAGATGAGAAGTGTCGACCCCGCCCGCCTGCAGCACCTTGTCGCTCAGCGTGTCCGTGACCGAGAGGGCGAGGCGGACCAGCTCGACCGACGCTCCGGTGAGCAGCATCGCCAAAGGGAGGTGCACGAGGAACGAACGCGCCAACCCCGAGGCGTTCTGCCGGTAGACCGCCTGGATCACACCGACGAATGCCATCGGCAGCACCACCGCCGCAGCCATCGTGGCCATCACCGTCTCGTGGGCGGAAAACCAGTTCGTGCCGAGCCCGACCGAGGTGCTCGACGACATGAGGCTCCCCACTTGACCGAGCAGCCAGACCGCGCCGCTCGCCACCCACTGGCTCGCCGCATCGAAGATCGCCCCTATGCCCGATCCCAGGATCGACCCGCCCGCTCCCGAGGCGGCGTTCCCGATTCCGCCGGTCACCGCGTTGCACACCGCGCCCACGACGGGAATGGCACCGGCGGGACAAAGAGGAGTCGCTTCAGCGTAGAAGTGCATGGTCAGCTCCGAGACACGGTCACGTCCGAGGCAGGCTCATCGCCCGAGCGCGACACGCCGCTCGCGCACGTGGCGGGCCGAGCTGCTCAGTGGACGCCGGAACCGGCGTGGAAGAAGAAGTTCACGAGCCCGGGGCCCGCTCCGACGAGCAGGGCAGCGAGACCCGAGACGAGCACGGTCCGTCTGCCTACGAACGACTGTTGGTAGTTCTGGGAGTGAGAGCCGAGTGCCCATGCGGCGGCCCCCAAGACGAGACCGATTAGAGCGGCGACGAGCGCCCAGCCGCCGAATCCGTCGGTGAGCCTCTGGAGCACGTCCCCTCCCGGGAGGTCGCCGACCGACGGGTTGAGGGTGACGTCGGCCAGCGCCGGCAAGGCACTTAGCAGCATGGCTCCTCCTCGCAGATCGTCCGTTCAATCCTTGTGTCCCCCAGGCTACGGCTCCTTTCGAGTCTTTTCAAGATGTTTCATATCTTTTTGTTCCAGCATCGCGGGTGGGCGAGACGGCCCGGCAGAGCCGCAAAGGGGTCACGAGGCGGTGCCTCAGAGCGGGCGGCAGTCCTGTCATGCTGTTGACGGTGTTAGGCGCGTCCGGGATTTCGCAGAACGCGGTCATCGCGGGCTACGCCGCGTTGGGCGGAGTGGCGATCGTCGCTGTGATCGTCGCCACCATCCTCGGACGGCGGTCAGGGCGCCACTCCCTGGAGCAACGCCTGGGCGCGCTCGCCTCGAGGCTGGGCGTGGACGCGCCCGAAGGCGAGCCCGAGGGCGTGGAGCCGGCCCTGCATCACCTAGAGCTCGTGACCGACCGAGCGGCCGAGGCCGTGGCCGAGTCCTCGGCGGACGCGATCCGCCTTCGCCACTCTCTCGACACGCTGCCCCAGGGCGTCATCGTCTGCAACGAGAGCGGCGAGGAGGTGTTCCGAAACGCGCGCGCGGTCGGCCTCATGGGCGGCCGTCACGGGGACGCCCTCGCTGCGCAGGCCGTGGTCGACCTGCTCGAAGGTGCATGGGATCAGGGTGCAGCGGTGCGGACGCTGGACCTCTACGGTCCGCCCCGGCGGACCTTGGCCGTGAGCACCGAGCTCATAGACGACGGGCGGCGCACCCTGGGGGTGATCGCCGTGATCGACGACGTTTCGGAGCGACGGCGACTCGAGGAGATACGCCGTGACTTCGTGGCGAACGTGAGCCACGAGCTCAAGACCCCGATGGGAGCACTCGGGCTCCTCGCCGAGACCCTGGTGTCCGAGACCGATCCCGACGTAGGACGGCGTCTGGCCTCGCGAATCCACACCGAGGCCTTCAGGGTGAGCAGGATCATCGACGACCTGCTCGACCTCTCGCGCATAGAGGCCGAGGAGGCTCCGCCGCGCGAGCCGGTCCTCGTGAGCCTCGTGATGGCAGAGGCGGTCGAGCGCGTCCGGGCCGCCGCGGAGCACAGGAACGTGAAGATCCTGATGGAGGAGCCCGAGACCCCGGTCGCTGTGATCGGCGACCGCCGCCAGTTGGTGTCTGCGCTCTACAACCTGCTAGAGAACGCGGTGAAGTTCTCCTACGACTCGGGAACGGTCCGCTTCGAGGGTCGCCGCATGAACACCGAGGTGGTGGTGGAAGTCGAGGACCATGGGATAGGCATCCCGACCCGAGACCTCGAGCGCATCTTCGAGCGCTTCTACCGGGTCGACCAAGGACGCAGCCACACCACCGGGGGCACCGGGCTCGGCCTTTCCATCGCGCGCCACGTCGCTGCCAACCATCACGGCCGCATCGAGGTCGACTCGCGCGAAGGGGAGGGGTCCACCTTCAGGTTGATCCTCCCCACCCAACCCGAGGTGACCTGAGGATGGCCCGTGGCTCCACCCAACGCCGGCCCCAGACCCTGGCCGCAGAGCCCGGAGCCCCCCAGGACAGGGTGAAGGTCCTCCTCGCCGAGGACGAGGAGTCCTTCGTGGACGCCCTCGCCGTGGGACTTGCCCGTGAAGGCTTCGACGTCACTGTCGCCAGGGACGGACCGCAGGCGCTGGCGCTCTTCGACGTGGTCGAGCCCGACCTCGTCCTGCTCGACATCATGCTCCCGAGGCTCTCGGGCATCGACGTCTGTAGGACCATCCGCTCGCGATCTGCCGTGCCGATCATCATGGTCACGGCAAAGGGCACCGAGATCGACACGGTCGTGGGGCTCGAGATGGGGGCCGACGACTACGTGGCGAAGCCCTACCGCCTTCGCGAGCTCGTGGCACGCATGCGCGCCGTGCTTCGCCGCTCGCTTCGCGACGCGACCCCCGGGGCGGCGGACGGCTCAGGTGAGGGCAGCGTCGTCGAGATCGGGGCGGTGCGCCTCGACACCGACCGCCACCGCGTCTTCGTGCGCGGCGACGAAGTGCACTTGAGGCGCAAGGAGTTCGAGCTGCTGGAGCTCCTCATGCAGAACCCCGGGCGCGTGCTCACCCGCGACACGCTCATAGACAGGGTCTGGGGGACCGACTACGTGGGGGACACCAAGACTCTCGACGTCCACGTGAAGCGGCTGCGCAGCCACATCGAGCAGGACCCCTCCTCGCCGACGACCATCACGACCGTGCGCGGCGTGGGATACCGCTTCGAAGTGCCGGCGGAGAAGCAGTAGAGAAGTCGCCGGGAACGGGAAGAGACGGCGACCCTCAGCGCGGTTCGATCACGGTCTCGCCCCCGAGGTAACCCGAGAGCACTTCGGGGAGAAGTACCGATCCGTCGGGCTGTCGTCCCGCCTCGATGAGCGTCGGCCAGATGCGCGACCACGCGAGCGCCGAGCCGTTCAGGGTGTGCACGAACACCGGCTGTCCGCCGGCTTCGGGGCGATAGCGGATGTTCGCCCTGCGCGCCTGGTAGTCGCTGCACCAGCTCACCGAGGAGACCTCGAGCCACATGTCGCTGCCGGGAGCGTAGACCTCGAGGTCGTATGTGCGGGCGGCCGAGTTGCCGAGGTCGCCGGTGCAGAGGTCGATCACCCGGTACTCGAGGTCGAGCTCCTGCAAGAGCCGCTCGGCGCGACCCGTCATCTCCTCGTGCAACGCCGGTGACTGCTCGGCCGTCGCGTATGCGAAGAGCTCGACCTTGTCGAACTCGTGGGTGCGCAGGACGCCTCGGGTGTCGCGGCCTGCGGCCCCCGCCTCGCGGCGAAAGCACGCCGTCGACGCGCAGAGGCGGATCGGCAGGTCGGACTCCTCGAGGATGTCGCCGCGGTGCATCGACGTGAGCGGGACTTCGGCCGTAGGGATCGTCCACAGGTCGTCGCGTTCGACGTGGTAGGCCTCGTCGGAGAACTTGGGCAGGTGCCCCGTCGACACCATGGTCTCGGTGCGCACGAGCGTCGGCGGGCGGACCTCCTCGAACGCGTCCGAGTGCCTGTCGAGCGCGAACGCGCTGAGCGCCCTGATCAGCCTCGCGCCGAGTCCCCGGTAGAGCGGGAACATCGACCCCGAGAGCTTCGCCGCTCGCTCGAGGTCCAAGATGCCGAGCTGCGCGCCGACGTCCCAGTGAGGCACGCGCTGGTGCTCGGCGTAGGTGCGGGGATCGGCGGGCCAGCGCCGCAGAAGCACGTTGTCCTGTGGCCCCGCGCCGTCGGGGGCGTCGGGCGAAGGGAGGTTCGGGAGCCACAGCAGCATCTCGCGGATCTCGCCCTGCGCAGTCACCGCCTCGGCGTCCGCCCCGCTCTCGGAATCCCCCAGCGCGCGGCTTCGGGCCGTGAGCTCCTCCACCTTCTCGGTGTCTTTGGAGCGTCGTGCTTCTCCGACCTGGCGGCTCAACTCCTTCACCTGGGCGCGGATCTCGTCGCGGCGCCCCACGGCCGCCCGGGCGCGCTTGTCCGCGTCGAGGAGGCGGTCGACCTCGGCAGGGTCGACGAGCCTGCGGGAGAGCGCTCCCCGCACGGCGTCAGGGTCGGCCCTGACCATGTGGATGTCGATCATGTTCCGGCCAAAGGTAGTACCCATGGGTAGCCTCGCCCGGATGGCCGAGCGTGCGATCGACTGCCACGGACTCGTCGTGCGATACGGCGATCTCGTCGCGGTGGACCGGTTGTCGATCACAGCCGAGCGCGGGCAGGTGCTTGCACTGCTGGGACCGAACGGGGCGGGGAAGACCTCGACCGTCGAGACCCTAGAGGGATACAGGCGCGCAGCCGCTGGCGACGTGAGGGTGCTCGGGCTCGATCCGGTCGCTGAGCACCGCAGGCTCGTGGCGCACGTGGGAGTGATGCTCCAGCGCGGCGGGGTCTACCCGACCATGCCGGCGCGCCGGGTGCTCGAGCTGTTCTCCCGCTACTACGAGGATCCCGAGGACCCCGGCGAGCTCCTCTCGCTCGTCGGGTTGAACGCTGTGGCTTCGACAACGTGGCGGCGTCTCTCGGGTGGCGAACAGCAGCGACTGTCGCTCGCGCTCGCGCTCGTCGGGCGTCCGGACGTGGTGTTCCTCGACGAGCCGACCGCGGGAGTCGACCCCGAGGGGCGCATCGCGATCCGCTCGGTCATCTCGGCGTTGCGAGACCGCGGCACCTGCGTGCTGCTGACCACGCACGAGCTTCCGGAGGCAGAGCGACTCGCCGACTACGTCGTGATCATCTCCCACGGGCGCGCCGTTGCGAACGGCACGGTCGCAGAGCTCGCGCAAGCCGGGACCAGAGGCGGCATCCACTTCGCCGCACCGGCGGGGGTGGACGTCGCCGGGCTCGCGGACACGCTCGACGTCGAGGCGAGCTCGGTCGTAGAGGAGGCGGGCGGGCGCTACACGGTGACCGAGGAGGCGACCCCCGCGAGGCTCGGCGCGCTGGCGAGCTGGCTCGCAGAGCACGACCTGCCGCTGGCGGACCTCCACGCGGGGACGCGCTCGCTGGAGGACGTGTACCTCGAGGTGACGCGCGAGGCCGCTCTCGGCGGCGCCGACGCAGGCGGCGCGAGCAGCGGGGGTGTCGCTGGCGACAGGCCCGGGGACTCCGCCCATGGCGCGCAGGACTCCGTTCACTCACCGACGGGAGCCGGCGAGAACTCCTCTCCAAGTTCCTCGGAGATCTCGGCAGCTCGGCGCACGAGCGTGCGGATGGGGCTTCGGCGCTTCGTCGCCCAGGCCGCGGCGGAGACCGGCATGACGCTTCGGCGCGGGGAGTCGCTGTTGCTCACCCTCGGCATCCCGGTCGTGCTGCTCGTCTTCTTCTCCGAGGTGCATTTGCTCCCGGTGGGGACCACGCATCCTGTCTCGTTCCTCGCGCCGGGGGTCCTGGCGCTCGCGGTGATGAGCACCTCGATGGTCAACCTCTCGATCGCCACCGGGTTCGAGCGCGGCTACGGCGTGCTGAAGCGTCTCGGTTCCACTCCCCTCGGGCGACCGACCCTCCTCGGAGCCAAGATCGCCGCGGTCGTCGTGGTCGAGATCCTGCAGGCCGTGGTGCTCGTGCCCGTGGCGCTCGGGCTCGGCTGGCATCCGAGCGCGGGGGGAGCGGGCGTCGCCGTGGCGGTCGTGCTGCTGGCATCGGCCGGTTTCGGGGGCCTGGGGCTCTTCATGGCGGGGGTGCTTCGCGCAGAGGTGAACCTGGCCGCAGCCAACGGGCTGTGGCTGCTGCTGCTCCTCGTGAGCGGAATGCTCGCGCCGCTGTCGAAGCTGCCCGGTTGGCTCGAGGAGGTGGCGAAGGTGCTTCCCGCCGCCGCGCCGGCGCAGGCGCTCCACGACTCATTGGGCCTCGGGTCCGGCGTCCCCGTGTGGGCATGGGTGGCACTGGCGGCGTGGGCGCTCGCCGCGCCGCTGGCCGCGGCCCTCACCTTCCGCTGGGAATGATCGGTTCGGAATGAAAGGGGATGATGGGTTGGTGGGGACCGTTCTCTACGTGGCAGTCGTGGGAGGAAGCAGGGCCTCCGAGGAGGAGTGCGCTCTCGCCGAGGCGGTCGGGCGGGGACTGGCCGAGGCCGGAGCCGTGGTCGTGTGCGGTGGGCTCACCGGCGTGATGGAAGCGGCGTGCAAAGGTGCACGCGCTGGTGGAGGCCTCACGGTCGGCATCCTCCCGGGGAGCGATCGCGCCGACGCGAACCCATTCGTCGAGGTGGCTCTTCCGACCGGTCTCGGAGAAGCTCGGAACGCGCTGGTCGTGCGCGCAGCCGACGCCCTGTTGGCCGTGGCGGGGGAATTCGGCACCCTCTCGGAGATAGCGCTGGCGCTGTCCACAGGAGTGCCGGTGGTGGGGCTGCGGACCTGGGAGCTCGCAAAGGCAGGACAGCCGGACGACTCGATTGTGCGCGCCGACGACCCCGAAGCTGCCGTCAGCCTCGCGCTCGCGCTCGCCGGCGAGCGAAGATCTAGCAGCTAGCAGCGAGCAGTCGGCGGTTCGGCACTCCGAGAGTCGCTGCCGCTGCCGGAGCGACCGCTTCTCAGTGGTGGCGGATCAGCACGTCGCCGGCCATCGCGACGAACAGCAGCGTGAGATAGGTGATGGAGTAGCGGAACAACGCCATCGCCGAGGCGGAGGTCTGCGCGAACCGCAGGCGCAGGGCGTAGGAGAAGAACACAGCCCCTAGGACCGCCGCGGACGCGACGTAGAGCCAACCCATGTGGGCGACCGGGGCGAACGCGATCGTCACGCCGACCAGCGCCACCGTGTAGAGGAGGATCTGCAGAGCCGTGCGCTCGAACGGTGCGACCACAGGCAGCATCGGCACATTTGCCGCCTCGTAGTCCTCGCGATAGCGCACGGCCAGAGCCCAGAAGTGCGGAGGAGTCCACAGGAACACCACCGCGAACAGAAGCAGTGGGGCCCACGAGAGCCGGTCGGTGACCGCCGCCCACCCGACGAGGACGGGCACGGCGCCCGCCGCCCCCCCGATCACGATGTTCTGCGACGAGGTCCGCTTCAGCCAAAGCGTGTAGACGAAGACATAGAAGGCGGTCGCAGAGATTGCGAGCGCCGCCGAGAGCAGGTTCACGACGAGCCAGAGCTCGACGAACGCCACGATCTCGAGCGCGAGCGCGAAGACGAAAGCAGCCGCGGGGGTCAGCTCCCCGGTGACGAGCGGACGGTGGCGTGTGCGATGCATGACGCTGTCGATGTCGCGGTCGACGATCATGTTGAACGCGTTGGCGCCGCCGGCTGCGAGTGCACCTCCTGCAAGCGTCGCGACCATCAACCCCACCGAGGGGATGCCCCTGCGGGCCACGAACATCGTCGGCAGCGTGGTGACGAGGAGCAGCTCGATTATCCGCGGCTTGGTCAGCGCCAGATAGCTGCGAAAACGCCTGCTTCGAGAGCGCAGCCGCTCGAGCGCGGGCACCCTTTCGATAGCGGGGGTCAGGGCTGACACGGCCCCTGAGCATACGGCGGGGGCGGATACCATGGACAGCCGGTGAAGGCCGTCGACGCCATCACGTCCCTCGAGGTGACTCCCAGGACGTTCCTACGCATCACGCAGGTCAACCTCGTGCTGGTCGTGCTCAACATCGTCACAGGCGGCGCTGTCAGGCTCACCGACTCTGGCCTCGGGTGCCCGGACTGGCCGACCTGCTCGAGGCACCACCTCACCCCCGCTCTGTCGTTTCACCCGGCGGTCGAGTTCGGCAACCGCATGGTGGTCGTCGCCCTGTGCATCGCCGCCGCGGTGGCAGTGCTGGGCGCGTGGCGCAGGGCCCCGTATCGCAGGGACCTGGTCGCATTGTCGGGCGGGTTGATCGGCGGGATAGTCGCAGAAGCGGTCCTCGGCGGGGTGGTCGTCTACTCGAAGCTCAACCCGTACGTAGTGATGACGCACTTCATGGTGGGCATAGCGCTGCTCACCGTCGCGCTCGCACTGGCGCTTCGAGCCGGGAGGGCTCCCGGGCGGGGCGTCTCCAAGGTCGTGGCCCGGGATCTTCTCGTGAGCAGGGTGGCCGAAGCGATGCTGCTACTCGCGATCGTCGCCGGCACAGCCACGACGGCTGCCGGTCCTCATGCCGGGGGCGCGGGCGCGAAGCGCCTGCCCGTGCCGCTCGCCGACATGGCGCGTGTGCACTCGGGGATGGCCATCGCGACGGGGGTGGTGGTGCTCGCACTCCTGTACCTCCTCGAGCGCGACGGCGCGCCGGAGTCGGTGCGTCTGCGGGGACGGCTGTTGCTGGCGGCGATGGTGGTGCAGGGCATCATCGGCTACACGCAGTACTTCAGCCACTTGCCGGCGTGGCTCGTCGGGATCCACTTGTTCGGTGTCACGGTGATCTGGAGCGCCATGTACTGGTTCGTCGACGGGTTGTGGCACACGAGGCCCGAGGCGGTCTCGCTGTCCGCCGACGAGAACGGTGCCGACGGGTCCGCAGCTCCCGCAGCGCACTCGCCCGACGACGCCGAGATCGGCGTGCCCGGCGCGCACAAGGAAGTGGTGCCGGGGTGAGGGCCGTCGGCGTCGTGTCGCAAGCGGGCCCCATGACGGCCCCCGTCGAGACCGAGCGACCCTCGAGCGGCGAAGACGTCAGGCCCGACCGCCCCTGGCTCGTGATCGTATGGAACGACCCGATCAACCTGATGTCGTACGTCACCTACGTCTTTCAGAAGCTCTTCGGGTACAGCAGGGAGAAGGCGACGCGTCTCATGCTGGACGTCCACCACAAAGGGCGTGCGATCGTCACCTCGGGGCCACGCGAGCGGGCGGAGATGGACGTGTTCCGTCTTCACGAGCACGGGCTCTGGGCGACGCTCGAACAGGCTTCGTGAGCGCCCCGCAACGTGTGATCACGTGATCGGGCGTCGGCGCTTCGCGCGCGATCGCCACGGACGCTTCCGCACGGGGCTCGGCTCCAACGAGCGCGAGCTGTTGAAAGCCCTGCCGCGCCAGGCCCAGGAGCTTCTCGAGGTGCAGGACCCGAGCGTGCAAAGGGTCTTTCCAGTCGCCTACCCGAATGACGAAAAAGCCGAGTCGGACTACAGAGAGATGATGGGCTCGAACCTGTTGCAGAGACACCAGCACTCCCTCGACACGCTGGCCACGACCGCCGACTCCTCGAGCCTCGACGAGGAGGAGATCCACCAGTGGCTCGACGCTCTCGAAGTGCTGAGGCTCGTGCTCGGAACGCAGCTCGACGTGAGCGAGGACATCGCGGTCGTGGACGATTCCGACCCGCGTGCTCCGCAGTTCGCCGTCTACCGGTACCTGAGCATGCTCCAGGGGGAGATCATCGACTCGCTCGCCGAGGCGCTGCCAGGTGGGGCGGGAGCCGGCGTGGACGACGAGGGCGAACAAGAGCTGTGATGTCGACGAGCGAGCACCGACTCCCGAGGCTGCTCACGATCATGGGATCGGGAGAGACGGCGCCCACCATGGTGAAGGTCCACAGGGCGGTGGTCGAGCGCCTGCGCGACAGCGGCGCTCCCGAGGGCGTCCTCGGTCTCCTGCTCGACACCCCGTTCGGGTTCCAGACGAACGCCGCGGAGATCTCGGTGAGGGCGGTCACCTACTTCCGAGAGAGCGTCGGGGCCGCTCTCGAGGTGGCGGGCATGCGATCGTCTGCGGACCTCGCAGGTGAGAATGGGCACGAGATCATCGCCAGGATGGTGGAGCTGCCGCTCGTCTTCGCGGGGCCGGGAAGTCCTTCGTATGCGCTGCGCCAGTGGCGCGACACGCTCGTGCCTTCGGTCCTCAAAGAGAAGCTGACGCTCGGGGGTGCGGTGACCTTCGCTTCCGCAGCGGCACTCACCCTCGGGAGCGCGACCGTCCCTGTGTACGAGGTCTACAAGGTCGGCGAGGAACCCCGCTGGCTCGAGGGGCTCGACCTGCTGAGCACCCTTGGGCTGCCTGCGGTCGTGATCCCCCACTACGACAACGCGGAGGGCCAGACCCACGACACCCGCTACTGCTATCTCGGAGAAGAGCGCCTCTCGATGATGGAGAAGGAGCTAGAGGCGGGAACGTTCGTGCTCGGGGTCGACGAGCACACGGCCGTTTGCATCGACTTCGAGGCGGCTACAGCCGTGGTCATGGGCATCGGCGCCGTCACGGTGCGGGTACACGGAGACTCCGCGCGCATCGAGACCGGAGAGACAGTCGCCTTGGACCGCATCCTCGACATCGCGGCGGGCCTGACGTCGAGCATTCCCGGCGCAAGTCGGACATCTGGAGCTCCGCCGGAGAAAGGTGCGCGGGACGACCTCGAAGCAGAGGGTGCTCCGCGCGCCGCGTCGACCGGCGCTGGCGTCGGTCTCGGCGTCGGTCTCGGCGTCGGGGCCGGGCAACAGCCCGGTGCCTCGCCGCTCTTGAGCGCGATCCGTGTGCACGAGGCGTCCTTCCGCTCGGCCAAAGCTTCAGCGGACGCGCCCGGGATGGTCGGCGCTGTGCTCGCTCTCGAAGAGGAGCTGTGGGCGTGGCGCGCCGACACCCTTCAGTCCGACGAGATGGACCGCGGGCGCGCGAGCTTGCGCGCCATGATCGGCGAGCTCGGCCAACTGTCGGAGGTCGGCACACGGGACCCCGCCGAGTTGATCGGGCCCTATGTGGACCTCGCTTTGGGGCTCAGAGACGCAGCCAGACGCGAGCGGCGCTTCGAAGAGGCCGACTCGGTACGCGACAAATTGGAGCTGCTGGGTGTGGAGATCCACGACAGTCCCGAAGGTTCCACATGGGAGATCCGGCGATAGACGCGGGCGAGAGACGCGGGCGAGCAGCTGAATCGAGACTGCTAGCCTCGATTGGCCACGACGGGTCGAGCCCCCATCGTCTAGCGGCCTAGGACGCCGCCCTTTCAAGGCGGTAACACGGGTTCGAATCCCGTTGGGGGTGC
>Ga0209415_10004428_pt1 | contig 25722 bp, 25 predicted proteins | sample PeaSoiSIISIP2007_FD_187696 | JGI IMG/M metagenome (GOLD analysis project Ga0209415, IMG submission 187696) | Peat soil microbial communities from Weissenstadt, Germany - SII-SIP-2007 (SPAdes) (version 2) | ecosystem: Environmental > Terrestrial > Soil > Wetlands > Peat | place: Germany... | reverse complement strand
GCCTGATCGTGTGCCAGCCATACCGCCCGCGGCCACCGCCAGGTTATTTTCATGGTAGGAAGGGCGGAGAGCCACGGAGTGCACGGAGCCGGGGCGCATGTGGCAGTGTGCGCCGCTGGGCGGGCGGGCGGCTTGGCCGGTGCCTCGGATGTGGTAGCGGCACGACCCCTGTGGCCCTCCGTCGTCCTCGCTCTGCCTCCGCGGAAAATTTTTTGCGCTGCCGCAAGAGGACACCTGCGATCCGCGGAGTCCCGTAGCTGGCCAAGCGTCTGCTCCGTCAATTCTCATGCCATGCGTCACCGTCTCTTTCGCCGCCAAACGAGACGTTGGCGAGACGCCGCTGGCCACGGGCGGACACAGGCGGGCATAGGATGGCACGCCGGCAGCCCAACGTTCCTCTCCCCCCTCTCGCCTTCCGCAGTGCGTCTCCCACACAGCGAAACGAGACGGCCGCGAGACGCCGGTCTGTGACCAGCCGCCTCTCAGCCCACGCGCGGCCGTCTCCTATGCAGCGAAACGAGACGCCCGCGAGACGCCGGTCTGTGACCAGCCGCCTCTCAGCCCACGCGCGGCCGTCTCCTGTGCAGCGAAGTGAGACGCCTGCGAGACGCGCTGGTCCTCCCCGCGCCGTCCTTACGATGGAGCCCAACCACGGCCCGACGCGATCACCGCGTGCCCAGCCCCGATGTGCCAGGCCGCCGTGTTTCCGGTCAGGACGTGACCACTTCAAGCGGAGGCAGGGTTCCCCCCTCCGCTTGAAGGAGGGGGTTGGGTGGAGGGGTCGATCGGAGGCTCGCACCTGCCGACCCCTCCCCCTTCTCCCTCCTACAAGGGGAGGGGGAGTTTGTTTCTTGTCAGTAGGACAATCCTGCCCCGGCAGTGGCTGCCTTGCTGCTGCGCGGGGGTTGACCAACACTGTCGGCAAGCGGTGCGACACACGTCACGCGCTACAGCAGCAAGGAGTCAGGAGCATGCCAGGTCTTCCGCTCGAGGGACTTTCCGTCCTTGATCTGACGGCGCATCGCGCCGGCCCCACCGCGGTCCGGCAGCTCGCCGACTGGGGCGCCGACGTTATCAAGATCGAACCGCCGGGCGCCGGCAAGGGCGACATCATCGGCACCGCCCGCCACGGCTTCGACTTCCAGAACCTGCACCGCAGCAAGCGCAGCATGACCCTGAACCTGAAGACCGATGAGGCGCACGCGATCTTCATGCAGCTAGCGGCCAAGGCGGATGTCGTCGTGGAGAACTACCGCTCCGACGTGAAATACCGGCTGCGCGTGGACTACGACACGGTGGCCAAGGTCAATCCGCGCATCGTCTATGGCAGCATCTCCGGCTTTGGGCAGAGCGGTCCCGACGCGACGCGGCCGGGCGTGGACCAGATCGCCCAGGGCATGGGCGGGCTGATGTCGATCACCGGCCTGCCCGGGCAGGGGCCGGTGCGGGTTGGCATCCCGATCGCCGATCTCACCGCAGGCATCTTCCTGTCGCAAGCCATCCTGCTCGCCCTGATGCAGCGGGCGCAGACGGGGAAGGGGCAGTGGGTGCACACCTCGCTGCTGGAGGCGCAGATCTTCATGCTGGACTTCCAGGCGTCGCGCTGGCTGATCGCGCACGAGGTGCCCGGCCAGGCGGGCAACGACCACCCGACCGGCATTCCCACTGGGGTGTTTCCCACCGCGGACGGCCACATCAACATCGCCGCCTCCGGCGAGGCGTTGTGGACCCGGTTCTGCCAGGCGATCGGCTGGACCGAGGCTTTGTCGGATCCGGACTATGCCACCGGCCCGCTGCGCTCGAAAAACCGCAAGGCACTGAACGAGCGGCTGGGTGCGATCACCCGGACCAGGCCCAGCACGCATTGGCTGGCGGCGCTGAACCAGGCCGGCGTTCCCTGCGGGCCGATCAACGACATCGCGGCGGTGTTCGCGGAGCAGCAGACGCAGCACCTCGGCATCGCGCGGCCGGTCCATCACCCGAAGCTTGGGGACATCAGCGTGGTTGGCCAGCCATTCACCCTCACCGCGGCGCCGCAGCCGGAAACGATGCGGCCCACGCCGGAACTGGGCGAGCATACCGACGCGATCCTCGGCGAACTGGGCTACGACGCGGGGGCGATCGCCGGGTTGCGCGAACGGGGTGTGATTTGACGCAGGCGGGCCGGGCACGCACCTTCGGTCCGCTGTCGCTAGCGGGACGCGTCGCCGGCGGTTGCTCGCATGCGTCACATAATCGTGCAGATACCGTTCCCAAGAGCAGGACTTCGCACGTATTTGCCGCTGGACTTTTTGTACTGAAATATGTCTGTTATGGAAGCCCAGGGTATTTCCGTTCGGAACGCCACTTCCGAGCTTCCATAGACACCAAACTGCGGCCGTGCTGCATTCGCGGGTTGAAGTTGATAAGCCTTGGTGCCGGCGGTCACCGAAAACACATATATATACCTAAACTCCTCCTCGGGCCAAAGCTGTGCTGCTGCGCCTGCATGTCTATAGGCAGTGGGCCGCACATTATTTTTGGCCAAAAAGGCCAGAAGGTAGCGATATCCTTTGAAGACTCCCGAAGGCTTCTGCCTTATAGCGAATTCTCTCGCGAAACCCGGGGAAAGCCCCCCACTGCTGCGCACCTGCTTTGGGGTGGCAGTGCTTCCATGCAAAAACCACGTGTTATTTGGTAGAATGATTGATCCGTATTCCTTGAGTTCGGTTCTCTCAAAATTATCTGGCTTTATCGCATCCTTATTGGCTATGATTGACTCTTTGTCCCATTGTCCATCTGGAAGAGCCATCGGTTGCAGGCACTCGCAGTTGATCGTCCCACACGCGTAGCACATGTCCGCTCCCCTTGCTCGTCGGTTGCACCGGCAAAAATTATACTCCCCGTGCTATAGGGGGATAATTCCCGTCAAGGAGATTCCCGCGAAGGCGGAAACCCAGACCGCCCCCGAACTTGTCCTTGCTCGAACGTGTAACAATCTGACGCGAAATCCAGCGACGATGCGCCCAGCTTCAACAATTGCGGTTGTGCGCTTACCGCCGCAATGGTCAGTGTACATCGGATCGGAGCCAACGGGCTTCTCACAAGGTCGTAAGAGTAAGATGGCCCAGCGTGGCGTTTCGGCATTGCGAGCCCGGTCCGCCACCCGAAGCTCGGGGACACAAGGGTGGTCGGCCAGCCCTTCACCCTTGCCGTGGCCCGCCTGGGGGTCAGTCAGGCACAAGCACAAACGGAACCCCCCGACCGGTGGGCAGCAGCCAGCAACCATGCACCAACTGTCCCTGCCGGTCACGACTGCTTCGATGCGCTGCTATGTCGCCGCTGGTGCCAGTGCCACCGCGGCCTCCGCGGTCAGCAAGAGGAACGTGAATGTCTCCTGCAGATACAGGCGGACGGCAGTATCGCTATGGCCCAGATAGCCGATCGAGATGTCCTGGCCGATGTGCAGATCGAAGTCGCCGCCACGGGTGGTCAGGACAACCGCACCGGGAATGGCCGGAGCCCAGATGATGTCTTCGTTCACCAGCAGTTTGATGTGCTGCAGCACCGGATATCCGTGGTCGCCGGCCGCGCTCAACGCGCTGTAGGCATCGGCGCCCAGCAGCACCGAATAGGGGCCGTTGACGCCGACCAGACGCAGTTGACTCAATGCCCTTGCGATGGCGCCCGGGTAGTGGGCCACGTCGGCGGGCAGCGTTATGATGGGGTTGCTGGTGCCCTGGCGGATGCCCTGGATGTCGGCGGCGGCGTAGCCGTCGAAGATCGCACGGTCCTCGGCGACGGCGATGCGCTCCGCGGCGTCCTTCAGCGGTTGCCAATCGGAATCGTTCGAACCGCGCTCCACGTCGTCGATCGCCCAGCGCGCCAGCTCGAACGGAACGCGCAGCTCGACGAGCGGTTTCACCTCGCGCTGCCGGGCGATGATGCCGTCCGCGGGCGGCGCGACGTCGCGCAGATGGCCGGTGCCGACGGCGCCCAGCGCGGTGCCGCCCGCTGCGCGCACGTCCACCACACGCCGCGCGGCGAGGTAGCGCTTGAGAGTGCGCGAGGCTTCTTCCTCGATCTGCGCCCAGGCCGCTTCGGAAATCGGGGCGAGCTCGCGATGCAGGTTGTTCATGCCTGGGAGTCTCCTTTCAGCGAGCCGATGCCGAGCGAGCCTTGCTGGACCGACGGGATCGGCTGCGATATTTCAACTTGAGGGATTTCGACCGCGGCTGCCAGTTCGGCCGGCACCTCTGCCGCGGGCTGCTCGTTTGTCACGCTGTCCAGGAAGGTGTTGGAGGGCACGAAGAACAGGTTGCCGGTGACGGCACGGCTGAAGTCGAGCAATCGGTCGTAGTTGCCCGGCGGCCGTCCGACGAACATGTTCGTCAGCATCTGTTCGATGGTCCGCGGCGAGCGGGCGTAGCCGATAAAGTAGGTGCCGAATTCGCCCTGTCCGGCATGGCCGAATGGCATGTTGGCGCGCACGATCTGGACCTCTTTGCCGGCTTCCTCGATCACGGTCAGGGCGTTATGGGCAGAGGTTGGCTTGACCGCATCGTCCAGTTCGATGTCGGAGAGTTTGGTGCGGCCGATGATGCGTTCCTGCGCTTCGGTGGAGAGCGCATTCCACCTGGCCAGATCGTGCAGGTATTTCTGGACGATGACATAGCTGCCGCCGGCGAACGCGGCGTCCTCGTTGCCGATGACCGTGGCGTCGGTTGCGGCTTGGTCGGCGGGGTTCTCGGTGCCGTCGACGAAGCCCAGGAGATCTCGGTTGTCGAAGTACTGGAAGCCCTGCACCTCGTCCGCTTGCGACACCGCGGAGCAGAGCCGCGCCATGATCTGCGTCGCCAGTTCGAAGCAAAGGTCCATCCGGCTGGCTCGGATGTGGAACAGCAGATCGCCCGGCGTGGCGAGGGCATGGCGCGATCCGGCACGGATCTCTCGGAACGGATGCAGCTCCGCCGGACGCGGTGGTGCGAACAGCCGATCCCACACGTCCGAGCCGAATCCCATGACACAGGAAAGGTTGCCATCGAGGTCGCGAAAACCGACCGCGCGCAACAATGCGCTGAGATCAGCGCAGAACGATCTTACGGTTGCGGCACTGTCGGTGCCGGGATTCACGGTCACCACCAGGAAGATCGCGGCGCGGGTGAGCGTTGCGGCGACAGGCTGTGGCACCGGCGGTGGTGCATCCACTGGCGCGGACGCGGTCATCGGGCTGGCCTCCGGGTGACACCGGGTTACGCGGCGGCGTTGCTGGTAGCGGAAGATGCCGACGGGCGCCAGATCGGAGATGCGGCCGCGGTCGGCGAGCCGGTGCCGGCGGCCAGACGCAGCACCGCTCGTTGGACTCACTCAGCCATCCGCAGCACCACCCTGTCCCTCGCGCCACGCAGCACGGCGCGACGCGCCCGCTTCGCCTGCGCCAGCGGAAAAGCGGTCCTTTCACTGCGCGACTGCACCCCGAGCGATGTCCTACTCATACGACTGTGCCGGACAAGGCGCCAACGGCCGCCGTGATGCCCATCGCCAGCGCACCCCAGAAGGTGACGCGTATGGTGCCGGGCACGATCGGCGCCCCGCCCTCCCGCGCCGCCAGTGCCCCCAGACACGCCAGCACCAGCAGCGATGTCGCCGGGACGGCGATCAGGAGATTCGCCGGCGGGACCAAGGCCGTCACGATGAGCGGCATACCTGCCCCAAACGTGAAACTGGCGGCCGACGCCAGCGCGGCCCGGATCGGGCGGGCTTTCAGGGTTGCCGAGATGCCGAGTTCGTCACGGGCATGCGCGCCGAGGGCATCGTGGGCCATAAGTTGGTCGGCGACCTGCTTAGCGAGCGCGGGATCAAGGCCGCGGCCAACGTAAATGGCCGCCAGCTCGTTGTGCTCGCCACTGTCGTCTGCTCGGAGCTCCTTGCGTTCGAGCGCGAGATCAGCTTCCTCGGTGTCTTTCTGCGAATGCACCGACACGTATTCGCCCGCGGCCATGGACATTGCGCCGGCGACAAGGCCGGCGATCCCGGCGATCAACACGCTGCTGCGGCTGCTGTTTGCCGCGGCGACGCCCAGCACCAGACTCGCGGTCGACAGGACACCGTCGTCCGCACCCAGCACCGCCGCGCGCAGCCATCCGGTCCGTCCCGTGCGGTGTCGTTCGATCTGGCGGACCCGCATGATTGCCTCCTCGCCGCATACTGAAACAGTCAGGGCCACGGAAGCTAACGCTGAGCAGCTTTCCGATCATGCGGTAAAATTCGCCGGCAAGGAGACTGCCGTGTCACGTTTGGTGTCACCGCGCGCTCCCTGCTTCTGGCGAGCGACCAACCCGCACGGGCCTCAACTGGCGAGCCGCAGCACCACCCTGCCGCGCGCGCTATCCAGCACGGCGCGGTATGCCTCTTTCGCCTGTGCCAGGGGGAGGCAGGAGTCGTCCCGCACCGGGAACGGTTGCAACCGGCCACTGGCGAAGGCCGGCAGGAGCTCGCGCAGGATGGCGGCCGACTGGGTGCCGTCCAGCGCCAGCGTGTCGATGCCAACGAACGTGTGCCGTCCGCGATAGAACGTGAAAATGTCGAATGGCACCGGCCGTTCGCGGGTGGACATCAGGATTTGCCGCCCACCATGCGCCATCGCGGCGTTGGCCGCGGCGAAATACGGGCTGCCGATCGTGTTCACCACGATGTCGGCGCCGTGGCCGCCCGTTTCCCCTCGCAGCGTCTCGGCCACGTCCTCGGAACAGGAGTCGATCATGCGCACCGGGACGAAATCCGGCCCGGCGAAGGCCTCGGCGCGACGGGTGACGCCGAACACACGCGCGTCGTGCAAGGCGGCGATCTGCGCGGCCGCCTGACCGACCTTGCCGTTCACTGCCATGATCAGCACCACCTCGCCCGGCCGTGGCGCGCCGGTGCGGCGGAAGCCCTCCGCGGCGGTGACGAACGGCACGCCGAGCGCGCCCGCCTCGGCCAATGAGAGTGTCTGCGGCTTCGGCACCAGGGCGGAGCGCGGCACGACGAGCCGGGCGCCGTGCGACCCGTCGCGGGTGATCCCGAGATCACCGCCGGTGCCGAACACCTCCTGGTTGCGCAGTTCGGCCGGCCCCTCCAGCACCACGCCCGACCAGTCGCGTCCCGGCGTGCGCGGCCAGACTGCTTGCGGCATCATGCCCATCGTGGCGCGCACGTCGGACGGGTTCACGCCGGCGTAGCGCACGTCGATCAGCACGTCCTCGGGTCCGCGCGGCAGCGTCCCGACCGGATCGAGCACAAGCTCCAGGTCGTCGAGTGATACGGCTTCGCGAAGGATACGCAGGCGCTGCATGCGCGGATAATGCCGGGTCGGTTGGTAGAGTCCAACGCGGGGAACAGGACTCCTCCCCCTTTCATAAGGGGCGGGTGCCTCGCCGGCTGGACATGGCTTCCCTCCGCTGCTGTGGTCTTGCCTGCGGCGCGCCAGGCAATGCGGATTGCCTGAAAGAGGGGGAAACGATGGCAACGATCGTGCTGGTCCACGGGGCCTATCAGGGCGGCTGGATCTGGACGCACGTGGCGCCGATCCTGCGCGCGGCGGGGCACGTGGTGCACGCGCCATCGCTCGATGGCTGTGCCGAGCGCAAGCACGCGCTGCGTCCCGGCATTACCACCGAGACGCACGGCGCCGAGATCGCCGACCTGCTGTGTTACGAAGACCTGCATGATGTGGTGCTGGTGGGCACCAGTTCAGGCGGCATGGTGGTGTGTCGCGCCGCGGAGCAAGCCCGCGAGCGCATCGGCCGGGTTGTGCTGGCGGATGCGCTCTCGCTGATGAACGGCGAGCGCATCTCGGACTTTGTCAAGCGGCCCACCGCGGTCACCACGGCGCTGGCCACCGGCCCGTCGCCCGACGACGCCCGCAATCGGATGTTCGCCTCGCTCGACCCGGCGACGCTGGACTGGGCGCTGGCGCGCTACACGCCGCACCCGATCGCCGCGATGCAGGAGCCGGTGAAGCTGGACGGTTTCTGGGAGCAGCGCTGGAACGCCACGGTGATCTGGTGCCGGCAAAGCGTGAACCCGCCGGTGGCACATCAGCGGCGCGCCGCCGACAAGCTGCAGGCGCGCTGGTTCGAGCTGGACACCGGGCATTACCCGATGCTGACCGAGCCCGAGGCGCTGGCGCGGCTGATGATGGCCGAATAGCCACACTTGGGGATGCCGCGGACGGACGCTTCACTGCGCGACATCGCGCTCCGACCTTGGCCAGCCAGTCGATCGTGGTGCTCGCATACCGGCACGCCCCCCGCTTCGATGCTGGTGCCGTTCTCCTATGCGCGGCTCGTCTGGGCGGGGTTCGCCGGTTGGCTGCTTTTCGGCAACCTGCCGGACCGTTGATCGCTGGTCGGCGCGGCGGTCATCGTGGCGAGCGGTGCCTACGCCGCGCGCCAGGAACGGCTGCGATCGCGCCTCAGCGGGTGACGGTCGGCAGAGCGGCGCCGGGATTGTTTTGCTGGATGTCGCGCGCCACCCGCTCGCTGGAGTCACGGGCCTGGGTCACGCCCCGCAGAATCGCCTCGGCGTCGAGCGCCGCCTGGGCCGCGCGGGCGCCGTCGTCGCGCACGAAGCCTCCCTTGGAGCTGGATTGCTCTATGGCGCAGGCTGCGACGATGACTGCTATGACAAGTGCGAGGGCCAGGCGCATCACGTGTTACTCGGTGCCGGGAACCTCGCATGCTACCCCACACCGCGCCAGAGCACCAGCCCGCGATAGGCTTTTTACGCCGGTTCTGGCCAAATTCTCCCCGCCGTGTAGGTTGCCGCCGCACGCTTGCCTGGAGCCGAGGGAATGGTGGCCATTGAGACGATGACGACCGAAGCGACGACGACCGAAGCGGGACGCGACTTCATTCGCGACATCATCCAGACCGATATCGACGCCGGCCTTGTGTCCGAGGTGGTTACTCGTTTCCCACCGGAGCCGAACGGCTATCTGCATATCGGCCACGCCAAGTCGATCTGCCTGAACTTCGGTGTCGCGGCCGAATTCGGTGGCCGCTGCCACCTGCGCTTCGACGACACCAATCCCGCCAAGGAGGAGCAGGAGTATATCGACGCGATTGCGCGGGATGTGCGGTGGCTGGGGTTCGATTGGGGCCAGCATCTGTATCATGCGTCGGATTACTTCGAGCAGCTTTATGCATGGGCGGAACATCTGATCCAGACCGGCAACGGGTATGTCGATGACTCGACGCCCGATGAAATCCGCGCGATGCGTGGTACGCTGACCGAGCCGGGGCGGGAGAGCGCGTACCGTAATCGCTCGCGAGAGCAGAATCTGGATCTGTTCCGGCGGATGCGTGCCGGAGAATTTCCCAACGGCGCGTGTGTGCTGCGGGCGAAGATCGACATGGCGTCGGGCAACATGAACCTGCGCGACCCGGTGCTGTATCGCATCCTGCATGCGACACATCCTCGGACCGGCGATGCCTGGTGCATTTATCCCACCTACGATTTCGCGCACGGCCAGTCGGACGCGATCGAGGGCATCACGCACTCGATCTGCACACTGGAGTTCGAGGACCACCGGCCGTTGTATGACTGGCTGATCGAGCATCTGCCGGTGCCGTCGCGGCCGCGGCAATACGAGTTCGCCCGGCTGAACATCGCCTATACCGTGCTGTCCAAGCGCGTGCTGACGACGCTGGTGCGGGACGGACACGTGAGCGGCTGGGACGATCCGCGCATGCCGACACTGGCGGCGCAGCGTCGGCGCGGCGTGCCGGCGGCGGCGCTGCGCGAGTTCGTTCGCCGCGTCGGTGTGGCGCGCGCCAACAGCGTGGTGGACCTGGCGCAATACGAGCATGCCGTGCGCGAGGTGCTGAACCGCGCGGCGTTGCGGCGCATGGCGGTACTGCGGCCGCTGAAGCTGGTGATCGAGAACTGGGCCGAGGGCGAGACCGAAACGTTGGACGCGGTGAACAACCCCGACGACGCATCGGCCGGGACGCGGCGGGTGACCTTCGGCCGCGAGATCTTCGTCGAGCGCGAGGACTTCATGGAGAACCCGCCTCGGAAATTCTTCCGCCTGGCGCCGGGGCGCGAGGTGCGGCTGCGCTACGCGTATTTCGTCACCTGCCGCGAGGTGGTGAAGGATGCAGCGGGCGAGGTGACGGAGCTGCGCTGCACCTTCGATCCGGCGACGCGCGGCGGCGATGCGCCGGACGGGCGGCGCGTGCAGGCGACGCTCCATTGGGTGGCGGCGGCCGATGCGCTGCCGGCCGAGGTGCGGCTGTACAGCACATTATTCGCGAGGCCCGATCCGGGGGCGGGGACCGGCGGCGACGTGATGGCGGACCTCAATCCGGACTCGCTCGAAGTGTTGCGCGACTGTCTGGTCGAGCCGGCACTGGCGTCGGCGGCCGTAGGCGAGGCGGTGCAGTTCGAGCGGCAGGGTTATTTCTGCGCCGATCCCGACAGCGCGCCGGAGCGGCTGGTGTTCAATCGCACTGTCGGGCTACGCGACACCTGGGCGAAGATCAACTCGCCCCTCCCGCAACGCGGGAGAGGGTAGGGTGACGGTGCCGCGGCAACTTCGCCCGATTTTGACCCACGCCCGCTCGCCGCGCACACTTGCGTTTCGCCATGGGGCAAACAAGACCGAGGGGGAACGCGGGAATGGCCACACCGGCCAAGACGATTGACGCCGATTTCGTGATTGTCGGTGCCGGCTCGGCCGGCTGCGTCATGGCGGCGCGCCTTTCCGAGGATCCGCGCACCCGGGTGGTGTTGCTGGAAGCTGGGCCCCCGGACACGCATTTCTGGATTCATGTGCCGCTCGGCTACGGCAAGACGATCACCGACAAGCGGGTGAACTGGTGCTACGAGACCGAGCCGGACCTGAGCGGCCGCCGCTTCTTCTGGCCGCGCGGCAAGGTGCTGGGCGGGTCGTCGTCGATCAATGGCCTGGTCTATATCCGCGGCCAGCACGAGGATTTCGACCACTGGCGGCAACTCGGCAATACGGGCTGGTCGTTCGACGACGTACTGCCGTATTTCCGTCGTGCCGAGGACAAGCTGGGCGGCGGCAGTGAATTCCACGGCACCGGCGGACCGCTCGCCGTCTCTGACATCCACCCTTACGATCCGATCAGCAAGGCATTCATCAAGAGCGCGATCGATCTAGGCTTTCCGCGCAACGACGACTTCAACGGCGCGACGCAGGAGGGCGTTGGTTACTACCACCTGACCACGCGCAACGGCCGGCGGTGCTCTACCGCGGTGGGCTATCTGCGGCCGGCTATGAAGCGCACGAATCTGCGCGTCATCACCAACGCGCTGACGGAGAGCGTCATCCTCGAAGGCCGCCGCGCGGTCGGCGTGACGTTCCGCGAGAACGGCGTCGTGCGCAGCGTGCGTGCGGCGCGCGAGGTGATCCTGTGCGGCGGCGCAATCAACTCGCCGCAGTTGCTGCTTCTATCGGGCATCGGGCCGTCGGCTCATCTGGCAGCGCATGGCATCGCGGTGCGGCACGAACTGCCGGGAGTGGGGCGGTCCATGCAGGACCACTACCAGGCACGCATCGTCGAGAAATGCCGGTTCCCGATCACGGTGAACGACATCATGCTGAGCAAGACGGCGATGCTACGCACAGGTTTGCAGTATTTCCTGCAACGCAAGGGCCCGCTGACCATCGCCGCGGCGCAGGCGGGGCTGTTTGCGCGCACGCGGCCGGAGTTAGCGACGCCGGATGTACAGTATGCGACGGTGATCTTCAGTGCCGACCGGCCGGCGGAGGGGCTGCACAAGTTCTCCGGCTTCTCGCTGGTGGTGTATCAGTTGCGGCCGGAAAGCCGCGGTTACCTGGAGCTGAAAAGCGCCAACCCGGCCGACTCGCCGGCAATGCATCCGAACTATCTGGCGACCGAGACGGATCGCCGCACCGTCGTCGATGCGCTGAAGCTGGGACGCCGATTGCTCGGCACAGCGGACATGCAACATTTCATAACGTCGGAATACATCCCGGGCGACGCGGTGCAGACCGACGCGGAGCTGCTGGACTACGCCAAACAGTACGGCGGCACGGTGTTCCACCCAACCAGCACGTGCAAGATGGGCAGCGATCCGATGGCGGTGGTGGATGCCGAGCTGCGGGTGCACGGCATCGAGGGGCTGCGCGTGGTGGATGCGTCGATCATGCCGGCGGTGGTGTCGGGCAACACCAATGCGGCCACGATCATGATCGCGGAGAAGGCGGCGGATCTGGTGCTCGGGACTGTCCGGGCTGCGGAACGGATAGCGGCGTGAACGTTTCGGCGCTCGTTATGACAGGGCTTGACCCGGCCATCTGCGCACGGACGATCGGGGGCAGATGGCCGGATCAGGGCGGCCATGAGGGGAAGGGCGGGGGAACAACATGGCCATGCGACAGGACGTCATCGAGGCCGACTTCATCGTGGTGGGCGCTGGCTCGGCCGGCTGCGTGATGGCCGCGCGCCTCTCCGAAGACCCGGCCACAAGCGTCGTGCTGCTGGAAGCCGGCGGTGCCGACTGGAACCGCTGGATCCACATCCCGCTCGGCTTCGGCAAGACTTTCGCGGATCCGTCGGTGAACTGGTGCTACGAGACCGAGCCCGATGCCGGCGCCGGCGGGAGGAAAATCTACTGGCCGCGCGGCAAGGTGCTGGGCGGTTCGTCCAGCATCAACGGCATGGTTTACATCCGCGGCCAGCACGAGGATTTCGACCTGTGGCGCCAGATGGGCTGCGCCGGCTGGTCGGCACAGGATGTTCTCCCGTATTTCAAGCGCGCCGAACACCAGGTGCGCGGTCCCGACGACTGGCATGGCACCGAGGGCCCGCTCGTCGTGTCCGACGTGCCCGACAAGCATCAGATCTGCGAAGCGTTCATTCGTGCCTGCAACGACCTCGGCTTCCCCACCAACGCCGACTTCAATGGCGCGACGCAGGACGGCGTCGGCTATCACCAGACCACCACGCGCAACGGCCGCCGATGTTCGACGGCGGTCGGTTACCTGAAGCCCGCGACGCGCCGGCGCAACCTGCGTGTCGTCACCGGCGCACTCGCCGAGCGCATCATCTTCGAGAACCGCCGCGCCGTCGGTGTCGCGTTCCGCCAGGACGGATTTTCCGCGACCGCGCGGGCGCGGCGTGAGGTGATCCTGTGCGGCGGCGCCATCAACTCGCCGCAGCTTCTGCTGCTGTCAGGCGTCGGCCCGCAGCAGCATCTGACCGATCTCGGCGTTCCGGTGGTGCATCATCTGCCCGGTGTCGGCCAGGCGATGCAGGACCACTACTCGGCGCCAATCAAGCTGAAATGCCGGTACCCGATCACGGTGAACGACATCATGCTGAGCCCGACGAAGATGCTGCGCACCGGGCTCGACTATTACCTGCGCCGACGTGGCGCGATGGCAGCGATTTCCGCGCAGGTGGCGCTGTTCGCGCGCACGCGGGCGGAACTGGCGACGCCCGACATCAAAATGTCGATCTCGATCTTCAGTGCCGACCGGCCGCAGGACGGGCTGCACAAGTTCTCGGGATTCACACTGATCGTCTATCAGCTTCGTCCGGAAAGCCGAGGCGAGATCAGGCTGAAATCGCCGCGCCCGGAAGACGCGCCGGCGATCTTCCCGAACTACCTCGCCACCGAGACCGATCGCCGCACCATCATCGACGGCCTGTTGCTCGGCCGCCGATTGCTCGCGACGCCACACATGCAGCACTACGTCGCCGAGGAGTTCCTGCCCGGCCCGCAAGCGCAGACCGACGCGCAGATCCTGGAGCATGCGCGCAATCGCGGCGGCACAGTGTTCCACCCGACCAGCACCTGCAAAATGGGTATCGACTCGATGGCCGTGGTCGATCCCGAGCTGCGCGTGCAAGGCATCGGCGGCCTGCGTGTGGTCGATGCGTCAGTGATGCCCACCGTGGTGTCAGGCAACACCAACGCCGCGGCCATCATGATCGGCGAGAAGGCTGTCGACCTGGTGCGCCATCAAATGCGGATGGCGGCATAGCTGAATAAACCTCTCCCGCGCGCAGCGCAGGAGAAGTGCACTTATAACCGTTCGATGATCGTCACGTTGGCCACACCGCCGCCCTCGCACATCGTCTGCAGCCCAAAACGCCCGCCGGCGCGCTCCAGTTCGTGCAGCAGTGTCGTCATGAGGCGCGCGCCGGTGGCGCCGATCGGGTGACCCAGCGAAATCCCGCCGCCGTTCGGATTCAACTGCTCGTGCGGATAGTCGATCTCCGCCAGCCAGGCCATCGGCACCGACGCGAAAGCCTCGTTGCATTCGACGATGTCGATATCCTGCCACCTCATCCCGGCCCGTTCGATGGCGCGCTTGCTGGCGGGGATCGGCGCTGTCAGCATCCAGATCGGATCGTCGCCCAGCACGCTCATATGGTGGATGCGCGCCCGCGGCTTCAGGCCGTAGCGCTTCACCGCCTCTGCGGACACCACCAGCACCGCGGCGGCGGCGTCGCAGGTCTGGCTGGCGATGCCGGCGGTCAACCGGGGAAAACCCGGCAGCGGTTCGAGCGACGCCATCTTCTCAAGACTGGTGGCGCGCGGTGTCTCGTCGCGCTGCACGCCTTCCAACGCCACGATTTCGCGGACGAATTTTCCCTCCGCCTGGGCACGCAGCGCGCGGTTGTGGCTTTCGAGCGCGAACACCTCCATGGCCTCGCGCGACAACCCCCATTTCTCCGCGATCATCGACGCACCGTGGAATTGCGACACCGGTTGCCCGCCGAAGCGTGCAACCCAGCCCTGGCTGCCGGAGAACGGGTCGGGCATGCCCAGCGGTGCGCCCGCACCCATGGCGTAGCCGATGGGAATCTGGCTCATCGTCTGTACGCCGCCGGCGATCACCACGTCCTGCGTGCCGCTCATCACTGCCTGCGCCGCGAAATGCACCGCCTGTTGCGATGATCCGCACATGCGATCGATGGTGACGCCCGGCACGGTCAGTGGCAGCCCGGCGGCCAGCCAGCAGGTGCGCGCGATATTGCCGGCTAACGGACCGATCGAGTCGATCGCGCCGAACACTACGTCGTCGTACTCCTGGGCCGGGATCGCGTTGCGTTCGACGATCTGCCGCAGGATGAAACCGCCCAGGTCGGCCGCATGCACATGCGCGAGCCCGCCGCGCCGCCTACCGGTCGGCGTGCGGATCGCGTCGATGATATAGGCTTCGTGCGTTTGCGCGTTCATCGCGGCGTCTCCTCAGGGACCAGTGGCGGCGGACGCTGCGCCACGAAGCGGGCGTAATCAAGCCACCCGCCTGTCATTGCGAGAACGGCCAATGACAGGGGAGAGCGATCGCAGTAGGCTCACAACGAACCGCACATCGGATGTCGCCCATGCGCCTGTTCAGTGCCGCTATCACCACCGAAACAAACACGTTTTCACCCCTGCCCACCAGCCTGGCGGCGTACCAGGAAGGCGTGTTCCTCCGCCCCGGCGAACATCCGCAAGACACGCCGCTGATGTGCACCGCTCCGCTTTGGGTCGCGCGCCGCCGCGCCGGGCCGGAAAATTTCACCCTGATCGAGGGAAGCTGCTTCGCGGCCAGCCCCGCCGGCACCACCAACCGCGCCGACTACGAGTTCATGCGTGACGAAATCCTCGGCCAGGTGAAGGCCGCCCTGCCGCTCGACGGCGTACTGCTCGGCCTGCACGGCGCGATGGTCGCGCACGGCTACGACGACACCGAAGGCGACGTCATCGAACGTGTCCGCGCGCTGGTCGGCCCCGGCTGCGTGATCGGCGTCGAGCTCGACCCGCACTGCCATCTTACGCTGAAGCGCGTGCGCCTCGCCGACATCATCATCCTGTACAAGGAATTTCCGCACACCGACGTGGTGGAACGCGCCGAGGATCTGCTGACCCTGGTGCTGCGTACCATTCGCAAGCAGATCACTCCGGTGACGTCGCTGTACGACTGCCGACAGATCGCCAGCTACCCCACCACGCTGCCGCTGATGCGCGCCTTCGTGGACAAGACCGCGGCGATGGAGGGCAAGGACGGGGTGTTGTCGGTATCGATCGGCCACTGCTTCCCCTATGCCGACGTCGCCGAACTCTCCGGTCGCATCCTGGTGGTTGCCGATAACGACAAGGCCAAGGCGGACCGCCTGGCAACCCAGATCGGCCAGGAGTTCATTTCGTTGCGCGGCCGCACCGCACCCGACTACCTGTCGGTCGAGGACGGCATAGACGCGGCGATCGCCTTCAATGCCAGCCCCGTCGTGCTGGCCGATCCGGCCGATAATGCCGGCGGCGGCGCGCCGAGCGACAACACCACTATCTTGCGCCGCCTGATCGAGCGCAGCGCGGCCGACGCGGCGGTCGGCCCGATCTGGGACCCGATCGCCGTGCGTCTGTGCTTCGACGCTGGGGAAGGTGCCAGATTCCCGTTGCGATTCGGCGGCAAGATCGGTCCGACTTCCGGCACGCCGATCGATGCGACGGTGACCGTGACGGCGCTGAAGCGCGACTGTTGGCAGAGCTTCGGCCCGACCCAGGTACCGCTCGGCGATTGCGCCGCGGTGAAGGTCGGCGGCGTGGAGGTGGTGCTGATCTCCAACCGCACCCAGGCGCTGGGCCTGGAGCTGTTTCGCAACCTCGCGATCGAGCCGACCGAGCGGAAGCTGGTCGTGGTGAAATCCACCAATCACTTCATGGCGGCGTTCGGACCGATCGCGAAGAAAGTGATCTACGTTGATGCCGACGGGCCGCTGAGCCGCGACTATCGCCGCATTCCCTACACCAAGGTACAGCGCCCGATCTGGCCGCTGGATGCCGAGACCACGCCGGGACTGATCCTGTAGAGGCCAGCAAAGTTCTCCGTCTCCCTCAACGGGAGAGGGGAGCCCTCTGCACATGCTTGTGAGACGTTCCGCGGTCCCACCACGCGCAACCAATGCTTACCTCTTGTTGGATCAACGCCCACCATCGGAGGAAGTCCCGCATGCGTCTGGTCCTGCTCATTCTGTTGCTGCCACTCGCGCTGGGTGGATGCGTCTCACTCAGCAGCAGCAATCCGCCACCGCCCGCGAGCAACACCACCGCCGTGGTGCCGCCCGGATCAACCGTCACGCATTGACGCCTGTCGCGCCGCGATCGAGCGCGCCATCCCCATGACCTGACCGACGAACAGCACGCCGGCGGTTGGCACCGGCAAACCGCCGGCGTGCAACATGTCCGCGGTCCAGGTATTGCACGTGTCGAATGCGTCGTAGGTGCCGCGCGCAGCATAAAATACGCTGCCCGGATATGGCCCGTCGGCCAGCACCGGCGGTTCGCCGTCAGGCGGCTTTTCAAGTTCCAGCCAGATAGCGGCCTCGATCCGCGCGAGTCCGTCGCGAGAAACGTGCAGCGTCACGACATGCTCCGCGCCGAACGCCGCTTCCGGTGTGGCGCTCAGCGCGGTGACCAGCAACGCACTCTGGCTGGGCAGCAGAGCGCTCAGCATGCCGCCCAGCGTCACCTGCCGCGCCAGCAGGAATTGCCGTTCGCCGAAACCGAAGGTCAGGAAACGCACGCCTGGAAACCGCCGCTCGAGCGTGGTCAACGGCCCGGTAATCTCCTCCGCGGGTAAGCCGATATCGGAATGCCAGCCGCGCTCGATCACATAGACGATGGCGTCGCCCGGCGGCTCGAGCAGCGCGACCGGCGGGGCGGGCGCCGTGCACGCGCACAGCAAAAGTGCCGAGGCCAGCCACGCCCTGGTGCTTCGGGTCACGTCGCCGTGCAATCTCGCGCCATCACAAGCGCGCCATCACCTGGCGTGCGAAATCCTCCGCCAAAAGCCACTTCGCCGCAGTCCCTGTCGCAAAGATCAGTTCCTGCAGCCCGTCCTGTTCCAACGCACGAACGCGCTCCACCAGTTCGTCGGCACTGCCCACCAGGCAGGTGTCGCGGATGAGTTGCGCATCGATCAAATCCGCCTCGCCCGGATGCAGGCCGGTATAGTGAAACTCGTGCGTGCGGAAATGCCGGTACTCCGGTGGCGTCTGCTCCACCAGGGCACAGTACCGCTTCCAGATCCGCGCCAGGAACGGCGGTGGATCGATACCTCGCTCATGCACCTCGTCATAAAAGTAGTACACGCTGGCCATCACGTTCGGCCCGATCGCCGCCTTGACGCGATCAGAATCTGCGGCCTCCCCCGGCTGCAACAGCGCGACATTGGTCAATGCGCAGGTGTGATAACCCTCTAGATCGCGGCCGACGCGTGCAGCGCCCTGACGCACATGCCCCAGCGCCTCTGCCACGGCGACGCCGCGCGGCGGGATGGCGAACACCAGCCCGTCGCCATAAGCGCCCGCCAGCGCCATCGCGCGCGGGCCAAACCCTGAGACGTACAGCGGGATTTTCGGTTCCAGTACGCCGTGCCCCGGCGCGTGCAGCAACATGCAGAGCGGCCTGGCGACGCCATTGAACGCGTAATCCACGGTCTCGCCGCGCAGCAACGCCGCCAGGACGCGCAGATAGTCCGCGAACGCGGCGATCCGCATTGGCCGCTGGCCCATGCTGCGCATCGCGGTGTTGCCGGTGCCAATGCCAAGGAACACCCGCCCCGGCGCCAACCGGTTCAGCGTCGCCATCGCAGCCACTTGCACCGGCGGGATGCGCGTGCCGCAGATCGCCGTGCCAGGGCCAATCCGCAACCGTTGTGTCTGCCGTGCCGCCAGCGCCAGCACCGCGTAGCAGTCGGCGAACAGCATCTGGCTGTCGGCCACCCAGACCGAGTCGTAGCCCAGCGTCTCGACATGGCTGAAGAAGCCGATCTCGTCGATGTTCGCCATGACGCAAAAGCCGAATTTCATACTGATCCCCCTGCTTGGCGGTGAACGGCAGGTTATAGCGAGCGATTGCCAGGGTCGAACGTGGACCGGGGCGACGCGTTCATTTGCCGAGGCCGCGACGCCGGCGTGGCAGCGCCTTCCCCTTGCGCGTGCGACGGCGCACAATGGCGCCATGCGCCCCGTAGCCCTCGCCCTAATGCTCTTGCCGCTCGCCGCTTGTGCCGGTGGCCCGCAAGCCCTCGGCATCACCGGTCCGCAGGGCGGCGCGCCTGCGGCGGTTGTTGCGCCCGCACCCCCCGCCGATCCGTTCGACAACCCGGAGGCACTGCAGTCAGGAACGCGCTTCGGCCCAAGCTATACGCCCAGCACCAGCGGGGGGCATTTCTGGGGCTACGACTGAGCCGGCTCGACGCAACGAAGCTGCGTCGTCATGCCGGCCATCGCCGGCATGACGAGATGATAGGCTACGCCGACAGCGCCTGCGGCTCCGTCCGCACCCGTTTCACCAGCAGCTTGTTCAGCGCGTGCACATAGGCGCGCGCCGCCGACACGATCGTGTCGGTATCAGCGCCCTGGCCATCGACCAGCTTGCCGGCCTCCTCCAGCCGCACTGTGGTCTTCGCCTGCGCGTCGGTGCCCTCGGTCACCGCGCCGACCGAGAACAGCACCAGGTTCGCCTCGTGCGGGAAGATTTCGCGGATCGCCTTGAACGTCGCGTCCACCGGTCCGTCGCCGGTGGCGACCGCCTGCTTCGCCACGCCGTCCACCGACAGCTCCATCTCGGCGCGGGCCGGCCCCTTCGAGCCCGCATGCAAGTCGAGCGAGACGAAGCGGATGCGCTCGTGGTCGCGCATCACCTCGTCGTCCACCAGCGCGACGATGTCGTCGTCGAACACCACCTTCTTGCGGTCCGCCAGATCCTTGAAGCGGCGGAACGCGTCGTTGAGCTGGTTGTCGCCGATCGTGTAGCCCAGGGTGTTCAGCTTGTCGCGGAACGCGGCGCGACCGGAGTGTTTCCCCAGCACCAGGCTGGACTTCTGCCAGCCGACGCTTTCCGGCTTCATGATCTCGTAGGTGGCAGCATTCTTTAGCACGCCGTCCTGGTGAATGCCTGCTTCATGCGCGAAGGCGTTGCGCCCGACGATCGCCTTGTTCGGCTGCACATCGAACCCGGTGATGGTGGACAGCAGTCTTGATGCCCGCAGCAGGTGTTCCGTGGTGATCCCGTTGGCATAGGGAATCGCATCGCGCCGCGTACGCACGGCCATCACGATTTCTTCCAGTGAGGCGTTGCCGGCGCGCTCGCCGATGCCGTTGATCGTGCATTCCACCTGGCGCGCACCGGCGCGGAACGAGGCGATGGTGTTGGCCACCGCCAGCCCCAGATCGTTGTGGTTGTGCGTCGAGAGAACCACCTTCTCGATCCCCGGCACGCGGTTGCGGACGTTGGTGTACATGCGCTCCATATCCTCGGGCAGCGCATAGCCGACGGTATCGGGCAGGTTGATCGTGGTGGCGCCGGCCAGAATCGCCGCCTCGACCACCCGGCAGAGGAAATCAGGATCGCTGCGCGTGGCGTCCTCGGCCGACCATTCGACGTCGTCGGCGTGCTGGCGGGCGAGAGTGACCGAATCGATGGTCGCCGCGATCACCTCCTCCGGCGTCAGCCGCAGCTTGTACTTCATGTGCAGGTCGGAGGTGGCGATCACAATGTGGATGCGCTTGCGTTTGGCTGGGCGCAGCGCCTCCGCGGCACTCATCACGTCCATCTGGCCGGCGCGGGCCAGGCTGGCGATCACCGGCGTATTGGCGCGTTGGCCGATGGTTTCCGAGATCGTCTTCACGCTCTCGAAATCGCCCGGCGAAGCGATCGCAAAGCCCGCCTCCAGCACGTCGACGCCGAGTTCGGTCAGCGCCTCGGCCATGCGGATCTTCTCGTTCAGGTTCATCGAGAAGCCGGGTGACTGTTCGCCGTCGCGCAGCGTGGTGTCAAAGATGATGATGCGGTCGTCTTCCAGCTTGCCGAAGCTGGGATGGGTGATGCTCATTTTGGGTCGGTTCCTCGGAATGGTGGCACGACATCAGCCTCAGGGGTCCCCCTGAGCGTGCCGGCACTCAACGGCCCGGCGCGGCGCTCAGGGGCGGCTAAGTCGGAGGAGGAGGCCGAGGGCGATCGAGGTGGCGAGCAATCGCACGGAACCGCGCGCCATCGCGCGGGCAGTACGGCAAGCAAGGTGCAGGCCACAGCACATGGGTGACATATAACCCAAACCGCGGTTCCGGATCAAGTGGGGGCTGTAGCGGCCCGGGTAACGGCGTATACGGCGCATATCGTCATGCGGCCGCCGCATAATGGAGCACCGCAACAAATCGGGGGACCATCAGTGGCCCAGCCGCAACGCGACATGAGGCGCGCCGCCTTGCGCGCCAGCCAGCTATTCCAGGCGATGCAGCCTGGGGAGCTGGACACGATTCTCGGCTTCGCCATCGAGCGCCGCTACCGCCGCGGTCAGATGATCGTTCAAAAGGGGGACAGCGGCTCGTCGATGATGGCGGTGCTGAGCGGCCGCGTGCGCATCAGCGCCGTCAACGCCGAAGGCAGGGAGATCACCCTGAACGTCATCAACCCGGGCCAGGTGTTCGGCGAAATCGCCCTGCTCGATGGTCAGCCGCGCAGCGCCGACGCCGTCGCGATCGAGGACACCGCGCTGCTGGTGGTGGAGCGCCGCCACTTCATGCCGTTCCTGGCGAGCAATCAGAACCTGACGACCCGTCTGCTCGCTGTGTTGTGTGAGAGGTTGCGCAGCACCAGCCTGGCGCTGGAGCAAATCGCGCTGTTCGACCTGGAAGCGCGGCTCGCCCGCCTGATCCTCAAGCTCGCCGCCGACTACGGCAAGCCGGCCGCGGACGGCACCCGTATCGAGATGAAGCTGTCGCAGCGCGACATCTCCAACCTGGTCGCCTCCTCGCGGGAGAGTGTCAACAAGCAATTGGGGCAGTGGCGCGACAGCGGCGTGCTGGCAATCGAGGGCGGCTACATCGTCGTGCGCCGCAGCGCCGACCTGCAGGCGCTGGTGGAGCCGAGGTAGCATTGCTGTATACCTCTCCCACTGACGGCGGGAGAGGTATACAGCAATGCGACAGCAGATCACGTCCGGCCGTATCGGTCGGCCGAGCGGGCATTTCTCGCAGGCGATCGCGGTGGAAGCGCGCGGCCGCCTAGTGTTCATCTCCGGCATGACCGCCAAGCGCGCCGACGGCAGCATCACCGGCATCGGCGACATCGAGGCGCAGACAAGGCAGATATGCGAGAACGTCAAGGCGGCCGTGGAAGCCGCCGGCGGCGGCATGGCGGATATCTGCCGTGTCGACGTCTATGTGCGCAGCATGCGCGACTTCGACGTGATCCATAAGGTACGTCGGGAATATTTCCCCGATCCGCCACCGGCCTCGACGATGGTGGAGGTCAGCGGCTTCACCCATCCCGACTATCTGGTTGAGATGAACGCGATCGCCGTGCTGCCATAGCCCCGCATTTGACAGATCGCCGCGGCGCGGGAGAACTCACTGCAAACCTACAAGGAGGATCGTCGCCATGCCGGAAAGCCCCGCCTCGCCGCTCGCTGCCTATATCGCGTTCCTGGAGCGTGGTGAGCTTGGCTACCAGTTCAGCCCTTCGGCCAATGCGGCGGTGTTCTATCCGCGCGTGATCGCGCCGCGGACCGGCGAAGCCGACCTGGAATGGCGCGTCAGCCAGGGACTCGGCACGGTTCACGCCACGACCGTGGTGCACCAGCAGAAAGGCGAGCCATACAACGTCGCCCTGATCGATATCGATGAAGGCTTTCGCATGATGAGCAGGGTGGAAGATGTTGCACCGGAGGCGGTGAAGATCGGCATGCGGGTGAAGTTCCGCGTGCACCACCCGGGGGGAGACGACCCGCCCTATCCGGTGTTCACCCCGGCGGAGGGCGTGTGACATGGCAGCACGGGGAAGTGTCGCCATCGTCGGCGCGGCGGAATCCGATATCGGTGCGGTCGCTGCGTTGATGAATCCGGTCGACCTCATGGCGCAAGGCGTCCATCGCGCTCTGGTGGATGCGGGTCTGAATCTACGCGATGTCGACGGCGTGTTCTGCGCTTGCACGCAGGCGCGCACTTCGGCGATGTCGCTGGTGGAGTATCTCGGCCTGCCTGACGCCTACACCGATTCGACCATCGTCGGCGGCTCGTCGTTCGAAATCCACGTCGCGCATGCGCACGCCGCGCTGGAAGCCGGTTTGTGCAACGTCGCGGTGATCGCCTATGGCAGCACGCAACGTACCGTGGGACGGCGCCAGGCGAGCGTGCGCGAATACAATCCGTACGAGACGCCGTTCCGCCCGTTCCTGCCGGCCTCCGCCTATGCGATGGCAGCCTCACGCCACATGTTCGAATTCGGCACCACACGCGAGCAATTGGCCGAGGTGGCGGTGGCGGCGCGGGAATGGGCGCTGCTGAATCCGGCGGCGTGGGAGAAGCAGCCGCTCACCATTGCCGACGTGCTGAACGCGCGGCCGGTCAGCGACCCGTTCACCGTGCGCGATTGCTGCCTGATCACCGACGGCGGTGGTGCCATCGTCATGACCCGGATCGATCGCGCACGCGGCATGACGAAGTCGCCGGTGCCGGTGCTGGGCTGGGGCCAGGCCATCACCCATGCGTCGATCTCGTCGATGCCGGACCTGACCCATACCGGCGCGATCCAATCGGGGGCGGCAGCGTACAACATGGCGGGTATGGTGCCGGCCGACATCGATGTGCTGGCGCTGTACGACGCTTTCACCATCAATACGATCCTGTTCTTGGAAGACCTCGGCTTCTGCCCGAAGGGCGAAGGCGGGCGGTTCGTCGAGGACGGGCGGATCGGGCCGACCGGCGACCTCGCGGTGAACACCAACGGTGGCGGATTGTCCTATTGCCATCCCGGCATGTACGGGTTGTTTCTGCTGATCGAGGCGGTGCGGCAATTGCGCGGCGAATGTGGCGCGCGCCAGGTGGCCGCGGCGGAGGCGGCGATCGTGCACGGCAATGGCGGCGTGCTGTCCGCACAGGCGACGGTGATCCTCGGCGGACCGGCGACCGCGTGATACGTCATGCGCCTGCTCGCCTGGAACATTCGGGCCGGTGGGGGCACGCGCATCGAAGCGATTGCCGCGGCGCTCGCGCGGCATGATGCGGAGCTCCTGGTGCTGTCCGAATATCGCAACGGTGTTGCCGGCGGGCGGCTGCGCGCCGCACTGGCGGCGCTCGGCTATCGCTGGCAGTGCAAGAAGGAACCGCCGGCTGGGGCCAATGGGGTGCTGATCGCAGCACGGCGCCGGTTCCGCGAGCTCGGTCCGGTTTCGACTGGAGTCGCGGAACCATGGCGCATGCTGGAGGTCGCGGTCGGCCGCCTGTGCGTGACCGGCATCTATATGCCGAACCTGCGCGCCAAGGTGCCGTATTGGGAGACGATGATCGCGAGTCTCGCTACGCGCGCCGGCGACCTCGCGTTGGCGGTTGGCGACTTCAATACCTGCCGTGCGTGGTTCGATGAGCCGGGCACAACCGACGTCACCGCGCATTTCCTCGATCAGGTCGAGGCGGTCGGCTTCCGCGATGTATGGCGCCAGCGGTTTCCCGAGCGCCGCGAATTCTCCTGCTTCAGCCACAGGGGAAACGGATTTCGCATCGATCACGCCCTCTTGTCCGACCGATTGACCGGGTGTGCCAGTGCCATTCGCTACTCCCACGCCGAGCGCGAGAGTGGCCTGTCCGACCACTTCGCATTGTTGATCGACCTGCGGCGCCGGGGTGGCGGCGATGATGCGGCCAAGCAGACTTGACGACTTCGGGAACGCCAGGTTGGCTGTCCCGCCGCAGCGATCCGCGGCGGTCATTCTGTTCTGTTGCTGATACCGAAACGGGAGAAGAAGCAAGGGCGATGGTGCCGGTATCCGGGAAGTTGCCTGGCTGGACTGCGCCGGCAGCGGCGAGGTCGTGGTGGAGGGCAACTATGCCTATCTCCGCCGCATGGACCCACCGCACGGCACGTCCGTGGTGGACGTGTCCGACCCGCGGCATCCGCGCATCGTCTGGGAAACCGATATTCCGGTGCGGCTGCACTCGCACAAGGGGCGCGTTGGCAACGGTGTGATATTGGTGAACCGCGAGGGCCATCGTGGCGCCGAGCTGCCCGATGGCGACTTCGTCGGACTGCGCATCTTCGACATCGCCGATCTACGCCAACCTCGGGAAGTCCGCCGCTGGGCCAGCGGCGGCATGGGCGTGCACTGCGTCACCTTCGACGGCCGTTACGCCTACATCTCGCCTGAAGTCGAAGGCTAGGTCGGCGATATCGGATGATCCTCGATCTGACCGATCCGGCGCACCCGCTTGAGGTGGGGCGCTGGTGGATGCCGGGCCAATGGACCGCCGGCGGCGAGACCCCGACCTGGAAGGGACGCAATCATCGCTGCCATCATCCGGTGGAGACGATCACCGGCAACGAGGTTCCGGCCGCGTGGTTCGCCAGCGGCCTGCGGGTGATCGACATCGCCAACCCGCTGGCGATGCGGCAGGCGGCGTGGTGGATGCCGGGCGTGCCGTCCGGCGCGCAGCGTGTGTGCAGCAACGACGTGTGCGTGGATGAGCGCGGGCTGATCTATCTGGTGGACCGCAACCGAGACTATCGGTACTACCGCCCTGAGTCGCTCATAATGCGGGGACCAGCCTGAGCGCCCGAGCGGGCTGCCGTGTCAGCCTCTGCAGACCGGAATTTCCGGTCGGCACGAATCAGGACGGCGGGGCCGGCCATGGGCTGGCCCCGTTCGTCGGACGTATGAGGTTGATCGCCCCAGATAGCGGGCGGCCTGGTCGGCGGTCCTGTGGCAGTACG
>Ga0209415_10004427_pt1 | contig 25724 bp, 24 predicted proteins | sample PeaSoiSIISIP2007_FD_187696 | JGI IMG/M metagenome (GOLD analysis project Ga0209415, IMG submission 187696) | Peat soil microbial communities from Weissenstadt, Germany - SII-SIP-2007 (SPAdes) (version 2) | ecosystem: Environmental > Terrestrial > Soil > Wetlands > Peat | place: Germany... | reverse complement strand
ACTTCACGGCTTTTGGCGAGGATTCTCTTGGCCTCATCCGGGGAGAACCAGGTGGGGTTGCGCGTGGCTTCTGGCGGGCTTGTTGTCTGCTCCACTTCCAGCAGAAATGCCTTGACCACGAACTCCCGCACGCCGGGAGGTTTCCAGAACACCCCCTTAGAATGAAGGTAGAGATGGAAGTGACGAGGCTCAATGCGGCCGCGAACGCCAGCCTCTTCCCAGGCCTCGCGTTCCGCGGCCTGGCTATGAGAGAGAGAGGGTGCCGGGTCGCCTTTGGGGAAAGTCCACTTGCCGCCGCCGTTGGTGTTTACCAGCAGGAACTCGAGGGAAGAGCCGCGTCCGCGGTAGCAGATAGCGGCCACCTGGAGCGGTAGCGCAGACCGCGGCAAACTGCGAGTCGCCATTTTCCCAGGCCTCCCTTTAGTCGGTCCCCAACTTGAAATGATAGTTCGAAGATATTTCAGGAGTGCTAAATTGCCACAAAAAAGGTGCAGGTCTAGGGGTTACCAAAGGGAGTACGTTAGAGTACGGGGCGGTGTGCGCGCCTCTAGATAGGTAGTCCGACGTTCAGAACTGGTCGGATAGATGATTTTCGATATCGAACCCGCGATCCTCAGGAGCTAAAACCCCGCTTTTCATTGGCTCTGGACGGCGCGGCTGAAGCATGCCCTACCCGCAACCATTTATCAGACCTGTTCTAGCTCTTCTGCAAATCCGCTGGAACTTCCAGACGGATGAGCGGCGGCGGCGCCTGCGAAGAAGCGGCATGCAAACCACACTCAGTCTTCTGAAAGCCGGACCAACGCCCGGCCCGCGGATCTTCTCCCGGCTTGATGGCGCGGGTGCAATGAGTGCAGCCGATGCTGGGATAGTTCCGGTCGTGCAGCGGATTGTAGGGAACCTTGTGCCTGACGATGTACTTCCACACCATTTGAGAAGTCCAATCGGCCAGAGGATTGATCTTGACCAGCTGAAACTTTTCATCCCATTCCACTTTGTGAGCGCCGGCGCGGAACGACGTCTGGTCGCGACGAATCGAGGTAATCCAGGCCCGCAGCTCGGAGAGCTTCTTGCGCAGAGGCTCGACCTTTCTGATGCTGCAGCAGAGATCAGGATTGCGGCTCCACAAGGCGGGGCCGTAGGCGCGCTCCTGCTCTTCCGGGGTGAGCCCCGAAAAAATTCTTTCCACTTTCACCCCATAATGCCTCTCCACCCGGTCAATCAGATCGTAGGTTTCGGGGAAGAGGAATTCGGTGTCGCCGATGAAAATGTTCATCGCCGGATTGACGCGGGTTGCGATGTCAATCAGCACCAGGCCTTCCGCGCCGAAGGCCGAGGCCATGGCGACATCGTTCTTAAAAGTGGAAAAGGCCCAGCGCAAGGTTTCTTCCGGCTTCCATTTTTCCGATAGGGTCTGTACGTGCGCCAAAGTTTCTTTCACTCTGATTGCTCCTGGGGTCGCGTCTCCGCGAGAAGTTCGGCCTGGGGAAGGGGAACGAATTCCTTGCTTTGATCTGCCGCGAACCACGCCGCCTGCTGACGCAAACAAGCATGGTCCGCGAAACGCACGACCTCCCCGACCACCAGCAATGTGGGCGCCGGCAGCCGGGGAACCCGGGGGAGGGCTTCCAGGGTCGTGCGGTAAACTTGTTCTTCGGCCGAGGTGGCCTGGGAAATAATCGCGCAGGGCGTGGACTTCTGCAGTCCCGCCGCCAGCAGCCGCTGGGCGGTGCTCTGGTAGTGATATCCGGGCATGTAGACGACCACCGTCGCCTGCGGCGACAGATGAGCCGGCCAGTCTTCGAGGCCGTCGGTATCCGAATGGTGCCCGGTGAGGATCACGAGCGCGGAAGAAATCTGGCGATGGGTCAGCGGGATCTGGGCGGCAGCCGCGGCTCCTAGGACGGCGGTCACGCCAGGAACAATCTCAACCTCGACGCCTGCCTGGCGCAAGGCCTCAAGTTCTTCTCCACCGCGGCCAAAGATCAGCGGATCTCCTCCCTTTAGCCGAACCACCTGCAGACCGAGCAACGCGTATTGAAGCAAAAGCGCATTGATCCCGTCCTGCCCGATACTCTTCTTCCCGCAGCGCTTGCCCACGCTTTGCAGTTGCGCGGTCTTTGGCACCAGCGCCAGGATCGCGGGGCCGGTGAGTTCGTCGTGCAGCACGACATCGGCGGTCTTTAGCAACCGGAACGCTCTTAACGTAAGCAACTCCGGATCACCCGGTCCCGCGCCCACCAAATAGACCTTTCCCTTCATGAATGCTTCTCCGTGGCGAGCCGGCTTCCGGACTGCGCCACTGCAAAAGCCTCGTGGCTGGCCAGTTGATGCAGAATCTTCCGGCGCGCCTCGGGTTCCATATCGCGGGAGAAAAGTTGCTTCCTGGCTTCGCCCAGCTCTTGCAGCCATCCTGCATATTCGGGTCCGAACTGGACTTCGAGTTCGCGGCGCAGACGTTGGGCCAGCGCCGGGCTGAGCCCGTCGGTGGAAATCGCGATCTGAAGAGCGCCTCGGCGAACGACCGCGGGGTAATAGAAGTCACAATGTTCAGGATCATCCACGGCATTGCACAGGATGTTGCGTTGCCGGGCCTCGCGGAAAATGGCTTGGTTCAGCGTGCGAGAGGAAGTCGCAACCACGACGAGGAACTGACCGTCGAGATCGCTCGACTGGAAGTTTCTTTGCTCCCAGGCAATCTGCCCCGAGAGAGCCCACTCCGCAACCGCTTCGCTGGCCAGCGTCGCAACCACGCGAACCTTCGCGCCCGACTCGAGCAGACCCTTGATCTTGGATTCACCGGTACTGCCCGCTCCTACCACCAGGCAGGCGCGGCCTTGCAACTTGACGAACATGGGGAACAAGCTGGCCGCAGCCTGTTGCCTATCTGGTTGCTCCGCCGCTTTGGTGGCTTGATTTGCCATAAAAAACAACCGCCAGCATTTTGTATGCTGGCGGTCGGTATAAGTGCTGTTTGTCTAGATATTGCTTAGATCAGCAGCCTCCCCGCGCCAGACACACGCATACAACAACAGATGCAACAACAGATACAGCGATTCTGGCGAGAAGGGCTCATCAACTTACATAGCGTAAAGGGGCTCGCGGAGTGTGTCAAGAAGCTCTTTCGTGGGGGAGAAGAAACTGCGAATACTAACGGGATCGATATGTAATTGCATGCAGATCGCCGAGCAGGTTGTTGGGATTTGCAACTTCGATGTTAACTCCCTTAGAAACAGAAGGTTCGTCGACAGCGAGACTAAGAATTCGCGGCCTGATGAGGGGCTTCCGAACCGCTTTGGGGGAGCGAGATTATCTTTCCCGCCACCTGGGCGTAGGCGGCGAGAATCTGCCGCGCGGAAACATCCCAGGAGAATTTCTTGGCCTGCTCGTAGCAGCGCCGCTTCAACTTTTCGCGCAGCGCCTGATCGAGAAGCACCCGGTGCAGCGCGCGCATGATCTCGAATACATTTTCCGGATTGACCAGGACAGCGGCATTGCCCACAACCTCGGGCAGCGACGATGTGTTCGACGCGAGCACCGGTGTTCCGTGTGCCATGGCTTCCAGGGGCGGCAGTCCGAAGCCCTCATACAGCGAGGGGAAGACGAAGATCTTCGCGGCGTCATAAAAGATGCGGAGCACGTCGATGGGAATGAATCCCAGGAAACGCACGTCGTTCTGCACCCCGCCGCGGATGACGGTACGGCGCAAGTCAGGATGCTTCGAAAGCTCGTCTCCGATGATGATCAGCTTGAGACCGGGATATTTTCCTTCCTTGTCGAGCTCGGCCTTCAGGGCGGAGAAGGCCTCGATAATGCGCACGACGTTTTTGTGCGGGCTGATGCGTCCGGCATAAAGCAGGAAGGGATAATTCACCTGATAGCGTTGCGCCAGGAATAGGCGATCGGCCTCGGTGGCGTGGCCGTGCAAAAAGCGCTCATCGATGGCGTTGTAAACCACCTCGATCTGTTCCGGAGCGATGCCAAACAGCTTTTCGATCTCGCTCTTGGTGAATTTGGACACTGCAAAGATGCGCGCCGCTCCCTTCAGTACCCGGCGCGTGAGTTGGAAATGCAGCAGACGCCGCAACCCTGAACGGCCATTGGCGCGGGCCATGTGCTCCAGCACGTCGTGGACGGTCATGACGTAAGGGCAAGGCAGGTCTCGTGGTATCCCGAACAAATGAGGGACGTGGACCAGATCGCAGCGTAAATCTTGCAAGACAGTGCGGCACTGAAAATATCCCTTGGCGGTGGTATCCGGCTCGAGCAGGGAGACGGTCTGAAAATTCGGCGGGAGCGGGCCAATCTCCGCTACTTTCTGCGGTAACCCGAGCAGAAAATACTCACTCGCCAGGTCCAGCCGGCTGAGGGCGCGCACGACGTTACGGGTGTAGGTGCCGATGCCGAATTCCGCCATGCGCCGAATATCGATGGCTACCTTCACGAGGAGATTTAAACACAAAGGAAGGAAGTTTTGCCGAGAGGCGGGTGCTATCCGTTGGAAAGGAGAGTAATTTCGGGCCGGCGACCGGGGCGTGAACCAACCGCGAAACGGTGCAAGCCCCGTCGTTCTACTAGGCCCGAACCTCCGCCTGGGCTTTGGCTCGGCGCTCCTGATACAGCGGAAATGTCTCTGCCAGTTCGAGCACTTGCTGGCGGATTTTCCCCAGGGCCGCGGAGTCGGTGCGGTGATGCAGCGCTTCGGAGATCCAGCGTCCGATCTGCCGCATTTCGGCCTCTTTCATGCCACGCGTGGTCAAGGCCGGTGTGCCAATGCGGACGCCGCTCGGCTTCATGGGCGGATTGGTGTCGAAGGGAATGGCATTCTTGTTGACCGTGATGCCGGCTTCGCCAAGCGCCTTCTCCGCCTCACTGCCGAACATACCCTGGGAGAAGACGTCGATCAGCATCAGGTGAGTATCGGTGCCGCCAGAGATGACGCGGAAGCCTTCGGCGGCCAGAGTCTGCGCCAGCGCCTGGGCGTTGGTGACGATCTGCCGGGCGTACTGCTGAAACTCCGGCTGCATGGCTTCGTGGAAACAGACGGCCTTGGCCGCGATGATGTGCACCAGCGGCCCGCCCTGCATTCCGGGGAACACGGTCTTGTCGATGGCTGAGGCGAACTCCGCCTTGGAAAGAATCATGCCGGCGCGCGGCCCGCGCAGCGTTTTGTGCGTGGTGGAAGTCACGATATGCGCGTGCGGAACCGGCGAGGGATGAACGCCGCCGGCCACCAGTCCGGCGAAGTGCGCCATATCGACCAGAAACAGCGCCCCAACTTTATCGGCGATCTGCCGCATGCGGGCGAAATCGATGATCCGCGGATAGGCGCTGCCACCGCCGATGATCAGTTTGGGATGCTCCTTCTCTGCCAGCTTTTCCAGGTCGTTGTAATCGATGGTCTCGGCTTCCTTGGTCACTCCGTAGGGAACGATGCGATACGTCTTGCCGGAAAAATTCAAATGATGCCCGTGAGTGAGGTGTCCGCCATGGGCCAGGTTCAAGCCGAGGATGGTGTCGCCCGGCTGGAGGACTGCTCCATAGGCTTCCATATTGGCCTGCGAACCGGCGTGCGGCTGCACGTTAGCATGCTCGGCGCCGAAAAGTTTCTTGGCCCGCGAGCGTGCCAACTCTTCCACTACGTCGGCGAACTCGCAGCCGCCGTAGTAGCGCTTGCCAGGGTAGCCTTCGGCGTACTTGTTGGTGAACACCGAGCCCATGGCTTCGAGCACCGCCTCGCTCACGAAGTTCTCGGATGCAATCAGCTCCAGACCCTCGTGCTGACGGCGGGTTTCGTTGTCGATGGCGAACGCCACCTCAGGGTCCACTTCATACAGCGAGCGCGACATGGGAGTCATTTTCATTCTCAGCTCTCGGTTCTCAGTTGGCAGTGCTCAGTTTTGCGGCGGGTTCCAGGGCCGCGTCACGCTCTATGCGGCTGATTTTTTCCACTCGTCGCTGATGGCGCCCACCAGTGAATGCCGTGTTCAACCAGAGGTCGACAATTCTCAGCGCGCTGGGTTCATCCAGAACCCGGCCTCCGAGCGCGAGCACGTTAGCATCGTTGTGCTCGCGGCTGAGCTGGGCTTCGAACTCATTATGCACGTTGGCGGCGCGAATGCCCGGCACCTTGTTGGCTGCGATCGACATCCCAATTCCCGCGCCACAAACCAGAATGCCGCAATCGGCCCGCTGCCGGACCACCTCTTCGCTCACGGCGCGCGCGTAGTCCGGATAGTCTACCGCCTCATTCGAGTGCGTTCCCAGATCCTCGACACTCACTCCTCGGGATAACAGGTACTGCCTGATTTTCTCTTTCAATTCGAAGCCAGCGTGATCGGCGGCGAGGGCGATCCTCATGGAGACATTCTAAACAAGCAGTCAGCATTTGGCACTTGGCATTTGGCCATTAGCCATTAGCCGTTAGCTCACGATATCCCGCATATGAGACTTAAGGGCCGGAGCCAAAGGCTAACGGCCAAAGGCTAAAAGCTATGGCCCCGAGCTAGCCTTCAAACGCTGTGCGGAAGAACGACGCCAATTGCCAGCCATCCATGTACTTGAAGGGCGATTCGCCCGTCGTATAGTGGCCGCAAGGCAAGACCACGACCTTGTGATCCAGGCGGTAGCGGGCGAACTCCTGCACCACCTGCTCAGAAAGCTCGGGAAGAAAGGTCAGGTCGTATTTGGCGTAGATGACCAGCGATTTCTTTGGCCAGCGAGCGAACTGCGCGAAGTACGACATGGGGCTCACTCCACTCCACAAACTGCGCAGGCGTTCCAGGTCGATCTTCGATTCCAGGCCCTCGCGGATGTGGCGGGTGGATTGCCCATGCCAGACCACGTCCGCAACATAAGTGGAGGCATGGTTGAAGGCAGCCACGCGAATGCGCGGATCATGCGCGGCGGCAAGAAATGCGTAGCAGGAACCCAGACTCGTGCCCACCACGCCAAAACGCGTGTAGCCCTGCTGCTCAAGCCAGTCCAGGCAGCAGCGGACATCGATCACGCCTTGGCGGCTGGCGTCGAGCGAGCGCCCAATATTGGCGGAGACGGCGAAATCGGCGCGGTAGATGCCGGCCGGCCGGCGGACGTCGTGATAAGGCTTACTCAGACGCAGGACTGCGATTCCGAGCAGGTTCAAGACCTTGCACAATGAGGTGTAAGCCAGCGCATCGGCATTCCAATGCGGCAGAAGCACCACCGCGCGCCGTCCTCGGGCCGGGAACCAGCGCGCATTCGCCAAGTTGTTTTCCGGATAGGGAGTGCGCACAGGCGAGGTGAAGCGCAGGAAATCAGCGTGCGTGCCGCGGACTTTTGCTTCCAGTTTGGCGTCAGGGATTTCCCGCGTGCTGCAAACCTGGACCTCTCGGTGCTCCAGCCGAAAATCTGCAGGCTTGGTGTAGGAAAAAAAATCGTCGCTGGCCGCGACAATGCGCCGGTTGTATTCGCGGAGGAATTTCTCGGCATCCGCATCCGCGTCGCCGGGCGCGGAGCCGTTGCGGCAAGGCCAGCCCCGTGCCCACTCCACTCCCCATTCCAGGGGGCGCACCACACGGTTGTTATCCACCGAAGTGAGGCGAGTTTCCCAATCGTACATCCACTGTGCATAGCGCGAGCGCATGTACCTTGAGCATAGCAAAGGATCAAGAGGCGGTCAGGTTGCTTGCAGCGAACCGCAGCTGTACGCAGTTGATCTGAGGATTTGTCGGTTAGCGTGCTCTGTGTTTCGGTGCATGTCATCCTGAAGGCCTTCAGGCCTGAAGGATCGTAAAGGGCGCCTGGACTGTCACGGTCGTAGCGATCGGATCCTACAGACACCTGGGCAGGGCTCGCCCGCGCGAGAGATCCTTCGCGGCTGAAGCCGCTCAGGATGACACGGCGGCTAGCTTGCATATCTCCGCGGCACGCGCTTGGAAATCCCACATAAAATCTCGTAAGCGACGGTGTTGGCGAGCGTGGCGTGCTCCTGCGCGTCCATGCTCAAACCATCCAGCGAACCTAGCAAAATCACCTCATCGCCCACGGAAATACCGGGTAGGCCGGTGACGTCGGCTAGGGTCAGGTCCATGGAAATCCTGCCGACAATGGGCGCGTAGTATTCACGAACGATCACCCGCCCGCGGGAAGAGAGCGCTCGGTTCAATCCGTCGGCGTAACCCACCGGCAGCACCGCAATGCGCGCCGGAGCTTTGGTGATGTAGGTGCCGCCATATCCTAGAGCCTGGTTGGCGCGCACCTCGCGCAGCGAGAGGATACGTGTTTTCCAGGTCAGCACTGGCTTGACGCTCAAACGCAAAGCGCTGCCGCTCACTTCCCTCCCTGCCCGTTCGAAAGGAAGGTAGTAACCATACAGGGCCAAGCCAGGCCTCACCATGCTGTACAGGGCTTTGGTTCGCGAGATCATCGCCGAGGTATTGGCCGCATGAACCAGAGGCGGATCGAAACCGGCGCTGCGCAGCACGCCGCGCGCCTGCTCAAAATGATGCAACTGCTCGGTGACGGAGGGCGCATCCAGGACTTCGGAGGACGCCAGATGAGTTGCCAGCCCTTCGACTTCCAGATGCGGAGCAGCTTTCAGCGCCGAACAAATTGTCGGCAAATCTTCCGGCGCGACCCCCAGCCGTCCCATGCCAGAGTCGATTTTCAGATGGATGGCGTGCCGGGCAACTCCCAGCCGGACTGCTGCCCGCTCCAGCAATTCAATTTGTCCAGGTTCCCAAACGGTCGGAGTCAGACGCAGGCGAATAATTTCTTCTTCCTCGCCGCGCCAAAAGCCGGTCATCAACAGGATACGGCCCTGAATGCCGGCATCGCGCAGAGGAATGGCTTCATCCAGCGAGGTCACGCCCTGCCATCGCGCTCCTTCATCCTCCAGCGCTCTGGCACACTCGACCGCGCCGTGGCCATAGGCATCGGCTTTCACGACGGCACACACTTCCACGCCCGAGCCTACGTGCTTCCGCACCACCCCCAGGTTATGGCGCAGATTGGCGAGCGAAACTTCGGCCCAGGTGGGGCGAGTTGCCGTGCGCTTGACGAGTTCGACCGTAGCCGCCACTGCAGCCGATTATAGCGGGGCAGCACGGAGTGGCCACGTTACCCCAGGGCTACCCCGGACGCCGGCGCCTATCCTCCGGAAAGCGTGAAGTTCACCGTCACCTGCGTGTCGACTTCCACAGGTTCGCCATTCAGGAAATACGGCCGGTAACGCCATTGGCGCACGGCATCGATCGCCGCCTGCACCAGCAGCGGAGGTCCGCTGATCACCTGCAGATGTCCGATCGTCCCGTCTTTGCTGACGATGGCGTGAATGACCACTGTGCCCTGAACCCGCGCCATTCTGGCCAAAGCCGGGTACTCCGGCTGCACGCGGCGAATGAGGTTGCCTTCCATCATGCGCGAAACACGGGGCTGGGGCGCCACTGGCGGTGGGGGTGGCGGCGCAACCGCGCCCAGGCCATTTCCCATCGAGTTCCACACTCCGTTGCCCGCCAAGCGATCACCCGTGCCGCCGAAGACGCCGGTTCCGCGGAGATCAGGCGGCGCAGGAGCTGCGTCGTTCCCGGTTGCGATGGTTGGAGGAATCGAGGGCGGCGCGACCATCCCGCTATTGACTGGCAGGTTGCTTTCGCCAGGGTTCGCCTGCCGTGCGTGCGTGGGCGCAAGAGGAGCGGGTGGTGGCGCCGGCGCTACCAATGCCGCCATCGATTGCAGTTGGGGCAGGCCCGCGGTGTAAAGCAGCGGCAACAGAAGCAAGCACCCAATCGCGAGGGCTTGCCCCGCAAATGACGCCAGGGTAGTCCAGCCTCGGCGGGAGCGGTCGGCCCAGGGAGAGTCGTACAAAGAATCGGCAAACATAGTGTCCTCCTGAGATGGATGCAGCTATCTCTAAGGACACCGCCGCGCCCTTCCGAAGTGCGATCACGGGGCATCAGGCGCAAATAAAGAAGGCTGCCTTGAGAGCAGCCCCGAAGGAACCTTTTGCTTCGGTCAGGTGTCGGATTATTTGCTGGGGGTCGCCGGCTTGGCCGTCGTGCCGCTGGGACGAGTCGCCGCTGGCTTGGACGCGGCGGGCGCGGCCACGCCAGACTCAGTGTTATACGCCTGCACGATCGCTCCAGTGATGTCAAAGGAACGTCCGGCGATAATCACGGGACCGTCCGGCCAGGGCTTGGAGCTGTCGATGATCAAGCCATATCCGTTGTCATTTGCGTACTTCACCAGGAGTGGTCCCAGCTTCTGCAGAACCTTCTGCGCGATTTCCTGCTGCTGCCCTTGGGCATCGTCGCGGGCATCCTGCATGGTACGGTCAAAGACTTTTTGCTTCTGCGAAATCTGGTTTACCAGATTGTTGTGTGCTTCTTCGTTCAGCTTGTCACCCTGGGCACTGAGCTGCTTTTTCAAGCCGTCGAGCTCGTCGCTCATGCTCTTGAGTTCGGCCTGCTTGGGTTCCAGCTTCTTCTCCAGGGTCTGGAAATCCCGTTGGCCCTCGTTGCAGGCGTAGATCGCTTGCTCAAGGTTGACGATGCCAATCTTGCTTCCCGAGGCGGCGACCGGGGTGGGGGAATCGGCGGTGGAAGCGGCGGCACTGGGGGCCGAGGGCAATGCTGCCGCCGAGCTCCCGGTTTGGGCCAGAGCCGTGATCGAAATCGCGAACCCGGCGGCCATACAGAAACGCGCAAACTTTGTCATGGGTTGCCTTGGACTCCTTGTGGAAACTTGTTCCGGGAATAGTTCAGATATCCTGTCCCTAGGTGCGACCGCGCCCCGAAGATTTGAACGGACATTCGTCAGAGCGGCGGGGGCAGAATCTCCATTGCCTCACGCCGAATCGGAAGGCGCGGCGACCACCCATCCAATGCCACTCCCAGGGTCTGGGTGGGAGCCATTATAGAAACTCTGCCCCCCAACGTCAAACTCAGAGCCTCGCGGCTGGCGGCCGAAAACCCAAACCGTCTCAGTCCAAGTCCGAAAGCGTTGTAAACATGATTCCGCCGGCCAGGTTATTCAACGCCACCACCGTCCGATTCTGCCCCGATGCAATGTTGATCGGGCCAGTATCGAGGAACGCCAGGGTGGTGCCGGGTTGGGTGAAGAACACCTCAAAGCTGGTCGTGGTAGTTGTTCCGGTGGTCGTCGGAATGGTGAAACTTTGATAGCTGGAGGCCTGCTCGAACGCCAAGGAAGGGATCGTGGGCGCACCACTCAGGCTGCTTCCCGAAGCAACAATATAGACGTCGGCGGTCCCCATGCTGGGCGCGACATTGATCACCCGGATCATGGCGGTGCCCGAAGCCGGCGCCGTAGTGTTGTCGGTCAAAAACATCCCTGTGATGTTCGGCGAGAGACCGGCCACAATGAAGGTGTAAGAGTCACTGTTGGCGACCGAAACTGTCTGGTTGATGATGAAATTGCTCGATCCAGATGGCTCGATTTGCAGGTGGCGCGAACCGGCCTTCACCGACAGGTAGCCGGTATTGGCCCCATACCCCAGGTTGGTGTTTACCGACACGCTGTCGATCAGCGTATCAACGCTGGGTTCGTTCGGTGATGCCTGCAGCACTCGCAGCTGGGTGGTCCCGCCTCCGCCACCGCAGGCAGCCGTGACCAGGATTGCACCCAAGGTCAACGGTCCGACACAAAGCTTGAGCAGACGGCTTAACATCCGGTTCCCCCCAGATTCCAGAATGTGCGACTGATTCCGCCATTTGACGGACGAAGGTCGGTTCCTAAAGCCCGGCTACAGGGCCGGCAACGACAACCTTCGATGGTTTGATGCACGATTGCACAGCTATCTAAACATTACCACCGACAAAAGTTTCGTAAAGAGTGCGTCAAGCATTGTAAAAGTTTGTGGCCGGCGGAGCGGATGGGGCTACGGCTTGTCGTCGCGGTGGCGGAGCCAATCCAGGAACATCTGTTCGATCGGCTTGTCGTAGGTCATGAGGACATGGCGGACGGTGTGCCCGCTGACGAAGTGGCAGACTTCCTCGGCCAGGTTCTTGGCGTGATCGCCGGCCCGCTCCAGCGACTGAGTCATGAAAATGACCTGCAGGCTGGCTTGGCGTTGCACGTTTTCCGGGTTTTCGATGTGGCGCAGGAAGATCAGATTGCGCAGACGATCCATTTCAGCGTCAGCCCGCAGAACGTCCACGGCTCGCTTTACGTCGCGCGTGGAAAAAGCCGCGCCCACGTCGGTCAGCATCTTTTCCAGCACGGTTGCCATGTGGGTCAAGTCGCGCGTGTCTTGAGGATCGAGGCGTGCGCTCACCGCTTGGGCGCTGCCGGCAAAGCTCAGCAGCAGATCGCCGATGCGCTCCAGTCCAATCATGATTTTCATGCAGGCCAGCAGTTCGCGGGCTTCCAGTTCGCTGACTTGGGTGATCACCGTGGTCACACCGGCGTCAATCTCCATGTCGAGGGTGTCGAGTTCTTTTTCGCGTTCGCGCAGGGTGTTGAGCAGGGGAGAAGAGCCGGTGGCGATGCCCTCCGCCGCCGTTCCGGCGGCTTCCTTGGCGACGCGGCAGGCTTCAATCGTGCGCTTCACCAGGCTCGCGTGCGAGGAATCTGGCCCCGGACCCTTGACAGTGGCGGTACTCATACGCACTTCCCTCCGCGACGCAGCTAGCGGCACGCCCCCTCGACCCCTTGGCCGGTTCTCCGTATGGATGACCAAGATCACAGCATAGGTTGTCTTGGCCGACGGTGGGGTTAAAAAGCTGTGAATTTCTTGATGCCAAAAATCGTCATTCCCAGCTGGATCCCCAGCCAGGTCAGACCCTGTGATCGTGATCGTACGCCGCGATCCCGGAGACGGCAAGCCGCCAGCGTGTTGGCTCTTATGTCTTTGCGTACTTGAGCCACTTCAGGATTTCCGGCAGCGTAGGCCGCTTCCCATACATCAGCACGCCCACCCGGTAAATACGCGCGCAAAGGATGAGAATCACAGCGATGGTCGCGATCAAGATCGTCAACGACAACAGAATCTGCCAGGCGGCGGGTGGCTGCACCGCGATGCGCGCATACATCAGCAAGGGCGAAAGAAAGGGAATCATAGACGTCCACACGGCGATCGGAGCATCCGGCGCGCGCAGAATCGGTCCCAACATGAACACTGCTACGACCAGCGGAAGCAAGATGATGATTTGCAATTGTTGCCCTTCCTGTTCGGTGGTGATGATGGCGCCGATGGCGGCATAAATCGTGCTGTAGAGCAGGTATCCCAGCAGAAAGAAGACGACAAAGGCAGCCAGCGCCAGCGGCGAAAGCTTGATTTCGCTCAATCTCGGATACATGGCCAGGGAAGGCAGAGCGATGGCTCCGGCCATCACAATCCAGATGATCATCTGCGTCAGCCCCACCGCGCCCACCCCGAGCAGCTTCCCGGTCATGAGTTCGGTGGACGTAGTCGAGGAGAGCAGCACTTCCATGATGCGGGTGTTCCGCTCTTCGAGAACCGAACGCATCACGGAAACGCCGTAGAAAATTACCGCCATGTAGAGCAGCATCACCATGGCAAGGATGGCAAAGAACATTCCTTCGCCATTGGACTTGCTCTCCAGGCCATTCTCCACCCGGACGATCTCCAGCTTCACCGGACGAAATAATTCCTCAGACTGCTCGCTGGTCACCCCGAGGGCGGCCAGTTGCTGCTCCACGATGGCGCGCGTCAGTTTCTGGCTGAGCCACGACTTGTCCATGAAGTCGGTCATCTTGCGGCCACTGTAGATCACTTTCCGTTGGGTAATGGCGTCATCGCTCAGCCAGAGGTAGCCGTCAATCACGCCGGACGTGACTTGGTTGCGCAGGGTGACTCGCTCCGCCTCGGTTGGGTTGGCGGTTACGTCGATCACGTAATCATTCGCATCATCTTTGGCCCGTTTGTCGGAAGCATTCTTCCTGGCATCACTGTTCTCATCGCCGCTGTCTTCGTTATTGTTATTGTCATTGTCATCGTCACGGTCGTTGGAGAGGAACTGGGAGCGAACCAATTCACCGAACTGCTGTGTCGAAGTCACCACCACGAGATGGGGAGCCCTGCCGGTCTTCATGGTGGCAATTTTTGCGGGCAGTACGAATGCCGCGGCGACGATGGCGGGCAACAGCAAAGTCAGCACAATAAAGGAGCGCGTGCGCACCCGCTCCAGATACTCGCGCTTGATGATCAGCCAGGTGTTACGCATTGGACTTGCCCACCGCGTCCAGGAAACTTTCCTCAAGCGAAGGTTCTACCAGCTCAAAGCGGCTTAACCGGGCGCCCGCGGCCGCCAGCCGCAACAATTCCTGAGCATCCGCGCCGGGCGCCAGGCGGACTTCCACGTAATTTCCGTAGTCGTTGAAGGATTGCACCAGCCGACGTTCCTGCAGGAAGCGGGAATCGCCCTCATACTTGATCTGGACATTGCGCAAGCCAAATCCAGCTTTGATCTTGCTCAGGTCCCCTTCCAGCAACGCGCGACCGTGGTTGATCAGGCAGATGGAGTCGCACAAGCGCTCGGCCTGGTCCATGCGGTGCGTGGACAGCAGGATCGTCTTGCCAGCTTTCTTAAGTTCAAGCAGCACATCCTTCAAGGTAGTTGCGTTGGAAGGGTCGAGTCCGGAGAAGGGTTCATCCATGATGACCAGCTCGGGATCATGCAGCAGGGCACCGATGAACTGCACCTTCTGCTGCATCCCCTTGGAAAGTTCCTCCACTTTCTTGCCTGTCCACGCACTCAGCTCCAGCCGCTCGCACCAGTGCAGAGCACGCTTGGTGGCCTCGTGGCCCGACACACCCTTCAACTCGGCGAAGAATACCAAGTGATCGAGAACCTCATTTTGCGGTAGAGTCCGCGTTCTTCGGGCAAGTAGCCCATCTGATCGGTGTGCGCGCGGCGAAACGGTTCTCCGAAAACAGAAATCACGCCGGAATCCGGGAGGGTGATGCCGATCATCATCCGCAAGGTGCTGGTCTTGCCAGCGCCGTTGGGACCGAGCAAGCCATAGACGGTGCCTGCCGGGATGAGGAAGGACAGGTCATCGACCGCCACAAACTCGTCGTATTTCTTGCGAATGTCGGTCAGTGCGACAGCGTTCACGGGGCGAGTTCCCACACTTTGGTCCTGATTCTACCTTTCAGAAGACGTCCATTGCCCACGCTACCATTTTTATGCTGGAGGTGTTGGCAAGGTGAACAGGAATACAGATCCGTGGTTGAGCTCACTCTCCGCGCGAATGGTTCCGCCGTGGGCGAGTACGATATGCTTGGCGATTGCCAATCCCAAGCCAGTGCCGCCGGATTCCCGCGAGCGGGCCTTGTCGACGCGATAAAAGCGCTCGAACAGGCGGGGCAAATGCTCGGACGAAATTCCCGGCCCAAAATCGCGGACGCTGAATTCCACCCCGCGCTCCACCTGCCGGGTGCCCAGCACAATCCGCTTGCCCGAGGCGCCGTACTTCAGCCCGTTGTCGACCAGGTTGGCGAAGACCTGGTGAATAGCTTCGCGATCGGCGTTCACCTGGGTTGGCGCATTGTCCTCGACCTGAAGTTCGATTCCCTGGGATCGCGCGATCTCGAAGAAGCTCTGCACCACTTCGCGCAGAATCTCCCCCGGCGCCACCGGCTGAATATCGAAGCGTTGCTCGCCCGACTCCACTCTTGCCAGGGTGAGCAGATCTTCCGTCAGGCGCGTCATGCGAGCAGCATTCTTGCGAATGACTTCCAGAAAATCGCGGTTGTGATTGTTTTCCTGGGAGCTGTCGAGCAAAGTCTCGGTGTAACCCTGAATCGAAGTCAGCGGCGTGCGCAACTCGTGAGATACGTTGGCGATGAAGTCGCGCCGGGTTTTCTCCACCCGTTCGGTTTCGGTCTGATCGCGCAGCACCGCCACCGCGCCGCCCCCCGGCAAGGGCGCCGCGGTCACGTCGAAGGTGCGGCCGGGGAGGATGGAAGTCGCTCGTGCCGTGAACACTTTATGCCCTTGGCTCGCCGCGCGGATGGCCCGGAGAAAGTCCGGATCGCGGACGGTTTCAACCACCGGCGCATTCCGCCGGGTTCGCTGCGGCACCAGCCGCTCCATGGTTTGATTGGCCCACTGCACACGCTCGTCATCGGCCACGGCGAGAACCGCGTCCTGCATGCTGTTGAGCAGAGTCTCGAGCTGGCGCTGACTGGTCTGCAGGGCGGCGAAACTCTGTTCGAGTTCACGCGCGGTTTTATCCAGGGCGGCGGTCACCTGCCCGATCTCGTCACCGGAATGTTCCGCAATGCGGGCAGTGAGGTCGCCGGCCGCAATTGTGTCGGCGAATTGCACGATGCGCCGCAGACGTCGCGCCGTCGATTGTGCCGCCAGGCCGGCCACCGCCATCGCCACCACGAATGCCAGCGCCGAGCCGAGCAACAGCGTGCGCCGCATGTGCACCGTTGCCGGCACAGCGCCGCCGGTCGGGTCGCCGGGCTGCACGGCGGCCCCAGAACTGGCCGCCGCTTCCCAGCCGTGGCGAATGGAGAAGTCAAGCGTGATGGTGGCCGCCGCGATTACCAGCACAAAGGCGGCCAGCAGCTTGACGAAAATCCGGTTCCTCACTTGGGCGCCTCGAAGCGATATCCGGCGCCGCGCACGGTTTTGAGGTAGCGCGGGTTCTCCGGGTCGGGCTCGATTTTTTCGCGGATGCGGCGCACGTAGACGTCCACCGAGCGCGGCGTGACGTAGGCGGTATCGCGCCACACTGAATCCAGAAGCTGGTCGCGAGTGAACACTCGGCCGATGTGGCTGATGAAATAGTCCAGCAGCCGAAACTCGGTTGCGGTAGTGGTGACCGCCTTACCCCGGACTGCGAGAGTCATCGCGCCTGGATCAATTTCAATCTCGCCCACGCGCAGGGGAGTGGGCGAAAGCGGCCGCTCAAAGCGCCGCAACACCGCCTTGACGCGCGCCACCAATTCCCGCGGACTGAATGGCTTGGGGATATAGTCATCGGCCCCCAGTTCCAGTCCAAGAATGCGGTCCGCCTCGCCACTCTTGGCGGTGAGGAAAATCACCGGCGTTGGGGCCAGCGATTGGGTTTGGCGGATCTGGCGGCAGAGTTCCAGGCCGTCTTTGCCGGGGACCATGATGTCGAGAATAAATAGCGCCGGCCGCTGCCGCTCGGATTCGGCTAGCACCATGTGTCCGGTTGGGAACAGCTTCACCGTGAAGCCTGCTCCTTCCAGGTGATGGCGTACCAGGTGGGAGATATCCGGATCGTCTTCGACCACAAAAATGCTGGGTTTCACGGGAGTATTGTAACGGGGGCCGGTGCTGCGAACTAGGAGCGGCGTAGAAAAAACTCCCAGTTGCGGTTGCGCAATGATGGCCGTCGTTCGCTGTGCAGCCCGGACGGCATGTGTCGTGGCACTGCGTAAGTTCTTGAAATTGCAGATTCTTCTTGAACCAAACGACAGCGGCTTCAGCAATTCGCCGTGAGGATTGAAGAGTCCGGCGGAACTCGGCGAATTGTTAACAGCGTGTGAATTGTTCGACGTACGACAGGTGAACCGGGCAAGATTTGAACTTGCATTTGCGGAACAAACGAAGATCAGTACCGCCGTGTTCCCTTTACACTACCGGCCCTCAACACAAGTGGCCGCCACATTATCGCTGATCGCTCAGTAAAGTATTGTGAAGATTTGTCAAATTACATGTTGCGGACTAGGTCGATCCGGTTCCGACCACCAGATTCGCCGCGCGATCTACCCAGAAACGCATGCCGGGAGGGACAACTGTCGTCGCGCTGTACTCGGTAACCACCGCAGGCCCGGAATATTTCTTGCCGGCGCGCAGTTCATCGCGCGAATAGATTGCCGTGCGGATTGTTTGTCCGCCGAAGACGACAGCAGCCTGCTCCGGAGCTGATGGCGTGTTGGATTGCGGAACCGGCAATGCTCCATTTGCCGCGTTGCGGGGCGGGAGGCTCACTGGCTGCGATCGAATGGTAGCCCGCAGTCGCACCGTCACCAGTTCCACTTCGCGTTTGGGATAGCTATGTCCATATTGGCGCTGATGCTCGCGGCGGAAAACTCCCAGCAGGGCATGGGTGTAAGGAAGGTTCAATTCGTAACCCTGGCCGCGATAACGGACGTCAATACTGCGATGGTAGCGTATTGCGCCGCGCCAGCCTTCTTGACGAAGGTGCTTCGCCGCTGCGCCACGAAGCTGGGTAAATTCTCGATCCAGTTGCCGGGCTGGGAGTTCCTTGCGAACTCGCCAGAGCAGCGTACGAGAATAGTCCTTTACCACATCGCTCACCAGAATCCCGAAAGCAGAAAGCGCTCCAGGCAAGGCAGGAACGATAACCCGCGGAATGCCCAGCGCCTCCGCCAATTCGCAGGCATGGAGTCCTCCTGCTCCGCCAAACGCGACCAAGGTGAATTCGCGGGGATCGTAACCGCGCTCGATCGAGACCACGCGGATGGCTTTTTCCATGGTGGCGTTCACTACACGGATGACTCCTGCGGAAAATTCTTGGACGGTCAATTTCGATCGCTGACGCTTCAGCCACGTGGAGAGAACTCGGCCCGCGCGGTTCGCATTGAGACGGAAGTCTCCACCAAGAAATCGATAGGGCTGCAAGCGTCCCAAGATTAGATTGGCGTCAGTCACCGTCGGCTGGGTTCCGCGGCCATAGCAGATGGGCCCGGGATCGGCGCCGGCCGATTCGGGACCCACCCGCAGCGCGCCTGCGGCATCGAAGCGTGCGATCGAGCCTCCACCCGCTCCCACCGTGTGAATGTCGAGCATGGGAGCGCCGATCGGCAAGCCCGCAATCTCCGCCTGGCTGCGGGTGCGGACGGCGTGGTCGACCAGCGCCACATCAGTCGATGTGCCACCCATGTCAAACGAAATGATGCGGTCAAATCCACTTCGGCGGGCCATGGCAGCAGCGCCGACGACTCCGCCTGCCGGTCCGGAAAGCACGGTGCGTACCGGTTCCCGGACGGCGGAACGCAGCGCCGTGATCCCGCCACTAGACTGCATGACGAAAATCCGGGCGCCGGCATTCCCCGCGGACCATGCTGTTTGCTTGCCTAGGCGTCGCTCCAGTTTTTCCAAGTAGCGCTGCATCACCGGCTGCAAATAAGCGTTGACCACTACTGTGCTGGTCCGTTCGTACTCACGAAACTCGGGCAGAATCTGATGGGACACGGAAAGTGGAATGCCCAGCGTCTCCAAAGCGCCGGCAACTGCCTTCTCGTTTTGCGGATTGGCAAAGGAAAAGAGCAGCGAAATCGCGATCGCCTCGGGATGGTTGTGGCGAACTCTTTCCACCAACCCCTGCAGCTCTGCCTGCGAGGCCGCCTGCACGATGCCGCCGTCGCTGCCGACACGCTCTTCTATCCCGAAACGTAAATCGGCGGGCACCAGCGGCTCAACCCGGTCGAAGAAGAAATCGTAGAGCTTGGGACGCGCCTGGCGGCCGATCTCGATCGCGTCTTCAAACCCTGCGGTTGTGACCAGAGCCACGCGTGCTCCCCGGCGCTGCAATAAAGTGTTCGTGCCAACAGTCGTGCCATGCAGCAAGGTCAGCGGACCTCGCAAACTGCCGATTTTCTGCAGGGCTTCGAGAATCGCCAGCGAGGGATCCGCCGGGGTGGAGAAAACCTTGAGCATGCCAATTCGTCCGCGCTCAATCCAAACGCAGTCGGTGAACGTGCCTCCGGTGTCGATGGCAATGCGAAGTGGTTTCTGTGCTCGGTCGCGGCGTGGCATGGGTCGATATGGGAGTTTAGGGTACCACTGGCAACGTGGATGCAGAGGTTAGAACGGTCGCGGGCGGACAGGGTACTAGGAAAATCGTCACGTCGAAAGACGCCTACTGTGTAGAGGCGTAGTATCCCGCCCTTGCGTTGACGCGAAGAAAGGGCAAGCCCTTCGGCAGGCTGAGACGGACTTTGATCTTGTGCCACTTCCCATCGTGGGGCGCTTTTTCAGGCCGGTAACCCAGAACATATTGGTTTCGCAATTCCGTTCCAATTTGATCGGCTACGCCTGGCAACTGGTTGGGATTGTCAAGAGCGAAGGCGTGGCCACCCGTGACTCCAGCAATCTCATCTAACAGATCCGGGCCCCGCGATTCTTCGGGCGTCAAGGACTTCCGATCATAAATGCCGACGGCGTAGATCATAACGTCAGCCTCCATGACCAGCGACTTGATTTCGTGTTCGGTGTACCGGCTGCGATTGTCGCCGCCATCCGAAATAATCAGCAATGCCTTCTTCTGGTGTTTTGCCTGCCGCATCTTATTGACGCCCAGATAGATGGCGTCCAGCAAGGCGGTGCGGCCTTTCGCCTGCGTGAGGGCCAGACCGCTCTGGATGTTCGCGACTCGGGAAGTGAAGTCGGTGGTGAGCTGAGGCGTGTCCGAAAACGTGATCATGAAGAATTCGTCTTGCGGGTTGGCGATCCCGCAGAACTGCGCCACGGCCTCGCGAGCGCTCTCAATCTTGTCTCTCATGCTGCCGCTGACATCGAAAATGATGCCCAGCGATATGGGAACGTCCTCTGCCGAGAAGTGCTGGATCTCTTGCTGCTGCTTGCCTTCAAAGACCCGAAAGCTGTTTTTGTTGAGTCCCGTGACCAGCCGCCCCATGGGATCGGTAATGGTGACCGGCACCAGCACCAAGTCCACGTCTTTCCTGATGGGCTTGGTATGCGTGTCCAGGGATGGGTTGATCCCGCCTCTGTCGGGCTGAGCGGGATTCATGCGCGGAATCACGTGAACCTCGTCAAGACCGCTCTGACCGAACGCAGAAGGGGCGTTCGCCAAGCAAGAAAGTGTGAGGACCGCCGCAGCTAAGAGGAATATTAGTTTGGAATGGGATGACATGACCTTGACCGTCAACCACCAGATCGACTGCACGGCCGATTCCTTTAGAGCGCAGCAGTAGGTGTGCCTGTGGAAAAGCGAACCTCCGCGCAGTCGTCAGTGGGGCGTGTCCTTGGGAAGAGAGCCCGTGGGCAGCGAGGAGAGGGGACCACCCGAATGAACTACGCCAGGCGTGAAAGCTCCCTCGTCAGGGTCCGCTGGGAAAGTGGTTGCCGTGGTGCCCGTCAGCGGTGCGTGAAAAGATAAGCAGAAGTGTGTTTGTGACCGGCAGTTAGCGAATCATCCCTGCCGCCCGTGTATCCAGCCAGCTCTGCAATATCAGCACCGCGGCCAGCCGGTCTACCACCTCGCCCCGTCGTTGGATGGACATTTCTGAGTCCCGCAGCACCCGGTTGGCCTCCGCCGAGGTCAAGCGTTCGTCCCAAAGGTGGACGGGTAGCCGAAACTTCTGCCGCAGCTCTTCGGCAAAGTGCCGCATTTTCTCGGATTGCTTGCCTTCCAGCCCACTCATACGCAGCGGATAACCAACTACAACCTCAGCCACTTGAAACTTGTCGATCACCTGCTTCAACTGGCCCAAGTCGAACCTTTTGTTCTTCCTGCGGAGGGTCTGCAACCCTTGCGCGGTGATGCCGAGCGGGTCTGAAACCGCCAGCCCGATGGTCTTCGAGCCGACATCCAGGCCGAGGATTCGCGGCGGGAGCCGTTTCTCGGCATGGTTTGGATCGGGGGGCACGCGGGGATTATATGTCCTCCGCACTTCGTTACCACGATCGTTCTTCGACGATCATTCCTCGGCGATCATTCTTCCGTTCCCGGGGGAGCGCGGGTCGCTAATTTGTATCGAGTGCGCCTTTTGAGCGATGACCAACGCGGAGAACTGGGCTAGGATACTGCCATGGCAGCGGAAGAATCTCCTATACCGATGACCTCATCGGCCCAGCCGCCGGCAGGTACCCCTCGGCCACGAAGCCTTTGGGCGCTCAACATCATTGGCATCGGTGTCGTGCTCACCCTCTGCTACTACGGGGAAGTCGTCTTAGTCATCATGCTGGTCTCGGTGCTGCTGGCCTTCATTTTGGCCCCGCTCGTCGATTTTCTCTCCTTCCTCCGCCTGCCCCGCGCGCTGGCTTCCTTTCTCGCGATTCTTTTTTTTCTGACTGTGGTTGGCGGGATTGCCTATTACTCCTCGAACCAGGCCGTCACTTTCCTGGGGGACTTGCCGAAATACAGCACCAGGATCCGCGAAGAGACCATGCGGTTTCGCAAGCAGGCGGAGGACTTCGTAGTCCTGAGCCCGACGCATGAGAAGGGGGTAGTCAGCGTCCGCCCCGCAACCGATTGGACCGACCTCCTCAGCCGCGGCTTCGGTTCGGTAAGCCAAGTCATCATGGTCGCCTCCTTCGTCCCATTTCTGATGTACTTCATGCTTACCTGGCAGCAACATGTCCGCTCTGCCACGGTGATGCTCTTTCCCATGGAAAGCCGCCAGACGGCCTACGTGACTCTGGGTCTCATTTCCGCCATGATCCGGAGCTTCATGGTGGGAAATCTATTGATCGGCCTGCTGATCGGCGGCATCAGCACGCTCGTCTTTTGGCTGGTTCACATACCCTTTTTCTATTTCGTGGGCTTCATGAGTGGATTTCTAAGCTTGGCGCCCTACCTGGGTGTCGTGCTGGCCCTGGCGCCCCCGATTTTCGTCAGCATCGGGCACGTTGCATCGCAGGACATCCTCACCGCGTCGGTGGCCGTTGTGGGGTTACATATGATTGCCATGAACATTCTGTACCCTAAGTTTCTCGGCCGCCGCCTGCAGCTCAATCCCTTGGCCGTAACTATCTCCCTGCTGATCTGGGCTTGGTTGTGGGGCGCAGTTGGCCTGCTCCTGGCCATTCCCATCACCGCTGCCATGAAGATTGTGTTCGACCACGTGGAGTCACTGAAGCCGTATGCAGCGTGGCTGGGGGAGTAGCTCTTAGCCTTTGGCCCTTGGCCGTTAGCTCTTGGGCCTTGGCTCTTAGTCTCTTGCTGAATGTGGCACGTATCTCCAGGGCACCCGAAGGAAGGACGACGACTGGCTTAAAAGAGGAGAGAAAAGGTTAGGTACTTGCTAAAAGCTAACGGCCAAAAGCCAACGGCCAGAGGCCAAAAGCTGCCTTCAGGCCTGAAACTCCACTGCTTCCGGGAACCGTAATTTGGACTTGGAGAGCGCTTTGGACAGCAACTCCTCCACTTGGTTCTCCTCGCAGTTCTTGGCCATGGCGAGTTCGCTTACCAGCAGGTAACGGGCCCGCTCCAGCATCTTCTTCTCGCGAAAGGAGAGAGCTTTGGCCTGGTTCAATACCAGCAAACCCTTCAGGACGGCGGCCACGTCCAGCAAAGAGCCGGTGCGCATCCGCTCCGAGTTTTCCTTGAAACGGTATTTCCAGTCGGCGTTGTTGTCACACTCGCCATCTGTAAGAAAATCAACGATTTTCTGGATTTCGCCGTTTTTTACGACGCGCCGCAGGCCAACTGTTCCCACGTTATGGAACGGAACCATGACCTTCAGGCTGCTGGATTTGATTTTGAGCAGGTAGAACCGCTCAACCGTTTCACCGATGGTCCGGCTGCTAATTTGCTCGATGATACCGACACCATGATTGGGGTAAACGACTTTGTCGCCTATGTGGAAACTATCGCTACTCAACATATGAGAGGCCACCCACGGCGCAGGGGGAACCGGAAGAACAGCGCAATTCAATTTTATCCTAAGCTGGCACGAAAGGCAATTTTGGGACGAATTTCCACAACTGATCCGCCAATTTGCTCAGATACTCCCTTCTCCAATCGTCTAAGTCATTGTCGCCATGACAGTTGCTTGGTAAGCAGGCATTATCGTCAAGGTACCGTGACCGCCTGACCAGACGGAACAACGATTCCGCGCCAAACTGGGACTCTGGAAACCTCGTCCACAAGACTGCATCTCAAGGAGTTGGATGGGTTTATAATTCGACAGCCATGACCGAGCTGATCAAGAAGAAACTCCAGGACGAGATTAACGCGCTGGAGCACGAATTGAGTCACGAGCTTCCCAAGGAACTGAAAAAGGCCGTGGCCCTGGGCGACCTAAGTGAAAACGCCGAATATCACATGGCGAAACAGCGCCAGGAGTATGTCAAGGCGCGGCTCCGGCAGTTGGGCAGGCGCATCGCGGACTTTTCCCTGATCAACATGAGCAGCATCCCCAAGGACAAAGTTGGTCTGGGGTCGACGGTGCGGGTGTATGACAGCACTAAGAATGAAGAAGTCGAATATGAACTGGTGACCAGTGAAGAAACCGACGTGGGATCAGGAAAGATTTCTACCACCTCGCCCATCGGCCGCGCTCTGCTGAACAAGAAAGTTGGCGACACCGCCCTGGTGGTTACACCCAGCGGCAAGCGCGAGATGGAAGTTCTGCGGCTGAGCACGATGCACGACAAGACACAGGCGGAAGCCCCATGACCTGGACCAGCGCCTTCGGGCGCGCCTGCGGAATTTTGCTGGACGCCATCGTCGGTTGGCTGGCTCTGGCGCGCATCAATCCCAACGTGCTTACGTTTTTGGGGCTGGTGGTCAACGTGGTGGCCGCCTTCATGTTTGGCTATGCCAATGCCGACAATCAAGCCCGCATGTTCCGCTATGCCGGGCTGATCATCATCGGCTCCGGTTTTTTTGACCTGGTGGATGGCCGCGTAGCCCGTGCGTCCAATCAGGTCAGCCGCTTTGGCGCCTTCTTCGACTCCGTGGTCGATCGTTACAGCGACGCGTCTCAATTTCTCGGCCTGCTGGTGTTCTATGCGCGCGGAGACCGATTCTTTTACACCATCCTGGCTGCGGTGGTCATGATTAGCGCCATCATGGTTAGTTACAGCCGCGCCCGCGCCGAATCGCTGATCGGTTCCTGCCGCGTCGGCTTCATGGAACGGCCGGAGCGTCTGGTGCTGGTCATCATTGGGGCTTTGTTCAACGTCATGGCCCCAGTGCTATGGGTGATTGCGGTCCTTTCTACCATCACTGTAATTCACCGTATTCAATACACCTGGAGCCGGACGAGGCTCGAGTCTTCCGCGTCCAAAACGGGAGCCAGCCAAGCCGCTTAGCATGGAATCATTCCGCGCCGGCTTGCATCTGAAATCCATTCTGCAATGAGCCCGGAGATGCCTCTTAACGCGGCCGCGCGCACTTCCATCAATCCATGGCTGATCGCGGTGGCGGTGATGTCGAGCACCTTCATGGAGGTCCTCGACACCACGGTGGTGAACGTCTCGCTCCGGCACATCGCCGGAAACCTTTCCGCTACCACCGATGAGGCGACCTGGACACTCACCTCGTATCTGGTGGCCAACGCCATTGTCCTGCCCATGACCGGATGGCTGGCCAGCAATTTCGGACGCAAGCGCCTGCTGACCGCCTCGGTGGTCGGCTTCACTGCAGCTTCTTTCCTGTGCGGCATGGCCCCATCGCTTGGCTTCCTAATCTTTTTCCGCATCATTCAAGGCGCCTGCGGAGGAGGCTTGCAGCCGCTCTCGCAAGCCATCTTGCTCGAAGCCTTCCCTCCGAGCAAACGCGGCCAGGCCATGGCATTCTGGGCGCTCGGCATCGTGGTGGCGCCCATGCTCGGTCCCGTCCTTGGTGGTTGGTTGACGGATAACTACAGTTGGCGCTGGGTCTTCTACATCAACGTCCCCATCGGCGTCATTTCCGTTCTCCTGACTTACTTGTTTATTTTCGATCCCCCCTACCTGCGCAAGAAGTCGATGGGCATCGATTACTGGGGAATCGGCTTGCTGGTCCTCGGTATTGGCTCGCTGCAGATCATGCTCGACAAGGGCCAGGAGGACGACAGGTTC
>Ga0209415_10004426_pt1 | contig 25727 bp, 17 predicted proteins | sample PeaSoiSIISIP2007_FD_187696 | JGI IMG/M metagenome (GOLD analysis project Ga0209415, IMG submission 187696) | Peat soil microbial communities from Weissenstadt, Germany - SII-SIP-2007 (SPAdes) (version 2) | ecosystem: Environmental > Terrestrial > Soil > Wetlands > Peat | place: Germany... | reverse complement strand
TCTGCCTCCGTCACCATCCCGATGCTGGCGAGCGCTCGCAGGAATCGGTGCAGTGCCTGCGCGTTTGCGTGAACCAGGGAGGCCAGTTCCGCAGCGTTCTGTGGTGTGTCGCTGAGATGGTCAGCAAGTCCGAGCTGCGCGGCAGTGGTTATGACTTGGGCGATGCGATGGCCAAAGATGAGTCGCCGTACGCCCACTGCTGGTGGAACATCAGTGGAAGTGTGTACCGAATCACGCATGGTTGTTGAACTCCTTCCAAGAATCGGCAATGGAACTTGAGGGAAACCGCCCAGATGTAGTCCACCTTAACACGAATCAGGTTTCCCGATAATGGAGGCCAAGTCCTGTGAAGTCCTGCCCAATTGGCAAATTCGTTGCATCCGGGGAAGGCTAAGCATACAATCCGCGCATCTTAGGTCCCAATCAAAAATCCCAGGTTAAGTTTGCCCCGGCCCAAATGATGGCTCGATTTCAAGATTTACGAGCAAGTTGCAATTGGCGTTACTGAACGCCGCAAACTTCGCCACCGTAGTGTGAATGCTTGTGAGTCGTCCCCTCACAGAGAGAATGCGGTCTTGGGGAGGCGTCATGAATCGATCAATCTGGCTCACATTTGCTATTGGAGTTTCGGGCTTCGTCACTGCCTGCGGCGTCGTAGGTAACAGCAATATCAACGGCGGAGGCGGCTCGCAAATGGCCGCCACTCACTTCTCCGTCACCGCTCCGGTCTCCGCCACTGCCAGGACGCAAGTCAGCTTTACGGTGACTGCGCTCGACGCATCGAACAATGTGGTCACGAGCTACTCTGGGACTGTGCACTTTGCCAGCACCGATGCGCAAGCCCACCTGCCAGGAAACTCCACGCTGGTGAATGGCACGGGGACCTTCTCCGCCGATTTGGACGCTGGAAGCTGGACGATTTCCGCCACCGACGCGGCCACCGCCTCGATCACTGGAACTTCGTCTATGGTCAGCGTGGCCGCGCTGGCACAACTTGCCATCACTCCGGGCAACCCGCCCAGCGGTACTGCTGGGGATGTTTACAACCCCGAAACGTCGCGGTACGTACGGTGTGCTCCCGGATCTAATGGCTGCATATGCCGTTACGGTCTCTGCTTAAAGCGAGTCGTGACTCTCCCCTTCACATTCATGGCCACAGGGGGAGTGTCACCTTATTCGTGGACTTGGACTCCAGCGACAAATTCCTCTCTGCCTCCGGGTCTGATTCTGACCAAGGCTGTGATTTCTGGCACGCCCACGTCGCCAGGATCCTACGACGTGGTTGTAACGGTGACCGACTCGGGTTCACCCGCGGCACAGATGAGCGCGAACTACACCATCGCCATCGGCCTGCCGCCCCCGCCCGCAATCAACGCGGTTACGCTGCTGCCCATTGGAACTCTGGATTCACCATATGTCGGCTTCAAATTCACCACTTCCGCTGGAACGGGCGCACTCAACTGGAGTGAAGCGGGTGCGCTGCCTCCAGGAATGACACTCAGCATAGATGGCGTGCTCCCTGGCACGCCGACAGTGGCAGGGTCATTTCCCATCACAGTTATGGTTCGGGATTCGTTCGGCCAGAGCGCGACTCCCGCACCTCTCACGCTTCAGGTCCTGACTCAGGGCTTCTCGCCGACCGGCAGCATGGCGACGGGGCGCGTCTTGCACACGGCGACATTGCTAGGAGATGGAGAGGTACTGGTTGCGGGAGGAGTGAACAACACAGATTTCCCCACCATGGCAGAGCTGTACGATCCGGCCACGGCAAAATTTGCGCCGACGACAGGCAGCCTGACGACAATACGGGTTTCGCCTATAGCTACGCTGCTCGGGAGCGGGAAGGTACTGATAGTCGGTGGGAAAAGTGGCCCCGGCGTCGAACTTGCCACAGCGGAGGTGTTCGATCCAGCTACCGAAACATTTGCCGCGACGAGCGGAAACATGTCGGATGGACGCGCTTTCGGCACGGCCACGTTGCTGAAGGATGGCACTGTGCTGGTGACAGGTGGATTGGACCCGGCGGGAGACGGGCCCGGAACTCCGATCGCGACCGCAGAGATCTATGATCCTGCCACCGACTCTTTCACCTTAACGGGGTCCATGACCACGGGACGCTTCTTCCACACTGCGACACTACTCCAAAATGGAATGGTACTGATCACTGGGGGATTGAACAGCGGCGATCCATTGGCGACAGCGGAGATTTACGACCCCGTTTCAAAAAAGTTTTCTTCAACCGGGACCATGACGATGGCGCGGATGGGTCACACGGCCACTTTTTTGGGCAGCGGCAAAGTGCTGCTCGCAGGCGGCGCCGGCGGCTTCGGAGGGGATTCTATGACTACCGCGGAGGTCTACGACCCAAGCAGCGGCAGTTTTACAGCCACGACTCCCATGATAAGTGCGCGCAGTACGCATACGGCGACGCTCCTCCAGAATGGCCAAGTGCTCGTTGCCGGTGGCGCCGACGTCTTTTACGGGGGCGGACAGAGCAGTTCGCTATCTTCGGCGGAACTATTCGATCCAACGACGGGGAATTTTACGGCGACCGCGGACATGAGTGCCATGCGCGAACAACACACTGCGACGCTACTGAACACTGGTGAAGTTCTCGTGGTGGGGGGATCCAATGGCACAATCGGTTACTCAACCACAACAACGGTGCTTGCCACCGCCGAGCTGTACCAGTAACGCGAGCCGGCGGGTTTGTGCGGAGTGAGAGTTCTTGCTGCGGGAAATGCAGCACTTCTACGCCAAGGCTTCGGGGGACGGCCGCGCTGCCAAAGCGATTCAGTTTTTTCACCAAAGTCCAGCTGTTGAAACTTGCCCTGAGCCCAGCCGAGGGATACTTGCTTAACCGCGTTTTTGACTTCCTCTGCTGCCGCCGAACTCCAATTTCAGGTTAACCAGTCTACGTTGATATTGTCAATTCGCCATATCCCTCTCATGGAATTACACCCCTGCAAATTCTTGCTTGTTTCCACATCCTGAGAAGTTTCTCAGGATGCGGAAACCCGCAGCCATTTCACTTTTATACTTTTCTACTTACTCTTGTCTCTCTTTCTTGTCTTTCCTGCCGGTTTGCAGCCGGGACTTCAACGCAGCACAAGCCTCCCTCCGGGGTTGCAACGGCGGCGTCGGAGTTTGTCCTACAGTCCGTTCATTTCACCTGCAGGGATTCCAAGTAGCGAGTTAGATTTGAGATCCGCAGTTTGACCTCCTGTGAGTCTTGGCCATTACTAGGGGCAAGTGAGCCGAAGAGAGGCCCCCAAACGGGCATATCTGCGGTTCCGTGTATCGGCGCCGCTCCATGCTTCAGCACATTAATGACATAGGCGTCTGGGAACTTGCCATCGTGGCGTTTGGCAAGAGTGGTCAGGTCGGGTGGGGGCGTCTTGAGTCCCGGAGTAGCGGGCCCGTTTCCCTTTGCATCCGCCCCATGGCAAGCAGCGCAATATAACTTGAACATCTCTGCGCCGGATGCCGGCGACGTATACGTTACTGGAGCTTTCTTGATTTGTGTTTTGGTCTCTTGGCCCACGGCGAGCGTGGCACTTGACAACAGCAATGCCGACAACAGGACCGCGGTACGTGTGGCCAGATTGATCATGATATCCCTCCGCTTTTCGCATTCGAGAATGTTGGCCTGTAGGATCCTGCGTTGCAGATACCTCCCTTGCGTTGCCTTGTCTGTGACCAGCATCACGGCCTGCTGAGTGACCGAGTCGCGGAAAAGGTTCCCTTCTGGCCGGAAGGGACCCAAAAGTAGGGTTCTCAACAGAGCCAAATCGTGAAAAGTCGTCTCCTAAGAAAGTGGCCACTATGTTGTTCATTCTTCAAGGAGACGCGGAGCCACTTTCTTCCGCCCCTGTCTGGGCGGAGCCCAGTCAATGGCTTATCGGAATCTGGCTTTTTCGCTACTTGGCCGACTCTTTTTCTTCGGAATAACAATTCGATGCGCCGCTCAGACTGGATTCTTGCTTAAAGGAAGTGTGGAGTTTGTTTTCTGAATTATTCGATGTCGAGTCGGCGAGATGCCACGTTTTGCCTCAAACTGATTCTCACCTCTCAGCCATTCCGAGAGGGGCCGACTGCCGATTCGTATTTGTGCGCGCCTGAGCATCGAACTAAGGAACTGAACTTCTGCGGCGAGGTTTCTCTCTGGATGTCCCCTCGCCTCGTGCTTTACGATCACTTGTCCTGTGGTCGCCCACAGCAGTCCCCACTTCGGAGGAAGATCCTTCACTTGGATTAGGTCGGGTGGGCACAGATAATAGCGGCGATGGCCCATTCCAGCACTCGGATTCTTCCGGACTGTCTTCGTTGCATCCCTTACGAAATCCGACCGATTCAGCTTACATTCGATGAGAACGGAACCCGCTCCGGGAGCCCAGCCGATCACGCCGGGGTTCTCATCCGCTGGTGTGGCAAACTCGTACAGCACCACAGAACACTGTCTGCTAAGCCACCGGACACCCATGGCAACTAAAGTCGAATGTTGCATGATCACTCAGGATTCTCACACATCTGTCTTTCGCGTCACAGTCGGATCGTGCCCGATTTATTGGAATGTTGCCCGAATCGCAACTCAATCCAAATTCGGAGACAGATCACTGTAGTAAATTCGTAGTCGTTATCCGTTCGCCGTCGGACGTGATCATGTGAATCGATTCTACTGGCACCGAAAATGCGTGATTCTGGGGCAGCACACTAAAACATGATTCACACCCATTTTTCGGGATTTTACCGTTGGTAGGGGTCGATACGCACCCTCAAACACTGGTTGCACGCCGTTTGCAGGGGATTTGGCGACGAATTTAGGGGAATCAGGGGATCAACAAGGGGCAGACGGAGATTTTGTCGCAGGGACCGGTAGTTTCCGGAATTGGGGTATGGCCGAGGAAAATGAAAATATTGGGGACTGACTCTCTTAATTCTAATCCTCTATCTTTCATCTTCATTTAATGATTGTGTCAGGGTATTACTAGAAGCTAGATTCCCGATGGCTATCGCTGATCCGACAGAAGTAGTCGGATACGATCTACCAAGTCAATTCCCGCTTGGCCTGCTTCCGCCGTAGAAAAATCTGAGGGGAGAAGCAGAAGTTGCACCTTTGGGTTAGTCTCAGTAAATCCCTTCATCGCTGACTCGTTTGTCTGCATCCCCGGTCCACAAATCAGGACATGGGGCTTTGTTACCCTCACAAACATCTGAGCGTCGGATGGGTTTCGCGTGGTGATGACTTCGTAGCCGGAACGCTTGAGCAAGGCGCTCAGATACGCCAGCAAATCATGGGAGGTATCGATGCAGACGATTCTCGTTCTCGAATCTCCGAATGTCTCTTCATGAAATTGCGGCCCCTTAGAGAACGCCTGTATCGCTTCTGCTTCCGACGCATAGATCGGCAATATGCGAAGCAAGTTGGTGACTTGAAGAACTTTCAAAAGAAATGGAGACACCTGGCAGAGCTTGAGATCACCGCCCTTGGCCCGCAGCACGCCGAACTGACGAACCAAGGCTCCCAGTCCGACACTGTCGATGAAACTGACTTCTCCCAACTGCAGAACAACTTTCTTGGTCAGGTGCGTCAGTTTTTCTAATTCGAGTTGAAGCGAGCTGATTTCGGCGCCCACGACGATGCGGCCTTGGCACCGAATGACAACGACATCGCCTATCTTCTGATTTTGTAAGCTCAGGTCCATTGAGGCCGCAACAGTATCACATCTCAAACGGGGAGACGATTCCTCGGCCAATGGGAGATTGGCGACTCACTTACTGAAGGTTCATGCGGCGGAGCAGGTCGGCGAAGCGCGGATCGGAGCGTAGCGGATCGTAGATTGGATCCGCTTTAATCGTGGGAAATGAACTTCCAATAGAGCGATCCTCGTAAGCCTTTCCCAGCCACTCGAATGCCTTTTCCTTGTCTCCGAGGCCCACATAGACTCCAACTTTGGAAATCGCTGGAACATACTTTTGCTCCGAGATCGCGTTCAACTGGTCAAGCATCTTCTGCGCCTCGGCGCGTCTACCCGCCACCGCATAGGCGTGTCCGAGTCCCGATAATGCATAGGGGTGGCGAGGAGATACCACCAGCTCTTTTTCAAACTCCGCTATGCCTTCCTTGTACATCGATTTTTGGAGATAGGCCTGGCCCAAATTCAAGTGTACGAAAGCGAAGTTCGGGTCCATTTCAAGCGTCAGCTTCTCTTGCTCGATCGCTTGGTCATAGTGCCGCGCAGCGTAGAATTCAAATCCCAGAACCCGATTGATGATAAGCGACAGTGGGTCAAGTTGCAGGGCTCGTTTCTGCTCCGCGATGGCTTCCTCAGAACGGCCCATGCTTACTAGAGCTAAGGAATGCCAGAAATGGGCGGTGGCATAGGCTGGATTGAGCTCGATGGCTCGTTGAAATTCTTTCTCGCCGCCTGACCGGTCCCAGTCATAGATTGTTTTGACCCACGCAAGCGAGGCATGGGCTTCGGCGAGCGTGTCATCTATTTCCAGTGCCTTCTGTGCGGCCTCCCTGGCTCGCGGATAAGACTCCTTCGGAGCAACATAAGCGTACTCTGCAAGTAGACTGTAGCTATCGGCCAATCCGGAATAAGCCAGGGCGTAGGTTGGATCTTTTTCGATCGCCTGCTGAAAGTATTCGCGGCCCTTATTGAAACCATCTTCATTTCTCTTGTTCCACCAATAACGCCCCTTGAGATAGTACTGATAGGCTTCGGGGTTCGCCGTGTAATTTTTGGCCATGCGCTTCTCGTCTTCGCCGGTCAGGCGTGTCCGAAGTGCAGTTGTGATCTGCTTGGCGATTTCTCCTTGCAAAGCGAAAATGTCCGACGCCTTCCGGCTGTATTGCTCGCCCCAGATGTGGTCATTGTTTCGGGCGTCGATCAATTCCGCGCTGACGGTCAGGTTGTCGCCCACTTGTGTGACTCGACCCTTGAAGACGGCTCGTACCCCCAGCTCGCGCCCAACTGTTTCCGCGTCAGGGTCCTTCCCTTTGTAGTGAAATGCAGAATCGCGTGATTTCACTTCTAGCTTCGGCAACTGCGACAGGCTGTTAATGAGGCTCTCGGTAATTCCGTCACTCAAATATTCCGCGTTCGGATCACCGCTGCCATTAACGAACGGCAAGACAGCCAGCGAGTTGATCGTCTCGCCTCCGCTTGGGCGCGATCGATAGAACCAGCCTGCAACCACCAGCAAAACGATCAGCACGACCGCTGCAATTACAATAGCGGCTCTACTGCGCCACCAAAGAGGAAGACTCACGGCGGAAGCACGCGAGGTCGCATCCTGCGTAGTGGCGACCGATGTGGCGCTCAAGCCGGGCTGAAGTAAGAGCACTGTTGGCAATGGCTCCGATGATGCCGTGGATACCGCCTCCTTCACAGAGGCAACAGCGATCGCGCTCTTGCCCGAATCGATCTCGCGCTTGAGTCGCTTCAAGTCTGCTCGAAGCTCTGCGGCGTGTTGATAGCGCAGCTCTCGGTCCTTCTCCAGCGCCTTGTGTATAATCTCCTCCAGTTTGGGAGGAACTTCAGGATTCAAGCGCACCGGAGCGGTCGGAGCACGATTCAGAATCGAGTCGAAAATGACCGCCGACGTATCTCCACGGAAGGGCAGTGTGCCCGTGGCCATTTCATACAGCACCGCGCCAAACGAAAACAGGTCCGTTCGTGCGTCCAGTTCCTTCCCACGTGCCTGCTCGGGAGACATGTAGGCGACCGTTCCCATTGCAGTGCCCGGACTGGTCAGTTGCTCCTCAGGAACCTCTGTCGTTCCTGTAGACATTGTTTGTCCAATTCCTGGCGGAACGGACTTCGGTTGAGACGTTAGCTTCGCCAAACCAAAATCTAGAATCTTCGCGTGCCCACGCTTGGTGACAAAAATGTTGGCAGGCTTAATGTCACGATGCACGATTCCTTGCGCATGGGCCACATCGAGGGCATCTGCTACCTGCACTCCCAAGTCCAGGACCTCTTCGACATCAAGCGGCTTGCCTCGAATCAGATGCTTGAGCGTCTGCCCTTGCAGCAGCTCCATGACAATGAAGTGCTGGCCGTTCGCTTCGTCAATCTCATGAATCGTGCAGATGTTCGGATGATTGAGCGCGGACGCAGCAAAGGCTTCCCGCTGGAAGCGTTCGCGGGCAGCAGGATCGTTCTCCATCTCAGCAGGGAGAAATTTCAGCGCGACATGCCGGTGCAGCTTGAGGTCTTCGGCCTCGTACACGACACCCATCCCGCCGCCACCGAGCTGCGAGACGATGCGATAGTGCGAGATGGTTTTGCCGATCATTTCGCTTGCGTCGCCGTGCGCCTCCGCATCTCGTCGAAGAAGTTCTCTAGAAAGGTCACGTGGCTCTGTACATTTTGCGCTTCCACCGTCTCCGCTGGCATGATGGCAGCGATGCGCTTGCCGTCTGGTGCGAGATCATAATTGGCTTGGAGACCGATGTTCGCGATTCTCTTCTCGGACCACACGCGCGGCTTATCCACCACAAACGAGTCGCCCTTCACGGTGTAACTGGCCACCATGATTTGGTTATCCTCGGTGCGGAAGAACAGTTCGTGTCCATTGTGCGACCACAGTGGGTACATGCCACCGCTATTCGAAATCTGCCACCTCCCGCCTTTGTCTGGAAAAGCCCGAATGTACACTTGATAGGCTCCCGACTCGTTCGAATCGTATGCCAACCACCGCCCGTCGGGGGAGAACGTGGGGTGCGTCTCGTCGAATGGTGTTTGCAGGAACGGTTCCGGCTTCCCAGCCCGAAGTCCGGCGCCGTCGCTCTCCAGAGGTACTGTCCAAATGTCAAATCTAGTCTCAGGCGAAAATTCGAAAAACGCCAGCCGCTTGCCGTCGGGTGCGAAGGACCACGGATACTGAGGATTCTTGCTCTGGGTCAACGGCTGGGGCTTGCCTGATCCGTCGGCGCGAGTCCAAAACATGCCTCCTGGCCCTCGGTACAAGATGTACCGGCTGTCGGGGCTCCAGAGTGGGTTGGTGGAGACCGCTGGACCGAAGGTCAAGCGAGTCATTGTGTCCCGTTGCCATTCGTAGACCCAGATGTCTGTAGTATTTATCGCCAGTCTGCTCCCGTCTGGGGAAAGGCTAGGATGCTGATACCAGTCCGCCTTTGCCAGCAGCGATTGCGTTTTGCCTGCAAAATCGAGCCATTGCACGGTAACCAGCCCGCCTCCCCCGCTGCGGTAAATTAGTGTTCCCGTTTGGGAGAAATTGACCTGCGCCGAACCGGTTCCAGCGTTATAGCCGACTTGGTCCAGCACTGGAACGGGCGTTCCGCGCACTTCCAGTCGATCCAGGTCGAAAGCTACAGCGAATAAGGTACCCTCGCGCATATAGACCAGTTGTCCGCTGGGCAAGTAACGGGCATAGAAGCCCCCGCGCAAGACCGTCTTTCGCTGTCCAGAAGCCATGGAGTAAACAATGATGTCTGCGTCCTCATAGTGGTAGCCGTGCGTGCTGGACGTGTAGAGCACAGCCTTAGCCCCCGGCAGCACCTGTGGCCACCGTTGCGTGATTTCGCCCGCTTGCTTGTCGAGAGTGCTCAGCGGCTGAGGCGCTCCTCCCGCCGTGGAAACTTTGGATAAGGCCACACGGCCATCCGGTGTGAACACGATTGTTCCATCCTCGCCCCAACTGCCACCCCGCCCATTGGCCGCGTCGCACAACGTGACTGCAGCTCCTCCTTCCACAGAAATCTTTTTCAAATTTCCTTGGGCGAAAAATGCGACCCACTGTCCGTCCGGCGAGAAAAAAGGAGCAAATGCCCCTTGCGTTCCTGCAAGCTCTGTGGTGTTGGGCTGATCTAGGCGCCGGGTAAAGAGACGCCCTTGCGACACGTAAACCAGCCGCGTACCGTCGGGCGAAAGGATCGCGTCGGGTCCACTTAGAGAGCCGAGCGACACACCGGGGCCAAGATCAACGTCCAGCCGCACCAGCGGTCGCTCAACAGGCCGCGTCGACCGCCAAGCCACCCACAGCGCAACGACCGCGATGATTGTCACCGCTGCGGCCACCGCCAACAGCAACTTGCTCATCGAAGTTGGAGCAGTCTGCGTTATGCCGGAATCTTTCGGTGCCGCAATCGCATCCGCAATCTCGATCCGTGCATCACCCGCGTCTCGAAACCGCTGAGTCATGTCCTTTTGCAAGCAGCGGCGCAGCAGATCACGAATTTTCGTGGGAGTTGAAGGCGGCAGGAAATTCCAATCAGGCTCGGCTCTGACTACGGCAGCCAATATGTCAGTTACATCTTCGCCGTGGAACGCGGGCTTCCCGGTCAACAATTCGTACAGCACAGCGCCGAACGCCCAGATGTCGGTACGTTTATCTACAGCCCTGCCCTTGGCTTGCTCGGGACTCATGTAAGCCGCAGTGCCGAGGATTACTCCTTGCATCGTCGCGGCCATGCTCAGCGTTGGTGAATTGCCCATGTCTTCTGTTGATGTGTCACCTGAGAATGCTTTCGCCAATCCAAAATCCAACACTTTGACTTTTCCTTCCGGCGTCACCTTCACGTTGGCCGGTTTCAAATCGCGATGAATGATTCCTTTTTCGTGCGCCGCTTCGAGCGCTTCGGCGATCTGCTTTGAGATGGCCAACGCTTCTTCGATTGGAACCGCCCCGTCTCGCTTGACGCGCTCCGCCAGCGTCTCGCCGGACACCAACTCCATTACCAGATAACTCGTGCTGGCAGATTGTTCGAGTCCATGAATTGTTGCGATGTTTGGATGGTTCAGCGCCGCCAGCATCTTCGCTTCGCGCTGGAATCGTGAGAGTCGCTCAGCATCGTGCGCAAAGGCTTCCGGCAGGACCTTGATGGCAACATCGCGCCCGAGTTTGGTGTCGTGCGCTTGATACACTTCGCCCATTCCACCCGCGCCAATCTGCGCGACGACTTCGTAGGAACCAAGACGTGTGCCGGCGGCGATGGTCATTTCTTCAATCCCTCGGTCCAGTTAGCGTAGAGCGTGATGGGTTCGGGATCACGGTCTACATTGCTGTTGATCAGGAACTTCTGGCCATCGGTGGTCACGTCATATTGGTGATAGCCGCTCACCACTGTGACGATTCTCGTTTGGAAGAGCGTTTTTGGGGTATCCGGTTTGAGAGAATTGCCGGAGACTCCGACGGCCACCGCCATCATCTTTCCGTCAGGGGCGATGTAATAGATTTCCTTCCCGTCGCGCCTCCAGCGTGGTTGGACGCCGCCGGTGGTTGAAATCTGCAATTTGCTGGAGAGGCTGGGAAAAGGAACGACGTAGATTTCTTGTCTACCTGTCTCAATGGACATGTACGCCAGCCAATGGCCATCGGGTGAGAATTGCGCATGAGCTTCGGCAAAATTCGTTCCCAACATCGGATAGTCTTTTGCGCCGGCCTTCTCGGGAGTAAATGGGTGAACCCATAGACGCGGCGAAACACCATTAACAAAGTTCATGTAGACAAGGAACTTTCCGTCAGGGGAAATGCTGTTGGGCACTGCCCTTGTGCCCATGGACGTAGGGCCTCCGAGCGCGACTTGTTCCACCAATTCCGAACTTCCCAAGCCGCTCGGTGGCTTCGAATAGATGCCTGCTCCCCGTTCTATACCCGAATAAATCACCCTGGTTCCGTCTCCGCTCCAAACGGGGTAGTTTCCCCCCATCCCGTCAACTGTTACACGCGTCGCTATACTCCGGGCCAGTTCGAATACCCAGATGTCCCGTTTGTTCCCCTGTGCGAGAGACACGGTCGCTTTTGTTCCATCGGGCGAAAGTGAAGGCATCGTGTACAGCCCGGGGCTTCCCACTTGCCCCAATTCTTTCCCGTCGCGGGTGTACCAAACAAGCTGGCTGTTTGCGCCGCTTCCTCCCTCGAAGGCCAGCAAACCACTTGGGCTGGCGCTAAACGCGCCCATCGCAATTGAGGTCACCAGTACTTGCTGGGCCACGGGAACAGGGTCTCCCGACAGAGTGAGCGAGGAAACGTCAAACGGTTGTGCTACCAAGTTGGCTTGTTGGATGTAGAGCAAATACCCGTTGGCGTATTCTGCGTTCGAGTCCGCTCGGAGTAAGACGCTCTGCTTCATTGTCTTTAGATCGAGAACACGCGTTTCATAAGCCATTCCACCGTGGGCCGGGTCCGCGATGTCGACTTCGAAAAGCAAATGACGCCCATCGGGCAAGAAAAAGACCCAACGGTGCTGGCCCTCTCCGTGTGTCGTGTCCAGGCGCGTCAGCAAAGAAACCGGACCGCCGTTCGAAGATACTTGGGACAAACCCTCGGGGGCTCCCCGACTTAAAACGATCATGCCGTCCGCGCCCCAAGTCCCCCTCACGGCTCCCCCGACGTCTCCGGCGAGTGTGATCACTGGTCCGCCGCCTGCATCTATTTTCTTTAGCTCCCTCCCCTGGCCGGTGGTAGCAATAAATCCAATGAATTTACTGTCAGGCGACCAGAACAGGCCCAGCGCACCTTCAGTGCCCGCCAAAGGTTGCGCAGTTGTGGAGTCGAGAGAACGAGCCCACAGCGTCCTCGTCCCCGTAAGAATATCGCTGGCCACGAACGCGATCTTTCTTCCGTCCGGGGAAAGAGCAAAATAGGAACCGTAAAAGTTATGGTCCTTTGGTGGTGGCACGACGGCTTGCAACGGTAGCCCTGGTTTTGGCGTCTGCAGCATATGCACGGCGCCCAGCGCCAGTGCCGCGATGATCGCGGCGGCCAGAACGGACCAAGCAACGAGTTCGCGACTCATCCTGCGGTCGAGAATGGCAGGTGGTAGGCCCGCTTGAGAGCTGCCTTCTGCGATCCATTTCAATTCATCGCACAGGTCTTTTGCTGCATGCCACCTATCATCTGGTTCCTTCGACAAACATTTTTTCACCACACGATCCAAAGCAGGCGGTGTCATCGGCTGAAGTGAGGCCATCGAAGGCGGGTCAACTTCAAGGATTTTGGCCATCACGCTGGCGGAGGTCTTACCCTCAAACGCTTTCCGGCCAGTGGCCATTTCGTACACGACAGTGCCAAAGGCAAAGATGTCTGTACGAGCATCCACATCTTTGGCTTCGACTTGCTCCGGTGCCATGTATTGCAATGTCCCGAGGATCGTTCCTTCGCTCGTGATGGCGTTCTGCATCGTCGGAAGCTGCGAAACCGGAGTGACCGGAGCGGCTTCCTGTTTCAACTTCGCCAGACCAAAGTCGAGCAGCTTCGTCCCCGACTTGGTAAGCATGATGTTGCCGGGCTTCAGGTCGCGGTGCGTCACGCCCTTGCGGTGCGCCTTGTCCAGTGCGTCGGAAATCTCGATGGAGTATTGCAAAACCTGTTGGATCGGCAGCGCACCTTTCACGAGGCGCTGCGCGAGTGTCTCGCCCTCGATATATTCCATCACCAGAAAATCAATGTCGTCCTGGTGGCCGGTGTCGTAGAGCGTGCAGATGTGCGGATGATTCAGGCTGGCGATAGTCTTTGCTTCGCGCTCAAATCGCCCGCGCAACTCGGGACGGTCTGCAAGATGCGTGGGAAGAACCTTAATGGCGACAATGCGATCGAGGCGCGTATCGCGGGCCTTGTACACCTCTCCCATTCCACCCGCACCGATTGCGGAGAGGATTTCGTAAGGCCCTAGACGTCTGCCAGGGAGAATCGCCATGGGCTCCAGCCAACTTGGGGTTGGCAGAGTATAACCCCGTCCGGGAGTTACACACTTGCAAATTCTTGTTTCCTCTCGCATCCAGATAGGTTCCCTAATCGGCTAATGGGATCTGGCCCAAACCGCAATTCAGCTCAAATCCGGGAACAGATCACTGTAGTAAATTCGTAGTAGTTATCGGTTCAAATCGGTTCAACTCGCGTACAAACGAATCAACTCACCCACGTTGTAAGCCGTTGAGGAATATAGTAGAGTCCAAAATTTTCATAACCAGTCAGAACCGTCCCTTGTTTTCCTAAACCGTAGGTCGGGAGTTCGACTCTCCCCAGCCCCATTTCTTAAAGCGATCTGGAAGATCGAGGCTAGAAGCTGAAAGCCCAAAATCCCGTCCCTTCGAAAACCGCGAAGGAACGGGCACCCGCAAGGGCAAAACAGTCGCTGAGCGTCGCCATGGTATTATCAGGAGCCTGTTTGCTGCGCAAGCGGAAAAGACGCGAAGGGTTTGCCACCCGCCAGTGCAATCCCCTTGCTGTGACCCGCACGGGGCAAGGTCGTGGTGCAGAGCCCCTTTTTATTTGATGAATCTGAAGGAGTTGAGTGCCTGACCGAGACGTTCGCGCACGTCCATGAGCTTTTCTTCTTTGAACTTCTCAGAAAAGGACCCCGAAGAAACGGTCGCGATTCTCACGGTCAATTGGTAGCATTTCCCTCCGTAAAACCGTCTGTACGCATTGGCCTCTAGCCCATGGCCCATTCCACCCTCGCTGAAATCCATGATCGTGAAGGTAGCTCCATGAATGGTCGTTGTTGGGAGATTTCGAGGGTTCCCGTACTCCAAACCGTGCCCGATGCTGAGACAATCATGCTCGCTCGCCGCGTCAGCAATTTCTGCTACCGAAAACGTCGCTGCCTCGAATTCAGGATAGTTCTTCACGCGGTTCTTGTCGTACGCGAAGCATGCGATCGTGTCGCTGCCTTCCTGATTGCACATATGGAAGTAGGCCTCGCAAGACGCCGATGGACAGGCGATAAGGGAATCGGAATATCGAAACCGGAAAGTTCCATCCGAACTCGTAAAGGTGTTTCGTACCTGCGGTTTGGATTCCGCACCGATACTGGTCGTCGCGGGCACACTACATAAGGTATTGAAGCAACCGAAAAGTCCGCCCAAGATTGCAACCACTCCGAGGAATCTCAGAGGCTTTAGACGCATTAGAGCGTATGGTGGCAAGCGAATCGGCGTTTCCCGGTTGAAATCATAGTCCGCTGGGGAACGGAGCGCAAATGCTCGATATCACTCTTCAATATTCTCTATGATCCGGCCAATATCAAGCCCATAGCAGACAAATCAGAAAGTGACCCAAAACCAGAAAACTGTCGCAGAGGAAATTAGAGGTAATCTTGGGGGCAGAGGCATATTGCGGATTCCCATGAAGTCGATCAGTGGCGAGTGGCGCAGCCTGGAAGGCGATTTTGATTTTCCGCTTGGCCGCTCCCTCGTGTTTTTCGAACGGTCCTAGGGTTCGAATCACTGTAGTAAATTCGTAGTAGTCATCGGTTCATATTGGTTCAACTCGGGTACAAACGAATCAATTCAACCACGGTGTAAGCTGTTGAAAAATATAGTAGAGTCCAAAAGTTTCAACGCCAATCAGAACCGTCCCTTGTTTTCCTAAACCGTAGGTCGGGAGTTCGACTCTCCCCAGCCCCACCATTCTAAAGCGGCGTCGCCGGCAAGCCGCGCCGCCTCCAATTTCGTGCCGAAACTGAAACAGGCATGCGCCGCCGGTTCGGTTCGCGGGATACCGGATGCAAGGTTGGTGTTACAATTTTAGGAGTTCGGGGGAACTCGAAAAGCAACTCCAGCGCGGGGAGTGGCGAGATTTATTTCAATTCGCCAATCCTTGCGATTTGGGTGAGACAACGGACAGCCACCAGGTTGCCGACATGCTCCAATCTCGGCGCGCGAAGCGGAGGCGTACGGCGAATTCCCGTTCGTAATCTCGAATGGCCTGGCACATTAAACTAAAAGGAGCGTTTCCATGAAGTTTTCCAGTTTTGGCCGGTTTGCAGCGGGTCTCTTCCTTGTATTGTTCGGCGCTTGTTTTATGTCGGGCTCTTATGCCCGGCCGAAACCTGCGGCGTCAGGCTACCATTTGCTTAAGAAAGTTTCCTTGCCGGCGGCCTCGGGCGGCGGCGAGTACTACGATTACATTACGGTGGATGCGGCAACGCGCCGCGTTTACGTATCCCACGGCACAGAGGTCGTGGTTCTCAATGCCGACGATTATTCGGTGGTGGGCAAGATCGAAGGCCTCTCGCGCTCCCACGGGATTGCGGTGGCCAGGGATCTCGGCAAAGGGTTCATCACGGACGGCGATTCCAAGGAAACTGCCACCGTGCAGGAAGTTGTGGTTTTCGATTTGAAGACCTTGAAGGTGACGGGCAGGGTGAAAACCGGGCAGCTGGACACGGATGCAATCATCTACGAGCCGGTGACCAAGCACATTTTTACGTTCAACGGCGACAGCCACAACACGACCGTGATCGATGCGGCGAAAGAATCCGTGATCGCGAAGATCGATCTGATCGGGAAGGTTGAATTCCCGGCCGTCGACGGCAAGGGGATGGTCTACGACAACAATCCGGAGAAAAACGATATCGTCGCAATCGACGCGCGCACGAACACCATCAAATCGCGCTGGCCGACGACGCCGGAAGGGGCGCCAACCTCGATGGCCATCGACCAAAAAAACCGGCGGCTGTTTTCCGGGGGGCGCGGTCCGCAGTTCATGATCATGATGGACGCCGACACCGGCAAAGTTCTCCAGTCGTATCCGATTTCGGCGGGAGTGGATGCGAACGCGTTTGAACCTGAGACGGGCATGCTGTTCGTTGCGACGCGCGAAGGCGTGATGCACATTTACCACGAAGATTCGCCGGACAAGCTCAGCGAGGTGGAGGCGGTAAAAACGGAGTACGGAGCCAAAACCTTGCAGGTGGATCCAAAGACCCACAACGTTTTTTTGACTACTTCGGATTTCAATCCGCCGGCCGCTCCAACGGAAAAGCAGCCCCATCCGCTGGCGACTGCCAAGCCGGGAAATTTCCGGGTGCTCGTATACGGGCGCTAGACGCGGGAAGTTAGACCTGGTTCTTCACCTTGGCTTGCCAGATCACTCACGCGAGAAGGCACAATGCTAGTGGCCAGTTTACTCTGGCCGATCGCCGTGAGATATGCCGCCCCGCCTGCGTCACTCCGGAGCCGGGCTGACGCAGGAGGGGCGTGTTGACCACCAAGTTACGACGAACCGTTTCCCTATTCGTGCGAATTCAGCGTCCAGATCAGGAACAGATTCACGCTGTCATCCACCGCGGCCAGCTTAGCCTTTTTTCCCAACGGTTCCACGGCCAGTCCGAAGGACCCGCCGGGAGTCGGATCGAGGGAAATCTCCTTGACGAATTCGCCCTCCACGGTGAACTCGACGAGTTCGCTCGGCTGATTTGGATCCGCGTTAATCACATCGTTGTTGGTTACGAGCAGGTGCCCGTTTGGCGCCATCGCCAATCCCAGCGCACCGTGCAAATGCTTCGCGTCCTGGTAAATGAGCTTGCCGACGCCTCCGTCATGCCTTCGATCTCCTGCGTCGTATACGGCATACACGGCGTTATCCAAAGTAGATGCCACGTAAAGAATATCTTTTTCGGCGTCATACACGAGGCCCGTGGGCGCGTCCACGAACGTGACGGCGTCGCAGGCATGCTGATAGCCGGAGGCGATTACTGTCGGGTGCCTGAAGGTGACGCCGGAGGGATCGACATCCAAATCGTAGCGCACAATCTCTCCAGTTAAGGCATTGGCAACGAAATATTTTGCCCTGCCGCCCTGGTCAAACAGCGCGGAATCCCATGGACCCTGAACGGAACTATCCGTGTATTCCGACACGATGGCTCCGTTCTTGTCGATCACGAATATGGATCCGCTCCCTGCATCCGTACACGAGCCATCCGCTGACGGGAAATTGCCAACCAAGACAAATCCCCTCTGCAGAACGTTTAGCGCGGTCGTAAGGCCGACCGTGCGGCTCCCAGTGAATTGGAAAAAGAGCGTCACCGGTGCGTTGGGCGGCACATCGACGATCGTAGTACCGGTCCCCTGAAGATTGCCTCCCGTCGTGGTGGGCGCATTGTTGAAATTCGACACCAAGACGTCGCCGGGATTGATCGCCCCGCCGCTGGGAAAATAGGGAGGAACGAAAGCGACGCCGTACGGATTTCCATCCCCGTTGGCCGGTACGGTCGATACGACGCGAATTGGGCCCGGAAGGAATGGACGATCATCATCATCCGCCATCAAGACAGATGAGCAAAGAAAGCACGATATGACTGCCGCTGCGAACAACTTCAAGGCAACGGATTTCTTTACGCTGGTGAAAAATTGTGAGCACGTGATTCGTTTTATCTGGGCGATTTCGCGATTCATGGTGGCTCCTTTTTTTTAGGGGTCGCCGGTCGTTGAGACTTCGGCGGATTGTTTATAGGGGAGGGACTTTCCCAAATATCGAACTGTGTCGCAATGTTCGAGAGAGTGAGCCTACGCAGAAGTTCACTGCGGCGTGTCATAAAGCAATCTAAAAATTGTCAACAAATTGTAAAAGCTACGAAACGATCGGCTGGCAACCTACAGCCCTTCTATACGAAAGTTGAGGGAATTGGCCTGAAATGCCAGCTCTTGTTTGCTCCCGCATTTCGTGCCCTTAGAGTTCAACGCCTGGATTTTGGCAAACAGATACGACTTATCGGGCTACAGGTTCGCGGTTGGATAGACTTCCGACGACGTGTGAGCTTCGGCGGCCACGCCGCACAATCCTTGGAAGCGCCTGTGGAGGTCGTCGTACAGTTCGAAGAAGAGCGAGGCGACTTGCGGCCAATCAAGATTGGCCGCGGTTCGGAGCGCCCGTTCGATCTTGGCCACCCTGGCAGGGTGGTCCGCAAATACCTCACGGATTCCGGCAGCGAAATCCGCACCAGTCGGCTTGACGAGCCATGCATTTTCGGCATTGGCGTAGGAAAGAACGCCTCCCGAACATGGCGCTACCACCGGCAGTCCCGATGCCATCGCCTCAAGCGGAGCGATGCCGAAAGGCTCTCTTGGATTTGGGTGAACCAGGGCATCGCAATTCGCGTATAGGTCCGCCAGATCCTCGCGATTCGCAATGTGCCCGAGCAAGTGAATCCGCCCTGGCGTTTTCTGATCAGCCGTATTCATGAGCCAGGCCAAGCGCGGGCCGTCGCCCGCAAATAGAAGGTGATGTTCGGAGGACGAGTCGGCCGCCAGAATTTCCATCATCTCCACGAGAACATCGATATTTTTTTCCGGCGACAACCGCCCCACATAGAGCAGGAGGCGCGGATTCGCCGCGCTTGCGGCCGCAACCGAAATTCTGGAAAGAAGCGCTTCGCGCGCGGACGGCTTGCGGCGAGCCGGGCTGAAGCCGCCGCAATGGACCCCCATCGGGCGGACATGCACTTGGATCTCCTGGTGATTCGCCAGCGCTTGAACCAGTTCGTTCGCCGTGTAGTCGGAGTTGGAAATGTGGCAATCGAACCGCGTCACGTACATTTTCTTCAGATACCACTTCGCAAGATTTCGCGCAAATGGTCCAGTGCTGATGTAGGCCGAAACGTTGTCGTCCAGGCGCTCGCAACTCATTCCCACGAGCACTGAGGGGGACACGCCCTTGATCCAATTCCTCCGCAAGACGCTTGGCACGCAACTGAGCGCAAACTTGTCGCAGACTTCCACCAAGTCGGGCTGTTCCTGCTGAAGTATCTTTCGCAACGCCGATGGGTACGGCAAGGCGTAAAGGTGCGGGAGCAGGAGACGGTAGCGAGGATCAAAAACGGGACATCTCGGCGCGGCGATCGTATAGATTCGCCCGAAGGCGCCGACTTTTTCCATGGAGTCCTTCGCGCCGGGAACGACGAGCCGGACTTCCCGTTGATGCCGGTCCGCCGCTTCGAGCAGGGCTTGGTAGAAGATACGAATGCCACCGGAAGAAGGATGGTAGTGATTCGTGATGTGCAGTGTTTTGATCGCCAACCCTACCTCCCGGATCGTTTAACGAGAATGGTCCATTATTTGGAACTGTCTCCAAGACCGAGAGAGCGAAGAATCGCCCGCGGGCCGGCCAAAATAAACTGTCCGAGGAGCGGCAATAGGCGCCCCAAATCCTCCCGCAGCGATTTGCTTTTGCGGCCAACCGTCAGGACGCCGTGCCGCATGGCGTAGACGTTAAACGAAGTAGATAAAGCAGTAAATATAACGGAAGCGGCTATGCTCACGCCGAGTTTCGGCGTCCCCCGCAGCCAGTGCACCAAAAACTCCAAAGAATGATTCGCCAGAGGCAGGACCACCATCGCGGCCGTCATCGCGGCCCACACGGGCCGCGCTTCGGAAAACGCTTCCGTGACTGCACCATAGAAGCCCGAGGTGGCTGCGCGCAGGGCCAACTCCGCCAGCAGCGCGCCCACGGCCGCATGCCAGCCCGCCGCTAAATTCGTAAAGAAAAAGATGGCCGCTCGAAACAAGGAACTGAGCACGGCGGATTTCCAGTTCCAGCGATGGATCAAGTGCCGGACCGGATGACGGAGGAGGCCTTCAAAAACGGCGCCAACCGTCGGCGCATCGGCAACTCTCGGCGGGGCCAAAGGAGCGCCGGCCTTCATTTCCGCGGGCTCCTCATGGGAGGCTTGCGGTTCCTCCACGATCACCGTTTCCATCCGGGGACGCTCCATGAAGCTATTGCGCCATAGAAAACAAACATGAATTGTAAAAATTGTATGAAACCTTTTTAATCTGGACCTGATACGCAACACTCGAAAGCTGCGGCGCTTTTCAGCAGATCGTATGGACCGATTTGCGCCACGAAATGGTCTCGGATGGCTTTGTTTTGACTGCCGGCTGATTTTGATTTACCCCGGCAGGGGAGCCTTCGCTCAAGAACGACGAGGCAGCCGCAGCTAGACGATCGGCGTCAGCACAGCGTTAGCCGGCTGACTTGAGGATTGCCACATGCACGCCTGATACGCCTGGTGCAATTCGTCCAGCACGATTTCCCACGATTTCCGGCTCGCCGCAAGGCGGCTTGCCAAGCGGAGCGACCGGTGGAGCTGCGGCGAAGCCATGGTCTGTTTTATCCTGGCGATGAAGTCCTGCTCGCCGGTGGCGACAAATCCGCTCACGCCGTTCTGCACCTGGTATTTCGGACCGCCCTTGGAAGTCACCACGGCAGGAGTCCCCGACGCCATTGCTTCCATAACTACGTTGCCGAACGTATCGGTCTCCGACGGAAACACGAAAAGGTCCATGTTGGCGTAGGCGCGCGCGAGGGCTTCCCCAAAGAGTTCCCCCGTGAAATCCGCTTGACGGAGCCTGCGTTCCAGCCAGGCCCGTTCGCTGCCATCGCCGACAATCAGGAACCGGTAGTTTCCGAGGCCGTCGCGCCGCAGAGAATCCTCGATTTCCGCCAGAAATCGGACATTCTTTTCCGGGCGCAGTCTTCCCACGTATCCCAGGCGGAAAATTCGATCGCAGACATCCCGCTTGACCGGAGAAAACAAGTGGGCGTCGACTCCGCGCTGCATCGGAAAAACCGGCCTTCCCGTGTTCGCGCCGATCAGCTCCATGTGCTCCGCGTTCGGCGCCAGGATCACATGGGCGATTTTGTAAAAGCGAAGGCACGCTTGAAGCACGTATTTCTGAGTGAGGTAGGTCAATCCCCGCCGCTGCGTTTCAGGGAGCAGCGAGGCGAATTTCCAGAGCCGCCTGGCGGCAAACTCATGCAAGTTGGTGTGCCAGGAAGCGACCAGCGGTATTCCCAATTCGTACGCAATACGCGCGCCCGTGATCCCCACGTCGCCCGGACCGGTGATGTGGACCACGTCCGCCCGGAATTCCCGGACCGCTCGAAGTGCGCGGTTGTAGTGGCGGGGAAACAACAGATCAAATCGTAAATGCAGGTCCAGAGGGAACGAAACCGGCCCACGGTCCAATTCGAGGATTTCCAGCGATCCATCCTGAGAGTGTGAGTTCCGCGCCGCCGCGTGAACCGCCAGAAAAGGCAAATCGCGTCGGCGGGCCGCGGCCACAATGTTGCGGCAAGTCGTGGCCACGCCGTCAACGCCATGGTAGGAATCAGAGAAGAACGCCACCCGCGGCCAATTCTTCATGGCATCACGCTCACGTCGGCGAGATTTGCCAGACGGCCTACGGTGCGGAATGGCGCGCTGGCCAGAACACCAATCACTCCCAAACACGGATCGATCCACCGCGGCGCTCCCTGAGTCCAGAAGTGGGAAAGGGGCCGTTCCGTCCCGTCCTCGCAACGAACGAAGACTCTTGCAATCCAACGTTGCCGTTCAAGCTGAGGATGTTCGTGCACCGCGTCCCATGCGGTGAGGAGATGGCGGAGGCACAATGGTTCGCCGTACTGGGGCAGGATGGCAATATCGCTGGTGCGTTCTTCCCGAATCTCCTGCGCGAACTGAGCGAAGTTGGCCGCGCGCGTCAGGTTGATCGTCGCGTTCGGTTCCAGTCCGTGCCGGTCGCCGCCCGAGAGGACAGGGTGCCCTGACTCGTCGGCCAGATGAACAACTCCCAAGTTCTCGGGCCAACTGCGCAACCCGTTGATCTCCAGAGCGTGAAGGCGTGGCCCATAAATTCGCAGAAATCGAGTTGCGGCCGCGACCGTGAGTTCGTGCCCAATACCCGCCATATCCCAAAGGGGATGATTGAAGACGATCAAAACGCTCCGATCGGCGTCGAGTTCCTCAAGGAACTCCCCCAGCGCTTGAATGCTTGGTTGCCGCGTGTACGCCGCCATCCGGCGCATGATGGAGGGCGCATGCTGCGCGGCCATGTTGTGAACGCCAATGTGGAAGTACGTTTGTTCGAAAGGAACGGTCCACTCGACGGAAATGGGCGAGTCGCTGACGATATGCTCGGACCGGAGCTGAAGACCCGCGTCAATGTTGTCGTGATCGGTAAGCGAAACGATCGCGGGAAGGTCCAGCCGCTCGATCTGCCTCCTCTCGAGGTCATGGGCTGAACGCGCGTCCAGGGGCCCGCGCCAGTACGCGCGGGAGAAATCGACTGGCTGCCCGGTCTTCGCGCGATATCGTTCCATCTCTCGGCGCAAGAAGTGAGAAACGACGGGCATCCGCTCCAGGTGACGCGGCAGGCCGCTAAGTTCCTCCTGGGAGAATTCGGTGTGGCTGTGCAGCGAAACGCCTGTGCGAAAAGCGCGAATTACCGAGCGTTGCGATGGCAGGAAGTGAATCTGGGTGCGGACGGGGTTCATTCATGTCTCCTTTGTCCTCCACCCTAGGTTTTCTCTGTTACAAAGCAGTGACAAATAAATAAACTCCCGCTAACTCAGTTAATCTTTGGACACAATTTTTAGGCACATTCGCTGACGAGGGGTGGAGTTTCTTGTCGCCCCTACTGTGTGTGCAGAAATTGCAAGGTGTAAGCCGTCGTGGGATCGAACGGCTTGCCGATGACTTCCAAATCGACGAGCTGTTCGTACATCGTGGCCCAGCGTTTTGGATCCATTTGGCCGAGTTGCGCTCCGCTCGGATCATCTCCTGCGACGAAATGGCCATCCCGCAATTGTTGCCAGGTAAATTGCATCCACTCCGGATTGAGAGCCGGATTGAGCTTGGCGATCATGGCGTGGGCGGCGGCTGGATCATTCAGGTACTCCTTCCATCCCTTCAATGATGCGCGGACAAACTTGGCGACAATTTCGGGATGTTTCTGGAGGTATTCCCTCGTCGTATACATCGTGCGATAGGGGCTGTATCCGGCATCGCTGACCAGAAGAACGCGCGTCTCGATGCCGGCCTGGTGCGCGAAGAACGGTTCCGAAGTCGCAAACGCTTGCTGGATGTACTGCGGGTCCGCGACAAAGTTGGCCACATTCATCATCGCCGGGACGACGCGAACGTTATTCAACTGAAAGCGTTTGACGAGGAACTCAAACCACGTGGATTCGCCAACTTTGATGGCGACGGAATGGCCATTGAGATCGGCGAACGAGTGGATGGGCGAGTCCTTCCTCACCATGATGCCTTGCGGATCGTGCTGCATCGTGGCGGCCACCGCGACGAGGCTTTGCCCGCCGGAATTCGCCTCGAGAACTTTGTCCGAAGCTCCCATGCCAAATTGCGCGGTCCCGGCGGAGACCTGCTTCTCAACCGTGATGTACGGGCCGCCCGGAAGGATCGTTACGTCCAGGCCTTCGTCCTTGTAGTATCCCTTCGCCAGAGCGGTGTAGAAACCGCCATGTTCGGGCTGGGGATACCAGTCCGCCTGGAACACAATTTTTGTGAGTCCGTTATCGACAGCAGGGCGGCGGCATCCCAGCATGGACAGACTAACGAAGATCAGTGCGCACAAGATGCGCGAAATGCGCTTGGGCATATCGACGAATCCATTTCAGAATCTGCGGTTGAGAATAGCACGCGGCCTTTCGCGGAACGCGGTCTAATCGTTCTCATGCAAAAATTGAATAGACGCCCCGCGGCGGGCCGGGCCCGCATTGTGATAAATTGCGGCATGGCTTTGTCCGCTTCTGCAAGGTCGCGCGTCGCTGCGATGGACGAAGGGCGCATGCGCGAGGTTTTCGAGTTCACCGCGCGTTCCCTGAAAACCGCGCGCCCGGTGCCGTTCGGCGCGCTCATCGTCGATACGCGCACGGGCGAGCGCCTGATGCGCGCCACCAACGCGGTTATGCGCGAGAGCGATCCGAGCGCACACGCCGAAACGCGCACCGTCCGGCTGGCCTGCAAAAAACTGAAACGCCCCTCCCTGGCCGGGTTTACGATGTACTCCACATGCGAGCCATGCCCGATGTGCATGGCCAATGCGCTGTGGGCCAGGCTCGACCGCGTCGTGTTTGGAGCGACGATCGAGGATGCGAACCGCTACGTTCTGCAAATTCATATTTCCGCGAAGGATGTAGCGCGCCGTTCGGACATGCCTTGCATCGTGGACGGTCCGGTGTTGCGCGAGTTGTGCAACACGCTTTTCACGCATCCGAATATGCAGAAGGCTTTTCGCGCGTGGAGCACGAGCAAGGGCAAGTCCGGCAAATCCTGATTTTTGACGCGAGCCGATTTCTATGGACCCGAAACATATCGCCGAACTTCGTTTGCTGACCGGCGATCCCTCGCGCGTGATTTTGAATCCGCAGATCGTCGAGCAGCTCTCGCGCGATTTCTACTGGTATTCGCCGGTGCTTCGCAAACAGCTCGATGGAAAGCTGGGCGAAGTCGTGGTGCAGCCGCTCGCCGCGGCCGAAATTCAGAAACTTTTGCGCTACTGCTACGCGAACAAACTTCCCGTGACCGCGCGCGGCGCGGGCACGGGCAATTATGGCCAGGCGGTTCCGCTCGAAGGCGGCGTGGTCCTGGACCTCAGCCGCATGGATCGCATCGAGGAAATTCAACCGGAAGGCGTAGCCGTTTGCCAGCCGGGAGTGCGCCTGGGAGACCTCGAGAATGAAGGGCGCAAATCGGGATGGGAACTGCGGTGCTATCCCTCGACGATCATCAAGGCGTCTGTCGGTGGATTTCTCGGCGGCGGTTCCGGAGGAATTGGCACGGTCGCGCACGGAATGCTGCGCGATTTTCAAACGGTGCGCGCCATCGAAGTTGTCACGATGGAGCCGGAACCGCGCGTCATTCTTCACGAGGGCGAAGCCGTCAACGAAATTCTCCATGCCTGGGGCACCAACGGCATCATCACCCGCATTTGGCTCGCGCTGACGCCGGCCGTCGAATGGTCTCAGTGCGTTGTGGCGTTTGACGCCTTCGGAGCGGCATTCGATTTCAGCGAGAAAATTGCGACCGGCGCACAGTGGATCAAACGGCTGGTGACCGTTTTCGAGTGGCCGATTCCGTCTTTCTTCACGCCGATCCGCCAATATGCGCCGGAAGGAAAGACGCTGATTTTTTTCATGATCGCTTCCAGTCAGCTTGCTGAACTGGA
>Ga0209415_10004425_pt1 | contig 25731 bp, 22 predicted proteins | sample PeaSoiSIISIP2007_FD_187696 | JGI IMG/M metagenome (GOLD analysis project Ga0209415, IMG submission 187696) | Peat soil microbial communities from Weissenstadt, Germany - SII-SIP-2007 (SPAdes) (version 2) | ecosystem: Environmental > Terrestrial > Soil > Wetlands > Peat | place: Germany... | reverse complement strand
GTCGTCCATCGACGCCGAGGCGCCAGCGATCGCCGCTCGCGGCGAGATCGAGCACGACCGAGCGAAACTCCAAGCCGATGAAATCGACCCTGCCGATCTCGAGTTTGGCGGACTTAAGATAATCGCTGAGCGGTTTTCCGCCCTTGTCGGGCGAGTAGGTTCGCAGCCAGCCGGTCAGATCCAGTCGCGTGAGCGAGCCGCCGACATTGAAGATTTGCGCATCGCTGAAGGTCGGATCGCCATCCCCGAATTCGATGCCGGCGCGTGAGAGCGTCGCCTCGCCGCCTTGCGCGTTCGGTTCCAGTGCGAACACCGCGCGCAATATCGACCCGAGCGCCAAATTCACTTGGGTCCCGCCCGCACTCGGCCATTGAACGTCCAGCCACGAGGGCATCGGAGTGCCGTATGGTTTCGCGAGCGGCTGCGGCAGTTTGATTTCCAAACCCGCGAGACTGCCGCTGACGTGCAATGAGCGTTCGCGTGCCGGCTCCGGCGCCAACTTGACCACCGCATGCCAATCGGACAGGCCCTGGATCGTGGCGCCGGCCGGCAATCCCATTGCGCTGCGCAGGGCATCGCCGCTCAAGCTGCCGCGGATATCGAGTTGCGTGCGCGTCAGCGGCCTCGCCTTGGGCGCGCGCGCCAGCGCGCGAAATGCGCCGCCCAACAGGCGCCCCTTGAGGTCAGCGCGCGCCAACTGGCCGCCGTCAATATCGAAATCGCCGCTCAACTCGGTGGCCGTGAGCGGCAAGCCCGGCCGATTGAGCGTCGCGCCCTCGATGTGGCCATGCACCAAAATCCGGCGATTGTCGAATTCCTTGAACGGCAGGAATAGCTCGATCTTGCTTTGCAGCGCCCCTTGCGCCTCAACGCCCGAAAACGCGTTACCACTGATTGCATCGAGCGGCGTCGCGCGTAGAAACTTGAGCGCGGCGTCGGCATCGCCGACGGCCGTCGCGTGGACCGTCAGCTCGCCGGTCTTGAAGTCGACGAATTGGGCATCTCCGCTCTCGAGCTTCACGCCGCCGGCATTGCCGCCCGAAAGCTGCGCCGTCAAGCCCTCGTTGCGAAATTCGACGATTCCGGCAAGATTTTCGAGCTGCGGCCAGCCGGATTGGTAATCCAATGTGAACGCATCGAGTTTCGCGCGCGCGAGAAATATTCCGCTGCGGTCGCGAAACGGGAAATGCCATAGCGGCCCTTGCAGCAATACATCCGCGTGCGACAAACGGCCGGAAACCAAGGCCCGGTCCAACCATTCGAGCGTCTTCGGCGCAATGACTCCTCGCGGCAGATAATTGCGTGCAGCGGCGACGATGCCGTTGTCGAGTTGGCTGACGAGCGTCAACTGCGGCGAATCGCCGTTGCTCGGCAATTGCAGCGACACTCGTGCCGACAATTGCGCATCGGTGTTTTTTACCGTTATCCCCGGGGTCGCGATCAGCAAGGCATCGGGCGTCCGTTTCCAGTAGAGAATCGCATTGGCCGCGGCGATGTCGACCGGCTGCGCCATTTGTTGCGGCCATACGAAGTGCCCCGATTTGACGTTGATGTCGACGTGACCGCCGCTTTGATTGCCGGCGATCTCGCCGGTGAGGCCGCGCAATCCCGGCGCCCGGCCTATGGGCGCGAATCCGAAATCGCGGAATTTCGCCTCCACGAGCATCTGCCAGGGATCGTCCACCTGGGTTCTCTGCAGATCGAGATGCGCATCGGTCCATACCCCGGACGGCGCGACTTCTGCGAGGCGTTCGCGCAAGTCCTTCTGCGGCAATAAGCCGGTCAAGGGCAGCAGAGTCTCGGCACGCAGATAGTTCGCGCCGGCGTGCAATTCGAGCAGGCCGGCCGCAGCGGCGCGCCAGCTCACGTCGAACTGCGCCACCGGGTCCTTGATCCCGCCCCGTAGGGCGCTCAAGTTCCGGCCGAGCAAGCTCCAGCGATCCGCGTCGTGGTTGAGCGTCATAATGCCGCTGATTTCGTCGAATTTCGTTTCGGAGCGGTCGCCCAGTTGCGTCACCACGCCATGCGCCGCGAAATCGAGATCGGCGCGAGACAGGTTGTGGCCCTGACCGTGAGCGGTCAGGCGGAACGCGCCCTTGCCGGCGCTCAGATTATTCAGATATTCGGGCAGCAACAGCCGCCACCCGGGAAATTCGACGTCGGTGGGCCGCAAGTCGACGCTCCAAGCGAGCGAATCCAGGTCGCCCAGTCCTTCAGCGCTCCAGTTGAGATTCAGCGCACCGCCCAGACTCGGCGGCAGCCGAGCGCCCAGATCCAGCGTCGCGCGGTCGCCTTCGCGCCGTAAGTGGAAATTGACTTGATCCAGGATCAACTCCGGCAAGGACGCATTCCAGCGCTCGACGACCAGCCTGCCGTTGCGAATGATCAGATTCCCGGCCGGCAGATCGTCCAAAGTCAGTGTCGATCCCGGCGTTCCGTTCTCGCGCAGTTCGAGCTCGGATGCCAGCGCGAAGCTATTCGGACCGAGACGAGTAATCGCGATGTCGGGAGAATCCAGTTCAACTCGGCCCGCGAGCAGTTTGCCGCTGCGTACCAGCTGCCAAATATCGGTGCCGATGCGGCCGCCCGCGGCATGCGCGAGCACCCGCTGATCGTCCTTGGAGCGCAGCTCCAGTTGATCGAAATAAAGCTCCGGCCCCGACCAACGCAAGCGCGGCGCGACATGGGTGAAACGAATGTGCAAACCGGTTTGCTGGTACGCCCATGCCTTGATCTCGTCCTGATACTCGGGTACCCGATCGAGCGCGAGCTTGACCGCGAGCATCAACACGAGCACCAGACCCAGAAGGCCCCCGGCGCTATAGAGCAGAATCTTGCCGAGCTTGCGCAGACGCATTTACATCAGCACGACGTCGTATTGATCGAACGAATATAGCGCCTCGGTTTGCAGGCGTATGGACTTGCCGATAATGAGTTCCAGCTCCCCGAGCGACGCGGACTCCTCGTCCAGCAAGCGCTCGATGACGTCTTGATGCGCCAACACCATCAGCTGTTGGCATTCGAACTGTCGCGCTTGCCGCACTATCTCCCGGAACACCTCGTAGCAAACCGTTTCAGCCGTCTTCACAAATCCCCTCCCTTCACACGTAGGACAAGCGCGGCACAGCACATGTTCCAAACTTTCGCGGGTGCGTTTGCGCGTCATCTCGACGAGTCCCAACGGCGATACCGAGGAAATATTGGTCTTGACGTGGTCACTGTCCAGGGCTTTTTCAAGAGCCTGAATGACTTGCCGGCGGTGCTCCGACTCCTCCATGTCGATGAAATCGATGATGATGATCCCGCCGAGATTGCGCAGCCGCAATTGTCTCGCTATGGCAACCGCCGCCTCGAGATTCGTACGAAAAATGGTCTCCTCCAAATTTCGATGTCCGACGAACGCACCCGTGTTCACATCGATCGTGGTCATCGCCTCGGTTTGATCGATGATCAAGTAGCCGCCCGACTTCAAAATGACCTTGCGATCCAAGGCCTTCTGAATCTCCTCCTCGACGTGCTGCACTTCGAACAAGGGCCGCGCATCGACGTGCAACTCGATGCGCGATAGCGAGTCGGGCATGAACGTGCCGGCGAATTCTTGCATCTCTCGATATGCGTTACCCTGATCGACGATGACTCGATCGACGTCCGGACTCAACAAATCCCGCAAAATGCGCAGGTGTAGCGGCAAATCCGCATGTACCAGGTTGCCCGGCTGCGTGCGCATGCCCCTTTGTCGGATGAATTCCCAAAGCTTGCGCAAATAAACCATATCGATGCGCAAGGCTTCCGGGGCCGCATCCTCCGCCGCGGTTCTGACGATGTATCCGGCATTTTCATCGGGCTCGATAAAACTCTGCACCGTCTCCCGCAGGCGCTCACGCTCCGCTTCGTTATCGATCCGTGCAGATACGCCCACACCGCGGCCTTGCGGCATGTAGACGAGATGGCGGGACGGCAGCGTAATGTAGGTCGTGAGCCGCGCACCCTTCGTGCCGAGCGGATCCTTGACCACCTGCACCAGAATTTCGTTGCCCTCGGCGACGAGCGCGCGAATGCTTTCGGTGCGCGGCGGTTCGATTCCCGTTTCCGCATGATTCGCGTCGACGATGTCAGAGGCGTGCAGAAACGCGGTCCGCTCCAGCCCAATATCGATGAACGCGGCCTGCATGCCGGGCAAGACTCGCGACACGCGTCCCTTGTAAATATTGCTGATCAGACCGCGGCGGCTCGCGCGCTCGAGAAACACCTCCTGGACGACGCCGCCCTCGACGACCGCCGCGCGCGCTTCGTTGACGCTCGCGTTGATGAGAATTTCGGTCGTCATGCGCCCCGCCACCGCGGCACGTCCGCCGCATCCAACAATTCGGCCGTTTCGAAAATCGGCAGCCCCATGACCCCCGAGTAGCTGCCGCGCAAGTCCGCGACGAACACCGCCGCAAAACCCTGGACGGCGTAGGCGCCGGCCTTATCGGCCGGCTCGCCGGTATCCCAATAGGCGGCGCGCTCCACGGCGTCGATCCTGCGAAACGTCACCTCGCTGCGCGATATGCGCGATTGAACACCCGAATCCGTACAGACCGCCACCGCGGTCAATACCCGATGCGTGCGGCCCGATAATTCTCCGAGCATGCGCTCGGCGTCCTGCCGATCGGTCGGTTTGCCGAGAATTGCCTCGCCCAACACGACCGCGGTATCGGCGCCGAGCACCGGCGCCGGCCGCGAATCGAAGCCCAAAGATCGCGTCGCGCGCCAGCCTGCGGCGGCCTTGGCGGCCGCAAGCCGGCTCACGTACGCATCGGCGGCCTCCGCGGGCAGCGCCGATTCGTCCGTTTCGACTTCGACGACTTGGAAGGGAACTCCCATTTGCTGCAACAGTTCGCGCCGCCGCGGCGACAGGGACGCAAGATAAACGAATCGTGTGGACATGACGGGAGGATAGCTTAACCGGCCTCAGGCCCGGTGATACGGATGGCCCGCGAGCATACTCATGGCCCGGTAGATCTGCTCCGCGACGATGATCCGGACCAGCGCATGCGGCAACGTGAGCAGGGACAGGGACCATTGCTCATCCGCGCGGCTCAAACACCCCGGCGCGAGTCCGTCCGGCCCGCCGATCAGCAGCGCCAGCGACCGTCCGTCCTGCAACCGCCGCGCCAGCCAGACGCTGAGCTCCTCGGTGCTCATGGCCTTGCCGCCGACGACGAGCGCGACGACGTAATCGTCGTGCCGGACCGTCGCCAGCATCGCACTGCCCTCCCGGGCAACCGCCGGTTGGGGGTTCTCGCCGGGTCGGCGCGTGGCAATCGGAATTTCTTGCAAGTCGAGTACCAGCGGCATGCGCAGGCGTCGCTGGTAATCCTGAAACCCGGTGTTGATCCAATCCGGCAGACGCGTACCGGCCGCAATTAACCGGCATTTCATGATTGGCGGGGAGGCGTGAGCCTCAGGCGCGCGCCGCCGCGCGCTTCGGCTTTGTCATGTCCCACAGCTTTTCGAGCCCATAGAACTCGCGCACGCGCGGCAACATCACATGCACGATCATGTCGTGCAAGTCGATGAGCACCCAGTCGCTATCTTGCTGGCCCTCGATGCCGTGCGGCCTGAATCCTGCGGCCTTGGTCTTTTCGACGACGCGCTGCGCAACCGAGCGCACGTGTCGATCGGAAGTGCCACTCGCGATGATCATGGTATCCGCGATATCCGTCAGGCCCCGCACGTCGAGCACTTTGATTTCGAGCGCTTTCATATCCTCGAGGGCATCGATGACGATTGCTTGCAGCGACGCAGTGGGCGCTGCGCGCTTCGGTGTCGCTTGCTTCGGCGGCGTGCGCTTTGCTATGGCCGCCTTTGGCGGCGCTCGCTTGGGTTTGGCGGGTTCGGGGGTCGAGCTCTTGGCCCTCGTGGCGGCCGGTTTGACCGCCGTCCTGGCGGGGTGCTGTCTGTTGCTTGCGGTCTTCTTTTTTGTCTGTGGCACTAAGTAACCCGTGTTTTGGAGTAGCAATTGGCGTCTAGTATGAGCTTACGCACCGAATCCGGCATCAGGAACCGCGGATCGCGCCCCATCGCGATCAATTGGCGCACGTCGGTCGAGGAGATTTCGAGCTGCGTCACCGCATGAATATAGATGCAGCCCGAACGTGACTCATGCAAATCGTTGATGCGGCCGGTGCCGCGATCCACCAACAGCTCGCCCAAGGGCCCCATTCCCGGCGCGCGCCATCCGGGACGGTGAGCGACCACCAAATGAGCCAAGCTCAGCAGTTCGCGCCACTGATACCATTTCGGCAGACTCAAAAATGCGTCCATGCCGACGATGAGGCAAATACTGCGGTCCGGATACTCGTGGCGTAATTCGGCGAGGCTTTCGACCGAATATGACGGCCCCGCTTTGCGCACCTCGCGGTCATCGACGACGAAACCGGGTTGGCCCTCGATTGCGGCCTGCACCATCTTTAAGCGCAGTTGCGCGTCGGCCAGCGGTTGATCGCGATGCGGCGGATTGCCGGTGGGCAGGAAGCGGATCTCCTTGAGGCGCAATGCCTGCTGCAGTTCGAACGCCGTGCGCAGGTGCGCGTAGTGGATCGGATCGAAGGTTCCGCCGAAAATTCCCATTGGTTTCATGGGGCTACCCTGCCTGAAAGCATCGTGGGTTGCAAAGCGCCGGCGAGCGTCGCGGTGAGGCTCGTCAACCCTATCCACGCGTCGCCCTGAGCGGAACCCTTGACGATCCGATCGACGCTGCTCGCCTCGGCAAGCAAGCTTGCCAACGGCAAGTCGCGCAATCGCGCAATCGCGGCCGCCGACGGCGTGCTCGCCTGATTCCACGCGCTGCGCTGCGAGGAACGCAAGCGAGTGCGCTCGCTCGCCTGCCAAAGGCCGCGCAGCTCGCGCACGAGCGCCCACAGAATCAGCGTCGGTTCCACGCCTTCGCTCTTGAGGCCGAGCAGAATGCGCAGTGCTCGCGCCGCATGGCCTGCCGATGCGGCTTCGGCGAGCTGGAACACATCGTAGCGGGCGCTGTCGGCAACCGAAGCGGCGACCAGTTGCCGACTGATGGTCGCTCCGTTTGCGAGCAAACTCAGTTTTTCCAGTTCCTGGCGAGCGGCGAGCAGGTTGCCCTCGACACGCTCGGCGATCAGCTGTACCGCGCCCGGCTCGATCTCGACGCCGTCCCGCTTCGCGCGCGCGGCGAGCCATCCGGGCAGAGCCGCCGTGCCTACCGGCCAGACCGGCACCCAGACGCCGTGCTGCGCAAACGCTTGCACCCAAGGTGCGTCGCTCGATTTCTTATCCAATTTCTCGGTGACGACCAGCAGCAACACATCAGGCGGCGGTTGCGTGACGAGCGCCGTCAACAGTTGCGCACCCTTGTCGGGTTTGCCGCTGGCCAACCGCAATTCGATGATGCGCCGCTCGGCGAAGAGCGACAGCGATTGCGCCGCACCGCGCAGCTCGTCCCAGTCGAAACTGCGGTCGACGAAGAACACGCTGCGATCCGCGTACAGGGCCGCCCGAGCCGCCGCGCGAATCGCATCCGCCGCCTCGCCGGCGAGCAGCGGCTCCTCGCCCGATACCAGATAGCCGGGCGCCAGGCCTCTACTGAGCGCAGCGGGCAATTGATCGAGGTTCAGGCGCGGCATTGCGGCGGATTATCTCAAAATGCGTTCGCGTGCGGCCAGGTATTCGACTTCCATTCGCGCAACCAGGGCCTCGACGGACTCGATCGCGTCGATGCCGCTGACGCTTTGGCCGGCGCTCCAGATGTCCTTCCACGCCTTGCGCGCGGTGTTGCCGCCGGTGCCGAAATTCATCGTGGTTTTGCTCGCCTCGGGCAGCTCGTCCGGATCCAATCCGGTCTGCGCGACGCTCGCGCGCAGGTAGTTGCCGGCGATACCGCTGAACAGCGACGTGTAGACGATATCCTCGGCTTTGGAATCGACGAGCATCTGCTTGTAGGTCGAGCTCGCATTGGCCTCATCCGTGGCGATGAAGCGCGTGCCGAGATACGCGAGATCCGCGCCCAAGGCGCGCGCCGCGAGTACATCGGCACCCGTACTCATCGCCCCCGAGAGGATGATGGTCCCGTCGAATATCGCGCGAATCTCCTTGACCAGGGCGAACGGACTCAACACGCCGGCGTGGCCGCCCGCGCCCGCACAGACCGCGATGATGCCGTCGACCCCTTGGCCAGCGGCCTTCTGCGCATGGCGCACGCTGATGACGTCATGAAACACGATGCCGCCGTAGCCATGTACCGCGCTCACCACTTCAGCGGGCGGCCGCAAACTCGTGATGACGATCGGCACGCGATGCTTTACACATAATTCGACATCATGCGCGAGTCGATCGTTGCTCGCGTGCACGATCTGGTTCACGGCGAACGGCGCAAGCTTGCGCGCCGGATTGGCGCGAGCGTAGGCCGCCAATTCCTCGGTGATTTGTGAAAGCCAATCGTCGAGCTGCGATGCGGGCCGGGCATTGAGAGCGGGGAACGACCCGACGATGCCCGCCTTGCATTGTGCGATGACCAGTTGCGGCGTGGAGACGATGAACATCGGCGCGCCGATGACCGGCAAGCGCAAGCGATTCTCAAGAATTGGCGGCAAGGGCATGAATGGCACTCACGTCGGCGTACACGGCGCCAGTATGGCGCAGTCCGTCGATCGGCACACGCACAGGTGAAGTCGCCGGCACACTGGCGTAGGCTGCATGCCGACACTCACGCAATGGGGGCCGCATGCAATTCGAAACGCTGCTATTCGCGCGCCACGAGCAAGTCGCGCTGGTGACGCTCAACCGGCCGGACAAACTCAACGCGCTCAACGGCGCGCTGATCGCGGACTTGACGGCCGCGGCGGCGGCGATCGAGGCGGATCGGACGATTCGGGCGGTTTTGCTCACGGGCGCCGGCCGCGCCTTTTGCTCCGGCGCCGACCTCATGCGCGGCGGAGTGGCGGACGACGCCGGCTTGAGTCCCGGACAAAACGTCGGCGCGAGCTTGACGCATCATTTCAATCCGATGATCAGCGCCTGGTATCACTTGCGCGTACCCGTGGTGGTCGCGGTCAACGGCATCGCCGCGGGCGCCGGCGCGAGTCTTGCGTTGGCGGGAGACCTGGTGTTGGCGGCGCGCTCCGCGATCTTCCTGCAATTGTTCGCACCGAAACTCGGGCTCATGCCGGACCTGGGCAGTACCTTTTTTTTGCCGCGCCTGGTCGGCACCGCGCGCGCCAAGGGCTTGGCCTTGCTCGGGGGTGAATTGCACGCCGAAGCGGCGGCTGACTGGGGGCTCATATGGGAGGCGGTCGATGACGCGGTCCTGGGGGTGCAGGCCGAGGCGCTGGCGCAGCGGCTGGCGGGCGGTCCCAGCCAGGCATTCAGCCGAATCAAAGCCGTATTCAATGCCGAACCGCCGCATACGCTCGAGGAACAATTGGCGCTCGAAGCAATCGCGCAGGCGGCGCTCGCGGACACGGAGGACTTTGCCGAAGGCGTACTCGCGTTTCGCAACAAGCGCTCGCCGCAATTCAAGGGCCGCTAGCGTTTGGATCGGCGGCGTAAGCCGATTCTCGTCGTCGGCACGCGTATCTCCGCGGCCGGCAAGCTCTCTTTGGCCGCAGGCTCGGCGCCGCAATTATCGCAGCCACCGCAGGTGCTCCGCGCCTTGTTGCCCAGACTCGCGCTGAGCCGCTGCAGCGATCCGCGCAATCCGGGAATTGCCGACGCACGTGCGGCGAGATCCGCGAACGATGCGGCCATGCGACTCCGCAGCGCCTTGGGCCCGAGCGCAAACAGCGCGTACGCCGCGCTCATCAGCAGCACGAGACCCACCAACAACCGGTCGATGAGCTGCGGCATCAGAATAGCAAGGCGATGCGATAGGTGATGAACGACGCCGCATACGCAAGCGCAAACATGTATGCGGCCATGATGATCGGATATCTCCAGGTATTCGTTTCGCGCTTTACCGTCGCAAGCGTCGACAGGCACTGCGGCGCAAATACGTACCAAGCGAGCAAGGACAGCGCCGTCGGTAAGCTCCATGAATGCGCGATCAGCGGCGTCAGCGCGTTGTTGACATCATCGCCGGTGGCCGACAACGCATAGACGGTGCCGAGCGCGCCGACCGCGACCTCGCGAGCCGCGAGCCCGGGCACCAGTGCAATCGATATTTGCCAATTGAACCCGATTGGCGCGAACAGCACCGCGAGCGCCGCGCCCAAGTGGCCCGCAATGCTGTACCCAATCGCGGGCCCGGTCGCACCCGGCGGCGGCGCGGGATAGGAGCTGAATGCCCATAGGATCACCATCAGCGACAATATGATCGTACCGACGCGCGTCAGGAAGATCTCCACGCGCTGCCAAAGACCGATCGCCAAGTTGCGCAGATTCGGCCAATGATAGGCCGGCAATTCCAGCATCAGCGTCTGAAAACGCTTGCCCGCGCCGCGCCGCTTCAGCGCATAGGCCACGGCCATTGCGCTCACGATCCCGACGACATAGAGCGCGAATAGCACGAATCCCTGCAGCTCGAGCCCGCCCCACATCGTGCGCCGCGGTATGAAAGCGCTGATGATCAAGGCGTAGACCGGCAGACGCGCCGAACAAGTCATCAAAGGCGCAATCATGATGGTCGCCAATCGGTCGCGCGGATCTTGAATCGTGCGCGTCGCCATGATGCCGGGGATCGCGCACGCGAAGCTCGACAACAAGGGAATGAATGCGCGTCCGGATAGTCCGACGCTGCCCATGATGCGATCGAGCAGAAATGCCGCGCGCGGCAAATATCCCGAGTCTTCGAGAATCAAAATGAAAAAGAACAAAATGAGGATCTGCGGCAGGAACACCAACACGCTGCCGATTCCCGCCAGCACGCCGTCGACGAGCAATCCCTTGAACATGCTGGCGGGCAGCCATTGGTTGAGGCTCGCGCCGAGGCCGCCGACGCCGGCCTTGATCAAGTCCATCGGCAATTGCGCCCAGGCGAATACCGCCTGGAACACCAGAAATAAAACCACGGCGAGGATCAGCGGTCCGAGTAGCGGGTGCAAGACGACGGCATCGATGCGATCGCTGAGTGTCAGACCACCGACGCGGTCGCCGCCGACCGCGATGAGTATGCGTCGCACCTCGGCTTGATCGCTCTCGATGTCGGCCGCGGTCGGCGTGCGCCAAACCACGGCTTGCGCTGCGCCTGCCGGAACCGAAACACGGTCCAAAACTTCCGCCAGCGCGCGAACGCCGTTCGTCTTGACGCCGACCGTTTCGACGACCGGCACGCCCAGTTCCGCCGCAAGTTGCTCGGGATCGATCGCGATGCTCTTGCGATGCGCGATATCGCTCATATTGAGCGCCACGACCATGGGCAGTCCAAGACGCTGCAGACTCAGCACGAGCCGCAGATTTTGGCGTAGGTTGGTCGCATCGGTCACGCAGACGACGAAATCGGGCTGCGCTTCCCCGGCGCGCCGGCCGAGCAGCACGTCGGCGGTCACTTGTTCGTCAGGCGTCACCGGGTCGAGGCTGTAGGCTCCCGGCAGATCCAGAATGCGTACACGCCGGCCGGAGGACGTCAACAACGAACCTTCCTTGCGTTCGACGGTTACACCCGCGTAATTCGCGACCTTTTGGCGGCTGCCCGTCAATACATTGAATAGAGCCGTCTTACCGCAGTTGGGATTGCCGACCAATGCGATCAACGGACTGGCTGGAGCGATCGGCTGACCGTCCATTGCTTTACCCGAGCTGCGTCTGCTCCGGGCAAACGCGAATACACGCGGCTTCGAACAATCTCAAGGCAAACGTTCCCGTGCCGATGCGAACCGCAATCGGCTCGCGCGCGAGCAGCCCTCGCCCGACGATGCGCACCAACTCACCGGGCAAAAACCCGAGTTCGGCCAAGCGCCGCGCGAGCTCCGGCGGGGCGGCCGGATCGACCGCGTTGACCGACACCACGCGCGCGATACTTCCCGGCGGCAAGTCCGCGAGCCCGACATCGGCCTGAGCCGGTGAACTGGCTGCGGGCGATGATTGGTTCAAAGTTCCCATGTGCATAATTTTATATGAGAATCATTCCCATTACTATTAAGCCTCATTCTTGGTGCGCCGCACATTATTGGATTTGGTGGCGCGGTCACACTATAGGCTCCGGGCCGGCGAACCGGAAGCCGGCAAGCGTTCCTGCTAATCTTACGGGCATTGAAGCTGCGGAAGGGTCTGTAATGCCTACGCTTTTTGAGAAGATCATCGCCGGTGAATTGCCGGCAACCGTGCTCTTCAAGGATTCTCGGGTGACCGCGTTTCTGGATATTCGCCCGGCGGCACCGGTGCATATTCTGGTCGTACCGAATAAGGCGATACCGACGGTCAATGATATCGACGACACCGATGAGTCATTGATTGGTCATATGGTCATCGTCGCGCGTGATTTAGCCGCGCAGCACGGCATCGCGGAAAGCGGCTACCGGCTAATCTTCAATTGCAACGCGGACGGCGGTCAGGAGGTCTATCACCTGCATTTACATCTGTTGGGCGGCCGACCTCTGGGACCCATGATCCAGCGGAAATGATCGATTTAGGAACAAAGCCAATAACACAGGACAAGGCGATGAAAAAAAAGAAGACCGCGCTGAACGCATCGAAGCGCGCGACGCCGGCGGCACAACCGAAACGGGCTCCAGTCAAACGGGCGGCGGTCAAACGAGCGCCAGTCAAACGGACGACGACTGCACGCGCCGCGGCGACCGGTGCGGCGAAGCACGCGGCGAAGCACGCGAGTTCGGCGCGCCGGACTCTCTATCCTGCGATAGAGCCGTTTCGCCACGGGTTCCTGCGGGTTTCGGAAATTCACGAGATCTATTACGAGGAATGCGGCAATCCTGCCGGCAAACCCGCGGTGTTTCTGCACGGCGGTCCGGGTGCGGGATCCGACAAACGCGCCCGCCAGTTTTTCGATCCGCGACATTATCGCATCGTGGTATTCGATCAGCGCGGCTGCGGGCGCAGTCGCCCGAGCGCAAGTCTGATTGAGAACACGACCTGGCATCTGGTTGCCGATATCGAACGCTTACGCAAACATTTAGGTGTAGAACGCTGGCTCGTTTTCGGCGGCTCCTGGGGCAGTACTTTGGCGCTTGCCTATGCGGAAGCGCATCCGGAGCGCGTCACGGAACTCGTGCTGCGTGGAATCTTCCTGCTGCGTTATGCAGAAATCCGCTGGTTCTATCAGCACGGCGCGTCGGAGATATTCCCCGATTGCTGGGAGGCATACCGGGACGCGATCCCGCCGGACGAGCGCGACGACTTCTTGAACGCCTATTACAAGCGCCTGACGGGCAGCGATCAGAGGGTTGCGCTGACCGCGGCACGTGCGTGGTCGGTCTGGGAGGGATCGACCAGCTTTCTGCACAGCAATTTCGACAACATCAAGAAATGGGCCGAGGATCATTTCGCGCTGGCGGTGGCGCGCATCGAATGTCATTACTTCGTGAATCGGGGTTTCCTGCGCAGCGAGGGGCAATTGCTCGAGGATGTCGCGCGTATCCGGCACATTCCAGCCACGATCGTGCAGGGCCGCTACGACGTCGTGTGCCCCGCCAGGAGCGCGTGGGATTTGCATCGTGTCTGGCCCGAGGCCGACCTGAGGATCGTCGCGGACGCCGGTCACTCCGCGTTCGAGCCGGGCAACACGCATGAACTCGTGCTGGCAACCGACAGGTATCGCAGCCGCTAATGTCTGAAATCTCACTCCTTGGCCTTGCTCGAAGCACGGACGCCCGTGAAATCGCGGAGATGTCGCGCGACCTCATCGAACACGGGCTCACATGGTCTTGGACTCCGGCGCGCGTTCAACATTTCATCAGCGGCAGCGACTCGACCGTCATCGTGGCACGGCGCGAGAGACGTATCGCGGCGTTCGCAATCATGCATTGCGGCGATGAGGTTGCACACCTGAATTTGCTGGCGGTGGCGACCGTGCATCGTCGCTTGGGGCTCGGCAGCCAGTTGATGAATTGGCTGGTCGAGACCGCAGTCACCGCGGGAGTTTTTCGAATCAACCTCGAGCTGCGTACGCACAACGAGGCAGCGCGCGTATTTTACGAAGCCTTGGGTTTTGAAAAGCTAGGCGTCGTACCGGGTTATTACCAGGGCCGCGAGGCGGCGCTGCGCATGTCGCGGCGTTTGAACAAAGCCTGATCTCGACAGCCGGCACCGCGGCAGCCGTGCTTGAGCCGGCGGCTGCCGCGGCGACAGATGTCTCTCGCATTTACGCATCATGCTAGATGCAGCACTTCAATTGCGCCGCCGTTACGGCGATACATGCCGTTACGGTTCAGATGATTGCTGGTTTGACAGAACTCAGTCGTGATCAGTGTCGCAAAACCACGCTGGGTCGGCCGGCAAATCGACGACACCGGCCACGAATTACGCTTGCGCAGTGGCCTTGCAAGCAATCTGCCCCAGAGCTACGGCTCTTCACCACGAGTGCCGTTTCCATTGTCAACGCGATCTGTTGCAGGCCGTTATTCTCGGGCACAGGCTGAAAGTGGCACGATAGATCTTTACCATATCGTTTAGGAGGTCCGGTGGCTACGCGGCGCGAAGTGGACGGAAGTCTTCGGGTGCGCTGCTGTATGGCGCTCGCCGGATTGGCCGCCGCTATGGTGCTGCTCTGCACCGGCTGTGCGGGCTCGACGGACGCACGCTCCAAAGCCTATCCGAGCCGCCCAGACGCGGCGGGCGCCGCACTGCCGGTGCTGCGTCGCGAAGACATGCTGTGGTTGGAGCGGGTCACCTTTGGCCTCGACAGCGCGACCGTCGCCGAGTACCGGCGCCTCGGCCGAGAGCGGTTCCTGGAGCGGCAACTGACCGCCCGCGACCGTGGGTTGCCGGCGCCGATCGCGGCCCGAATCGATGCCATGGAAATATCGCGTGCACAGCCCGCCGCGTGGATTGCGGACGTCAACGCCCAATACAAAGCGATCAATGCGATGCCGGACGGCCCGGACCGTGAACAGGCTCGTAAAGCGCTCAATGATCAAGGCAACAAGTTGGCCTATGAAGCCATACGCCGGCAGCTGTTGCGCGCGGTGTACTCCCCATCGCAACTGCAAGAGCAAATGGTTTGGTTTTGGCTCAATCACTTCAGCGTCTACCAGCACAAGGGCAATTTGCGGTGGCTGGTCGGCGATTACGAGGAAAACGCGATCCGGCCGCATGCGTTGGGGCACTTTCGAGACTTAGTGATGGCCACGCTCGAACATCCGGCAATGCTGCAGTATTTGGACAATAATCAGAACGCCGCAGGGCACGTCAACGAGAATTACGCGCGCGAGCTCATGGAGCTGCATACGCTCGGCGTCGGCAGCGGCTACACGCAGCAAGACGTGCAGCAGCTCGCGCTCATATTGACCGGCGTCGGCATCAACGGCGGCAAAACCCCACACTTCAGGCGCGAATTGGAAGGTCTGTACCGGCGCGAGGGCGCATTCGAATTCAATCCGGCTCGCCATGATTTCGGGCCCAAGATCCTGTTGGGCCACACGATCGAGCCAAGGGGTTACCCGGAGGTTGAAGAGGCTCTGACACTGATTACACGACAGCCGGCCTGCGCGCGTTTCATTTCGCGCGAACTCGCGAGCTACTTCGTCGCGGACGACCCGCCGCCGGCCTTGGTGGAACGGATGGCCCAGACTTTCATGCGAACCGACGGCGACATCGCCGCCGTACTGCGCACCTTGTTTCTAGCACACGAATTCGATGCCGCGCTCGGCGGCAAATTCAAGGATCCGATGCGCTTCGTGGTTTCGGCTGTGCGATTCGCTTACGACGGCAGGCCCATCGCGAATGCCAGGCCGATGCTCAACTGGCTAAACAATCTTGGCGAGGCGCCCTACGGCCATCAAACTCCAGATGGATATCCGACGACCGAACTGAGCTGGGCGAGTTCCGGTCAGATGAGCCGGCGCTTCGAAATTGCGCGCGCCATCGGCTCCGGCAACGCGGGCCTGTTCGACCGCGAAGAGGGCGGCTCGCAGTCCGCGAGCGGATTCCCGCAGCTCTCGAATCGTTTGTATTTCGAGGCCGTCGAGCCGTTTCTGTTGGGCAACACCCGCACTGCGCTGGACCGCGCGAATTCTCCGCAAGAATGGAACACCTTCCTACTCTCATCACCGGAATTCAGCTATGAGTGATGCGCAACGTGCAAACCTCATGAACCGCCGCAATATGATCAAGCTGGGCAGCGCCGCGCTCGTGAGCCTCGGCACCGCCGGCCGCCTGTACGCGGCACCGACCACGGGGCCGCGGTTTCTGCTCGTATTCCTACGCGGCGGCTACGATGCGACTAACCTTTTGATCCCCTATTCGAGCGGCGACTACTACGAGTCGCGCCCCAATATCGCGATCCCAAAACCCGATCCGACATCGAATACCGGTGCGTTGGCGTTGGATGCCAACTGGGCACTGGCGCCCGCCGTGCGCGACACCATCGGTGCGATGTACCTGCAGCGCCAGGCGGCTTTCGTGCCATTCGCCGGCACCGACGATCTGTCGCGCAGTCACTTCGAAACCCAGGACAGCATCGAACTCGGTCAGCCCTTGAATGGAAACCGCGACTATCGGTCGGGATTTCTCGGCAGGCTCGCGGACACCTTGTCGGGTTCGGCGCTGAGCGCCGCACCCATTTCATTCACCGATGCCTTGCCCTTGGCTTTCGAGGGCGCGATGACCGTACCGAATCTCTCGCTCAAGAATGTCGGCAAACCGCCTTTCGACGATCGCCAAGCGCGCATCCTGACCGACATGTATGCAGGCCATCATCTCGAAGGCGCGGTCAGCAACGGTTTGGAGTTGCGCCACGAAGTTGCGCAACAAATGGCCGAGGACATGAGCGGCGCCAATCGCGACGCGATCACCACCAAGGGTTTCGAACTCGAAGCCCAGCGCATGGGCATTCTCATGCGCGACAAGTACCGTATCGGATTCGTCGACGTCGGCGGGTGGGACACCCACGTCGGGGAGGGTGCCGCGCAAGGCAAATTGGCCACCAATCTCACGAGCCTCGGACAGGGACTGCAGGCATTTTCGCAATCGCTGGGCGCCGAATGGAAAAATACCGTCGTCGTCGTGCTCTCGGAGTTTGGCCGCACGTTTCGAGAAAACGGCAATCGAGGCACCGATCACGGCCATGGTACGGTCTACTGGGTGCTCGGCGGCGCAATCAACGGCGGCATAATTGCCGGCGAGCAGCAGGCCGTGAGCCGACGCACCCTGTTTCAGGACCGCGACTACCCGGTACTCAACGACTACCGCGCGGTTCTCGGCGGATTATTCCGCTCCTTATGGGGTCTGTCGAACGATCAAAACGCCAATATTTTTGCCGGGACCGCGCCGATCGATCTGAAGTTGACCTGATACCCGCGCCGCTACGATAGCCGCGCCGCGACGATAGCCGCACCGCCCATGGGTTCAGACCGGCTGCAGGCTGCCGATAGAGGGGGCTAGAGCCGACGTCCGTCGATTGACGGCGGCCGCCTGACGCTCATGGAGATTAGCGATGGCTGCGCAAAATCCGCGCCAACCCAGCGACCCGATGTACCTGTTGGTGCGCGAGGGGCGCAGCCAGGACTTCAATCGGCAGCGCAAGCCCGGCGACCGCTGCGACATGCACGGCTGCAACTTGCGCGGGCTCGACTTGCGGGAGTTCGACCTCACGAACGTCGATCTGTCCGATTGTTATTTCAGGCAGGCTGACCTCAGAGGCCTGGACCTGCGCACCTGCCAACTGCGGGGAGCAAGCCTGCACGCCGCACGCGTTTCGGGAACCTACTTCCCGATTGATCTGGCGCCAGCGGAAATCGAGATGTCCGTGCGGTTAGGCACGCGCCTGCGCTACCGCGGCGCTTGAGTAAGCGCGCATCAGCGTGAGCGCTCGCGGGCACCAATTTCCCTCGAGGCAGATGGCTGCGCTCAGGCAAGGCGTGCGCGCAAGAACGCCGCTGCGCGCTCCGCTTCAGTCTTCAATCGTTGTGCGAGCGCCGGGATCTCGCCGGCGGCGCCCGCTTTGGCGGCCGCCTCGAGCCGGCCGGCAGTTGTGCTCGCCGATGTCGCACGAATGTTCGCGCTGGATCCTTTGAGCGAATGCGCGGCACGTTCGACTGCGCCGAGATCGCCGACACCGAGCGCCTCGCTGATGTCGCGCAACGCGACGTCTCCCGAATCGATGAACAACTGCACGAGTTCCTGCGCGAAGTCCTTATCCCCATCCGTCACTGCCATGAACTCCTCCCAGTCGACCGGTAGCGGCGAATCGGCGGGCTTTACCGTGCCGAGAAACCGCTCCAGCGCCTGGCCCAGCTGGGCGCGATTCAAGGGCTTGGTCAGATAGTCGTCCATTCCCGCGAGGCGACAATTCGTCTCGGCGTCCTGCATGACGTCGGCAGTCAGCGCGATGATGGGAACGTGGCATGCTCCGCCCTCCCGATCGCGAATCGCGCGCGCCGCTTGGTAGCCGTCCATGACGGGCATCTGACAGTCCATGAGTATGAGATGAAAGCGACCGCTCTCCCATGCCGCAATGGCGTCCATGCCGTTGCAGACGACTTGCACTTCGTATCCCAACTTCTCGAGACTGGCGCGCGCGACTTTCTGATTGACCTCGTTGTCCTCGGCCAACAAGATGCGTTGGTCGCGCGCCAAAACTTGTACGCGATCCTGCGGGACCACCGATTGCGTGCGCGCATGCCATTCGGTCGCATCCATGGACATGACTTGGCAAAGGCGCTGGCGCAATTCCGCAACCGATACCGGCTTCAGCAAATAGGCCGCAAAATCCGTCTGCGCCAACCGCCGGGCGGCATGCATGCCCCGAGTGGACGTGAGCATCACGAGCCGGGTGGCATGGAAGCGTTCGTCCGTTGCGATCCGGCGCGCGAGTTCGAAGCCGTTGCAGCCCGGCATCTTGTAATCCAACAATGCAAGATCGAAGGGCTTGCCTGAGCTGATGCCCTGCTCCAACGCCCGCAGCGCCGCATCCGCTCCGTCCGCGCAGCTCGAGGCCACTCCAAAGCCTGCCAACTGTTGCTGCAGCACGCTGCGACTGGTTGCGCTGTCGTCGACGATCAAGACACGTGCGTTCTCGAGAACCGCGGGGATTTTCGGCTCGAGCTCGGGATCGCGCAGCGATCGCTCGAATGGGGCGGTGAACCAGAACACGGAACCGGCACCCTCCTTGCTCTCGGCACCGGTCTGACCGCCCATCAAGTCCACGAGACGCCGTACGATCGACAGCCCGAGGCCGGTACCGCCGTAGTACCGCGTCGTGGACGCATCGATCTGTGAAAACGGTTGGAACAAGGAGCCGATGCGCGCTGCGGCGATACCGACGCCGGTATCACGTACCTCGCAGCGCACGGCAATCCCCGGCGCAGCGGAGTCCGTAACGCGAATGTCGATCGAGACTTCGCCCTGCTTGGTGAATTTGACTGCATTGCTGCCGAGATTGAGCAGCACCTGGCGTATTCGGCCGGGATCGCCGAGAAGCCAGTGCGGAAGCAGCGGATCGACGCTGACGATTATTTCGATGCCTTTGGCATCCGCCTGAATGGCGAGTAGGCGCGCCACATCCTCGGCGGTCCCGCGCAAGTCCATGTCGATGTTCTCGAGATCCAATCTCCCGGCCTCTATCTTCGAGAAATCCAAGATGTCGTTGATGATCGTCAGCAGCGCCGCGGCGCTGTCGCGGATGGTCTCCGTCTGGTCGCGCTGTGACGAGTCGAGTCTCGTTTCCAGCAGCAATTCCGTCATACCGATGACGCCGTTCATCGGCGTGCGGATTTCATGGCTCATATTCGCGAGAAACTGCGATTTTGCGACGGCTGCGAGTTCGGCCCGATCCTTGGCCTGGATCAGCTCTTCGTTGGCGCGCTCCAGATCCCGCGTGCGCGCGGTGACTTGCTCGCTCAATGCATCCGCGAGGCGACGCAGACGCCCGACGCGCAGGCGATAGAACGCGCCGGCCACGAACAGCAACGCCGCCGCACACGACAACATGAACCATTGCGTCTGGTAGTAATGCGGCCTCAACTTGAGACCGATGTTGCTGCCGCTCGTGTTCCAGACGCCGTCGTTATTGCTCGCAAGCACACGAAACGTGTACGTACCCGGCGCGAGACCCGTGTAATAAGCGGTTCTGCGATTGCCCGCGTCGGTCCACTCCTTGTCGAAACCATCGAGCCGGTATTTGAAATGCAAGGCCTGTGGTACGAGCAAGCTCAATGCCGTGTAATCGAATTCCAGCTGATGCAAGCCGGGCGCAATGTCGATTGCCTGGCCCAGCGCCTGCGGCTTCCCGTCGACGGCCACCCGCTCGATATGTACGGGCGGCGGCAGCGTGTTGACTGGGATGTGTAGCGGGTTGACTCGAACGATACCGCGCACGCTCGGAAACCACAGCATGCCGTCCGGTGTACGGCATCCGGGCGCGGTATTGCCGCCATCGAATTCGGCGCTGCGCAGCCCATCCGAGATCGCGTACACATGAATCGTCGGTGGACTCATTCCCTCTGTCGCCGATTTACCCGACGCCAACAGGTCCAAGTCGTCGCGCGGTACCGAGATCAGTCCTTTGTTCGTGGTCACCCACATCTGATGCGCGTCGTCCTCTATCAGCTGCAGTATCGTTTCCCCGAGCGGCCCGGCGCTGCGGGCCAGCGAGACGATCTTGCCGTCGCGCCAAACCGCCAAGCCGTCGGTAGTGCCGAGCCAGATGACGCCCCGGTCGTCTTCATGAAGCGCGATAACCCAGTTGCTCGGTAGGCCGTCGGCCAATCCGAGTTGGCGCGTATGCAGCCCGTCGAACAAGAACAGGCCGTGCGCTTCGGTCCCCACCCAGATGTTCCCGGCGCGGTCCTCGTGTATGAGCCCGATTCCTGTCGCGCCGGTCCCGCCTAATATGGCGCCCATCGATGTGACTTTCCCGGCTTCGATTCGATCGAGACCGGCGTTCGTGCCGATCCAGATACGGCCATGGCGATCTTCCTCGATCGCGGTCACGCTGGGACCCGACAGGCCGCTGCTCTGGTCGAACGAGGTCAGGCGGCCGTCTTCGAGACGATAGACTCCCGCGCCGTCGGTGCCGGCCCAAACGACGCCGTTATGGTCCTCGATTACCGATCGCACGCGCATGTTCTCGTGGCCGCGCGGCCCCGCAATGTGCTCGAACGAACCGTCGAGGTATTTGCTGAGCCCCGCGTCGGTTCCCACCCAGAGTCCGCCGAGCCTGCGCGGTGTGATGGTCCACGTCAGATTTCCCTGCAGACCCTCTGGCTCGCCGAACGGCGCGAACTTGCCGTCACGCAATCGAAGCAGCCCGACGCCGGTGCTGCCGATCCACAAGCTGCCCTCGTCGTCCTCGTAAAAGGCGCGCAGGTCGCCGCCAGAGAACAGATTCGTGTCCAGTTTGGCGAATTTTCCTTCACTCCACCGCACGAGTCCGCCGCCGCGCGTTCCGATCCATAGATTTCCGTCACGGTCGAGTGTGAGCGCCCTGATTCCGGAGCCGAAGCGCCCACGTTCGGCGATGATTTCGATGTGGTCGTCGCTGCGCCGCAACACCGCTCCCTTGAGCGTCCCGAACCACAAACTGCCGTCGGCATCTCGCAGTATCGCGGTTACCTTATCGTCGCCGGCGACGGGATCCAGCGGCACCGCGCTGAAACGTCTGCCGTCATAGCGATACACCTGCGCATCGGTCGACACCCAGAGAGCGCCGCGCGAATCCTCCTGCAGCGCGCGTACCGCCGCACCGCTAGGCATACCGCTATCCGCACCGAAGGCGCGAACGCGCCCATGGTCGATCTGAAAGAGACCCGTCTCCGTGCCCACCCACAGCAGCCCATTCGCGTCCTCGGCAATGGCCCGCACGTAGGCCTGCGCGAGTCCCGGCTCACTCGAAATCGTCTTGAAATGCTGGCCGTCGTAGACCGCGATTCCCGAGCGCGTACCGATCCAAAGTCGCCCCAAGCGATCGACATGCAGCACGGAAATGTGCTTATTCGGAATCGCGTGTTCATTGACGGTGTCATAAACCACGAAGCGAACTCCGTCGAAGCGGGCTAGACCTTCCTGGGTACCGACCCATAAATACCCGTCCGGCGTGCGCGCGATCGCTTGAGCCGAGGTTTGAGGCAATCCTTCGGCAATTTGCCAATTGTCGAGAATGTATTGGCTGGGCCGCAAAGAGGGATCGAGCGCAATTGCCCGGGCGCAGACGCCGAGCATCAGCAATGCGAGCGCTGCTCGCGCACATCGCGCGTTTCGCAAGCTACGCACTGCTCCGCATCCAGCGATCCTCATTTGGCCTCCGCAATCGGGCTGTAGCGGCGCGCAACGGCGCGACGCTCTTCGACTTAGCGATCAGCGGGTTAACGGCCGGGAATTTCTCGACTGAAGCGAGACCGCAGACCGTACCGGAAGCGCGCAATAAGGTGAATCGGCGCAATCCAGCCGGGGGGATCAGGGGCTATCGCGGCTCATGCGCTCTCGCGCTGCACGACAACTTGCGCCAGTTCACAGACGACCCGGTTGCCGCCGCCACTGATCGCCCCGACGACCAGTCGAGCGCCGATGGCTCGCGCCCGAAAACGCATCGTGCGCATGCCCAGACCCTGGCCGCGTAGGCCTTCGGCCGGCAAGCCGCGGCCATTGTCCAGGATCGTGAGCCGGACCATGTCCGCGTGAGTGCGCAGCTCGATCTCGATCGAACTCCCGCCGGCATGTTTCAGCGCGTTCTGCACCGCTTCCTGCGCTATCCGGTAGAGATGATTTCGAGCGTCGAGTCCAATCGTGAGCGGCGTCTCAATGCGCACTTGGCAGCTGACCGCGGTGCCGCTCAGCGAGCTGCGCCGCGCCAGTCCTTGGAGCGCGGCTTCGAGACTGCCGGCCGCCTCTGTCAACGGCGAGAGTCCTTGCACGATATGGCGCGCACCCTGAATGCAGCTCCCGGCGAGGCTCGCGAGTTGCTGGAGTTCGGCGGCGCGCTCCGTCCATTCACGCTTCGCGCGGTTAGCGAGTGCCTGCGCCGTGAGCGACAGTCCCGTGAGCTCCTGGCCCAGGCCATCGTGCATCTCCTGACCGATGCGACGCTGCTCCCCGGTGATCGCCTCGCTCAATGATTGTCCGAACGCCCGACGCTCGGTGACGTCGATCGCGAATACGAGCGTGGCCGGATGCCCCGCCAGATCGATCGAGCGCGTCCAGACTTCGACGTCGAGCACGCGCCCGTCACTGGTCCGGTGACGGGTCTCGAACGGCTCCGACGCTGCGGCGATCACGGCATCGCGCGTGGCCCGCTCCGCGACCTCCTCTGTGCCCTCCTCGCCGGGCTCCGGCAATACGCGCGGCTGCCCCGGCACTGCCAAATCCGCGACTCGCCGCGAGAGAAACTCGTCTCGACTCCAGCCATACTGGCGCGTCGCGGCAGCATTGACCAGCAGAAATGCGCCGCTTTCCCGATCATGCACCCACACCGGCTGCGGACTTCCCTCGAACACCTGCGCATAGCGGCGCTCGGCGCGCAGTCGCTCCGCGCTCGCGGCGTCGCGCTCTGCCAGCAATGCCGTGACGATCAGGCTCAAACCGGTGAGCGCGGCGGTTATCGACCAAACCATCGCCAGTCCTGGCCATTTCTCGAGTTGACCGTAAGCGCCGTAGCTGAAGGCGACGCTGAACGCGGTCGTGATGGAGATCACGAATGCGGCACTCGCTGTCACCACGAGATCAAAGCGCATCGCACCCACGACGATCAGCAGAACCGCGAAAACACTCAAGAGCGGCGGCACGATCGGCGAGGGCAAAAGCAGGATCGCGGCACAGCAGCCCGCGATACCGGCCGACCAAAGGCCCACTTCGAGCCAGCTCCTTTCGGTCAAGCGCGCGAGGCTCTGGCGGCTCATAGGGATCAATATGGGTCCGACGACGAGCACACCTGCGGTCATGTTGCTCCACCAACCGACCCATAGGTCCCAACTGACTTCGGACGGCAGCCCGGCCAACGAGAATCCCAGAATGCCGAGCGTGGGCATCAGCGTCATACCCGCTGCGGCCGCCAGAATGAACAGCGGCACATCGCGGGCGCGCGTAAAGCTCGCGTTGAATCCATTCCGTTCGAGCAGCCAAGCACTAAGCGCCGCGCCGCCGGCGAGACCGGCGCCCACAGCGATCGACTCGACGAGGCTCCCACGTACGCCGAGTGAATGGTCGAGTATGTAAAGGTGCCAGAAATCGATCGCCGCGACCGCCGCAAAGACGAACGGCCACATCCGCCGACCCCAGCGACAGCAGGCGGCCACCGCAATGCCGCTCGGCAGCAGCGGCAAGCTGAAGTGCGCCCCCAAGATCGGCAGGATGAAGCCGATCAAACCGGTTGCGAAGATCGACCCAAACACGATCGAGCCGCGCAGCCAATCGCTGCGCCGACCCGGCCACACGGCGGGCGCACCCGGCGTCATTTCGGGCGTGCTTCCTATGGCAGTCCCTCCATGGGCGCCGATGCGGCGCATGCGCAACAGATCGACATCCGTGAGCCCTCGCGACGATCCTTCGATGAGCATACCCCGAACCAGGGCGCCCTGTCGTGAACACCGCAGGATCTGGGCGCGAGTCAGCGTCGCGGCGGAGGTCCGCCCATCAGAACAGCTCCGCCTCTTCGCATCGGTCCTTGGCGGTCAATTCGCCCGCGGCGACCAGCGCCTCGTAGTTGCGGATGTTATTGCGGCCGTGATTCTTCGCGTAATAGAGAGCCGCGTCGGCGCGCTCGACGCAAGTCGTCGGCGCGTCCGGCGGCAGGATCTGGGAATATCCGAGACTGATCGTTACCCGGCCGACTTGCGGGAAACTGAATGCCGCGACCGCCGCGCGCAAGCGCTCGAACGCAATCTGCGCGCCGAGTTCGGTGGCGTTGTCGAGTACGATCACGAATTCCTCGCCGCCGAATCGGAACAGATGATCGGCGCCGCGGAAACATCTCTGCATCAGCTGAGAAATCAGCAGCAGCACCTCATCGCCGAATAGATGGCCATGGCTGTCGTTGATGAGCTTGAATTTGTCGATGTCGACGAGACCCAGCCAGGAAGGTTCCGTCGTCGTATGAGCCGAATCCAAGGCAACCAAACGCTGTCGCAACTTTTCGAACCGCTTTTCGAACGTCTTGCGGTTCAGCATGCCGGTCAGCGTGTCGCGCTCACCGTAATCCAGCAATGCAAGGTGATTCTTGAGTATGCGCAAGATCGCGGCCACGAGCTGCACGTCGCGCGGCGCCAGTCGACTTGGACTCTTGACCGCAAGCAAACCAATGACGTCGCGATCGGCTTCAATCGGCAAAATCGTGCAAGTCATGCCGTCAGCCTGCGTGAATTGCACGACCTCATGCTGCCGAACGCTCTTGCCCCATTCGGGCAAATCGCCCAGCGCCGGAAGATTCGAAAGCGTATCGATCGCATCGGGCGCGAGATCGCGTCCGCCGTGCAGCACGCCGACGTGGGAAGCCAGGCGCATCACGCCGTCGTCGTCGATCAATTTATAAATGCCGACAGAATCGGCATTCAAATGATCCAAGACCATGTGCGCCACCGCTCGATGAACGGAGTCGCGGTCGCGATACGAAGTGGTATCGGCGACTGAATCGATGAGCGCCCTGATCATGCTGAATCCATTAGGGTGTCGACTCCC
>Ga0209415_10004424_pt1 | contig 25731 bp, 16 predicted proteins | sample PeaSoiSIISIP2007_FD_187696 | JGI IMG/M metagenome (GOLD analysis project Ga0209415, IMG submission 187696) | Peat soil microbial communities from Weissenstadt, Germany - SII-SIP-2007 (SPAdes) (version 2) | ecosystem: Environmental > Terrestrial > Soil > Wetlands > Peat | place: Germany... | reverse complement strand
GGTGGTTCCGCATCTTGTGCCTCCTTGAAGTTCACGGGATCCCCGTAGGGCTCCAGGTGGGCTTGGGAATGCGGGTGGCCCGTCTTGTGGTGCATTCGTCTCGCGGAGCCGGCGCCGGGAAGGGCGGGCGGCCCTGGACTGACTGGCTGTCCGAACGAGGTGCTGACGGAGCGACCCGGGGTTCTGGCGTTAGGCACTTCCTCCTCTGGATGGGCGTCGACGATCGACAGTGCAGGCAGGGTGGCGCCGGACAGCGCGAAGACCGGGGCCCCGGGCGCGCGGCGGCGCAAGGGGTCGAAACGGTTCCGGGGCGGTCCACATGAGCAGGGCCTCTGGGGCCCGGGCGACAGCCTCCGCTGCTGTCGCATGGACTCTGCCGATGGCTTGAGTGGTAACGAATGTAAGCGCTTGCGCGTCGGCGCACAAGCTCATCCGGTCTCCCCGGCGTTCCGCGCCGGTCGGGCGATCGCCGCCGTGACCAGCGGATATCCCCTCTGAACAGGGGCTTTCCCTCCGATTTGACACGGGCCGTGGGGGTTCGGACGCCGTGTCAGATTTCCGTGAGAAATCGGGTCCGCGGCACGACGCGGCCTCGTCGGTAGCGTTTCGGTCCTATGACAGCCGCCACCCCCCGCGCGCCGGCAGGACCCTCTGTGACCGACCGGAAGGACCCCGCCGACCTGTCGACGCGGTGCATGGCGTGTGGCGAGCCGATGCGGCCCGAGCATGCGCACTACCGGTGCCCGAGCTGTGGCTGGCGCGACTCCTGCTGCGACGGACCCTATTGATCCCGATCAAAGACCGACCCCCGACCGGAGATTGACCCCGGCCGGAGAGGGCTCTGGGTCAGGGGCGGGCCGGTTCGTCGTCGGGATCCCGTCCCGGCGTGACGCCGGCCACGGCATAGAGCGCCTCGAGGGCGCTGTCGACCACGTCGTCGCTCTCGGCACCGGCCTCTCGCACCCCGACGAGGGCGGTCAGTGACGCATAGTCGCGAGCCAGGAGTCCGGCGTCGGTGTCGGGTTGCACCCGAATGCTGCTCCCCGGGGCGGTGAGATCGAGGCGAAGCGTGCCGGTCTGCCCGGGCGGGAGCGACACGTGGGGGAGTGGCGTGGTGTCGTCGCCGGTGTCGTGGACCGCGGAGCGGATGGTGCCCCCTCGCCCCAGACGGCCGTGGCGCAGGCCCCGCAGGTCGCCCAGGGCGACGTTGGGCACGTTCAGGTTGAGCGTCGTTCCCGCCGGCGCCGTCTCGAGGACCGGCACCAGCGCCGCTGCCAGCGCCGAGGGCGTCTCCCAGGGGACGGGGTCCTCGCCCCAACGGATCGACACCGCCAGGCAGCGCAGCCCGAAATGGGCAGCGGTGAGCGCGGCCCCCACCGTGCCCGAGTGCATGGCGGAGCGGCCCACGTTGATGCCGTGGTTGATCCCCGACAGCACGATGTCGGGCCGGGGCCCGAACCCGCCCACACAGGCCAGGATCACCGCCAGGGCGGGAGGGCCGTCGATGCCGTAGGTGGGCATGTCCCCGAGGCCCTCGATGGCGTGCGCCTCGTAGTCGACGCCGGCCCGGGAGTGGACCGGGCCCACGGCCGCCCCCGACCCGCTGTAGTCGATGAGGGGGGCGACGACCACGACGTCGTGGCCCGTGGAGGCGGCGACGAGGGCCAACGCCGCGATGCCCGGGGCGCGCACGCCGTCGTCGTTGGTGACCAGGATCCGCACAGAACCTCCGGGGGGTGGCCCACCATGCTGCCCCGGCGGAGAGCTCCTGCGCCGGCGTGGGCTCGTGCGTCTACCATACGACTCCGCCCCAGACCCGTACGCCGCCGACGACCGGACACGAGCCACCCCCTTGCCAGTCACCGCCACCGGAACGCCGGCACCCTCGGGGGTGCAGTACGACATCGGGCACGGACGGCACCAGGTGGTCGTCACCGAGGTCGGCGCCACCCTCCGCTCCTACACCGTCGGGGGCAGGGCGGTCCTCGACGGATTCGGTGTCGACGAGATGTGCGACTCGGGCCGGGGCCAGGTGCTCGCTCCCTGGCCCAACCGCCTCGGTGACGGCCGCTACCGCTACGAAGGGCGCGACGGGCGCGCCGCCCTCGACGAACCGGATCGGCACAACGCCATCCACGGTCTCGTGCGCTGGATGCCGTGGCATGTGGTGTCGCGCGCCCAGAACGTGCTCACCCTCGGATGCTCGCTGCACCCCCAACCGGGGTACCCGTGGCGGCTCGAGCTCGTCAACGAGTACCGCCTGGGGCGCGACGGTCTCACCGTGTCGACGAGCGCGACCAACCTCGACCGGGCCCCGGCGCCCTTCGGCATCGGCTTCCACCCCTATCTGACGCTCTCGACGCCGATCGACTCGACCTCGCTGGCGATCCCGGCCCGGCGCCGGCTCGTCACCGACGAACGGGGACTGCCCACCACGACCAGCTCGGTGACCGGATCCGAGTTCGATTTCACCGCGCCCCGTTGGATCGGCGACACCACCCTCGACACCGCCTTCACCGATTTCCGTCGCGACCCTGACGGGATGGCCCGCGTCGAGCTCGACGACACCGCCGGCGGCCGCGGGGTCACGGTGTGGATGGACGAGCACTTCGGCCACGTCATGGTGTTCACCGGCGACACGCTCGAGCCCGTGAGCCGGCGCCGCACCTCGATCGCCATCGAGCCCATGTCGTGCCCGCCCGACGCGCTTCGTTCCGGGGTGGACCTCGTGCGCCTCGAGCCGGGCGGGTCGTGGGGCGGCCGCTGGGGCATCAACCCCCGCTGAGTCTTGAGCGGTCAGGGGGCTGCGCCCGAGGCCGACGTCGCGCCGCTGGGGACGAAGAGATGCCCGAGGTCGTCGGGAGCGGCAGGCTTGCCGAACAGATAGCCCTGGGCGTACGGGCACCCCAGGTCGATGAGGCGGTCGCGCTGCTCCTCGCGTTCGATGCCCTCGGCCACCACGGTCAGGTCGAAGGCGGCGGCCACCTCCACCACGGCGCCGATCACGGCGTCGTAGCGGGTGCCGAGGGCGTCGATGAACGACTTGTCGATCTTGACGACGTCGATGGGCAGGCGGGCCAGGGAGTTGAGCGACGAGAACCCCGTGCCGAAGTCGTCGATGGCGATGCGAAGACCCAGGCGTCGTAGGGCCTGGAGCCGGCGCACGGCGGCCTGGAGGTCGCGGATGAAGAAGCTCTCGGTGATCTCGAGCACGAGGCAATGCGGGGGAAGGCCGCTCTCGTCCAGCGCGGCCGCCACCTCGGCGATCATCCGGTCGTGCTCGAGCTGACGGCTCGACACGTTCACGCTCACCGAGAAGCCCGAGGAGTCCCCGATGGTGTTGATCCACTGCGCCGCCTGGCTACAGGCACGCGCCAGTACCCACCGACCGATCTGCAGGATGAGCCCCGACTCTTCGGCGATGGGGATGAATTCCAGCGGGGGGACCGGTCCGCGCTCGGGGTGTTGCCAGCGCACGAGGGCCTCGACCCCCACCGTCGTGCCGGTGTCGATCGCCACCACGGGTTGGTACACGACCGAGAGCTGGTCGCCGAGCAGCGCTTGGTGCAGCGAGGACTCGATCTCGATGCGCTCGGCGGCCCGGGCGGTGAGGGTCTCGTCGAACACCTCGACCCGGGCCCGGCCACTCTGCTTGGCGTGGTACATCGCCGCGTCGGCCTGGCGGAGCACGTCCATGGGGTCGTCCCCGCGCATCCCGAAGGCGACGCCCACACTGGCGGACACGAAGCACTCGACGCCCTCGAGCATGAAGGGGCGGTCGAACGCGGTGAGCAGCCGCCACGCGTAGGCGACGGCCCCTTTGCGGTCGGTGATCCCCTCGACGAGGACGGCGAACTCGTCCCCCCCGAAGCGCGCCACGAGATCGTCGGCACGCGCCGTCGCCGCGATGCGTCGGGCCACTTCGACCACCAATTCGTCGCCGGTGGTGTGACCACGGCTGTCGTTGACGTACTTGAAGTGGTCGACGTCGAGGAAGCACACCGCCAGGGGCGGTCCCGGGAGCTGGGCCCGGGCCAGGGTCTCGGCCAGTTGCTCGGCGAACAGGGCCCGGTTGGGCAGCCCGGTCAGGTGGTCGTGGGTGGCCTGGTGCTCGAGACGGCGTTCGAACTCGCGGCGCTCGGCGACGTTGCGGGCCGTGGCGGTGATCACGAGGCCCTCGGGAGTCTCGATCGGGCCCAGGACGATCTCCATGGGGAACTCCATGCCGTCCTTGCGCACCCCCGAGACGTCGGCCACGTCACCGATGACGAGCGTGCGCGGGTTGCGGATGAAATCCTCGCAGTAGTCCCGCAGCACGCTCTGGACCCTCGGGGTGGTGAGGGTCTCGACACTGCGGCCCGCCAGCTCGTCGGGCTCGTACCCGAAGAGCCGGCCGACCTGGTTGTTGGCCTCGAGGATGACTCCGTCGGTGCTCATGACGATCATGGCGTCGGGTGCGGACTCGATGAGCGACCGGAAGTGCGCCGCGTCGCGCCGCTGGTGCTCGAGGCGACGCGCGCTCTCGAGACCGTGACCGGCGTGCGCAGCCAGGAGCTCGAACGCAGCGACCTCGTGGTCCTCTACGGTGCGCTGGACGCGGCTCCCCCCCACGAGGGTGGCGCTGAGCTCACCCTCCACCCACACCGGGGTGGCGATCACGGTGCGAAAGCCGTCGGCGCGCAGCTCGGGGTGGCCACCGGTGCGTTCGAGGTAGTCGTCGACGACGACGGTCCGGCGTTGCTCGGAGATGAGCCCCACCATGCCCCGATCCGAGCTGTGGATCCCCTCCACGTAGGAGTCGGGAAGCCCCCGGGCGTGGACGACCCGGTAGGTGCGGCGGTCCTCGAGGAGCTCGCACACGTTGGCGGCCTCGAACCCGAGCTCGATGACGGCGTCGACGGCCCACGCCAGGATGGAGTCCTCGTCGAGCGAGTCCAATTGGCGGCCCAGCCCCGCCACCCGGCTCCACAGGCTGGCCCGGTGCTCGTGCTCAGCGGTGGCGCGCTCGCGAAAGACGAGCTGTCGGGTGAGCTGCACCGAAATGAGGTCGGCGGCGCCGGCGGTGGCCAGGATCATGCCCACCCGAAGGACCACGGTGGCGGCCCCGATGCCCCACCCGGCGCCTCCCAGGGCGGCCAGGTAGGCCCCGACGGTCAAGACGGTCAGGGTGATCCGTCCGAGGCGCGGGTACGAGACATTCGCCATGAACACGCACTGCAGCAGGTAGACGAGATAGAGGTCGGAATGGATCCCGCCCGTGAGGTCGATGCCGAAGGAGACCAGGGCGATGTCGAACAGTGACCACGTGTAGAGCACGGGGAGCACCAGCCCCCGTTGGGTGAGAGCGTTCCACGGCAGCAGCGAAATGGGGATCGTCCCGACGATGGCGACGGCGATGAGCGCGAAGAACGGCGCGCGCGAGATCGGGTAGTGCCCGGGAAGAAGCGCGTAGAGAAGAAGGACGAGCAACACCGCCACCGTCGACGCCACCCCGATGCGCGCCGACTGCACACGCACTTCGTCCAGGGCTCCGAGCGGCCGTTGCGCTTCCCCCGTGCCGCGGTCGGCGCCGAAGAGCTCCCTCATGATCCGCACCCCTCGGAGCGCGGCGCCGACCGGGGTCTCGGAGTGGGGTGGTTCCGGTTCGGTGACGGCCGACGGCACCGCGGGCGCGACGGTGTGCGGCGTCACATTCGGTCCGTCGTCGGGCGAGCCAGAGCGGCGTTCACCGGTCAGCGACGACGGCCGCACGATGCGACCCGGTGCCCCCACCGTCAAAAATTGTAACCGTGGGTTTGTCGGTACCCGGGGCTGTTGTGTCGACGTTGTGTGAAGGTGTGAACGGCGCCCGATCTTCTCCGTCGTCTTTGGTGCCCGTCCGGGAGATGTGTGGGAACGTTGTCTTGACAAGCCGTCGGTCGGGGCTCGTCGCCGTCCCGCCCCGGTGACGATGGCCCAGTCGCCGGCGTGGGAGGTGGGCAGATCTTTGCCTTCTCTGTCGAAGCCCTGGTGCATGCCCGCAGCAGCACCATCGCGTTGCAGGCATGCGACGTCGGGAACACGGTGACCGGCGAGACTCCTCAGAGAGTTCATCTGCCACCTCGCATGCTTGCGAGCAAGGTCGGTAGCCAGGCGGAGAGGAGCATTGACCTCGACACCTGTTTGCCACGATTGCCATCGTCAAACATGGGCCGCGGGGGACACTCACCGGGCGTTGAGGCTTCCTCAATTGTTCATTGGCGTGAGGGCTCTACCCGCCTTGTGAATGAGGACGTCGCGTTCCCGTCACACTGCTCGTGACCAGCACGAACGCGAATTGGAACAAGGTCGGAGAGAGCTGGCCAAGTCTTGGTGACTCTGAGTGGATGCGAGTCACGAGTCGTGATAATATCCTGGTCAGTTAGGGCGGGATGACTGGCGGAGCGGATTGAAGGCAAATATCTCTTTGTATTGCCGTCTGTGCTCGCCTGGGAAGCCAGGCGGCGTCGATCGAACCTGCTCGCAAAACGTTAGGACTTTGAGTGGGAATAGATCACGGGTCGTGGTAAAGTCCTGCCCAGGCGGGGTGGGAGAGCGGGCAACCTAGCGAAAATTGGGGGGCAAATATGCCTTCCCGCGTGTGCACGGCGTGCTCACCGAATTGACGAAAACAGAAGACAGAAGAAGGTGTTAGGACGAACCGGTCAGCCAACTGAGCAGCCCTTTCTCGACGGCGGGGCCACGGAAACGGAAGACAGAAGAAGGTAGGGCATGACCATCCGCACCGACGACCAGTCGACGCGCTCCGACGTACGAGGCCAGTCCCAGGCTTTCGGTCCGTCGGCCGCGCCGACGACGACGCGTCGGTCGGCGGACGAGATCCTCTCCCCGGGGCTCCACCCCGTCGTCGGATCGGATCCGGCGGGGCGCCGGTCCTTCCGCCGGGCGTGGCCCATCGTCGTGGTCGACCTGGTCTCACTGGTCGCCAGCCTCGTCCTGGCGCTGCTCATCCTGGCCGTGATCTCGCACATCTCGGGGAACTCGTTGAACCGGTTCTGGCGCAACGTGGTGCAGGACATCGACTTCCCCTTCGTCGCGCTGGCGATGCTGGGGGTCTACGGGCTCTACCGGCAGCGTTACCGCCGGTTGCGGCACGGGTCGTTCGGGGACCTCGGGAGCCTCGTCAACGCCATGGCGGTCGGCGGCATCATCACGCTGGGGATCAGCTCGCTCCAACACCGGCTGACCGGGTCGGCCGAGATCTCTCCCGCCCCCCTCTTCATGATGGCGCTGTGTGCCGTCGCCACCGTTCCCGCCGGGCGGGCCCTGTGGTGGTGGCTGCGGACCGGCCGCGCCCGCGACGGCAAGCGGCGGGGGAGCCGGGTCCTCGTCGTCGGCAGCGGCATGATGGTCGAGCGCATCCGGAACTACTTCGCCGACGACTCGGGAATCCAACTAGTGGGCTCGGTCGACGACAACCCGGTGCCGGGCTCCTCGTCGATCGGTTCGATCGCGGACGTGTCTCGTCTGTGCGTGGAGCTCGACATCGACCGGGTGCTGATCGGCTTCTCCCAGACCCATCCCTCTGAGACCCTCGAGCAGTTGCGGACCCTTCAGGGCAGCGTGGCCATCTCCATCGTGCCCCGGTACTTCGAGCTGCTGTCGTGGCGATCCCAGGTCGACGACATCTGCGGGCTGCCCGTCATCGACGTGGCGCCGGCCCAGTTGAGCCCGGCGGCGGCGTTCATCAAGCGGGCCCTCGACGTGGTGGGAGCCCTGGTGGGCCTGGTCCTGCTGGCGCCGGTGGCCGCGATCATCGCCATCGGCATCAAGCTCAGCTCGCCGGGGCCTCTGCTCTTCCGCCAACAGCGGGTCGGTCGGGACGGGCGCGGGTTCACCATGTACAAGTTCCGGACCATGAAGGTCGGTGCCGAGAGCGAGCGCGACAACCTGACCGTCTTCAACGAGGTCGACGGCCCCACCTTCAAGATGCGTCGTGATCCCCGGATCTTCCCCTTCGGCGGGTTCCTGCGCCGCACCAGTCTCGACGAGATCCCTCAGCTCTACAACGTCCTGCGGGGTGACATGGCCCTCGTCGGCCCGAGGCCGTTCATCGCGTCGGAATCCGAGCACATCCACGGGTGGGCGGCCCGCAGGTTCGAGGTCCGCCCCGGTCTCACGGGCCTGTGGCAGATCTCGGGCCGCAACCACCTCAGCTTCGACGAGCTCCGCCAGCTCGACTACCTCTACGTGGCGTCGTGGTCGATGTGGTGGGACCTCAGGATCCTCTGGCACACGCCGGCGTCGGTCCTGAGGAGTCGCGGAGCCTATTGACTTCGCGTGCGAGGCGGCTTCGGGCCCTCGTCGGCGGTGCGTTTCGGTGGAATTCCATAGGAATATGCACCCATCCGTACCTTAGAAGCAGCGCCTTTGGCAGAATTGACCGAAGAAAGCAGTTGCTGAGCCGATCGCACGGGAGACTTGGGCGGTGAGGTGGTCGCGCTCATAAGGGCACGACGTGCTCGGGTACCGAGCACCAGGACCGAGTCGACGGCAGGGAACGGAGCGAGACCATGGAGATCGACGACTCGATTCGCAGCGTGTTGGCCGAGTTCGCCAAGCTCGCGGTCGACGTCTCGACGCTCAGCGACGACGACGACATCTTCGATGCCGGCATGACGTCGCACGCCAGTGTCAACGTGGTCCTCGGCCTCGAAGAGGCCTTCGACATCGAGTTCCCCCAACGCATGCTCCGCCGGAGCACCTTCGAATCCGTCTCCGCGATCAGAGGCGCGGTCATGGAGCTCGTCGGGTCGCCTGCCCCCTGACGTGGCATCCGGTCCTGAAGTCGCAGCCGAGCTTGCTCGCAAGGCGCAGCGCATCGGCGTAGAGGTTGCGGGTCCCGCTGCCGACGACGTCGACCGGCTGGCCCGCTTCCCGTCCGAGGCGGTCGATGCACTTCGCGCCGAAGGCTTCATGGACGCGCTCGTGCCGACCGAGCTCGGGGGGAAGGGCGCGTCGGTCGATGCCGTGGCCGGCGCCGTGTCGGCTCTGGGCCGGCACTGCGCCTCGACGGCGATGATCTACGCCATGCACTTGATGCAGCTGGCCTGCCTGGTGCGCCACGGCCGCTCGGCGGCGCACCGTGACTATCTCCACGAGCTCAGTGCCGGGCAGCTCCTCCTGGCGTCGGCCACCACCGAGATCGGTGTCGGTGGGGACATCAGGACGAGCCTGTGCGCGGTGGAGCGCAGTGACGGGCACTTCCGTCTCGAGAAGCAGGCCCCGGTGATCTCCTACGGGGAGCAGGCCGACGCCGTGCTCGTCACTGCCCGCCGGAACCCCGACAGCGCCCCCAACGATCAGGTCCTGGTGCTGTGTCGGCGTGAAGACCTCAAGCTGGAGCCTGTCAGCGGGTGGGACACGCTCGGGTTCCGGGGCACCTGCAGCCTTGGGTTCCGCCTGACCGCCGAGGGCGAGGAGTCCGCCGTCCTCGACGATCCGTTCGCCCAGATCTCGTCGCGGACCATGCTGCCTATCTCGCACGTGCTGTGGAGCTCGGTGTGGCTGGGGATCGCCGCCGCCGCGATCGAGAAGGCCGGGCGCTTCGTGCGGGGCGAGGCCCGCAAGCAGCCGGGCACGGCGCCGCCATCGGCACTGCGCCTGGCCGAGCTCATGCTCGAGCACCAGCAGCTCAAGGACCTGGTGGCCGCGGGGGTGCGTGAGTACGAGGCTCGCTACGACAATCCCGAGGCGCTCATGGCCATGAACTTCGCGGTGAGGATGAACTCCCTCAAGGTCTCCGCGTCGCGGCTCGTCGTCGACATCGTCACGGGCGCCCTCACCATCTGCGGGATGGCCGGATACCGCCACGACTCGCCTTTGAGCCTCGGCCGTCTGCTGCGCGACGCCCACGGCGCCGCACTCATGGTCAACAATGACCGCATCCTGGCGAACAACGCCCAGATGCTCCTCGTGCCCTGGGACGACGTATGACCGACACCGATCCCTACCAGTCGTTTCGCTCCGAGCTCTTTGACGCCGGTCTCCTCGTCGACACCGGCGTCGACGGGGTCTATGGGCGGTCGTCGCGCTACGAGTCCATCGTGGCCGGCATCGACCGGCTCGTCACGGGCTCGATGGTGGACCGCCCTGTCGAGGCGGTGTTCTTCCCTCCCGTGATGGCCCGTTGGGTCTTCGACAAGACCGATTATCTGAAGTCGTTCCCCGACCTCATGGGCTCGGTGCACACCTTCCGGGGCACCGATCGCGACCATGCCAAGCTCATCGGGTTGGTGGACGACGGCGGAGACTGGGCCCAGGCGCTCGTCCCGGCCGAGGTGGTGCTGTGCTCGGCCACCTGTCATCCCGTGTACCCGATGTGCTCGGGCCGCCTTCCCGACGGGGGGCGGCGATTCGAGGTCAACGGGTACTGCTTCCGCTGTGAGCCGAGTATCGACCCGACCCGGATGCAGGCCTTCCGCATGCACGAGTACGTCTACGTGGGCGACGCCGACGAGGCGCAGCGCCACCGCGACCGCGGTCTGGAACGGGGGCTCGAGGTGCTGGCCGGCCTGGGCCTCAAGGTCGAGGCGATCCCGGCCAACGACCCCTTCTTCGGGCGGCTCGGCGGCATGCTGGCCGCCAACCAGCTCGACGAGGCCCTGAAGATGGAGATCGTGACCCCGGTGTGCTCGACCGAGCACCCGACCGCCATCATGTCGGCCAACTGCCACCGGGACCACTTCGCCACCCCCTTCGACATCGTGACCGCCGACGGAGACCCTGCCCACAGCGCGTGCGTCGCCTTCGGGGTCGACCGCGTCACGCTGGCGCTGCTGCACGACCACGGTCTCGATCCCGACCGCTGGGCTCCCACCGTGCGGAGTCAGCTCTGGCCATGAGGATCGAAGTGCTGGGGATCGACGCGGCGACGTATGTGCCGCACCCCCTGCACACCGACAAGAGGGAATGGTCCGAGACCAACTGTTACGTGGACCTGTGGATCGAGGTGCTCAATGCGCTGCACCTCGATCCCGTTGCCGCCGCCGCCTTCAGCCTCAGCAGCGACTTCGAGGGTGACCAGTGGGCGATGTTCAAGTACCCCACGTCAGACCTTCGCCTCTTGTTCGGACTCGAGGTGGCCGAGCTCAACGTGTGGAGACCGCTGGTCGACCACGTGGCCGAGCAGCTCGGATTCGGCCGTCTCCTGACCGTGGATGTCGACGCCTGGTTCCTGCCCGACACCGAGGGCGTCACCTACCGGGACGGGCACCAGAAGACGACCATCGCCCCCCAGATGCTGGACGTGGAACAACGGCGCCTCGGGTACTTCCACAACGCCGGCTATTTCGAGCTCGAGGGGGACGATTTCGACGGGATCCTGCGCGTGGGCGACTACGAGGACCCGCCCTCGGTGCTCCCCCCATATGTCGAGGTCGTGAAGCTCGAACAAGTGGGGCACGACGGCGACGAGCTCCTCGGCCCGGTCCGCATCCTCACCCGGGAGCACGTGGCGCGGCGGCCGACGACCAACCCCCTGCTGCGCATGAAGAAACGGCTCTCCGACGACCTGCCGTGGTTGGGGGCCCAGGACTTCGACACCTTCCACCGCTACGCCTTCGGCACGTGCCGCCAGTGCGGCTCCAACGCCGAGTTGGCGGCGACGTTCGTCGACTGGCTCGACGCGCACGACGGCGGTGGTCTGAACCCGATAGCGGAACGGTTCCGTGCCATCTCCTCGGCGGCCAAGGGCCTGCAGATCGGGCTGGCCCGCGCCGCGCGCGGGCGGCGTTTCGACCTCGACGAATGCCTCGACCCGATGGCGGCGGACTGGGACGAGGCCATGGCGGGCCTGGCCGAGCGCTATGGAGGGTGATCTCCTCGCCTCGGCGCCGTGGCACGTGTGTGCCACGGCGCCGGGAGACGTCGAGGACCCCGCCCCGCTCGCCTCCCACGCCGCCACGTGGTGGCCGGCAACGGTGCCGGGGACGGCGGCAGGAGCGCTGCGGGCGGCCGGTGCCGACGACGCCGACCGACGCGACTACGACGGTTCGGACTGGTGGTACCGGTGCACCTTTCACCGAGATCCCGGCGACGGGCCGTGGTCGCTCCATCTGGGTGGCCTCGCCACGCTGGCCGATGTGTGGCTCAACGGGCAGCACCTTCTGCACAGCGAGAACATGTTCCGATCGCACGCGGTCGAGATAAGCCACCTCGACGACGAGAACGAGCTCGTGGTGCGCTTCGCATCGCTCGGCGCTGCGTTGCAGCAACGGCGACCCCGGCCGCGCTGGAAGACGTCGCTCTTCGACCAACAGAACCTGCGCTGGTTCCGGACCGTGCTCTTGGGGCGACTGTCGGGTTGGGCCGCCACCCCGGCTCCGGTCGGGCCGTGGCGCCCCGTGACGCTGACGGGCAAACCCACGCTCTCGATCACCTCTCGCCGGCTGGTCGCCACCTGCGACGGCGACGACGGGTTGGTCGAGCTCGACCTGAGCATCGAGGGGGCCGGCGGCGCCGACGCCGTGCTCCGGGTGGGCGAGGAGACGGCGCCGCTCCACGCCCACGTGCAGGATGACACGACGGTCCTGCACGGCACGGTGCGTATCGCCGGGGTGCAGCGGTGGTGGCCCCACACCCACGGAGCCCAGCCCTTGTACGGCGTGACCGTCGAGGTCGGGGGCACGGTGCTCGACCTCGGCAAGGTGGGGTTCCGCACCATCGAGGTGCAGCGGGAAGGCGGAGCCTTCGAGGTGGTCGTGAACGGCCTCCCCGTGTTCTGCCGGGGCGCGGTCTGGATGCCCGTCGACCCCGTGTCGCTGACACCCGAGGCAGGTGCCGTCGGTGACACGCTCGATCTGGCACGCCGCGCCCACCTCAACATGGTGCGGCTCCCCGGCACCGGTGTGTACCAGGACGACGCCTTCTGGGACCGGTGCGACGAGCTCGGCCTGCTCGTCTGGCAGGACTGCATGCTCGCCTTCGGCGACCCCCCCGACACCCCCGAGTTCCTGGCCGAGATGGAGCACGAGCTCACCGAGGTCTTCTCGTCGCTGGGGGGCCGGCCGGCATTGGCCGTCGTGTGCGGTGGCCAGGAGATCGAGGAGCAGGCATCGATGTTGTCGGTCCCCCGGGCCCGGTGGGGTTGCCCCGTGCTCGAGGATCTCATCCCCGGCCTTGTGCAGCGGCTGCTTCCCGGCGTGCCCTATGTGACGTCGAACCCGACCGGGGGCTATGAGCCCAGTCGGATGGACACCGGGGTGAGCCACTACTTCGGCATCGGCGGATACCTGCGGCCCGTCGAGGACGCCCGGCGCGCCGGTGTCCGTTTCGCCGCCGAGTGCTTGGCGTTCGCGACCCCACCGGAGCGAAGCACCATCGACGACGCGTGCGGGGGACCGACGCGCGCCGGCCACGATCCGGCGTGGAAGCTCGCCGTGCACCACGACGCCGGACGGTCCTGGGACCTCGAGGACATGCAGGGCATCTACCTCCGTGAGCTGTTCGAGACGGATCCCGTGCTCCTGCGCTACCGCGACGCGGAGCGCGCCCTCGACCTCGGACGGGCCACGGTCGTCACGCTCATGGAGCGGGTGCTGTCGGAATGGCGCCGGCCCGGGTCCACGTGTGCGGGTGCGCTCGTCCTGGCGCTACGCGACCTCCGGCCCGGGGCCGGATGGGGCGTCATCGACGCGCTCGGCCGTCCCAAGGCGCCGTGGTTCGCGTTGCGCCGCGTCATGCGTCCCGTGGCGGCCCTGCTCACCGACGAAGGTCTCAACGGCCTGCGCGTCCACCTCGTCAACGACACCGATACCGAGATCGACGGGGTCTTGCGCATCGAGCTCTTCGTCCGGGGAGAATTGCGTGTCGAGACGGGGGAGCGCCCGGTCGTGGTGCCGGCCCGGGGCGGACTGGCCGTCGACGCGGCCACCCTCTTCGATGCCTTTCACGACTTGAACTGGGCCTACCGCTTCACCCCTCCCGCCCATGACGTGGTGGCCATCACGCTCGTCGGCCCCGACGGCGCGGCGCTGGCCGAGGCGGTGCATCTTCCCGGGGGGGTCAGTCGAAGCCTGGAGCCCGACATCGGGCTTGAGACCCGGTTGAGCGCCGGCCCCGGTGACCAGTGGCAGCTCGAGATCTCGACGCGGCGATTCGCCCAGTGGGTGGTGGTGGAGGTCCCCGGCTACCGGCCCGACGACTCGTGGTTCCACCTGGCACCGGGTGCCCGTCGCCTCGTGGTCCTCGAGCGCACCGACGCCACGGACTCACCCCGGGGTGAGGTGAGGGCGTTCAACGCCGTGTCGAGGGCTCGCGTCAAGGCGGAGTAGGGGTCCTCGCTCGCTCGCTCAGGAGCGGGAGGTGCTTCGCCGCATGGACTGCACGGCGGCGGCGAGCCCCGGTCTGTTCAGGCTGTCGACCGCGATCATGACGGCGGGAACGAGGAGGAGCGCCGCCACGGCGTCGCTCGGGTAGTGCTGGCGCGAGGCGATGACGGCAAGCACGATCAGACCGGCGCCGCACGCGGCGACGGTACCGGTAAGCCATCGCCACTTCCTCGGCGTCACCAGGACGAGGTCGGCCAGCGTCGCCGCCGCGGTCGTGACGTGGCCCGACGGGTAGCTGTAGATCCCCCCGAGCTGTCGTCCCACGAGCGGCTTGATGACGAGCTCGCACAGCGCCACCGACAACAAGGGGACGATCACGCAGGTGACGGCCTGGTGCCGGTCACGGCGCCACACCCAGACGACGGCGACGAGGGCGCCCACCACCGCCACGATCGGATCGCCCAGCACCGACGCATGTTGCCAGAAGGGCTGGTCCCACTGGTCCGGGATCACCGCGTAGCCGAATCGATCGAGGATGTTCTCGGTGGGGCCGAAGGCGATGGAGATCCCGCCCAGGATCACGACGCCGAGCAGTGCACCCGCCACGACGAGCCGGCGTCGGACGGGCCGGAGAAAGCCGGCCACCGACGACGAAGACCCCCGGGTGCCGGGGTGGGTCGGCGTCTCGGTCATCGGAGCAGGGCCTGTTCCGATGACCCCTCCACGACGGGTGTGAACCGCTCGACGATGTGACCGGTGAGCATGTCCGAGACCAGGTCACGGTGATCAGCTCGCAATAGGCCGTGATCGAGCCCGGGGATGAACTCGAAGCGGAATCGGCCCGTCTCGGCGAGCCGGCGAAGCGTCCTCGCCGAGGCCCCCTGGTGGATCGGGCGCGCCTCGCGGTCGCCGCACACGAGCAACAGGTCCACGTTGGACGCCACCAATTCCTTGAGCCACACCGCGGGCCGCCGTCTCGGGGCCATGAGGGTCCGGAGCCGCCATCCGAGGTTGGGAAAACGGCGTCGCAGGGGCGAGAGGGGCCCCTCGTGGTGGAAGGCCTGCACCACGGTGGACCGAGGCAGCGCCACGCGTCGGCGCTCATCCAGCGGGCCCCCGGCCAGCACCTCGGGAGGCTGGAACGACAGCACGGGATTGATGGCCACCACACCCCGGGGACGAAGCGCGAGGGCACTGTCGAGAGCCTGGTAGGCGGCGGAGCACAAGCCCACCAGCACGATGTCGGACGGATCATCCGGTGAGAGCGCCTCGGCCACGTCGACGACGTCGTCAAAGGCCAGGGGTGTCCGGGACACGAATTCCGGTTGCCCGGGGCGCACCGGGCTGTCGCCCAAACCGCTCAGGTCGACGCGCACGGTGCGCAGTCCGTGGAGGGCGAGGCGCCGTGCCAATTCCACCCACAAGCGGTTGGGGCCGATGTGGTGCTCGTTGGCGACACTCAAGAAGACGATGGTCGGCCGTCCCGACGGCGCCGGTGTCGGCGCTTCGGTCACGAACCCGAACAGGCCGAGCGGTCCCAGGAACACGGGCCGTTCCACGACCTCAGTGCCGGGAGTGCCCATCGTCACCGGCCCACCTTCGTCGGGGGCCGAGATCGTCGTGGCGTCGGGGCCGGCGTGCCGTGCCAGCCAGGCGGCGATCCGATCGATGGCGACGTCGGGGAGCACCTGGTGCGGGGACTCGGCGTCGATGAGCGCTTCTTGCCCGGTGGCCTGGGCCCACTCGACATGCGCGGAGCCGAGCGAGTTGTTGAGGCGGGCATCGACCTCCCCGGTCCTCGTCAGGACCAGGATCTCGGAGGCGAGCGGGCGCGCCGAGCCGTCGATACGCAAGGTGCGCAACCCGGCCACGGTGTCGGCTTCGAGCACCAGCCCGGGGATCTCGACCGAACCGTCCTGACGTTCCTCGGCGGCGCCGACCCAGAGAGCGGCGAGGATCCGCTGCTCGCTCAGAAAGGCACGGCCCGAGACGGTGGGGTCCCACAACACGAGCTCGTCGACGCCGCCGTCTCGGCGCGCCGCTTCGGCCGCCAGGGTGGCGCCGATGCGCATTCCGACCAGCGCGACGTGCGACACCCCGGACTCCCGCACGACACCGATGGCCGCCGTCACGCTCCCTACCCACGCTTCGACGCGACCGGGATCGGTGCTGGCACCGGCCGAGTCCCCGGTGCCGTCGTATTCGAAGCGCAGCACGCACAGCCCCATTGCCTGCAGACCGACGGCGAGGCGACGCATGGCGTAGTGGGACTGGAGATGATCGCGACCGACCGGCGGGCATAACACCACGCCGCCCGTGGCGCGGCCGTCATCGGGTTGGTGGAACCACCCGAACAAGGGACGGTCGGCAGGGCCGAACCACACTGGCGTCGCCGGCATCCCGTCATCCCCCCCCGTGCTCGAGCGTGACATCACTGCGTCGGCGTGCCATGGCGTGAGGACCGGTCGAACGATTCGGGCCCTCGGCATCGTATCCTGGGCACAACCTGCCGCTCGACGGAGAGCCTCGCTCCAGCCGTGTCATCGTGACAGCAGCGCGCCGAATTGAGAGTCATGTCCGAGCCGTCTCCACCACTGCCCGCCCCCTACCGACGGAGCCGAGCGGCCCGGGCCATTCTGCCGTTGGCCCGCAAGGTGCGCGCCGCGCGCCGACGCGGACCCCGGCTGACCCGCTACGAACCGACGTGCATGCTGAGGAGAAGTGAGCATCCCACGCCGGCGGCGAGCATCCCTGTCATCGACGTCCACACCCATCTGGGGCGATGGCTGACCGCCGACGGGTCCTGGATGGCACCGGACGTGGGCGCGCTCCTCGCCACCATGGACGAGTGCAACCTCGCCATGCTGGTCAACCTCGATGGCCGGTGGGGCGACGAGCTGGAATCCAATCTGGCGCGCTACGACCGGGCCCACCCGGGCCGGTTCCTGACGTTCTGCCACCTCGACTGGGCCGTGCTCGACGGTGGTGGTGGCGTGTCCGAGCTCGTTCGTTCGCTCGAGCATTCGGTGCACCTGGGCGCGCGCGGCGTCAAGGTGTGGAGGGATCTCGGGCTCACGGTGCGGGTGGGGGGTCGTCTCCTCATGCCCGACGACCCGATGCTGTCCCCCGTATGGGAAACCGCCGGAGCGCTGGGTGTGCCCGTTCTCATCCACGTCGCCGACCCCGTGGCGTTCTTCGAGCCCGTGGACCGTCACAACGAACGGCTCGAGGAGATCCTCCGCCACCCGTCGATCTCGTGGGCGCAGCACGGCATCTCCACCTTCAACCAGCTCGTCCAAGCGCTCGAGAACCTCGTTTCCGCCCACCCGGGAACGAACTTCATCGGAGCTCACGTCGGCTGCTACGCCGAGAACCTGGCGTGGGTGTCGGGAATGCTCGACCGCTACCCGAACTTCTGGATCGACATCGCGGCGCGTGCCGAGCTCGGACGTCAACCCCGGGCCGCCGCCCGGCTCGTCGCCACGCACCGCGACCGGGTGCTCTTCGGGGCCGACGTCTTCCCCGTCGACGCGCGGGAGTACGCCCGTTACTTCCAGATGCTCGAGTCCGACGACGAGTACTTCCCGTACTCGGGGGCACCGGACGCGGTGGCGCCGACGGGCCGCTGGGCGATCTCGGGACTGGGGCTCGAGCCGGCCCTGCTCGAGCACGTCTACCGCGCCAACGCCTGCTGCCTGCTCGGCTGCGATGTCCCCACCCGATAGCCGGCCCATCACGTCGCCCGCTGGGCATGGGGCTGATCCGTCTTGTTCACCGTGCGTACCCACACCGTCTCTCTCTGCCCGCCCATGTATTCAATCGTGGCCGCTCAGGGTGATCAATTCCGTTCTTTGTGTGCTATTTTTGAGAATTTATAGCCTCCTGACCTCGGAGAACGTTTCGTGAGATTCCCGCTAGTTGACCTCGGTTGTGGACGCGGGCGCCCGAGGGTCGGGACCGACGTCCGCCTTTCTCCGTGACACGCACCTCGGCGGGGCGCCACGTCCTGATCATCGTCCAGAACCTGCCCGTCCCCTTCGACCGACGGGTCTGGCTCGAGTGTGGGGCGCTCACCGACGAGGGCTTCGAAGTGTCGGTGGTCTGTCCCAAGGGACCGGGAGACCCCAACGAGGAAGTGCTCGACGGCGTGCACCTCTATAAGTACCGTCCCTACCCGGGGGGCGCCGGGATGGTCGGCTTCCTCCTCGAGTACGTGTACTCCTTTCTGGCCACGGCGTGGTTGGTCGCCAAGGTGCAACGCCGACGCCGCATCACCGTGCTCCAGGCGTGCAACCCCCCCGACATCTTCTGGCCGCTCGGATTGTTCCTGCGCGCCGTGAGCGGGACGCGGTTCGTCTTCGACCATCACGACCTGTGTCCCGAGCTCTACGAGTCGCGCTTCCCCGAGGCCAACCGCCTCCCGTACCGGGGACTGCGACTCCTCGAGCTGGCCACGCATCGCAGCGCCGACCGCGTGATCTCCACCAACGAGTCCTATCGGCGTATCGCCATCGAACGCAGTGGCAAGGACCCGGCCCAGGTGGTCGTGGTCCGTACCGGCCCCGACCCGCAACGACTCCGGCGTGGCGACGCCGATCCGTCGCTCCGGCGCGGCCGGAGGTTCCTCGTCGCCTATCTGGGCGTGATGGGGCCCCAAGACGGCGTCGACATCGTGGTCAGAGCGGCGCACACCATCGTGCACACCTGGAAGCGCGACGACATCGCCTTCACCTTGATCGGATCCGGTGACTGCTTCGACGAGCTGGTGGCGCTGCGCGACGAGCTCGGATTGGGTGATGCCGTCGAGTTCACCGGACGGGCGCCCGACGAGCTGGTGGGGTCCATCCTGTCGACCGCCGACCTCGGTCTGTCGCCGGACCCCAAGAACCCGCTCAACGACGTGTCGACGATGAACAAGACCATGGAGTACATGGCGTTCGGCATCCCGGTGGTGGCCTTCGACCTCGTCGAGACGCGGGTGTCGGCCGGCGACGCCGCGGTCTACGCCGAGCCCAACGGGGTGGAGGGCTTCGCCCGGGCTGTCGTGGACCTCCTCGACGACGAGAAGCGTCGCGCCGAGATGGGGGTGCTGGCTCGGGCCCGTGTCGAGGACGAGCTCGCCTGGAGCCATTCGCGTCGGGCCTATGTCGGGGTCTATCGCGACCTCGTGGCCGACGGGTCGCGAGCCCCCGACGCCGTCGTGGCCCGCGGGCCCGAGGCCTGAGGCCCGTGTGCGGCATCGCGGGCTGCTACCAGCAGCCCGACGGCGAGGCGCTGGCGCGGGTCATGAGCGACCGCATCGCTCACCGCGGCCCCGACGCCGAGGGCTTGTACCGCTTCGCGCCGGGACGGATCACGGTGGAGCTCGCCCATCGTCGCTTGTCGATCATCGACCTCAGTGCCGCCGCCGACCAGCCGTTCTCCAAGGACGGCCTCGTCCTCACCTACAACGGTGAGCTCTACAACTACCGGGAGCTTCGTGCCGAGCTGATGGCGGCCGGGGTGACGTTCGTCACCGCGTCGGACACCGAGGTCGTGCTCGAGGCGTGGCGCCGTTGGGGCCCCGACGCGCTGGCACGCTTTCGGGGCATGTTCGCTTTCGCCCTGTTCGACGAACGCAGTGCCCGCCTGGTCCTGGCGCGCGACCAGATGGGCATCAAGCCCCTGTACTACTTGCGCCGGGGGGCGGGGCTCGTGTTCGCCTCCGAGCTCAAGGCCGTCGTCGCTGCGGTGGGCAAGGAACTCGAGGTCGACCGGGCGTCGATGGTGGCGTCCATCCTCTACTACTGGGTGCCCGACCAACGTTGCTCGATCAAAGGCGTCGAGAAGCTCCCCCCCGGGACCTGGGCCGAGGTGCGGCCCGGGGGAGACGTGGTGGTCCATCACTACTGGCGTCTGGCCGAGGTCGCCGCCGAGGCAGCGGCGTCGGGGCCGATCGCCCTCGGGCCCGTCGTCGAACAGTCGGTCGCCGCCCATCTCGTGGCCGATGTGCCGGTGTCGAGCTTCCTGAGCGGCGGCCTCGACTCGAGCATCGTCACGGTCCTGGCCAAACGGGACAATCGCGACATCGACGCCTACACGATCAGGTTCCGGGCCGAGGACCAGCGTCTCGAGGCCATGCCCGACGACGCCGTGTACGCCCGCAAGGTGGCCACACGGTTCGGGATCACGCTGCACGAGATCGAGATCGCCCCGCAGATCGTCGACCTCCTGCCCCGAATCGTCGACATCCTCGACGAGCCCATCGGCGATCCCGCCGCCATCAACACCCTGCTCATGTGTGAGGCGGCGCGCCAGGCTGGGGTGAAGGTGCTGCTGTCGGGCATGGGGGCCGACGAGCTTTTCGGCGGGTACCGCAAGCACCTCGCCTGTGTCATGGCGGGCCGGTACCAACGGCTCCCCGGCCCCGTGACCGCCACGGTCCGCCACACCGTCGGACGGCTGCCGGTGACCGCAGGGGGGCGCGGGCTGCGCTACGCCCGTTGGGCCAAGCGGTTCCTCACCTTCGCGGCCCTGCCCGAGGAGGCCGCCTTCCGCCGCAGCTACACGCTCTATGACCGGGACGAACTGGCCGGCCTCGTGAGCAGCGACTGCGAGGATGACGTCGATGCCATCGTCGAGGAGCACCGCCAGGTCTACGAGGACAACGCCATGCCCGATCACGTGAACCGCATGTGCCTGGCCGACGCGCGCCTGTTTCTCCCCGGGCTCAACCTGACCTACACCGACCGCGCCAGCATGGCCGCCTCCACCGAGGTACGCGTCCCCTTTGTCGACCCCGAGGTCGTGCGGGCCGCCTTTTCGCTCCCGGGGTCGGCCAAGGTGCACGGGCGCAAGGGCAAGGTGGCCTTGAAGGAGGCGGCCGAGGCATGGCTCCCCAAGGAGATTGTGCATCGGCCCAAGGCGTCGTTCAGCGCACCTCTGCGCGCCTGGATGGCCCACGACCTGCGCGAGGTGGTGGATGATCTGGTTGTCTCGGGCGAGATGGTGAACTCGGGGTTTCTCCGCCGCGACGCCGTGCGCCGGCTCGTCGACGACGAGCGGGCCGGTCGCGAGGACAGGTCCAAGCAGATCTGGCAGTTGCTCACCATGGAATTATGGCTTCGCAATGCCGAGGACCAGGGAGTAGCGAGTTGAGCGGAGCGCGATGAAACAGGTTGCCCAGAACTACAAGTCCGGCGAGCTGACGGTGCTCGACGTGCCGCCGCCGGTGTGCCGCGCCAAGGGTGTGCTCGTGCGGTCGCTGTACTCGCTCATCTCGACCGGCACCGAGGTGATGAAGGTCCAGGAGGCCAAACTGTCGCTCGCCGGCAAAGCCCGGGCCCGGCCCGAGCAAGTACGCCAGGTCCTCGACACCGTGGCCCAGCAAGGACCCGTCGCCACCTACAAGAAGGTCATGAACCGGCTCGACTCCTACACCCCGCTCGGGTACTCGCTGTGCGGCGTGGTCATCGACGTGGGAGCCGGCGCCGAGGAGTTCACCGTGGGACAGGTGGTGGCGTGTGCCGGCAACGAGCACGCCCTGCATGCAGAGGTCAACTGGGTCCCGGTCAACCTCTGTGTCGCGGTCCCCGAGGGCGTGGCCCCTCAAGAGGCGGCGTTCGCCACCGTGGGCGCCATCGCCATGCACGGGGTGCGGCGCGCCGAGGTGCAGCTGGGTGAGGCAGCGTGTGTGGTCGGGCTCGGTCTGGTCGGCCAGCTCGTGGTCCAGCTCCTGGTGGCGTCGGGTGTGGTGGTGGTGGGTCTCGACGGCGTGGAGGAGCGCTGCCGGCTGGCGGAGCAGGCGGGGGCGCTCGCCTGTGACGCTCCGAGCGCCGAGGGGCTCGACCGCATCGAGCGGGTGCTGCGGGGGGTCTCGGGGGGGACGGGCGCAGACCACATCCTGCTGGCGGCAGGCGGGTCGTCCAACGGGCCCGTCGAAGCCGCGGCGCGCCTGGCCCGGGACCGGGCTCGGGTCGTCGACATCGGCAAGCTCCGCCTGGACCTGCCCTGGAACGCCTATTACGACAAGGAGCTCGACGTCCGGTTCTCCCGGTCCTACGGCCCTGGGCGCTACGACGACCGCTACGAGCTCGAGGGCGTCGACTACCCCATGGGATATGTCCGCTGGACCGAACGCCGCAACCTGGCGTGCTTCGTCGACCTGGTGGCGCGCGGGTCGCTCAACATCGGGGCACTCGTGTCGGGCACCTTCGCCGTCGAGGAGGCCGTGTCGGTCTACGACCGGCTGAGCTCCGGGTCGCTGCCCGGGGTCGGCTTCCTCTTCGAGTACCCCCATGCCGCCGACGTCCCGGTGGCGACACCGCCGACAGCGCAGGCACCGCCGCCACCGCAGACGGTGTCGGACGACACCGGCGCCTCTGTCGCCACGGCGCGGCGGGTCCCATCACCGGCGGGTCGCCCCGCCCCCGGCGCCAAGGTGCGCCTGGGCTTCGTGGGTGCGGGCAACTACGCGTCCTCGTCGCTGCTCCCGCACCTCGCCGCCGACGAGGCCATCGAGCTGCGTCACGTCGCCACGACCCGGTCTCTCACCGCCGTGAATGCCCAGCGCCGATTCGGATTCACCACGATGAGCACCGATGCCGAAGCCGTCTTCGACGACGACACGGTGGACGCCGTGTTCGTCGTGACCCGTCATCACTCCCACGCCGACCTGACGTGTCGGGCCCTAGCGGCGGGGAAGGCGGTGTTCGTGGAGAAGCCTTTGGCGTTGTCGTCCGACGAGCTGGCCCGGGTGATCGACGTCGTGCGCGAAACGGGGAACGACCGCCTCATGGTGGGGTTCAATCGCCGCTTCGCGCCCCTCCTCGTCGATCTCCGCCAGCGCTTCGGTGCCCCGGGTGGGGGGGCGATGCTCCGGTACTCGGTCAACGCCGGCGAGCTCGGCGGACGGAGCTGGTACGCCGACGAGAAGCTCGAGGGTTCGCGCTTCACGGGCGAGGGAGGCCACTTCATCGACACGGTGAGCTGGTGGCTCGATGCCCGCCCCACCGAGGTGTCGGCCATGGCCGGGCGCGACCCCTCGGACCTCCAGGTCACCATCCGGTTCGACGACGCGTCGCTCGCCACCATCTCGTACGTGACCGTGGGCAACTCCCGGTATCCGAAGGAGATCTTCGACGTGGCCTCGGGGGGGCGCAGCGCCCGGTTGGACAACTTCCGGCAGACGTCGTTGTGGAGCGGGCGACGCCGGCAGGTGCGCCGGGCGCGAGGAGCGATCGACAAGGGGCAGAGCCACCAAATCGGCGCCTTCCTGACGGCCGTGCGCACGGGGGGTCCCATGCCCATCGCCTTCGCCTCGCTCCTCGACACGACCAACGCCACCTTGGCGGTCACGCGCAGCGTTTCGAACGGCCGACCCGAAACGTTGTGAACCTCGCACGACCGCGGTGGTACGTGCGCCGCCTGCGCGCCATGTCTCTTCATGAGGTGGCCTGGCGCGTGCACGACAAGGCCCTGCACTGGGGATGGGCCCGTCGCCAGGTGCGCCCCGGGGAGTCGTTCGAGGGCGCGGCGCGCCGCGTGGGCCCGGGCTTCGTGGGCGTGCTGCCCGCGGGGACGGCCCAGGCCATTCCCGCTCCGGTCTCCCGGGCCCTGGTCGAGGCGGCCGACCAGTTGGTACAGGGACGGGGGGAGATCCTGGGGGTGATGCGTTCCGACCTGGCCGCGCCGGACTGGTTCGCCGATCCCGTCACGGGTCGGCGCGCCCCGCACGACCGCTACGCCTTCCATATCGATCATCGCTCCACCACCGAGACCGGGAACGTGAAGCAACTGTGGGAGCTGTCGCGGCTCCAGCACGTCACAGTGTTGGCAGGAGCCCATTTCGTCACCGGCGACGACACCTACGCCGAGGCCGCCGCCGCGCAGCTCGAGTCGTGGTGGCGGGAGAACCCGTTCCTGTCCGGAGTCCACTGGACGAGCGGGATCGAGGTGGGGCTACGACTCATCACGTGGGTCTGGGCCCGGCGCCTGCTCGAGGGATGGCCGGGGGCGGCCGCCCTGTTCGAGGACAACCCCGTGGCCGTGGCCCAGGTCTCGTGGCACCAGCGGTATCTCGGCTCGTTGCGCAGCCGTGGATCGTCGGCCAACAACCACGTGATCGCCGAAGCAGCGGGCCAGCTGGTGGCGAGTTGTGCGTTCCCCTGGTTCTCCGAGAGCCCGCGTTGGCGCGGTCGTGCCGCGGCGCTGCTCGAGGACGAGCTCGAGCGCAATACGTTCCCGAGCGGCCTCAACCGCGAGCAGGCGTCGGACTATCACGGGTTCGTCGCCGACCTCGGCCTCCTCGGCGCCACCGAAGCCGCTGCGTCGGGGCATCCCCTCAGTGGGCGGTGCGTGGCGACACTGACCACGATGGTCGACGCCGCCGCGTCGGTTCTCGACGAGACCGGCCGCGCGCCGCGCCAGGGAGACAGCGACGAAGGCCGCGCCGTGGTGCTCGACCCCCCTGGGGCGGACCGGTGGGAGACGTTGCTCGCCACCGGTGCTGCGCTCTTCGGGCCGCAGCGGTGGTGGCCGCCATGTCCATCTGGCGTCACGAGCACGTTGGTGGGCGCCTTGGTCGGCAACAGGCCGCTGGCCGCGCCGGGCGCCGGGGTAGGGCGACGCCCGGCGCTCCGCGTCTCACATTTCGCTGATGCGGGTCTCACCATTCTGCGGACCGGGGCCGGCGTCGAGCCCGAGATCTGGTGCCGGTGCGATGGCGGCCCCCACGGCTATCTCTCGATCGCGGGTCACGCCCATGCCGATGCGCTGTCGATCGAGGTTCGCCACGGCGGCGTCGACATCCTCGCCGACCCCGGGACGTACTGCTACCACGGGGAGCCGATGTGGCGGCACTATTTCCGCTCGACCTTGGGCCACAACACGGTGGAACTGGCACGACAGGACCAGTCGCAGTCCGGTGGCCCGTTCCTCTGGACCCGCCACGCCCACGGCGTCGACGCCGAGGTGATCCCGGGCCCGGGCGCAGAGCTCGAGAGTTGGTCAGCCGAACACCACGGGTACGAGGCCCTCGACCCGTCGGCGGTCCATCGCCGCCGCGTCGACCTCGATCACCGGGCGAAGCGCATCGAGGTCACCGACCGCATCACGACCGAGGGATCCCATCCTCTTCGCATGGCGTGGCATCTGGGCCCCGCCGTCCAGGCCGACCTCGATGGACGGGTGGCCCGGCTCCGGTGGCCCACGCCGGACGGTGAGCGCGGCGCCCTGCTGTTGCTGGCCGAGGACCTCGTGTGGGAGGCGCATCGGGGCCAGTCCGATCCGGTCATGGGCTGGTATTCGGCCTCGTTCGGGATCAAGGAGCCGACGACGACGCTCTTGGGCGTCGGCCGCTGTGGGCCGGGCACGCGGGACCTGCACACGTCGCTGGCCTTCGACCTGGTTCCCCCCGGAGCCTGACCCCGGAGCGTGACCCCGG